>Ga0129297_10002056_pt1 | contig 10266 bp, 9 predicted proteins | sample I18A1metaG_FD_94708 | JGI IMG/M metagenome (GOLD analysis project Ga0129297, IMG submission 94708) | Lake sediment bacterial and archeal communities from Gulf of Boni, Indonesia to study Microbial Dark Matter (Phase II) - ​I18A1 metaG | ecosystem: Environmental > Aquatic > Freshwater > Lake >... | reverse complement strand
GTCCGGATCGCTTATCATCTCAGACATTATCTCAGCAGCTCTGCCGACTCTTCCTGCTCCTAGGACTCCGGACCGTCTCATTCTATTGACTAACTCTCTGACCGAGATCCCCCTCTCCAGGCGAATCTGTTCTACATGCTTCAATCTAACCACTACTACAAATGAAGAAATGGAGTTGGTGCAGGCTACCAGATTCTATTAGCCTCTTACCCGCATGATCTTCTTCTTTCCGAGCACCACCCAGTACTCCACTTCCACTCCTGCCGCTAGTCTTGACCTCGTCTCTTCATCCGAAGGTAGATCGCTCCAGAAGATCTCGTAATTCTCAAGATCCATCAACTGGATGCTTCCTTCGCTGATCGAGACTACTTGTCCCGTCTTCTTCTCTATCTTTGGGACTTCTACTCTTGCATCTACTGGGCTGACAATGCTCCGCTTTACGCTGTCAAAAACTCCGATGCCGACCAATCGCACTTTGGCTGATCCATGTTTTCCCGGCTTAGAATGCGTCACCTCAACTACCTGACAAGGCTCTTCCTCGATGACTATGTAACTGCCTTGCTTCAAGCTACCTAGGCTAACAGGCTTGCTCAACTCTTACCCTCCGTATCATACATTCGGTATTCCCTGAAGTTTAATCGGAATCACTCTAAAAGCTTAGTGAACTGCCTTCGACCGACAAAGTTAAGGCTACACTTCTGCTGAAACAAGTATTATGATGAATCCTTCCAGAAGTGCGCAGAACAATAGTCGGCCAATTAGTACTGTGGGGATATTCGCTAGGCCTGATCGTGAAACAGCTCTCTCCACCGCGGTCTCTGCTGAGAGTTTCCTCCTGAAGATGGGCGTAAAAGTTCTCTTAGATACAGAGATCGCTGCCTACAAGAGGGATCGCGGGAAGGCTGTTCCACTTGTAGAGATGAAGGCCGATCTTCTAGTAGTAGTTGGCGGAGATGGGACGATCCTGAAGGCGAGCATGGAAAACGCTTCTGAAACACCGATTCTTGGGGTGAAGGTAGGAACCAGAGGGTTCCTGACAGAAGTCGAGTCAAAGAACATCCTCACTGCATTGCAGGGATGCCTCGATGGAGATTACTTAATCGAAGAATGCCTAAAGATTGAGTCCTCTCTAAACGGGAGGAAACTCCCGGATGCTCTGAATGAAGTTCTCATAACCTCATCAGAGCTAAGTAAGATGATGAGCTTCAGAATTTGCTATCCGCGGTTCGAGATGGAAATGCGTTCAGATGGCGTAATCATCTCAACCCCGACAGGGTCAACGGCTCACTCTCTCTCTGCAGGGGGCCCCATACTGAACACGGACATAAATGGTCTAGTTGTTACTCCTGTCTGTGCTCTCGCAAATAGTAGACCGATGGTCTTCTCTCTCAAGAATGCCTTGACTATCGAACTCCGAAGAGATTCCCCTACCGCCAAGATTGTTGTCGACGGCATACACTCTCTGCCCATTTCTCCTGGAGAAAAGCTCACGCTGAGGAGATCTCCGAGAAAAGCCCTCTTCATTCGTTTCAAGGAAGACTTCTTTGCGAAGAGAGTTAAGCGTAGGCTGCATGCTTAAGGGACATTTTCCAGATCATTCATCCTTGAGATTTGACCGTCAATTCTTGTCTGCCCTGAAAATCTTGCAAAAGGGAACTCCGGACTCCGGTGAGGACTACTCTTTAGGGCTCCTACATCTATTCTCACTCTTCGATGAATCTGTCAAGACAGCTTCAGTCAAACGCTTCCTGCAACTCTTATGTTCCATTAGAGAGTCCTTTCCTGTAGATTGAGGAATTAATGATCGATATTCTTGCGAAGGGTCTTTGATGCTTTCTCGTAATGGACCTCTCGACACGGAGGAGGTCTCTAAACAGTACGATATGTCTCTAGCGATTGTGGAGACTCTGCTCCAGATGTACGGTCCAAGAACTCTGGGGATCTTGGAGGCTTTGAAGAGGCCTCCTACAAGGTTCTTCGTCAGAGTAAACACGCTCAAGGGGGGCGTCGAAGAGATTCTAGAGAGATTTGAAGACTACGGCTTGGAGGTTAAGCAGGATCCCTACATTCCAGAAGCGTTTTCAATGGATATCGAAGGTCCATTCGATCTCCCTGCGGCTTCAAAGAGTATCGTGGCTGATAGAATTGCTGCAGAAAGCGTGATTCAGGGCGCCGACCTATATGCGCCAGGGGTAGTCAACTGTCAAGGTGTTGCCCGAAATGATGTTCTTACGGTTGTGAATGATCAGGGTCACTCTGTGGCCGTCGGAGTAGCGCAGATGAGTGAGAAAGAGATCTTGACTCTGAGGTCAGGGATAGCTGTCAAGACGCTCGTGTCAAGATACAAAGTTCCAAGCCTGAGAGATCTCCCCGAATATACTAATGGTTTAGTGTACGTTCAGTCTTTTCCTGCGATGCTAGCAAGCAGAGTACTTGACCCGCAGCCAGGTGAGACTGTGATCGATTTCTGTTCTTCGCCTGGAGGAAAACTAACTCATATAGCTCAACTGATAAATGATAGGGGCAACGTGATTGCAGTCGACCGAAGCCTAAGGAAGATTGAGAAAATAAGGTCTAACCTTCACCGGCTGGGGATCAGAAATGTTAAGCTTCTGCAGGAAGACTCCAGATACCTTGACCTCTCTTTTTCGGGCTTGAAAGCAGATCGGATACTCATTGATCCTCCCTGCTCGGCATTGGGTCTACGCCCGCGGTTGTACGGTAGTCTCCGTCGAAGCGAGTTGTCTTCCTTTGCCTCTTATCAAGCTCAGTTCTTCAGACCGGCTGTAAAACTTCTAAGAGACGGAGGCATGATCCTGTACAGCACTTGTACCCTGACTTTGTCAGAGAACGAGCAATTGATCGATAATGTCGCGGGAGAGTATGGTTTAGAACTTGTGGACCAATACCTCTTCCTCGGCTCTCGTGGTGTAGAAGGATTCGGGTGCTCTCAGCGTGTTCAACGTTTTCATCCAGACATCCACGATACTTGCGGCTTCTTCATAGCCTTGCTAAGAAAAGGAAGATAACGTCTCCCTCCCCATATCCCTAACAGGTGAGACATTGAAGATCGGTATTATCTCCGATACTCATGACCGGCTCAGTATGATCAATAAGGCGATCGCATTCTTCAACAAGGAGAATGCTGAACTGGTGCTGCACGCAGGCGACTTTATCAGTCCCTTCTCTGCGGAGCGGTTTACTGGGTTGCACTGCCCAGTAGTGGGGGTGTTCGGGAATAATGATGGAGACCACAGAAACCTGACGGCAAGATTTGAGTCCTTCGGAGCAAAGGTTTCTGAGATCCTTGCTCAAGTTAAGGTTAATGGAAAGAAGATCGCGGTTCTGCATGGCGATAGAGAAGAATTACTTCAAACCGTGATCCAGTCCAAGGTTTTCGATCTCGTGGTCAGCGGTCACACCCATGCCTTCGAGGTGAAGAAGGTTGGGGACACCATAGTCGTGAATCCCGGTGAGTGCTGTGGGTACCTGAGTGGGAACTGCACGGTCGGCGTCTTTTACACCGAGTCTCGTGAGACCCTGAGAGTCGATCTGAGATCAAATGAATGTATGCGTTTGTAGCTTGAAGCTCAGGGCACTCAGTATCACTTCTTCTCTTGAGTCCAGTACTCCTTTCTCTTGCCAGTATCTCTATCGATAATGATCTCTTTCTTGAAGATGGGAGCTTCCTTCTTGTATCTTTCTACGGCAAGCTCCAATGTCTCAAAGACTTCTCTTCTATGGCCTCCCGAAACGACTACGTGAACGAGTTCTTCGCCGACACTGAAGTCCCCCAAGGAATGGTAGATCTGTACATCGATGATTCCTTCTCTTGCTCTCAAGTCCCGGCAGATTCCCTCCAGAATCTCCTCTGCCCTCTCCTCATACGCCTCAAGCCTTAACCCTGTGACTTCGTCGCCTTCTGAGGTCTCTCCCCTCATTACTCCGATGAATGCGCCGATAGCCCCTACCTTCTGGTAGCTTGGTTTCCGCTTCAGTTCAGAAATCGTCTCGACCAGCGTTTTCCCTTTTCCCCTCTCAGTCACCCTATGTACCTTACTCATCTCTTCACCTGCCATGCTTACCTGAACGGCTTTCCGTTGGATGGGTTCTCCACCCTTAAATAACTCTGTCAAACCTATCTCTATTGCTTTCCCTGCGGGGATGGCAGAGCCAGGCCAAATGCGATGGACTCAAGATCCATTGGTGTAGACCTTCGTGGGTTCGAGTCCCACTCCCCGCACCATCCTTCTCTTGACTATCTCTCGTTACATCGGAGAACCCCCTCAGTACTAGGTCAGTTCTAGGCATATCCATGGTGCGCCTGAATGGTTCTGGATCATCGTGGTCGATTAGGGCAAAAGTCAAATCGTATCTCAGATATCCTTCTTGTCAAGGATTAACCCGGATAGCGGCTTAAGGTGGATCTCATGACTCGTCTTACAACCCTCTTTTCTTCCAAGACGCAGACGAAACTCCTTGAGTTTCTTCTTGAGAATAGGGGAAAGATATTCAACCAAGCCAGTCTGTCTCATCTCATCAATGCTTCACCGTCAAGTACAGCTCGGGTGATCAAGCCCCTGATCCGGGAGCAGATCATCTTGCTTGAACAGATCAGCGGTATGAAGGTAATCGTCCTTAACGAGGAGAGCCAGAGGACGAAGGTTCTAATCTCCTTCTTTGAACAGATGAGGGCGCTGTAGACGTCTTAACCCGATACAAGTGTACCTATCCTCTCCTGTCCTAGCACCACTCTCTCTAGGTTCTTCGGGTCCTTCCCGTTGACAATCCTCGTTGGTATGCGTGATCTCTCAATGACCTTGACTGCCATTGGATCGATCAACTCGTATTCTCCGGCCCAGCACCTTTTCGATATGACCATCTCAAGCAGCTGGCTCGCTGAGATCACATCGATTCTCTTGGCATCCGGGTTAGTCTTGGGATTGTCAGTATAAACTCCGTCTACATCTGTCAGTCTCACGAATAGCTCCGCTCTCATTATTTCTGAGACGATCGCCGCAACCGTATCCGTCGAGTGCCCCGGGGTAAGCCCTCCTAATACAACGATCTTCCCTATCGGCAGAGCGTTCTTCAGTTCAGATATGTTTCTTGGGGGCGTAGGATAAGCGTCTTCACCGAGGCCCTGAATGAACAGCCCCGCATTCAGCCGGGTAACCTCGATCCCGATCTGGTCGCATGAGGCTTCATCAGCTCCAAGACTACGAGCAGCATCGACATAGCTCCTGGCATTTTCTCCCCCTCCAATGACAACCGCCAACACATGACCCCTCTTATGGATCTTCTTAAGGATCTTCACGTACTCCTCGATTTCCGTAGCACCATACTTGATTGGTAACAGGTGTCCGCCGATCTTGAAGACTGCTTTCAACGGTGATCGCCCTCTACTTCAACTGAGTAAAGAACGTTTATATTACTAGCCCTCTTAGGCTCTACAAACATTCACTTGGAGTCAACGAATGTTGTCTGAGGGAGACTCACTTTCTAGGTTTAGGTTGAGGCGTGCTCTTGATGAACTCTCCTCCAAGGAGGGAAGGGGAACGGAGTTGATTTCGCTCTACGTTCCTCCTGGTCGTCAGATCAGTGATGTCATGAACAACCTCAGGCAGGAGTACGGTACGGCGTCCAACATCAAGTCCACGACTACGAGGAAGCATGTCCTTGACGCGATTGTAAGGACCACGCAGCGTCTTAAGCTCTTCAAGGAACCCCCTCCTAAAGGTTGTCATCTTCTGCGGTGCCATCCCTAGGGGTCCCCCAGGATCTGAGGTCATGGAGCTATATACCTTAAGCCCTCCTGAGCCTATCACTACCTACCTGTATAGGTGTGACAACCGTTTCCACACTGAGATACTAGAGGATATGTTACGGGCAGAGGACTCCTACGGCATTATCCTGATTGACACAAGCGGAGCTACCCTTGCAGTGCTGCGGGGTAAGAGGCTTGATGTTGTGCGGGAGATCACCTCCGGTATACCTGGGAAGCATAGGGCAGGTGGGCAGTCTGCCCGTCGCTTTGAGAGGCTTCGTGAGAGCGGCGTGAACGAGTTCTTTGGACGTGCCTCCGAACACGCTGATAAACTATTCCTTCAACTGGATAACCTTAGAGGCATCCTCATCGGTGGGCCGGGCCCGACGAAGTACGAGTTCCAAGATAAGAACAAGATGCATTACACGTTGAAGGAGAAGATCCTCGCAACGATAGACACCTCTTACATAGAGGAGCAGGGAGTGAAGGAGATAGTTGAGAGGTCCTCGGAGATTGTTCGCAATGTCAGGTACATTGAGGAGAAGAGACTAGTGCAGTCTTTCCTATATGAGATCGGTCATGACACGGGTCTTGCTATCTACGGTCATGATGAGGTCATGAGATCGCTGAGGGAGGGTCTTGTCAAGACCCTGCTTCTGTCTGAGGGGGTGGACGCGAAGAGGGTTGAGCTGTCCTGTTCCTCTTGTGGAAAGCATGATGTGCGGACGCTGCGTGGTGCCGAGTTGCTGAAGCTTGAGGAGGACCTGAGTAAGGAAGTGTGCTCCAGGTGTGGGAACACGACACTCTCAATAGTTGAGAGTGTTGATCTGCTTGATCTGCTAGCCGATCTGGCTGAGGAGAAGGGAGCGACGGTGGAGGTAATCTCCATTGGGACGGAGGAGGGGTCCATGCTTCTGAAGTCTTTCGGCGGGGTAGCCGCCATCCTAAGGTTTGCACCTAAGTAATCATGGGACTAGTTGAATGGCAATTCCCTTGAAGCTCTCAAGCTCGGTACCTTCTTGTCCTGAACGTCTCTTGAAGAGAAGTTTCTCCACCCTGCAAGTCCCCTTGATCTCCTGTCCCTCTCTTCGTATCCTCTCCAGCCACTCCTCTTCATCGGCTAGTATAGTGACCTCTCTCATGCTCGCGTTAAGTGATATCTGCTTTTGGGCTTTCAGTCTTCTTATCTCGTTTATCAGTGCTACTATGAGTTCTCCTGTGGACTCTGCCTCATCGTCGATGAACTCTTCTCTGTATTCTGGCCAATCACTCAGGTGTATACTCCGGCGGGCCTCATGTTCAAGGTAGAGTGCGTGGTAGATCTCTTCTGTGATGAACGGACATATGGGCGCGAGTAGCTGAAGTATCCGGAATAGTGCCTCATATAATGTGTACTGTACCGGGATGAGTTCCTCCGGGTCCTTCTCTCCGTAGAGGCGGTATTTTACCGCCTCAATATATTGGTCGCACAGGACATGCCATGTGAATATTCTGATGTTCTCGATAGCGGTGTTGAACTCATAGTTCTCCATGGCCTCGGTCACTGTTCCGGTGAGTCTCTCCAACTTGGTAAGAAGCCACCTATCAATCGTACTCAGCCTAACCGCGCTTCTCTCCTTTTTTCTGTAGTCTTTGAGCTGTCTATGTATGAATCTGGAGACGTTCCAGAGCTTGATGAGGAATCTCCAGCCGTATTCGACGTCGCTCCAGCGGAACGGGACATCCGCTCCTGTTCTGCCTCCGGCGGCGGCCCATTGTCGGGCTGCGTCTGCGCCATGCCTCTCTAGGACCTCTGGGGCGGTGATGTAGTTGCCTAATGATTTGCTCATCTTTCTTCCGTCCCTTCCTAAGACCATCCCGTTTATCAAGACGGTCTTGTAGGGCTTCTCATCAAAGAGCGCCAAGTGTCTAACCATTAGGTAGTAGGCCCAGGTTCTGATTATCTCGTGTCCAGATGGGTGGAGGTCGGCTGGGAAGAACCTTCTCCAGTCCGGTCGGTCGGGCCAGCCGGCGTGGACGGCGCATGTGATCGAGGAGTCCATCCATGTATCGAAGACATCGGTATCTGCGTTCAGTTCCTTTGATCCACATTTCGTGCAGGCAAGTTCCCTAGGAGTCTCGTGTCGGGGATCGACTGGAAGCCAGCTCTCTTGGGCAACTATTACTTCGCCGCATCTTACACAGTACCATGCGGGTATCGGTGTTGCGAAGACCCTCTGTCTTGAGATGACCCAGTCCCAATCCAGTAGCTCTGCCCAGTTTACCTGACGCCACTTCATGTAGTCTGGTATCCACTTCACTTTGAGGGTCTCCTCCATCACCATATCGGTCAGCTTTCTCGTAGCCATGAACCATTGTCTCCTCTCCAAGATCTCTATTGGTGTCTTACACCTCCAGCAGACGCCTATGCTTTGGCTTATGGTCTCCTCTCTTTCAAGCACGCCCTCATCTTGGAGCTTCTTGGTGATGGCGTCCCTGCACTCTAGGATTGTGAGCCCCTCGAACTCTCCTCCTAGAGAGGTCATCCGTCCCCTCTCAGTTATCGCTTGAAGAACTGGTAGACCGTACTTCGACGTCCACTTTACGTCCTCTTTGTCGCCGTATGTGCATATCATCACGGCGCCTGTGCCGAAGTCTTTGTCTACATCTTTGTCTGATAGTACTTTGATCTCTCTCCTGAAGAGCGGCACCATCACCTTCTTACCGATATACCTTCTATACCGATCGTCATCTGGGTGGACGGCCAAGGCGACGCAGGCTGGGATCAGTTCGGGTCTGGTTGTTGCTATTGTTAACGGGGTATCGTCCACTACCTCGAACTCTACGTAGTAGAGTCTTCCCTTCCTCTCCTCATGCTCGACTTCCGCGTCAGCTATCGCCGTCTCGCACCTCGGACACCAATTGACGGGGTGCTCTCCTCGATAGACCAATCCCTTTTTGTAAAGCTCCACGAAGGAAAGCTGTGTCCTCTTCCAGTAGTCAGGGTCCATCGTCCGGTACTCTGTGCTCCAATCTATCGAGTATCCGAATCTCTGGATCGCCTCCCTCATCTTCCCGATGAACTGCTCAACGTAGGCCTTGCAGAGCTTGACGAACTCCTCAGAGCTGACCTCAGACTTCTTGATCCCGTGGGTCTGCTCAACCCTAACTTCGGTCGGAAGTCCATGGCAGTCCCATCCTTGAGGAAAGAGAACATTGAATCCTCTCATCCTCTTGTACCGCGCGACCATATCGAAGTAGGTCCAGTTCAGGACGTTCCCCATGTGGAAGTCACCTGAGGGGTAGGGTGGTGGGGTATCGATCGAGAAAACAGTCTTCGACGTGTCTGACCAATCGAATCTGTAGATCCCTTCGTCTTCCCATCTTTGGATCCATTTTGTCTCAATGTTCTTGAAGCCATAGATCTTCGAGTTTAAGCCGCTCATTGGAAACCCTTCAGGAGACTTGTTAAGAACGATTGGTGATGACAAAAAACCTTTCTATAATTAATCCTCCTCGTCTTGAGCTATGACTCAACGAGCTATTGACTCCTACACTCTCTCGAAAGAAAATTTATATAGACTACAAAACGGTTAAACCCTCGAGTCAGAAGGGCCGGTAGCTCAGCATGGTTAGATCCGTATAGGAAGATACGTATTGAGACCACAGCGTTCGACTAGGTCGCGCTCTAGGACGAAGCTGATAACTGAATGGTCTGACACCGAAAAGGACGGAATCCTCGTAGGGTCATGGGTTCAAATCCCACCCGGCCCACCACCCACCCTTACCAATCTCTCCTTCTCTGAGCAAGTGTAAGGTCCTTTAATCTGCTCATTGGATCTGCTAGAAAGCTTAATTTCCTACCTTAATTCGATTCGTACTTGCTGGGCCGGTGGCTTAGTCTGGAACAGGCGTCCGGTTCGCATCCGGAAAGGATCCTTGAAAGGTCCCCGTAGGATCGCGGGTTCAAGTCCCGCCCGGTCCACCATTCAAAACCCTTGAAAGAAGCTCATTTGGGCGCTAAGTTGTCTAGACTAAGAAACTATCTTTAACTGAATTTCATCCCCAATCTTCTCATCTTTCTCAATTAAGAAATGTTCCAAAAATAAGAGATCTATACCTGTCTTTATGAAAGTGTTTAAAGCATCTGTTGGTTTTTCGACTATTGGTTCACCTCGGATGTTAAAAGATGTATTCAGTAGAACAGGAACTTTTGTTATTTTTTCGAATTCTTCTATTAATCTATAGAAAGTACTATTCTGTTTCTTAGTTACCGTTTGAATCCTGGCAGTCCCATCTACATGTGTAACGCCGGGAATAATATCTCTTTTATCTCTTTTTACTTTAACAACCATTAACATATATGGGCTGTCTATTCCTATGTCAAAATATTCGCTAGCTTTTTCTTTTAGAACAGTAGGAGCAAAGGGTCTGAATGATTCTCTTTTCTTCACTTTTCTGTTCAGAATATCTTTAATGTTTATATCTCTAGGATCGCACAAAATACTTCTATTTCCGAG
>Ga0129297_10002051_pt1 | contig 10275 bp, 12 predicted proteins | sample I18A1metaG_FD_94708 | JGI IMG/M metagenome (GOLD analysis project Ga0129297, IMG submission 94708) | Lake sediment bacterial and archeal communities from Gulf of Boni, Indonesia to study Microbial Dark Matter (Phase II) - ​I18A1 metaG | ecosystem: Environmental > Aquatic > Freshwater > Lake >... | reverse complement strand
GTGTTGAGGCTTCAGTCGAAGGCAAGAAGGTCCTGCTGGGTAATCTCAGACTGATAAAGGATAGGGGGCTCTCCTTGAACGGACTGGAGAAGGAAGTCGAACGCCTCTGGGAGAAGGGTAAGACAGCGATGCTATTGAGCGTCGATAGTCAGGTGACGGGAATCATCGCTCTGGCTGACACCCTTAAGCCCAATGCCAAAAAGGCGCTGGAAGAGCTACACAAGTTGGGTATTGAGGCATTTATGCTTACTGGTGATAACCGGCGCACCGCTGAGACTATTGCCCGAGAGGTGGGCATTGACCGTGTTCTTGCCGAGGTACTTCCCGAACATAAGGCTCAGGAGGTCAAAAGGCTGCAGGAGGAAGGTAATGTAGTAGCCGTGGTAGGTGACGGGATAAACGATGCCCCAGCCTTGGCTCAAGCCGATGTGGGCATTGCCATCGGTACTGGCACTGATGTGGCGATGGAAACCGGGGATATTACTTTGATTAGTGGTGACTTAGGTGGGATTGTAACCGCCATAGCCCTGAGCAAGCGTACCATAAGGACGATTAAGCAGAACCTCTTCTGGGCATTTGCCTATAATACCGCTCTTATCCCGGTGGCGGCAGGGGTACTTTATCTTGTCTTTGGCAATAGTGGAGTCCCTTCAGGGCTTCACTTCGTTTTGGGCGATTACGGTTTCTTAAATCCCATTCTAGCCGCGGCCGCCATGGCTGCCAGCTCTATCACCGTAGTACTTAACTCATTACGTCTGAGAAGGTTTGAACCAGCTAAATTTGCCCACTAGTCAAAGGAGGCATCCCAATGGCAATCGACCCGGTATGCAAGATGACAGTTGACGAGAAGAAGGCAGCAGCTACCTCAGAGTACAAGGGCAAGAAATACTATTTTTGTGCCGTGGGTTGTAAGAAAGCCTTCGACCAGAATCCGAAGAAATACCTGGTCAAGGGAAAGAAGTAAGCCGACGGGCACCATTAAACAATTGTCAGAATTGTGCAACTGTAAGTCGGTGTATCACCCGAAGCACCCCCTAACTTGTCAGGCGAAGCTGTAAATAAAAATCCCTATCTATTTTCCAAAACAATTCAAATACAGTTCAGAAAAAGTGCCCTTAAGGATAGGCGGATTGGGTAAACAACCCGCGAGTTGTTGGTTCGACGCGGGGATTTTCTAGCACATTTGCGCTGGGGAGGCAGGAGAGGGCAGATTAAGGGTTTCCTATCTGGGCAGGCTTGTTTCGCGATGTGGTGTTCCTAGGCGAGTGCAGGGAGGCGCTGCTAGTGTAGGTGTTGACAATTTGGCTGACTAGGACTAGACTCGAGTCCTAACCCGCAGCAAGCTTACAAAGAAATTGCGTGAGGGGGCTGAGGGGATGAAACAAGGGCACTGAAACCGCTACAGAAATGGTGGTGGTTGATATCCAGCGCCGCATCGATGATTTGTGGGATAAAAAAATAGTAGAAAGACCATTTGAGAAGGAGGTGCATGCTATGGAAGGCCCCATGCAGCGTATTGAACGTATTAATTATTACTATACTGTGGTTCCCAATAAGGTTGGAGCGGGTGCTAAGGTTTTCAATGAGCTCAAGGCACAACATGTCAATTTGCGTGCTTTCAATGGTTTTCCATTGAGTGCGCAGCGTAGTCAGCTCGTGCTCGTGCCGTCCAGCGAAGTTGCCCTCGTTGCGGCGGCACAGAAAGCAGGGATCAAGCTGGTGGGACCAAAGGTTGCTTTCCTGATCTCGGAGTGGGAGTACGTAGGTGCTGTCGCCGACACACTTAGCAAGCTTGAACAAGCCGGGGTCAACGTCACAGCCATGCAGGCCATCGAAACCGGCGAATGGCGTTATGGAGCCATCATCTGGGTTAAGCCACGCTATATCGACAAAGCTGCCCAAGCATTGGGCATCTCTTAAGGCATGTTACCCTGCGTTTCTGATAGATTTGGACAACAAAGTGGCTCCCCGACGTGGACTCGAACCACGAACCTAGCGGTTAACAGCCGCCCGCTCTACCGGTTGAGCTATCGGGGAACGGCTAAAAGCGTCAACACTATTGCTATTACCGAACTCTAAATCAAATGACAGTCTTAGGTAGATGCTGGAGTTTCTCCCGGGTGTAGCCTCTTCCACTTATTAAGTAATTGCTCCCGACTTTCCTTATGGGCGGGGTCGGGTACACAGCAATCCACGGGGCAGACCTCGACGCACTTGGGCGATTCAAAATTGCCGACACACTCAGTGCACTTAGCTGGGTCAATCACATAGATTTCCTCTCCCTCGGAGATGGCCTCATTGCCGCACTCTGGTTCACAGGCTCCACAGCTAATGCACTCTTCAGTTATCTTGTATGCCATTCAACTAACCTCCTGACTATGGCTTATTTTACCATTTTTTAATAGAGTAAGTCTAAGGCTTCGCTTCGTCAAGGGGCTACTCAAATATCTTGGTCCCGATTCTTACCATGTTTGCCCCTTCCTCCAGAGCAACCTGGTAGGAGTTGGTCATTCCCATGGAAAGATACCGCATCTCTATATTGGGGAATTCAAGCGCTTTAATCCGCTCAAAGATTTTTCTGGTGGTTATAAAATAGGGTCTTGAATCCTCAGGATTGCCAAAGCGAGGTCCCATGGTCATCAGCCCCATTACTTTTATGTTGGGCAGGCTTGAACTCTCTTTTATTAGCTCTTCGGCATCTTCGGGCAGTACGCCTGATTTCTGTTTCTCCCGGCCACTATTTACCTCAACTAGTACCGGCATCACTTTGCCAATTTGAGCACAGCGTTTATTAATCTCTCGGGCTAGGTCGACCGAATCAACAGTTTCTATCATATCGAACAGGCTTACCGCTTTTTTGACCTTGTTTTTCTGGAGGTGTCCAATCAGGTGCCATTTGGCTTTATTGCCTACGACCGGGTAAACCCTTTCTGCTTCCTGGACATAATTTTCTCCGATAATCTTTATCCCGGCATCCACTGCTTGGAGCACTTCTTGCGCCGTCCTGCCTTTGGCGGCGGCTACCAGTTCTACCCCGCCGGGTAGCTCTTTTAGCAGTTGTTGAACATTTTCTTTAATTCCCATGGTCAAGACCCTTCAGGGCTAGCTGGCGGCACTTCTCCTCAGGGTAATAGCTGCCACGATTGATATGACGACAGCAAAGCCGACCAGAACTGCCAGCTCAAAGCCGACGTCAAGCAGGCTCTGGCCAGCGAGCATAATATCCCGCAGTCCATCCACGCCATAGGTCAGCGGCAGTATTTTGGAGAGCCACTGCAGATAATTGGGCATCTGCTCCACTGGCCAGATAACCCCGCAGAGGAATACCTGGGGGAAAATGATTAGTGGGATGAACTGAACCATCTGGAACTCGTTTCGGGCAAAGGTGGATATAAATATACCCAGATTAACGGCTGCGGTTATTATCACAATCTGAAATATGAAAATCTGCCATAAATCTCCGTAGTAGTGGACATCCAGTACATAAATGGTGAACAGGACTACAATTAGCGTCTGGAGTAAGGCGAAGATGAAAAAGCCAAGTAGATAGCCAACCACTATGTCCAGGCGTGACACCGGCGATGCCATCAGGCGCTCCATGGTACCCTGGGAGCGTTCCCTGAGGAAGCTGATGCCAGTGAGCAGGAAGCTGAAGAACAACGCCATTGTTGCCAGCAGCGCCGGGGCGATATAGTCCAAGACAGTGCTTTCAGGGAAGCTTAAACCGATGAGGGTCATTACCACTAGCGGCACCACCACAATCAGAATCATGGTTCTGCGGTCTCGTATTAGTTGTTGTATAACCCTGGCGGCAATGGTGAGCGCTTGGCTAGGAATCACTTCTATCCTCACGGTGGATAAAATAGAGAAAGGCGTCTTCTAGAGTGGCACTGGGTTTGCCGGTAGCCTGCTGTAGCTCGAGTGGGGTGCCTTGGGCAATGACCTTGCCATCACGCATAAAGGCAAGGCGGTCACAGTGGGCAGCATCATCCATAGTGTGGCTGGAAATAATGATGGTGACCCCCTGCCGGGTCAAGTTAGTAAAATGCTCCCAGAAGGTAACCCTCAGCTCAGGGTCAAGGCCAACAGTAGGCTCATCAAGGAAAAGCAGGGGTGGGTTATGAACTATGGCGCAAGCCAGGCTGACCCTCTGTTTCATGCCGCCGCTTAATCTTAACACCGAGTCTTTTCGGCGCTGCCAGAGGTCAACCAGCTTGATAGCCTCTTCTACATGCTGGGCTCGCTGGTGCTTATCGCTTAGCTGATAGATGCGGGCGAAGAAGTCTACATTCTGGATAACTGATAGCTCAGCGTAGAGGGAATGGAGCTGTGGCATATAGCCAATGAGGTGGGCGGTCTTGCGGGAGGGGGTCTGTCCTAGTATGCGGACGCTGCCCGACTTTGGCTTTAAGAGGCCGACCAGCAGCCGAATAAGGGTGGTCTTGCCGGCACCATTTGGTCCCAGTAGTCCGAAGCTGATACTGTTGGGTACCTTTAGTGATAGCTCATCAATTGCCTTTAGGTTATTGTAGCTGAATGAAGCCTTATTTACCTCAACCGCTAGCCTGGCAAGTCTCCTCTTTACCATTGTCGCCAACAAGGATATAATGATATACCAGATTAGTCAAGCAGGTTTAATGATAGAGTCTGGGAGAATGCAAATTGAGACCAGAAGGCAGATAGCTAGCCTGACCGCTAATATCTTGAACCCCTTTTTGGTGAGTTTGGTTTTAATCCTTTTGCTTTCCTTTGAGTCAACGTCCAGCGTAGCTGATGCCCTCAAATGGTCGCTGATTTTAATTGCTGTTAGTATATTGCCGGTCTTTTCGGTTATGGTTTACCTGTATAGAAAGGGTAGGCTTGATGGTATCTTCACCCCTGTGCGTAAGCAGCGGACTAAGGTATATTTGCTGGCGATTGGTTGTGCGGTGGTGGGTGGTGTCATTATTACCTGTCTTGGGGCGCCGTTGGTGCTGAGGGCTACATTTGTGGCTTCACTTTCAGCGGTAATCGTGTATATGTTTGTAAATCTGTGGTGGAAGATAAGCCTTCATATCGCCTTTGTCGCGGCTTCAGTGACAGCGTTGATTATTTTATATGGCGCGATAGGGGCGATAAGCGTGGTTTTTCTGCCCCCGATAGTCTGGGCAAGGATAGAGGCGGGTCATCACTCAGTGGCTCAGGTGGCTACTGGTGCTGTCCTGGCGGCGGTAATTGTGGTGGTTGCCTTTTATCTTTTTGGTCTGTTCTAGGTGGTACTATCCAGGGGGTAGTGGCTGCCGAGCCAGGATTCGAACCTGGGCTAAGGGATCCAAAGTCCCCTGTGCTACCACTACACAACTCGGCATTGTATATAGTGCCGAAGGTCGGGCTCGAACCGACATGGGGGTTGCCCCCCAACAGTTTTTGAGACTGTCGCGTCTGCCACTTCCGCCACTTCGGCTCCTAACCAAAAACGCGAGCGGATGTGTTCTCTTATTTTATGCCAGTATTGGAGATGATGCAAGGGGAAATGGCGAACTTTGTTGGCGGCTTCAGCCTACCACATTTTTAATTATACCAAGTAACTCCAGCCCGTGTATAATCATGCTCACGGCAATAGCTGCCAGCAGCAGGCTGAATACCCTGGAGATTGCCTTGAGCCCGCCCTGCCCCAGAAAACGGACGACCTGTTCTTCCAGCAGGAAGATGACCCAGGCGATAAGCATATTCAAGGCAAAGGAGATAAGAACCATATAAAGGGGGAATTGCATTGCCAGAAGCAAGAGGGTGGTTATTGTCGCCGGGCCTACGGTGAGAGGGGTGCCAATAGGCACCATGGCGACCATTTCTTCCTTGATGACCTCTACCATCCGGCCGGTGGTCATGTATTTGATGGCAAATACCAGCAGTATTAGTCCGCCGGCAATGGCAAATGAGCCTACAGAAATGTTCATAACTTCTAGGATGAACTGCCCGAAAAAAAGGAATGCCAAGCCAACAACGGTGGCGGTTATGATGGCAACATGAATTACCCGGCGGCGCTTTGGCCTCGACATTCCTTCACTTAGAGAAATAACGAAGGGTAGATTGCCCAGAGCATCAATAACAATGAACAGGGGGACAAAGGTTAAGACGAAGTCGTGCCAATAGTTGCCCATTATATGCTTTATTCCCTCAGCCGCTTTTGCAGAATGAGTTTATCATCGCCCGGGGAATAGAAGTCGGGGATGCGGCTGATTACCTCATAACCATGACCCAGGTGAAAGCGTCTGGTCCTTTCGTATGCCGGCTGGGAAGATGTCTCAATGATTGCTAGCCTCCCCCCAGCTTCCCTGATTTGCTCCTCAGCATGAGCCAGTAGCGCCCCGCCTATGCCCCGGCTCTGCTTCTTGGCGGCTACTGCTATCCAGTAGATGTCCCAGGTACCTTCGGTCAGTGGAGCTAGCCCGTAGCAGATATAGCCGCTAATGGCTGAATCCAGTTCAGCGACAAAGACGTGGTAGCCTGAGCGGCGAGGGTCATGCAGGTAGCTATCAATGACCTCCTCGGCTACCACCACCTCAGCGGGCTTGAACTCGGGCGTACTGCGCAGTAGTTCCATCAGGGCTGGCTTGTCCCTTTTTGTCATCTGGCGTATCTTGATGGTCATGGTCTTCCTTCTCCAGCGCTAGTTGCACAATCTTCTCAATGAATTGGTGATAAGCCATGCCGGCGGCTTTAGCCTGGAGTACCGCTCCTGAGTCGGGGGAAATGTCGGGGTTGGGGTTGACCTCAATAATGTTAAGCTGTCCTTCCTTATCCCGCCGCATGTCTACTCTAGCATAGCCCCGGCAGCCGAGCCGGCGAAAGGCGGTGAGGGCGGTTAGGGCAATATGTTCTCGCTCACCGGTCTCAATCTCAGCGGGACAGACTACTTTTGAGCCCTGAAAGTAAAGGCTATCGGGCTGCCATTTGGCGGCAAAGGTGAGAACCTCAGGCACTCCGTGAGGTAGCGAGTAAATTATCTCCGAGATGGGAAGGACGGTGCAACTATTATTGCCCAGCACGGTAGCGTTAAACTCACGCCCGTTTATGAACTCTTCCACCAGGGCTTGCCCGCCATAGAAACGGCTTACGCTAGCAGCCTGTCTTTTAAGCGAGGCGAAATCATAGACCACGCTTTCTGCCGAAAGTCCGTGACTGGCGTCCTCTCCCCGGGGCTTGATAATACAGGGGTAATTCAGTCGGAAGCTGGATAGTGTCTCGGGCTTGAGCAGCTGGAAATCGGGGGTTTTGATTCCGGCGGCTCTTAAAATTAGCTTGGTCTTGGCTTTATCCAGAGCTAACTTAAGTGCCCCAGGGGGACAGCCAGTATAGGGTATCCCCAACGCTGATAAAGTCTCAGCTATCTCGGCTTCTGTTTCCGGGTAGCCGGCGAAGCCCTCAAAAAGGTTGAATGCCCAATCTGCTTCCAGTTCGCTGAGTCTTTTTCTTGCCCGGCTAAGAGGGGGCGCCAGCGGAACCCGAGCCGCCTCGTAGCCCAGTTTGAGCAGGGCGTGGTACACTGCTTCCACCGCCTCAAGCACGCCGGTTACCGCTGCCTGTTCACCCCGCCCGTCATAATGGCTGTAGAGGGGCTCGTTGTAGACGATGGCTACACGGGCACGCACTGCGAGTACCTCTTCAGCGCCGCATCGAGGACAGCATTTATCAGCTCTTTATAAGTCCAGCCTGATTTAGTGGCGATAATAACCAGGTCACTCTGGGCGCTCAGTCCGGGCAGAGGATTTATCTCCAGGAAGTACGGCACTCCCTCAGGGCTGACCCTGAAATCGAGCCGGGCAAAGTCCCGGCACCCCAGAGTTCCAAAAGCCTTGAGGCTGGAGAGGACTATCCTGGTCAAAACTTCATCCTCAAGCTGAGGGGGACATTCGTAGTCAACCAGGTTCAGGTAATCGCGTTTTACCTCAAGGGAGTAGATAAAGGGATTTTCCCTTCTTCTGGGGAGGAGACGCATCATGCCTATCACCCTGGGTGGGGAATTGCCGATGATGCCGACTGTAACCTCATCACCGGCGATAAATTGTTCAACCATCACTGGCTGGCGGTAACTGTCCAGGAGTCGGCTTACCTCCTCCTGCATCCGTCCCACGCTGTCCACCACTGAAGTCAGGCGTATGCCCTTGCTTGTGCCTTCATGGGTTGGTTTGATGATAGCCGGGAAGGGGAACTGGTCCCAGGGTATTTGACCTAGGTCTTCCTCATCAGTTATTACCTGCCACCTTGGGGTGTGAACACCCTCGACGGCTACCAGCTTTTTGGCTAGTGGTTTATCAAGGCAAATCGCCAGGCACTGAGCATCGGAGCCGGAATATGGTATCCTCAGCATCTCCAGGACACCGGGCACCTGGGCTTCCCGACCGCGATAATTACCCCGCCCCTCGGCGATATTAAAGACAATATCAACCTTCTCCCGGAGGATATTTTCGAGGAATTCCCTGCCCCCACCCAGCATCACCACCGAGTATCCTCCAGCCTCAAGGGCGGCGGCAATAAGCTCTACCGTCTCTCTGGAGTCATACTCCTCAAGGGCATCCTCAGGGCTGGCTTCATCCAGGGGCACAGCGCCTTTAAGATCGTACGATAACCCTATCCGCATCCTTGGCTCCTTCTGGTTCCGATGGTAATTTCGGATATGCCTTGGCTTTGGGATTTCGGTAGTGGAAGAGGCGACCGCGATAGTTCCTCAGCAAGAGTTCCTCTTTAGTTTGCAACAGGACATAGTCTGGTTGCAAGGGAACCTTACCCCCACCCTGAGAAAGGTCGATGACAAAGGTGGGCACCGCCAGCCCTGAGGTATGACCGCGCATGCCCTCGATTATCTTTATACCTACTTCTACCGGGGTGCGCAGGTGCTCCGTCCCCTCCACCTCGTCACACTGGAAGAGGTAGTAGGGGCGTACCTTGATGCGGAGGAGGTCTTGACACAGCTTGGTCTGTATCTCCACGGTGTCATTTACACCACGAAGCAGGACAGATTGGTTGTTTACCGGAACACCGCTCCGCAGCAGCCTGTCACAGGCCGTTGCCGCTTCAGGAGTTATCTCGCTGGAGTGATTGAATTGCGTATTGAGCCATATGGGTCCATACCTGGAAAGCATATCGCACAATTCTTTATCTATACGCTGGGGCAAGACCACCGGGAATCTGGTGCCTATGCGTATGATTTCAACATGCGGTATGCTTCTGATTTTAGAGATAATACCCTCGAGGTGGTGTGTAGAAAGCGTCAGGGGGTCACCGCCGGAGATGATAATATCCCTGATGGCATGGTGCTGGCGTATATAGTCCAGCATGACTTCAACTTCCGCTGGAGTGCGCACCCACCCCCCATTTTGCCACTCCCTTTTTCGCGTGCAGTGACGGCAAAACATGGGGCAGATATCGGTAAGCACCACTAAGACCCGGTCGGGGTAGCGGTGAACCAGCCCCGGCACCACCGAGTCTCTCTTCTCTTCAAGGGGGTCTTCTGAGCCGATGCCAGCTAAGGCTACCTCATAAAACGAGGGTATCGCCTGTTTCCTGATTGGGTCTTCAGGGTCAGCGGGGTCAATCAGAGAAAGGTAATAGGGGGTTACCGAGAGCGGGTACTTGATGGTTACTATCTTGAGTTGTGCCTGCTCATCAAGGGTTAAGGGTATGAATTTAATTAACTGGTCAACCGTGGTAATTCGGTTGCGGAAATGCCACTTCCAGTCGTTCCAGAGGCTGTCGGGTATGTGCCCAAAGAACCTTCGTCTTTGGGCGCCAGTACTTGGAGGTTCTTCGTCGAGATTTCTGGCTATGGTTATCTTACTCGGAGGTTCTTCTTCAGCCTCGCTGTTGGGGCATTTTTCGATGGAATATTTTTCTGTCCCAGGGACAGATTGAATTTTAATTATTGAAGGTGCTTTCACCTTAGTTTTATCTCCTCTAAAATTAAAATTTTGGCAGCTCGGGATTGTTTACGAAGTTACATTTTTTGTTCCTGCCTCCCAAAAGAGTAATAAAATCCTTTTCTTAAAATAAAGTATACACATTCTGTGGTCATTGTCAAGCGGTTTTTGGTTCTTTTTATAATATGATAATGAGCCGCCGTTTTTAGATTTTTGTAAGAGCCGTCTGCTAGTGCCGAGGCCCAGAATCGAACTGGGGACACGCGGATTTTCAGTCCGCTGCTCTACCGACTGAGCTACCTCGGCATGGAGTTTATTGTAGTCATTAGCCATATCAGTGTCAAGCAATACAAAAAGAGATTATTTATTAACCTCACCC
>Ga0129297_10002050_pt1 | contig 10277 bp, 4 predicted proteins | sample I18A1metaG_FD_94708 | JGI IMG/M metagenome (GOLD analysis project Ga0129297, IMG submission 94708) | Lake sediment bacterial and archeal communities from Gulf of Boni, Indonesia to study Microbial Dark Matter (Phase II) - ​I18A1 metaG | ecosystem: Environmental > Aquatic > Freshwater > Lake >... | reverse complement strand
TACAAGTTAGCCCTTGACAAAAACCTTTGCGTAGGCTGTCAAATCTGCGCTTTGGCTTGTCCAAAAGAGGCTATTAAAATTGAGAAACAGCCTAAAAATCAAGGAGAGAAGGCTAAGAAAGCCAAAATTGACGTTGACCTGGCAAAATGCAACTTTTGCGGAATATGCGACATACTGTGCCCATACGGAGCAATAAAAGTAACAGTAAACGGAGAACACATCCTTTCAGTGGTTGAAAAGGAAAGCTTCCCACAATTGATCCGAGACATCCAAGTCGACACAAGCAAATGCCCGATAGACTGTGTGGAATGCGAGAAAGCATGCCCTTTAGATTTAATCAAAGTGACGAGGCTTACGGCTGATGGAAAAGTTGTTGAAAAAGTAACCAAAAAGAAGAGGGCGAAACTTCAAGTTAAAATTGATATTGGAAAAGAGCGTTGTCCGTGTTGCAGAATCTGCGAATTTAAATGCCCAGAAGGCATTATTTACGTTCGAAAATTTATTCAGGGAAAAATCCTCATTCACCCAGAAAAATGTCCTGAAAGCTGCACAGACTGCTTAGACGTATGCCCAATAACTGGAGCACTCTACCTTTCTGACGAAGATAAAAAAGTGCACGTAAACGAAATGTTTTGCGTTTACTGCGGAGCGTGCAAAGTTGTTTGCCCCGCTGAGGAAGCCTTAGAACTTAAGCGAACCAAAATAAGCCACACGCCTATCCGTTCTGGAACGTGGAACAAAGCACTGGAAAAGTTAACTTCACCGATTGAGATGACTAAAGAGTTGAAGGCTAAAGGCTCTCGGAAAGTAATGGAATCCGTAGAGAAGAGATTAGGATGGAAGGGAGCATAACATGGCAGAAAAGAACATTGAAGCTGAAGAGCCAAGAATAGGCGTTTTCATATGCCACTGCGGCTTAAATATTGCAGGCGTGTTGGACATCAAAGAACTTGTTGAATATGCAAAAACTCTGTCAAACGTCATTTATGTTAAAGACAATCGCTACACATGTGCAGATCCTGGACAAGAGGAAATAAGAAAGGCGATAAAGGAGCATAAGCTCAATCGTGTTGTTGTGGCTGCGTGCTCTCCAAGAATGCATGAACCAACATTCCGGAGAACAGTTTCTGATGTTAACTTGAATCCGTTTCTTTTTGAAATGGCAAACATTCGCGAATTTTCATCTTGGTGTCATCCAAGCACGCCAAAAGAGGCAACAGAAAAAGCCAAAGACCTTATAAAAATGGCTGTTGCAAAATCAAGGCTACTACGACCTCTTCAAACCATAGAGGTTCCAGTAACCAACAAGGCATTAGTCGTAGGCGGCGGCATAGCTGGAATGAACGCTGCTTTAGACTTGGCGGAAATGGGCTTCAAAGTATACTTGCTTGAAAAGGGCGAAAGCATAGGGGGTCACATGGCACAGCTGGATAAAACTTTTCCAACTCTTGACTGTTCCATATGCATGCCAGGCGATGAAGAAGTTATTTTAAGTGATGGAAACATTATCGCAATTAAAGATTTAGCTAATGAAATTCTGGATAAACAAAAAGCCACGTTTAACCCACATTCGCCGTTGACATACTCATTTAAAAATCATAATCTTAAATTAGACGAAGTCATTGCAGCTCAGAAGCTTTCTTCTCCATCAAAATTGATTGAAGTACAAACCAGTACAGGAATGAGGTTGCGGTTCACATCTGACCATAAGATCATGGTAGATACACCTGAAGGTCCTTCGTGGGTTAAATGTGTCGCTCTAAAAGAAGGAGATAGGCTGTATGCGCCGAGGGAGCTAAATATCAGAGAGGCCCCAGAGACATGGATTGTTGACTTGTTACCCGAAGACTTCAAAGTTGCAGACATAAATCTGACCAACATGATTCGTCAACAGCTTAAAAGCGTATTTGGAAGTCTACGTAAAGCTGCTTTAAACCTCAATGTACTATATAGACACCTACAGAAAGGTAGATGGCTTTCAATATCTGAGCTAAAAACGGCATGTGAAGCCCTAGGCTTAGATTGGAAAAGTGTTAGGAAAAAAATCTGGACGATTACGTATCGTGGAGCTAATGGAAACATCCGATTGGGTTCACAAGTAATTGATAAGAAAACAATGTACATGCTTGGGTTATTAGCATCTGACGGCCATATAGAAACACATAGAATTCGATTTTGCAACACAAACAGCATCCTTGTGCAGTTGTTCATTAAAAACTATAAGGAGACATTTCCAACTAAAGCGGTATGTCTCAGCTATATTAAATCCGTGAAGCAAACTCAAAAGACTAGGACAGTTGTTCAAGTGAAAAACAAGATTCTTCTCCAGTTGGCTAACAAGCTGGAAATAAAAGGAAATCTGAAACCAGTCTTCTGCCTCAACGAAAACTTGATTGCTGCCTTTTTAAGGGGATTCTTCGACGGAGATGGATATGCGATACTAAAAGGGCGTCAAAACTGGACAACGGCAAAGGTTACGTTTTCTTTAGGAGATAACTACGATTATGGATATCGACTGCATCTTCTTATGAAAAGGTTAGGAATCGTCAGCAAAGTATACAAGTACAGTAGAAGGATGATCGTTGATATTTCTGAGAGAAGAGATGTGTTGCAATTTGCTAAAAAAGTTGGCTCCAGTCACCCTAAAAAGGCGAGTCGCCTCAAACAAATAATCAAAGATTGTGCGTATTCCAAATCAAGAGGAGGATTATTTGAGCAACTACCACTTAAATGTGGGAAGCTATTATCAAAACTTAGGGAGAAATACCATATTCCACTGAAAGTTTACCCGCTTACACATACAAATGTTACCAGAGTTTTTCGACAAGAACGTAGAATAACAAGGGACAACATCGCTCGTATACTTGACGCAATCAAAGGAGTGGTTGACCCTAACGATCAAGACTTCCAAGAACTTCAAAGAATTTACCATTCCAACTTCTTCTTAGATAACGTGAAGGCATTGAGGGCTATTCCTTCCACTGATGATTATGTATATGATGTAACAGTGAAGGATACGCATTGCTTTATTCCGAAAGGAGCATTCGTAGTGAGCAATTGCATCGAAGGTCCGAAAATGGTTGATGTTGGGCGGCATCCCAATATTGAAATAATATCCTATAGTGACCTGTTAAACGTAAGTGGTTATATAGGCAATTTTAAAGTTAAGATTCGGAAAAACCCACGGTATATTATTGCTGCAAACTGCACGGGCTGTCGTGAATGCGAAAACGTTTGCCCTATTGAATATCCAAACGAGTGGGACATGAACCTAGGCGTTAGAAAAGCCATATCCGTCCCATTTGATCAGTCAGTTCCACTCGTTTACACAATTAATAAGGATTACTGCATTGAATGTTACAAGTGTGTCGACGCTTGTGGGGCTAGACAAGCCATAAATTTTGAACAACAACCTGAGGAAATAGAGCTAGACGTTGGCGCAATAATTGTTGCAACAGGCTATGACATATACTTTCCAGATGATAATCCTCTTTACGGCTATGGAAAATACACAAACGTAATCACGTCCCTCGAGTTTGAAAGGCTTATACTTGCTGCCGGTCCAACTGCAGGAAAGGTTGTTAGGGCTTCAGATGGGCAGAAACCACACAGCGTAGCCTTCATCCAATGTGTCGGATCGCGTGACACAAACAAGTATCCATACTGTTCAAACTTCTGCTGCATGTACACTTTGAAGCATGTGGTTCAGCTTAAGGAGAAGTATAAGGATGATGTGGAAGTCTACGTTTTCTACATGGACATGCGGAGCAACTTTAAAGGCTATGAGGAATTTTATCAACGTGCAAGAGAACTCGGCGTAAACTTTGTTCGCGGAAGGGTAAGCCGTGTTTTAGAAGTGTCAGAAACAAGGAATTTGATTATACATGCTGAGGACATGACTCTCGGTCAACCCATAGAGGTTGAGGCTGAGATGGTTGTTCTGGCAACCGCAGCCATCCCCAAAAAAGCTACAGAGGAAATGGCGCGTATACTCAATTTGACACGGGGTGCAGACGGCTTTTTCATGGAAAGCCACCCTAAGCTCAAGCCGATAGACGCACCTACTGATGGAATATTCTTAGCCGGGGCATGCCAAGGACTGAAGGATATTCCGTACAGCGTTTCACAAGGCAGCGGTGCAGCGTCACGGGCTGCGACTGTGCTTTCAAAGCCAAAATGGAAAATCGAACCAATAATCGCTGTTGTAGAGCCGAGTAAATGCAGAAATGTCACTACTAAATGTGGCATATGTGCTGAACGATGCCCATACGGAGCAATAAGGGCGGAGGAAAAACAGCCAGCGCAAGTAATAACAGCCATGTGCCACGGGTGCGGAACATGCGTGGCAGAATGCCCTGCAGATGCCATAATGCAAATGCACTTCACAGATGCTCAAATATTCGCCCAGATAAGAGCAGCCCTAGAAACAAGTCCGGAAGACAGGATTTTGGCGTTCTTGTGCAATTGGTGTAGTTATGCTGGAGCAGACTTGGCGGGTACTAGCAGATTTGAATATCCGCCAACAATACGCCCGATAAGAGTTATGTGTTCGGGAAGGGTTGACCGCGATTTTGTCTTAGAAGCTTTCAGGTTAGGTGCTGGCATCGTTCTGGTTGGCGCGTGCCACTTGCCCTACGACTGCCACTACATAAGCGGAAACTGGAAGATGAAAGCCAGAATGGATGCTTTGGCGCCGATGTTGCATAAGCTTGGATTAAGTCCAGAAAGGTTCCGTGTGGAATATGTTTCTGCTGCTGAAGGCGTGAAATTTGCAGAGATTGTTAGAGAGATGACGGAGCAATTGCATGCTTTGGGCAAGGATAGGATTAAAGCAGAAAACGAGAAGCTGCGTCCAATATTGGAGAATATGTTGAAAAGGAAGGAAAAGAAGTAACCTTAGAAGCGAAACTTCTTTTTGGCCACGTAATAGATTGCTCCTGCTGTTAAGCCTGCAACTCCTATGATCCATGCTTCTGTTGAAGCAAAAAGAATGAAGATTAACAGTGCTAGGCATGTGGCTGTTCCCAAAATCGGCACAAACTGCGGGTAAAGTCTTTTTTGAACTTTTAATCGTAGAGCGGAAACATTGGCAAAAGCGTAATAGAAGAGTAATGCGAAGGTGCTTATGGCCACGACTTTTGTAAGGTCTATAAATAAGACGAGTAATGCCATTAAAGCACCTATTATCCAGATTGAATAGTAGGGTGTGTTATATTTTGGGTGGAGTTTGCTTAGGGTTTGTGGGATGTCTTTCCTTCTCGCCATTGCATATGCTACACGGGACACTCCTAGAATAGATGTGAGTAGCACACTTGCAGTTGCTAATAATCCTCCTATAGAAATTATGTAGGCTGCAGCTGTGTTGCCAGTGATGTTTATGGCTTTTGTTAATGGTGAATTTGAATTTGCGAGTTCAGGGGCTCCTACGAGTCCGATGGCCACAACGCCGACGAGTATGTAAACTATTGTGGATATTGCCAGTGAAAGCAGTATGGCTTTTGGAACGTTTCTTTTTGCGTCTTTGACTTCTTCTGCTATGACGGCTACTCTTGCGAAGCCTCCGTAGGCGAAGAATATGTAGCATGCACCATAAAAGACTCCAACTTCAAAAGGCACGAAGGGCGTGAAATTTGACGAGTTAACGTATGCTACGCCTAAAATAATGAAAAATGCCAAAATAAGCAGTTTGGCTACGACTAGGAAATTGTTCATGAGAGCTGATTGTCGGATGCCGAAGAAGTTGAGCGTTGTGAAGGCTATGCAGAGAATTGCTGCAATCCAGTTTGCTGGCAATATTGGGATTAATGCTGTTAAGTAATTAGCGAAGCCTAGCGAGACTGCTGCGCCTGCGAATGTGTTGGATAGTATCCACATCCAGCCTGTTAGGAAGCCTGCGAAGGGGGAGATTAGTTGGTATGTGTATTCGTAGATGCTTCCTTCTTTTGGTTGCCATGCTGTTAGTTCGGCGAAGCTTAACGCTGTGAATATGGAGATTATTGCTGCTATGAGCATGGAAACTATTAGCGCTGAACCGGCTAAGCCTGCAGCAATGCCTGTTACTACGAATATGCCTGCTCCGATGATCGCGCCGACACTTATGGCTGTAGCATCAAATAAGCCTAAAGTTGGCTTAAGCTGTGACTGTTCAGCGCTCTTTTCGCTCATTTTGACACCAATTCAAAAACTGTTCTAAAGACGTCATATTATTAAGTCTTAACGCATCAAACTCTTTAAACTAAAAATCAATAATACGCTTCTCTCTGCTCTCGGTGACTAGACCCCCCTTATATAGATTGAATGGGCAGTCGGACTGTAGCTTGCTGCTCTTAGGTTTTATAAGTAGGGTCGTACGATTCTGTTTTCTAGGGGGTGATAAGTGCATTGTATGAGGAATTAGCCAAAATAGTTGTTAGAGACTCATTGGGAATTAACTCAAGTGACGTCGTTACCATCACAACTTGGGACCACACAATAGATGTGGCTAATGCTATGGCAGTCGAATGCTTCAAACAAGGCGCAGACGCGATGATATGCCTCTGGACGGACGAGTACTACTATGCACTCCTTAAAGAACTATCAGAAGAAAGTCTACAAATTCCTTCAAAAGTATGCCAAGCATTCACCGAAGCAGAAACAGTAACGATCAACCTGTTTGGTCCAAAAAACCCCGAAGGCTTGAAAAAACTGTCTCCCTCAAAAGTCAATGCTTGGAGTGAAGGAGAAAGAAAGGCACATTATCCAAGAAACATAGAGAGAAAAATCAGAAACGTTAGTCTTTCATTAGCTCTATTAACCGCAGAGAGAGCTAAAGTCTATGGCTTCAACTTCGGAAAATGGAAAAAAGTAGCGAACAACGCTTTAACAATGGATCTGAAGAAAATAGCGAAAGTGGGACGTGGCATCGCAGCAATACTTGAGAAAGCCCACACCGTTCACCTGACAGCGCCAAATGGAACAAACCTCACTTTCGAGCTGGCCAAAAGACCAGTCCATGTCGACGATGGAATAATAGACAAAAAAGACATCGCAAAAAAGTCCCTTGACGCACAACTACCAGCCGGATCCGTGCTAACAACCATACTTGAAACCAGTGGAAACGGAAAAATAATCTTCGACCGACCACTGCAGAACATGGGCTTAAACGTATCAGGCATCAAATGGGGATTCAAAAAAGGAAAACTAACCTCGATGACAGCGAAGAAAAATCTGGAACCTATTTCCAAGCAGTTCGAGAAAGCTTCAGGAGACAAAGACAAGATAGGCTATCTGCAAATAGGGTTAAACCCCAAAGCAGAGTACGGGTATCTGATGGACTACATCGTTGAAGGCGCCGTTCAAATAAGCATCGGAGACAACGAGTATATCGGCGGAAAGAACAGCTCATCATTTGGCATAGCTGCGACACTGAGCAAAGCAACACTTAAAATCGGTGGAAAAACAATAATCAAAAACGGGCGAATATCACTGCAATCAAAGCCTTAAGACCTCGCAATAGATAAATGCAACATACTCCATAGTTTTTCCAAATCATTTATATCACATTTTTCTCTTCTAACATTTCTTAACAGCGTGGAGAAATGTCAATTGACTGAAGGCTTCGAAAACGTCAAAAACCAAATCGGTTTTTGCGGAATCTGGTGCGGCAGTTGCCTTGGCGGCAACGACGCCATACAGGAACTGACAAGAGAATACGAGCAAATCATCAAACGCAGTCAATCCGCATTAGAAAAGTGGGCTCCTAAAGAGTTCAACTTCAACGATTTTATGAAAGGCCTCGCCTGCATAAAAGCCTTGCAACTGTGTCCAGGCTGCAAAAAGGGCGGCGGAAATCCAACGTGTGAAATCAGAATGTGTGCCTTAAAGAAAAACATGACCAACTGCAGCCAATGCGATGCACTTACAGAATGCAGAAATTTTGAATCAATGGAGCAAACCAATCCAAAAATAAGAGAAGAGCTAAGGAAAATGGAGAATGTCGACCAGAAAAAAGTCATCGAGAAGTGGATCAGCGAACTGAAGACAAAATGGCCTCATTGCGTATTACTCTGTGAAACAGTCAAAAAATAACGCTATTCAGCTAAAACCTTTTTATGTTGTTTTCTTTGGTTTCCCAATATTCTCTTGTTCTTAAATACTGAATTTTCGCCTTCAGAAGATCCATGTAAAAGTCGTCCTCTTTCGGATGCATTTTTCCCAGAATTCTAGAGGCTGTTTCTGGGCCTACACCTTTAACTTCTAACGCTACTATCGCCTTTTTGCCATAACTCAAAATCAAATCAGCCTTCCGCCTAGCCTGAGTCAACTCTTTAAGCTCCTCCTCAGATAGCTCCTTATCTTCGCGTCTCTTTTTCAAGAACTCAGCCAAACGCTTCACATCCTGAGTAAAATACATGAGTGTCAGAAGCCTAGAACCACACTTTCCGCATTCTGGTTGTTCCAACAAAGCTCTGACCTTCTCTTCTGCCGTCCATTCTCCACATTGCATGCACAATAGCCTAGCCGTTCTCGCTTCAATAGCCCTCTTCATCTTCTCAATATTGCTCAGCAAAACCTGTTCTGGGGCCATCAACTCTGAAACATCACTAAACTTCTCAAGAATATGATAAGCCAATGGCGTAGGCTTCTCAACACGATAAACCGTAGTAACCTTAACCTTCCCATCTCGAACATCACGCATGACCTGTTTAACCTTGTCCACATTCACCTTCTCAACCATAACCTCACGCAAAGTCTCATCATAAATCGGCGTATTCCCAAACTGATACGGCAGCCTCTCTTCTCTCTCAGGGCTCATGAATTTTCCACGAGGCAACGCCCCAAAACGTTGTGCAACAAACTTCATTTTGTAAGAAAAAGGAAACTTCGCCTCCATATACTCGTCAAAAGCCTTCTCTACCTCCTCCTCAGATAAGCCAAACATGGCTTTGCTGAGCGTTTCAAGCTCCTGTTGTCTTAGCTTATGCGTGGCTTCAATCAAAATCCTGTAGCCATCAGTCCACCAACCAATAATAATCTCAAGGTCAGAGAGTACTGAATCAAAAACCCCGCCCAACGTGCGATTCACGATCTCGCCAAAACAAGCATGCACAATCAAATACTTGTCAAAAGCCTCAACAACAACATGCCTATCTGTGGGCAATGGAGCACCTTGCTTAGCATGCTCCTCAACCTCCTTCGCGGCTTCAAGCAAATCTGCTTTGTTTATGGCCAATTCCTTTGCAGCCTTCTCCGCCGCAATTTCAACGTTGCCTGACTCTTTCAAAAAGCTCCAAAGCTTTTCACGCATTCGTCCTGTCTGCTGCGCCAGATCAAAGGGCACTGGAATCATCTCGCCATCCCAACCAGGAATGGCCGCCAGTGGGTCCTCAGAAGGTACAACATGAACTGTCCCAGTTTCCTCCTCGATCTGCACGATCCGCCAAACCTTGCCCTTCACTATCATGTTCCTACCTACCCGAGCGTGCAGTGCCATGAATTCGTCGCCCAGCATGCCAATTCTTCTGTCGGAAATCACGTTCACTATTGGGTAGCGTCTCTCGTCGGGAATCATGCTGAGATTTTCATAATAGTACGTTCTAGTCCTTCGTGCCTTTCTCAAAACCTTGCCTTCTTCATCAAACGTCAACTCGTTCAAGCTGTCTAAAAAGCCTATCACATCCAAAAGTTGCTTCTCAGTCAAAGCACGATAAGGATAAGCCCTACGTAGAATAGCTAATAATTCATCAAGTCTGATGGTTTCTTTGTCCATTAGCATCCCGACAACCTGATGAGCTAAAACATCCAGAGCAGCCTCATGAATCAGCACAGGCTCAATCTTGTTCTCATACGCGCTCTGCACGGCAGCAATACTCTCCAGCGTATCATCGGGATAAGCCGTCACGATGACGCCTTCAGAAAATCTGTCCAGTCTGTGACCGCTGCGGCCAACCCGCTGAACCAGACTAGTCACTTGCCTAGGCGAAAGATATTGCACAACCAAGTCAACATTGCCAATGTCAATGCCTAGCTCAAGTGTGCTTGTGCAAACAAGCGCCTTCAACTTTCCGGCTTTGAATTCGTCCTCAATTTGGGCACGCTCTTCTTTGGAGAGGCTGCCATGATGAACGGCAATATCCGAGCGTTGTAGCTGAGTGAACTTGTAACCCAGCATCTCTGCATTCTGCCTACTGTTCACGAAAATCAACGTTGACCTATGACTGTCAACAAGTTCAAGAATCCGCCTAATCCTTGCTGCTGCTTCAGGCGCAGTTCTAAGCTTTCCAGCGAAATCGTAATCC
>Ga0129297_10002049_pt1 | contig 10278 bp, 8 predicted proteins | sample I18A1metaG_FD_94708 | JGI IMG/M metagenome (GOLD analysis project Ga0129297, IMG submission 94708) | Lake sediment bacterial and archeal communities from Gulf of Boni, Indonesia to study Microbial Dark Matter (Phase II) - ​I18A1 metaG | ecosystem: Environmental > Aquatic > Freshwater > Lake >... | reverse complement strand
ATTGCCAGGAGCATCAGGATCACCGTCGCTCGTAGTGGCGCCGGCAGTGATGGTGAAAATCGAAGGCTGAGGGTCAGGATATCCAACAGGATCCCCTCGATGAACAACCAGACCGCCGACATGCAGAGGAGAAGCCCGATGACTATGCGACCCTGATACAGATCGCTTCCCCCGGGTAGCACCCCTCCCAAGACCCGGGCGCGCACCCGCTCCTTTCGCATCCACTCTTCCACTTCCCGAAGCCGACGCACCCGGACAAAGGCTGCCACACCATCCCGCTGCCGGAACACGGCAGCGCATGGGCCGCAGTACTCTCGTTCTTTCGGATTGGGTTGGCACTTGGGGCAGAAAGGCGTCCCGCACTGCTCACACCGTCTGGCTGGCCTGCTTCGCTGGCGCAGCCCCGCATGCACCCAAAATACGATGAGCAGAAACACAGCCACATACGGCAAAAGGTCAAGGGACACGCCGCGTAGCGGGCTCCCCCACAGTCCCTCAGCTATCGCCTCCACCTCTCCGGTGCGTGGAGTTATGCCCGCCACCAGATCGTTCCAAGGCACAGCTTGGTCCACGACAAATTGCGCGGGACCCTGACTCTGGAATGACAAGACGGTGCGCACCATGTGGGGATCCATACGGCGGCTTCGGGTCAGAGCCTCATTGGACTGATCGAGTTGAAGGTGCTGGACGTAGAGCCTCGAGAGGTTCAACTGGGCCGCCGCGGAGGAAGGCATGATCTCGGAGGCTCGCCGATACGCCGCTTCCGCCTCCGGGAGGCGCCCCTGAAGATACTCCATGTTGCCCAGCCCAACCTGGACGAATCCTGCTCGCGGGAGAAGCTGGGCCGCTTCGGCCATTTCGACCTGGGCTTGCGGTAATTCTCCACGCCGCTTCCGGACCAAACCAAGGTAATATCGTGGCATACCAGCCTGCGGCGCTTCCGTGATCCAGCGCTGGAGGCCCTGAACCAACGCCTCGCCACGTCCTCCCTGATCGACAGCCTGCGCCAGCGCAAACTCATGCGAGGATACTAACGCATGCCGAGCGGCAACCCCGTGATATCCCAGAGGCAACGCAGCAAGCCCACCCAGGAGGATCGAAACCATCACCTGCTCGCGCCGGCTGAGATACGGCCCAGAAATCAGCAGGGCCAGGATCGCCGCCCAGAGGATGCCCAGACCCAACAAGAGAGGAAGCCCAAAGATCAAAAGCCCCAAGCTCACCTGGGTAGGTGGTGGGAGTCCCTTCAGAAAACCCTCGTTCAAGTCGTGGGCGAAGCGAGGCTGGGTCTTGATGGAAAGGATTGCGGCAACGACACACACCAGAACGAGCCACGTCACCAGCAAGCTCAGCAGCAAGTTGCCTCGTAAGCGAAATCCGGCTTCGGAACTGAATAGGGTCTGGAACGTAGCCGAGGCGACCTCACGAATCACGGAGAAAACCCGACTCTTGTCCATCTGCCAGGTCAAGGTGGCGAGGCCCATCAAAGCTTCCGGGGATTCCGGCACATTCGCCGCAGCCGCGGCATAAAGAGTAGCGGCTCTCGAGGGATCTCCGCCCTCCACCACCTCGGTTGCCAGAGCTATCTGCTCTGCCGCGAGGAGCGGGAAGCGCGAAAGGCCCCAGGCAACCTGGATCGCCTGCAGCGTCCGCTCTTCACGCTGAGCTTCATCCTGAAGATTCGCTTTCAGGTACTGCTGCCAGAGCAGCCAGTGAATGACGATCCGTTGTCCAGCCGCTTGCCGCGCCCGCTCGAAAAAGGGAGCAGCCGCAGCCTGCCTGTGCCGCGAAAGCTCGCCCTGGGCCCAATGGAAAAACGGGTTTTCGGCCTCGCGCACTTGGAGTGCAGCGAGACGTTGCTGCATGAGAGTGATGCTTTCCTCGGAAAGGCGGACCGGCTCTTGAAGTCGCTGGGGAGCAAGTTGGGGGATCTCGGCCAAGATCCGTTGACGGAGAGCGTGCGCCTCCTGAATTTCGGCTGCGGGGAATATCTGGGTGGCGGCAGCCTTCCCGACGATACTCACCCACAGGAGAAAGCCAAAAGCCAGCCACCAGCAGATGTGGCGCATGCGCCCTGTCATGTCTGTTTGACCGCCTCCAGGTAGCGCATACGAAGGTCAAAAAGGAGGTCGTCCAGCACGTTGGCTTCCCCGACTGTCAGGTTTCCTGACGTCTTGGCTTTCAGAACATCCAGCAGGTCGATCATCTGTTTGGCTTGCCCAAGGTCCGGCTTCTTCTCACCACTCACGGGATCCGGCGCGACACCCAGGTGAACCATGGCCGCCGTTCCGAGCATCAGGACCAGGGTGCTGAACCCCGCCACACCAATTTCCTCTGTCTGTGGGTGCTGCTGATTCTCGCTCGTCATCGGCAGAATGCCATCGATGGACTTTCAGCGCCCCAGTCGTAGCCTTCCCCGGGCATCCGATTTCTGGGGGGACAGCCGTTCCATACACGCTACCTTAGCAATCATGCCTCATGCTTTTCAAGTCAAATCCTCGCGCCGGGCATTCTGACTGACCGCCTCAGGTCCTGCAACCTAAACGCCGTGTCCGAGGCTCACGAGGGCTGCGACTCCAGATACACGGCTGTGCCAGGAACAACCCCCCATTCTCGTGCGAGATCTCCTTGGTGGATAAACAACTCGAGATGTCCCGTACTACCAAAGATGCCCCCGCTACCCCCGACACCGGCCTCCGCAAAGTATCGAACCATGCGACCCACGGGACGGCCTGCGAGGCTGATGTGAACGTTGCTCTCAGCCCCGCGCGCAAGCGCCTCAAACTCCTCGCGCCTGATGTTCGTCACACAGTTGCCGAACCGATCGATCCAGATGACCTGCCCTTCCACTTTTCCAAGCATGTCGAGACGAGGTGTGGGGATGGGAAGGCGAATCACGTCTGCGATGAGGGGCCCAAACCGCTCGCGAGCAACGCCACGCGCCAGGTGGCCCGCCACCGGGGCGAAGACATCCCGCCCGTGAAAGGTTGCACTGACCGGATCCAAGAAGAACTCCGACGCGGTCAGCGCCCGGATCAGTTGAACGGTCCCGAAGGCCATCGGATAGCTGAGCAAACCGTTGTCCGGCGCCACGAATAGCTGGCTATCGATGCTGGCCAGGATCGGCCGTCGCGGACCTCCGACCCCCGGATCCACGACGGCAAGGTGAATGGTCCCGCGAGGGAAAAAGCCCACGGCCGACCGTAAGAGAAAACTGGCGCCCAGGATATCGCAGCTTCCCACTTCGTGGGTGAGATCCACGACAAGGGCCTCCGGACAGAGTTGCAGGATCACCCCCTTCATGATCCCGACAAAAGGATCCCGGTTCCCAAAATCCGTGAGCAGCGTGACAACGGGGCGTCCAGCTTGGGAAATCCCATGCCGGCCGACTCTTCCCTGTCCTCGCGGCCCTAGGCGTCGATCCATTCCTTATTTCCCGTTGACTTTTTCTCGCGAACGGTCTACAAAAAAGGGCGCTGCCGAAGTGGCGGAACTGGTAGACGCGCTACGTTCAGGGCGTAGTGGGGGTTCCCCCGTGGGGGTTCGAGTCCCCCCTTCGGCACCATCACAATCTCCGGCCCGACGCCAGCTACGCCAAGTGCCTCAACGGCCAGGCTCAGTGCGGCCACCCGCCTCCGGCGCACAGCGTCACCTCAACTGATCCTCGAATATCTGGGTTGTGGCCTTCTTCTCGAGGTCGGCCATGAACACTGTAAAAGTCTCGCGCTGTTTCTGTTGCAGGAGCGACTGCCGGATACGGTCCTTGACCTCGTCGAAGGGCTGGACGACCGCGGCGTGGGCGCCAGCTTTGATGATGTGGTAGCCATACTGCGTCCTGATCACGGGAGAAAGCTCGCCTTCCTTGAGTCGAAAGGCCTCCTCTTCGAACTCTGGTACAGTCATCCCCCGGCGTATGGCCCCCAGGTCACCCCCTTTCCCTGCGCTCCCCGGGTCCTGCGACTTGACCTTGGCAAGTTCCGCGAAATCTTTTCCCTCTCGAAGCTCCTGGAGAACCCCCTCGGCTTCGGCTTGTGTCCTCAACATAATGTGGCGAACCTGCACGGTGTCCGTGCTGAAGAGAGGCTTATTGTCCTCGTACATTTGCCGCGCCTCCTCGTCGGTGACCTGGCTCCGCGCCAGGACCTTGCGCTTCACAAGCTCCTCAATCAGCACCTGCCGACGCGCCTGTTCCAATCGCCCCTTCACCGCGGGGTCCTGATCCAGCCCATCAGCCATGGCGCTCTGGAGCAGAATCTCTTCCTGGATCATGCCGCGCACCACATCTTTGAACTGTCCTGGCGCGATCGGCCCGCGTTCTTTCTGGAGTGATTCCAGACGCTTCGTGAATTCCTCGTATGTGATCTCGACCTGGTTGACCCGGGCTACAACCCGCTTCCCCTCTGAGGGTTCGGTGGCCGGGAAGCCTGAAGAGGCCACACAGAGGCCTCCCGAAACGCCGATAACCAGCATCGCAGCCATCACCACCCAGTGTCGCATTCTCACCTTGCTCTCCCCACCTCGCCCCACCTGGCCTCCTTCAGGGGCAATTCGTTCAGTTTTGGACTGGCCTCAGCGCTGTTCACTCAAACCGCCAGCCTGCCGCAGCCTACACGACCACCCTATAGGCGTCAATCTGGATCATGCCCGTCCAAGAACCCTTCAAGACGTCAGCCGCGAAGGACCCGCAAATCGCTCGCTAGTCCAAAGCACTGCGCAGGCCGTCCGCCGCGACCTCGGGCAGCACCGGATTGATATAGATCCCGGTCCCCCACTCCAGACCCAGGAGTTGAAAGGGATGGGGGACGAGCTCCAGGTGCCAATGATACTCTTCGCGAGTGAACTCGCCGAGAGGGGAGGAATGAAGGACAAGGGTGTAGGAAGGATCGTTCAAGAGCCGAAGCATGCGCGCCAGGATGCCCTGGATCGCGCGGGCGACGTCGCGGAGTTCGGATGGGCGGACGGCGGCGAAATCATGGCCATGCTCCACCGGCACGATCCAACATTCGTGGGCAAATCGCGGGGCAAAGGGGACGAAGACCAGCATCGATCCTTCGCGCAGAATGACGCGGCTGCCAAGGCCGATCTCTTGCCGCACCATGTCGCAGAGCACGCAGCGTTCCTTCCAGCGCATGTGATCGGCGAATCCCTTGAGTTCCTCCTCGACCACGCGAGGAACGAAAGGAGCAGCAACGATATGGGAGTGGGGGTGCTGGAACATACTCGTGGGCAGGCCGTGGTGTTTCACCCAGATCAGGGAGCGGAAGCGCACGTCGTTCCGGAGGTCAAGGCTGCGTTGCTGGCAAGCCCGCAGCACCCGTTCGAGCTGGAGGATCTCCAGGTTTGCCCAGTGCCGGTCATGCTCCGGCGTCTCGATCAGGATCTCGTGGGCGCCAATCGCGTTCATACTGTCGTACATACCCTCGGCGGCCCTCTCCAGTTCCCCTTCGATGTGCAGGACGGGGTATTTGTCCGCTAGGACGCGCACCCACCAACCCCGCCCATTGGCAGGGCTTCCGGGTTCCCGTTCGACATAGATTTCCGGGCCGGCCTCGGTTTCGTTGCCCGGACAGAAGGGACACACATCTGCGGGCGGCCCGGTCGGAGAGAGGCGCCAATTGGGAAGCGGCAGCTCCGCTCGACCAGGGTGTATCACCACCCAGCGTAGAGTCAGCGGGTCCTTGCGCAGGTGAGAACCGTTTTGAGGCATCTCGAAAGGTGTCATGTCGCGTCGCGGCTCTCAGGTGCCTGGTCTACACTCCCCCCTCCCCGTCCCACGACAACATTCGTCGTCGTTTTCACCACACCGGGAAGCCGATGAACCTGCATGCTGACGAACTCGCCCAGCGCGGCCACACTCTCAGCCTCGATGAACGCGATGACGTCGAAGGATCCTGTCACGGCATGAGCCATCCTCACTCCGGGCAGCCTGGCGACAGAATCCGCAACCTGCGACGGCTTCCCTGGTGTCGTCTCGATGAAGACATATGCGTGGATGGCCATGACTACCCCTCCTGTCCTCATTCGGAGGTCCGGCGCCAAGCTGGGGGGTGGTAGTCTCGCTCGGCCGAGCCGTGGGCCGCGGCCTGCTCGATCCCGGTGAGAACCAGGACCTCCGAAGCAGCCTCCTCGATGGATTTATCGGTCACGTCCACCACCGGCCATCCGGCCTGGCTGAATTGGTCGCGGGCGTAGTCGAGTTCAGCCCAGATTTGCCGCGGGTCGGCATAGGGAAACTTCGGCGGGGTCTCCATCTGATGCAGTCGAGCACGGCGCAACTCTAGCAGTCGTTCAGCCCTGATAGTCAAGCCGACGACCTTACGGCGATCCAGCCGCGCCAATTCCTCGGGCAGTGAGAGGTTTTGAACCACCGGAACATTGCCTACCCGAAGCCCCCGTTGCGCCAGGAACATCGAGAGTGGGGTCTTGGAGGTTCGAGACACCCCCACGAGGACGACATCCGCCTGGAGCAATCCCCGTGGATCCTGGCCATCATCATGCTTCACGGCGAATTCGACCACCTCGAAGCGACGCCGATACTCTTGATCCATCTCCCGAAAGAGCCCCGGTTTCGCCAGCGGCTGCAACCGCAAGAGGTCCTCCAGGCGTAGCAGGAGGGGCCCCAGGAGATCGATGGTCGGGATGTCATGCGCCCGGCCCTCGGTCAGCATCAGGCTTCGCAACTCCGACGACACCATCGTGTGGACGATAAGTCCGCCGCGTCTGCTAGCCTCCTGTACGGCCTCACGTACCCCTTCTGCGGTCCGTACATGTGGGCGGATGGTGAGCTGCGCCTCGGCGCCCTGAAATTGGACGAGGGCCGCTCGCACCACCATTTCGGCCGTGCGTCCGGTGGCATCCGAAACGATGATCACCTCTCGCCCGGACCGGCGCCCCAGCCGATCCTTCCGCACCACCGCCTTTCGATGGTCCTTGCCTGGTCGAGCAACACCTGATCGGCCCACTGGCAACCCTCGCATCGTGGCCCGCATCCCTCCGCGGCTGCACCCCAATGATACCACACCAGAAACGATTATGGATTGCCGCTTTCGTAAGGGAGCAGCATGAGAACAAAGCGCAATGTGGCAGGATGCGCCCACTCGACGCAAGCGGAAAGCGCACTGATCACGCGCTCTCCAGGACCGGATAGGCCACAGCGGTGACGTGGGAATTGATCCGCTTGAGATTGGTGAGGACATCGAGGTGGATCTCGCTGGTGTCGATGGATTCACGGTAGCCATCATGCAGCCGCTGAATATGCGCTTGGCGGAACTTGCGCTCGGTCTGGCTGATCTCGAGTTTCCGCTCGAGAACCTGCTGGGCCAGAGTGAGGTCGCCGCTGGCAAAAGCCGAAATGGCCAGCTCAAGATTCTGGAGAACCTTCTTATGCAGCAGCACGATTTCTTTCATGCCCGGCTCTGAGAAGCGAACGCCCTTGCCAAGCTTCTTCCTGGCCAGGTCCATCAAGTTGCGGTCCACGATATCCCCGATGTTCTCCATGTTGTTCACGAACGCCAGGATGCCGATCTCCCGCTTGCTCTGTTCGTCGGTCAGGCTCTGTTGGGAGAGTTTGGTCAGGTAGTGCTTGATTTCCCGGTCCAAGGTGTCCACCTGATCATCCTTCTCCTGGATATACTCGATCAACTCCGGCTCCTCTTCGGAAAACGTGCTGATGGTCTTGGTGAACATCTCCGACACGATATCGGCCATCCGGAGAGCTTCGCGCGTCGCCTGGCCCAGCGCAAGCGCCGGCGTCTCCAGCACTTGCTCGTCCAGATACTTGGGGCGGAAGAGCCCTTCCCTCTCTTTGTCCTCGGGCACCAGTCGGGTGATCAGCCGCGCCAAGACCGTGGAGAACGGAAGAAAGAGCAGCGTGATGCCAACATTGAAAAGGGTGTGGGCATTGGCAATCTGGCGGGGCAGCCCGTCCGTCGTCAACTGGACTACCTGCGTAAACGGCGCGATAAAGGGCAGGAACACCAGCACGCCCACGACCTTGAAGAAGATATGCGCAACAGCCACGCGCTTCGCCTCTGGTTTCGCGCCAAGGGAGCTAGCAAGTGCCGTGGCGCAAGTACCGATGTTGGCCCCGAAGATGACCGGAACCGCGGCGGAGAGGGGCAGGAGCCCTTGCAGGGAAAGCGTGAGGGCCAACCCGATGGTGGCTGCCGAACTGTGTACCAGCGCTGAAACGACCGCCGCCACGATGATGCCGAGAAGAGGCTGGTCCCCCAACGACGTGAGGATAGCCTTGATAATCTCACTGTCGCGCAGCGGCGCCATGGCATCGGACATGATCTTGATCGCAAAAAAGATCAAGCCGAACCCCAGGATCGCCTGCCCCGCATACTTGAAGATCTTCCGCCCGGACGTGAAAATCAAGAGGAAACCGATACCGACGAGGAGCAATGCGTAATCGAAAATCTGGAACGCGATGAGTTGAACGGTAACCGTGGTCCCAATGTCAGCCCCGAGAATCACTCCAATGGTCTGGGTAAGGTCCATCAGGCCAGAGCTGGCGAAGCCTACAAGCATGATCGTGGTGGCGCTGCTGGATTGAATAACGGCGGTGATGAATGCCCCGACCATCACGGCTTTGAATCGATTGCTGGTAATGGAGCCGAGAGTCTGCCGCATCCGCCCGCCAGCCGCATGTTGCAACCCCTCCCCGACGAGCTGCATCCCATACAGCAGGAGCGCCATACCCCCAAAGAGCGCAACGAGCATTAGGTTCGTCATTGTCGCTGGGACCTGAAAGAACTGAATGAACCCTATGCGATTAAGTCATTGAAAACGCAACATTGGTAGCATTCCAGTGTTACCGTGTCAAGAAGGCGAAAAAGCAAGCCGGCAGGAGCACATCGCCCCTGCCGGCTCGCGAGTAGAGGCGCGCCTGATTACTTCGGTGTCTGGTCCATCCTTCCGTTCGATGTGGTTCCAATCTTGGTCCCACTGCTGTCTTTGATGTCCCCCGAATACGTGGCATTCAATGCCCCATCGGGCTTGATCGTCACGTTGCCGGTGTGCGTGATAATCTCGCCAGTGTTATCGAGCTTAAAGTTGATGGTGATGTTCCCCGTCAAATTTCCACCCTGGAGCCCAGATACCTTCCCGCTCGAGGTGATGGTCGCTGGCTCGTTCGTGAGCGTGGACATCGTTGAGAGATAGGTATTGGTCGAGCTGAAGGTGCCCGTGAAGTCCCCGGGCCGGACCCCGGTGCGAGTGCCCCTGGAAATCGTGCCTTCGACCGTACAGACGGTACAGTACAGGCTGCCAGACTGGCTGAACGTGCCGCTAGCCGTCTGGTTGAAGGTGCCGGTGATCGTCAATTCCTGCGTGACAATGGGCGTCTTCGTCGTTGAGACGACCTGGCTTCCCGTGGTCCCGCTGGCCACGGGGGAACCGGCCACCGGCGCGCCAATGCCGGGGGCACCGGGTCCAGGAGGGCCGCCTGGAGGTGGCCCGAGTTCCCCGGCCAGGTTCTGCTGCTGGCTGGTGGCGCCCGATCCAGGCGCCTGACTTCCGTGGCCACGGCCAGAACCCTGAAGCCCACCGGTCAGTAGGCCCAGAAGGGCTGGTGTCATGGTGGCTGGCGTGGTCGGCAGCCCTCCCGCGACGATCTGCGTGAACTGGCCAGCGGAGACCAGGACGGTTCCGGTCGCGGGACCCTGCGCCGTCATAACGGGGAGCGGTCCGCCGGGGCCAGCCTGGGCCAGGAGGACCGGGGGTTCCGGCTCACGACGCTGGAGTTGTTAATGACGGTCAGCCCCTCGAGAGAAACCGTCAGGTTATGCGGCAGATCCTTGGACAGGCCGTACTGATAGGTCTGCTCCCAATCCTTCCGCCGCTCGTTCGGTATCCCGGCAGCATCTGTCTTCAGGATGAGGTGATTGCTCGCGTATGTCCGCTTGTGGAACTCGAAGGTGAAGTCGAAGCGGAGGTCCCAGGGCAGCGTATACCGAAAGCCGGCGATCAGGCGATGCCCGAGGTACTTGTAATTTTCGCCCTTCGCGGCCTCGTCATCGAACTGATAGCCCACCTTGACGAAGTGCCGATCAGCCGCGAAACGGAAGAAGTGGAGGATCCCGATCATGTGATTGAACGCGTCACGGACCTCGGATGTCTCGGTCACATCTCGATCATTCAGGAACTCTTTGTCCTGGAATCGGTACTGCAGGGTGGTGAGGTTCGCTGTGTTCTCAACCAGGGTGGCAAAGGGGGTCACGGTGTGCCGCCGAACAAACCTTCGCTCGCCCAGGGTCACGAAATCAAACGCGTACT
>Ga0129297_10002048_pt1 | contig 10282 bp, 9 predicted proteins | sample I18A1metaG_FD_94708 | JGI IMG/M metagenome (GOLD analysis project Ga0129297, IMG submission 94708) | Lake sediment bacterial and archeal communities from Gulf of Boni, Indonesia to study Microbial Dark Matter (Phase II) - ​I18A1 metaG | ecosystem: Environmental > Aquatic > Freshwater > Lake >... | reverse complement strand
GGAGGATGGACCGCATCAGGAGAGATGGGTATTGAAGCTGGGGACTTTGAGAAGAACCGCTGGTGTCTCGTCATATCCGCCCAGGAACTGGTTAACCTCTTCACGGGATCCATATCTGCAGGGTGGCCGAGCGACTGGTGGGCTAATCACAAGTCTCCATTCCCCATAATGGTCGCGGTTGAGGTTATCCGAGACCTAGGTTACGAACAGGAAGCCAACGAGTATGACAGGGAATTTGAGAGCGACCCACTATACGTGTGGCATAGGAGCGTTAAGAGAACGCACGGGTGGAACCTGTATAGGACCATGTTCTCCGCAATGAAGAGTGATGGCATTCAATTGGATCGTCTTGGGCCCAACCCAAGCAAGAGACTGACGAATTATGTTCTGGCGTACATGAGCCTCGGCGCAGGTGGACTCTACTTACAGTCTGCCACAGAGACGATTCCGAACGCAGACCAGAAAATGGTTCAGGACATAATTGGCATTAGACAGAGAATTCTAGCAACCTCTCGCACCGATCAGAGGTGGGTCGAATACCTCGGCGGAGACTATTTCCAGCCCTCATGAAAGATCAGAAAGAGGCCGACTCTTGGGCATTATGCGACCGTTCGACGGCTATTCCCGATGAGTTCATTTCATCTGCCGATTGGGCTTCAGCTTCCTCCTGCGAGCATTGTCCTCTCTGCCTCACATACCCAACTAGCCTATTCATTAGTCCCATATTGCTACTTTCCATTTCTCTGAGGACTCCAATAAGACACACGAACACTTACCTAACCCACGCCAATACCAAGAAGAACCAAGTGTGCAGCAGAGTATTCATATCTCGAGAGCTTGACACTCAGAGCACAATGTGTGAATCGCGATGAAAGAACCTATAGAGGCAATCACGACCGACACTGGGAAGATAATCGTTGCCCGCATAGATCCTGGTGAAGACCTGCTGAAAGGCATCGAAGTTCTCGCGGAAAAGGAAAAGATTTCTGCGGGCGTCATACTATCTGTTGTCGGAAGCTTGCGTAAGGCTAAGTTCCGTAACCTCAAGATCTTCCCTGCGAAATTCCCGGTCTCAGACACAGACAGGCTCTACAAGATTGTGGAGGGGCCGCTCGAGATACTCAACGTTTCAGGAAACATCTGCAGGAGAACGGACGACACAATCCATGTCCACGCACATATCACTGCATCAAAGGTCATCAACGAAGAGATCCTGATTTTGGGAGGGCACCTCGCTGAAGGAAACGAGACTTGCGTCATGGTCGAGGTTGTGATAGCGACCTTGCCGGAAGGCAGTTTCACACGGAAAGTACATCCTGAAAGGAAGTCTTGGGAGATCGCTTTCAGATAGATAGACACCACTCCGAGATCTTTCTAGGCTTATTGCGGTGACCATGTTACAGACCTCCCAGTAAGTTCGGCCGTATTTCTAGCGGCTCAAGCACAGATCTGTTGAGCATCTGGTCACAGCTTTTCCATATCTCTCGTCTGAGCGATGAACTGGTTCCGACTGTCTGAACCTTCTGGCATAAAGCTTCATAGGCGCTGAAGGATCTGTTCGTGTCGAAGCGTGATCCGCAATGGGTTTCCGCACTGATATCACTGTCCGTTGGGTAGACACTGACGCTCTAGGCGTCGTTCACTACTCCAACTACTTCAGATATGTCGAAGCCGCGGAGGAGGAACTCTACCGTTCCCTGGGCTTCACATTCAAGGAACTGAATGAAAGGTACAGGATTGCCATTCCCCGCGTAGAGGCCTTCTGCAAATATAAGGCACCGGCCAGGTTTGGGGACATTGTTGCTGTTGCGCTCCGGCTAGGCGAGAAGACTGACAAGACGATGCGATACGATTTTGAGATTCAGAGAAGGCATGACGGTGAGCTGCTTTGTGAGGGCTACATTAGGATCATTGGCCTTGACCTCATGAACTGGAAGGCGACGGACCTCCCGCCTGATCTTGTCGGAAGGGTGGAGGCGGCACTGAAATAAGATGAGCCACATCAGAGGGCTGTGAAATGTCTCGCCGTAGGATTTTGCTGCCTCTAGATCCTCCGGCTTCAGATTCAATGGGTCAGACAATCATTCCGCATCATGCAGAGAATCGAACGCCTCGCTGGCGTGCGCGCTAGGCGTATGAGCGCATCCTGATTGCCAAGTACTGAGCACTCACGCTAATGGCAGTGTTCGGTGCTCGAGCGTCCTTCGACTCGTCACCAGAATACGAGCCATCGGACGATGGAACTCGCACGGAACTAGGAATTCGCGAGAGAGAATCACTTTTACCTTCTGATGGGCAGTGTGGGCTGGAACCTGGGGCCGCGCGTGAGATTCTTGGATTCAACGATCATCGACCGCGGTCTCATTGTTGTGTATGGATCTAGTCGGTGGCGGCTCACAAGTCTTTTATTGGAATAGCGTGCGCGCGTGCGGTTAAGAGGAGGTTTCCGTGAGGGCGGAGAATGTCAGGGCCACCGGTTATGAGAGAAGCGAAGCAATGGGGCGAGAGGCGATTTCGAGACTGCTGCTCCGTTTCTCGATGCCGGCCATAATTGCCGCGGAGACAGCTGCTGGCTATAACTTGTTCGACGCTATTTGGTGCGGTCGTCTTGGGACTGAAGCGCTCGCCGCATTGACTGTTGCCGGCCCCCTAATGACGATATACAGAGCTATCGGTGCGGGAATTGCGGTTGGAGCTGCGTCTCTAATCGGCAGGCGTCTTGGGGCTGGAAGGAAGGAGGAAGCGAACAAGGCTGCCGGCTGCAGTATCGCCTTCTTCTTCATAGTAAGTGGTTTCGTGACCATTATCTGTTTAATGAACCTGGGGACTTTGCTGCGATTGTTTGGCGCTGATGATTCGGTTCTGCCTTATGCCGAGAGCTACATGTTTGTTGAAACAGTCTCACTTGCTTTGGACTTCTTCTTGGTTGTTCTTGTGGATCTTGTTAGGGTTGAGGGAAGGCCGACTCTTGCCAACGCCAGTATGATCACTGCCTCCTTGGCAGACCTTATCTGGAGTCCAATCCTGGTATTTGGTGTTGGGCCGTTTCCAGCCCTCGGCATAGCTGGAGCTGCGCTTGGAACCACAATAGGCCGAGGTATCGGAGTATCGATTCTCCTGATCTATTTGGCCTCAGGCAGGTCAATATATCGATTCAAAGCCAGTTATTTCCTGCCAAATCTCAAGACGGTGACTGAGATCTACAGCGTAGGGATATCTCAGACGATGCGGGCGAGCGGCAATTCAATATCTCTAATACTAGCTAGTAGAGCCGCAGCATCTTTCGGAGTTATCCCGCTGGCTGTACTGGGCGTTGTTTACAAGGTGCACGTAGTAGTCATATCGTTCTGCATTGGTATTAGTCAAGGGATGCTACCACTGGTTGCATACAACTTCGCTGCTCAGAAGAAAGAGCGTGTCGGTGAAATTGTCGTCAAGGCTGGGCTGACTAGTACTACGTGGGGAGCACTGTGGTGGGTAATAGCTACCTTGCTCTCAACCCAAGTTATGTCACTGTTTGACACGAACCCCAATTTCTTGGCCGGAGGACCGCCAGCTCTCCAAATCTTTGCTTTTGGCTTCTTCACCCTAGGTCTCCAACAAAACCTAAGCGCCTTTTTCCAGGGAATCGGCAAAGCGGTTCCATCTCTGGTTGTGTCGTCTTCTCGTGCGATCATCTTCTTGATACCCTGCCTCTTGATCATGCCTAACATGTTTGGTTTAGTCGGGTTATGGGCGGCTTATCCTGTCGCCGATGCCTTGTCCCTTGTGCTCACTTTGGCTTGGACGGGTATTGTGTTCCGCAGTCTAGAAATACCGTTTCGTCTTCATTCAGCCTGATCCACGCTCTGTCCGGGTTTGTAATCCCTTCGCCAGCGGGATGGCTGGAAGAGCCTCAGACGCGCCTCGGAAATTCCTTGTCACCACCTTAGAAAATCCAGAACTTAGCACATTCCATGCTTGTTACGCTAGCGCGCGCAAAGCTTGCAACCCAGAAACATCTTGTTTCTACATAACATCCACGTGGAACTCCAAGATAACTAGTCAGCTTGGACCAGTGATGTTTGTGCAATCAATCTTGATTCTCAATGCATCGGACCGCCCTATTCACTGGACCAAGCAAATGGTTCTGGGAAAAACTAAAGCCTATAGCGGAAGATATTAGAAAACAGTTCAACTATCCGCAATATGCTGAACGTATCGAATATCTCTACAATGAGATGAAGCGCGCAGGCGCTTATGGGTAATGCGATTTTTCCAAGTATAAACGCGCGTGCAAACACTTGGCGGAACTACTGCGCGCGATCCAACGCTCTACATTGGTAGACGTTCGAACGGCCGAGCGTGCAGGGCATTTGCTCTCTGGTCTTCACCCTAAGGGTGAGACGTTGGCGTTCCCAAGACGAGCTATGGAACAGGCAAGGGACAATTGGTATCGCTTGATCGCCTATCGTGAGCTCGAATTAGTGAAAGCCGTACTTCAGCTCCGCGGTGATGAGAATTTCAGTCCTGCGCCGGTCGGCATCCGCCTGAAGAATTCGAGAAAATAGTGATATCACTGTTCTAGGAAAAGACTGTGCGCAAAATATCAGTTATTCCACTAGAAACACTAGTCTTCATAGTTTGGTGCAGACAAGTAATTTCCTACCTTTTGCTAGCGAGAACGGTTCAAATTCGGTTTATAGCGCAAAAATAGGGTTGAGGCTCTTGGTTAGAGCCGTTCTAGTTCAATAGGTAGATGCGCATTTGAAGAAGCCTGAAGTTAGTCTTCTGATCCAGTGTCCACAGTATGTCTTGGTATCCGTCCTTCAGCAGTTCGCCTGTCTTCAAAGAGAATTTAGGCGGCTTATCCCTGTTCAACGTGAAAGATGACCACTGGACCCAAAGGGATCCATCGAAATAGGAACTGTTCCACCTTACTGAGCTATCTATGGGTCCAAGTAACCGTACATAAATCGCAACACGCCATGTCAAAGTCGTGGTATCGTAGGGAAATGTGAGACCTGGACTACTCTGACTTCCGACGGAACCGTCAGTTCCATCATGGTCTAATATTGCGAAAGAGGTTCCGCCTTGAACATAGAAACTGGTCGTGCCGGTTCTTAGAATGAAGATCCTCCTGCCATCTCCACCATCGAAGTTTGTATTCTTTTGCTTTGGAACACCAATTATGTTGATATTGAAATGTTGTCCGCTGGGAGAACCGTTACCGGTAGCAAATGCTGGCAGAACAAATGCTGGGAGCACGAGGCATGCCAGGACTAGGGAGGATATCATAATGACGCTTTTTCTCATATCTTCACCTCCTCTATACTGTTGCGCTCACTACTCGGCGCTGGCAATGGATTCTCCCGTTGCCGGTATATCACTGTTTCGCAAATAGTACACCGATGTATCAACAATCGTGCGTACTCCCTTGCGACTAATCGCAGAGTTGAAAGTATGGCGCACGCTCATGCGAGAAAGTAGTGCGGCCAACTGGATTCTACGATCTCAACCTCGTAGCTTGAGAATACTGTCTTTGACCGCTTGGTAGGGCTGTAGCGAGGTCCGCGCACACGGTAACGTAGGGACTGCCTTCTTTATCATCCTTCGACCACAGACCGGGGGATATTTCCCCGGTTTCCACATCAGCCTTAGCTGGGCGTCCGCAAAAACGACACCACACAGTCACCAGATGAGACTTCTTCTCTTGGTGCGCACACACACGATTCCACCTTCAATCAGAAGAACCTGTTCCACGCATTTGTCCGGCAAGGCAGACAGTTTTGTAGCGCAAGCTCAGAAAAACCGAACTATTGACAATGGGCTACTTCTGCTAGCGCACGTTTTGGCGTAATCAACCTCTTTGGCTATTCAATTGTGCATTGACTATAGTGCACTTGCGTCCATGAAGAACCCTTAAGAATGCTGGATCCAGATTGCTGGCTAAGGGAGAATAGCTTGGGTACGAATACGGAACCAAGAGTAAGCGTGGGCCATATCTGCATCGAGGTCTCAGACATCACGAGGTCCAGGAAGTTCTACGAGCCGATGTTGAAGAACCTGGGATTTCGGACGATCATGGAAGAAAAAGACTCGATCGGTTTCAGCAACGGGTCACTCTCAATATTTCTTGGGCAGCCGACTTCGCGGCGCGTTGAACGAAATGCACCCAGTGTCGACGAGTTTGTAGTTGCGGATCACATTGCGCTGCTAGTTCCAGACAGAAATACTGTGAACGAAGTCGCTCTGATCATGAAGAATGCAGGGTTCGAACCGTTGTTCCCTGCGGAGGAGCATCCCGAATTTGTTGCCGGTTACTATTCGGTATCCTTCTGCGACCCTGACAACTATGTGATCGAGTTCTACCTGGTCGACAAACGCTGATGGCAGCCCAGCTGTTCTCGGTGAGGGTGTTAGAAGCCTTCAAAGCGTGTCCACGGATTCGTTTCGCAGCACGGATCTGAAGCGCCCCTCAACCCGGTCGGTGAACATACGTGTAGGCCCTGTCTGTCGGGGGCAGTGATTATTGGACCTGGTAATCAGTGTGGCTACCTGATTACCAGGGTGGTGTACAAGATAGTGAACGATAATATAGTTGTAGTGACGTTCTATCCAGTAAGGAGGGAGAGGTTCAATGTATAGGCTTAGATACGATGCGGAATCAGACGTATTGATGATAGTTGTCTCCGAATCGGGGAAGCTTTCACATGCCGAAGAGATGGGAGACATAGTCATTCACCTAGGCCAGAGAGGTGAACCTCTCTTCCTCGAGGTGCTCAACGCAAGCAGGAACATTCCACTGATGGTCCAAGCCCTAGCCAAGAAGGAAGTGGCAGCGTAACCCTCAACGCGCTCGTATCTCACAGCAGACAATGCCACATCCTCCGTTGTCCTGTCTTCTCTCTTCTTCGCTGTCCTTGACCCTTGTCGTGCTTTTTCAGGAGATTCCTCTTGGCTTCTATTCTAGTCCGCGAGAGATTCATCATTGCTCATGCAAGAAGGCAAGTCTCACAGCCCAAGGTAGCCTCAAAGTGGCAGGATTCGCTTGATCTCCTAATTGAATACGATGTGGCCTACCACTGGAGCAGAACGAACGTGAGTTCAGGGAGTATGGCAGAGTCGATTCGTCTTATCGAATCCGAACGGCATCAGCATAGTCTCGACTGCCGAGAGGAGTAGGTCAGTGTAGGCTTCGGCGTCATAGCTGCGGTGGGATTCGCAGAGCTCCATGGCTAGGGCGCGTCTGCTTGGAAGCTTGCTTTTGCTGTTGGTTATGATGTAGCTGATGGATTCGCCTGCATTCGGTCTGACGCCTTCCTCCGCCAGCTGACGGGCTGCGACTGCTTGAAGCACTCTATGCCTATACTCATCCGGGTTCTGGGAGAGATGCTTTCTAATAGCCAACTCTTCCAGGGGTACGGCTCCAGACCTCAAGAGGCAGACGTATCTCTCAACGACCTTGCAGGCGGATGGCAGCCTAGCATAGAACTCTTCAGCGTTATTGGCTTCAGCTAGGGCATGGATCATCTCCCGTATGCACTTGTCGATGATCAGCGGCGTGTCGCGTCTCCTCGTGGCTATGCCCCGGTCCTTGATCTTACCGTTTCTGAAGACGCCGTAGTACCTGTTGAGGACCGGAACGTTCCTATGCGTCTTTGAGGGTAGGAAGACTATCCAACGGTAGATCCCCTCAAATGATATGGGAAGCCCTGTCGCCTCCTCGATCTCAGCTCGAAGCCTCAGATAGTCTCCCTCTGTTGCGTCCTCCTTCTTCAACCATAACGAGTCCACTATGCCATGAATCAGCCTGAACCCCCGAGACTCCGCTAGATGAACCGTTTCCTTCAGTATCTGCCTGGCGAAGGCGCACGTGGCTATGTGCGCATCGATCCGGCCGAAGCGGGCGTTGCGGAAGCCGAGATAGCCAAATGCTGTAACCAGTATCCACTTCAATGCGGCTTGGCGCATCTCGTAGACGTTGCGGAGACAGGGATCAGTGGTGGCCTGCTTCAGCTCCTTGTATCGCCGCCTCTTCTCTAGGAGGAGTTTGAGGCTTCGTGGAACTATTCCCATGCGCTTCTCGCAGATATTGTAGCCGAGTTCAGGGACACGGTTCTTCGAGTCTGGGCAGCATTTGCAGCGAACCGTTTCGCCGCTCAGGTTCTTGGTGAGCATGAGCATGGGATAGAGCGAGGTGAAGTCTAATTCGCCGACCGACTCGTGTAAGCCAACTGTAGGCTCATAGTAGAATCCTCCACGGTCAGCGATGAGGAGTTCGCTGGCTGTCTTCAACTCTTCCGAGTTCGTCTTCCTCCACGGGATCAATACGCCTAGGCGGGCCGCCTCGTAGAGCTGTGCGGAAGTCATGCTGGTCCCGATCGTTGTGTTGCTTACGCGCTGCGCTGGTATTCTGCATAGGCGGGCGACCTCGATTATGCCTGGCAGCCCACAATCCTCGTAGAGCATAGAGTTCTCAGAGTCGATGTGAATCCTTCCAAGCAGCCGGGTCGGCATAGGCCGATAGTAGACTCTTCCATAACTCATGTAGGTCTGGCCATTTTCACGCGAGATCTGAAGCGGCGACTGTTCACGTCCCAGAATGAGTTGATCCGCGACGCTGTTCACTGCGGCTCTGTATGCGAGATATGGGAAGAGGAAGTTGTCGCCGTTGGATGTGTAGACTATGTCCGGGTCAAGCGTTCTCACCATCTCGACGAGTTGGAGAAGACTTTGGTGTTCATCGCATTTGTCGATTCGATAAACCTGATCCTGCGATTTTACAGTGATCGCTTCGGTAGGGTCGCTCTTGGCGGGCAGCCGCCTTCTCTTACGGATGCTTGCCGAGAGTGTGACTTCTCTGAGTGGGGGGATCTCATAGTCCACAACTTCCAAGCTATCATGAACTTCCCATCTGACGCCTTCAGAGCTGGCGGCGGCTTTGACAAACGCGAATGGAAAGATCCCTTTTTCATACATGTAGAGTTGACTTGGCTTGACATCAACATTGTACAGTTCATAGCGCCTGTATCGGCCGTGAACCAGCACCTCCTCAGCCAACCGCTCAGCTTCACGTCCGCTTCGGACTGGAACCTTCAGAACTGTGGATGGCTCGCCGTCTTCAGGTCTGGCGAACTTCTCCTCGAAGCTCATGCCTTCAACATGTAGCTGATGGGCCAAGTTGATGAGGTCGTTGTAATCACCAGCGACATAGAAGCATTGCTGCCAAACGTCAATCAGTCGAACCGCTCGGTCTTCACATGTCTTTAACCAGACGACCATGCAATCGTCTTTCGGGTAGAGGTCCAGTATCCAGCCTTCAACGGGGCTGGTTGGATTCTTTGAGGAGACGGTTGAGTTGTTCAACCTTGTCGCGTAGCTCCTTCAGGGATTTATGATGCGAGAACAGAACTGAGAGGAACATGCCCTCAGTCTTGACTGGAAACGTCGCTGCGCCGGCAGCGGAGGCGTATCGTCGGCATTCATCCATCAGATCCTCAAAGATTTCGCGCTCATCGATACGCAGCGCATCTCGGAACTTTTCCCATCGCTTGAGTTCTTCCTCAAGCATCATCCGCCATGAGGGGATGGTCCTACCCATCGACAGTTGCCTCCAAGAACTCTTCTAGGACTTTTGGCGTTGGCTGTTTGATGAGAGCGCTTTCTTCCGAACGTGTCGGATGCTTCTCGAGGGTGAGCTTCGTGGAGTGGCATCGTTCCTCAAACCTTAAGACGATGTCCACTCGCTGTTTGACTGCGCGTAGGAATGGATCTGAATTCGGCATTTTCTCGTTGAGGCTTGTTGCCAAGGCGATGGCTCTCTCGAGCCTGGCTGTGGTGGCTAGCGAGTTGAGCGCGGTCTTGAAGAGGTTGAGGCTCTGGGTGGAGTGCGCATCAGGGTCGCGGTACAGCTCAATCATATCGGAGGCGACGACAAGTTTGTCTCCCTGTTCATGGACGGCTTCGAGTAGCATCTGGGTGATGAGTGAGGTCAATTGGTGATAAGTGAAAGCACGTGAGACAAATATTCGACCCAAAGCCCAGTTCCGGTCCAGTGAGAACCGTTCCGCGTACTGCGCTATGAGATAAGGGTCGAAGGTGTTTCCTCCATCAACAAAGATGGCTTTCGAGTCGAGTCCTCCGATGTGAGGTTCAAGTTGCGCCCTGACGCATAGAAGCTCTGAAGCCGCCAGGCATTGCCATGAACCGTAGAGAAATGCAACTTGCCCAAGACGTAAACCTCCGAGAAACCGGTCGAGGCTTTCGTCGCCGAAAGACAGACGAGGTTCAGCTTGAAGCT
>Ga0129297_10002046_pt1 | contig 10290 bp, 6 predicted proteins | sample I18A1metaG_FD_94708 | JGI IMG/M metagenome (GOLD analysis project Ga0129297, IMG submission 94708) | Lake sediment bacterial and archeal communities from Gulf of Boni, Indonesia to study Microbial Dark Matter (Phase II) - ​I18A1 metaG | ecosystem: Environmental > Aquatic > Freshwater > Lake >... | reverse complement strand
GCGGCAATAGCCACTCCTGCTTCGGGTTCCATTCGCGAAATCGTTTCACCATGCCCTATCTATGCTGCGAATGGACGATGGGTTACTTGGACGGGCTCCTAGGGGTTTGTTCAACTTGTGGGAAGAATCTCTCACGGCTCACTGGGATGTGAACTCAGGAATCAAGCGTTGGCTGCCCTGGCGGCTGCAGGAACCCTGAAAACGAGTTCAATCGCGATACAACACAGCGAACGCAATCCAGCCTATTGCCTCGACGGAACGCTGGTGGTCGCAAGCCAACAAGATGGTCACGGAACGACTTGATGGGGTGATCACCCTCTCGAGAATGGTTCGTTCGACCTTCCCCATCACAGCGTTCCATCCCCCGGTCTGCAACGATGACTGTCACCACTCAGGCATCAGATAGGTGTTCTGCTCCGGGCAGAACCCTTTACTGAGAGCCGTTGGAGCACCACCATGTCCGCAGGAACATCGATTGTGTGGAAGCCCGAATGGGATACCGGGCATCAGGAAATCGATGTTCAACATCGAACGTTGCTTGAATCGCTGAATCGGCTCCAAATGGCCATCGAGAACGGTTCTGGCGAAGAAGAGTTGGGCTGGTGCCTCTCCTTTATGAAAGCCTACGCGCGCGTACATTTCCGGACTGAAGAGGCACTCATGGCCAGGTATCCGGACTTCGATGCCGTCGACCACATCATCGCTCATCAAGCGCTGCTAGAACAAATTGATGTGCATTTCAGACGCTTCATGGGAGGTGAAAAACAGCTTACCCAGGAGACCCTCTCTTTACTCAGGCATTGGTTGATGGGACACATCCGCGAAGAGGATTTGTCGTTCTCGAAGACAATCCATGGTCAATCAACCTAGGCTTAAGCCGAAGCCCTTCACACCGCGAAGTAGCGGGCCTGGGGATGCCAGGCCACCAGGGCCGCGGTGGTGTATTCCGGAACCATCTGCCAGGTCTCGCTAAGTTCCACGCCGATGGCGGAGGCCCCCAGGAGATCCAGGATCGGGCCGTTGCCCTCCAGGTCCGGGCAGGCGGGGTAGCCGAAGGAGTAGCGGGAGCCCTGGTACCCCTGGCTGAAGAGCTGGCGCAGCTCCTTGGCGTCCCGTCCGTGGATGCCCAGGTCCCGACGGATCCGGGCGTGCAGTAGCTCGGCATAGGCTTCGGTGAGCTCCGTGGCGAGGCCGTGGAAGTAGAAGTAGTCGGCGTAGCGGTTGGCTCGGTACAGCTCGGCCGTATGCTCGGCCGTCCGGGCTCCCAGGGTGACCACCTGCAGGGGGAGGACGTCGTAGCGTCCCGAGGACTCGGATTCGAAGAAGTCAGCGATGCACAGGCGCCGGCCCTCCGCTTGTCGGGGGAAGGTCAGGGTCGTCAGGAGTCGCTCACGGGTGGGATCGTAGACCTTCAAGCCATCCCCAGAAGCCTGTACGGGGAAGTAGCCGAAGAGCGCCCGCGGCTGAAGGAGGGGTTCCTCCAGGAGCCTCTCCTTCCATCGGACCAGCAGCGGCTCGGCCTTCTCGTGAAGGACGGCCTCAAAGGCTTCGTCGGCGAGCTGGCCCTGGGTGAAGGACCAGCGGTTGCGGATCACCACGAACTGGTCCAGGAACCCAAAGAGGTCTTCGACCGTGTGCTGCGCTTCCCGCACCCCCCAGAACGGGGGTTCGGGCACGGCGAGATCCCGGCGGACCCAGGAGCTCTGGCCTTCGGGGGTCAGCGTCACGGCCCCGGCCCCCCGACGCAGCACCGTGATGGCAGGGACGCCCGGAGCCACCGCAGCGGTCCGCGCGAGGGGCTCCTCGGAGGTGATGGCATTCAGGTGCCGCAGCCCTTCGAAGGCATCCTCGGCGTAGAGCACGGGGCCAGCGTAGACGGTCTGGCACTCGGTCTCCACGTAGTCGCGGGTGAGGGCGGCTCCGCCCAGGAGCACGGGCACCTGAATCCCTCGCTCGGCCATCTGGATCAGGTCGTCGCGCATGATCACCGTGGACTTCACCAGGAGCCCCGACAGGCCGATGGCGTCCGCCGGCTTGCGCGCATGGGCCGCGAGCACGGCCTCCACGGGCTGCTTGATGCCAAGGTTCTCCACTTCGTACCCGTTGTTGGAGAGGATGATCTCCACCAGGTTCTTGCCGATGTCATGCACATCGCCCTTCACGGTGGCCAGGATGGCCCGGCCCTTGGTGACGCTGGCCTCCTTGGGCAGGTGGGGCTCGATGCGCTGGATGGCGGCCTTCATGGCCTCCGCACTCTCCAGCACGAAGGGGAGCTGCATCTCTCCGGCCCCGAAGCGGTCCCCCACCACTTTCATGGCACCCAGCAGCACGGTGTTGATCAGGTGCAGGGGGTCGTGGTCCTTCAGGGCTTCGTCCACGTCCACGAGGATGCGCTGCTTCTCGCCGTCCAGGATGTCCTGGCGAAGGCGCTCTGTCACCGGGAGCCGGGCCACTTCGTCGTCGGTGGCGCGGACGGCCCCGGTGGTTCCGAAAACTTCCAGCACGACCTTGAGGGGATCGTAGGCCTCCGTCCGGCGATCGAAGAGGAGGTCCTCCACGGCCTTCCGCTGTTCCTCCGGAATGCGCGCCACGGGGATGACCTTGGACGCGTTGAAGATGGCCAGATCGAGGCCCGCCTGCACCCCGTGGTACAGCATCAGGGCGTTCACCACATGACGCGCCGCGGGCTTGAGGCCGAAGCTGACGTTGCTGACGCCGAGCATGGTCAGGGTGCCGTGGAAGCGCGCCTTGATGGTCCGGATGGCCTCCAGAGTCTCCACCGCGGAACCGCGGAAGCTCTCGTCGCCGCTGCCCAGGGTGAAGGTGAGCGGATCGATGATCAGGTCAGAGGGGTTGAAGCCGTACTCCCCCACCACCAGGTCATGGAGGCGCTGGGCCACGGCCACCTTGCGTTCCCGGGTCCGGGCCATGCCCTCCTCGTCGATGGTGAGGCCCACGACTGCGGCACCGTAGGTGCGGCAGAGATCCAGGATCCGCCGGGCCTTGGCCTCTCCGTCCTCGAAGTTGATGGAGTTGACCAGGCACTTCCCGGGCGCGACCTGCAGAGCCCGCTCGATGACCAGCACCTCCGTGGAGTCGATCATCAGCGGCAGGGTCGTCTGGGTGACGAGGCGCCGGAGGTACTCGTCCATGTCCCGGACTTCGTCCCGCCCCACGTAGGCCACGCAGACATCCAGCATGTGGGCGCCCTCGCGCTGCTGGGACTTGGCGATGCCCACCAGCCCGTCGTAGTCCTCCTGGGCGAGGAGATCCCGGAAGAGCTTGGAGCCGTTCGCGTTGGTGCGCTCCCCCACGATGAGGGGGCGGGGCTCCTGCCGGAGGCTCACCGCCTGATACAAGCTGGTGGCGGAGCGCTCGAGGATGGGCGTGCGGTGGGTCACGGACCAGTTCGAGAGCTTCCCCCGGAGGGCGCGGATGTAGTCCGGCGTGGTGCCGCAGCAGCCCCCCACGATGTTCAGGCTGAACTCCTTGGCGGCATGGGCCACCTTCTCCGCGAAGGTTTCGGGTCCCATGGTGTAGACCAGCTTGCCATCCTGGTTCACGGGCAGGCCCGCATTAGGCAGACAGCTCAGCTCGAAGGGCGAGGTCTCCGCCAGCACCGCGAGGGCCGCGTGCATCTCGTCGGGCCCCGTGCCGCAGTTGAGGCCCAGCACATCCACGTCCAGCATCTCCACCGTGGAGATGACCGAGGCGATGTCCGTGCCCAGCAGCAGGCTGCCGCTGGTCTCCACGGTCACCTGGACCCACAGGGGGCGCTCGATGCGCAGCTCCGCCATGGCGGTCCGCGCCGCGCGCACCGCGATCTTGATCTGGCCCAGGTCCTGGGAGGTCTCGATGAGGATGGCATCCGCCCCCCCCTTCAGCAGGCCCTTCATCTGCGCGAAGTAGGACCGGTAGAGATCGCCGGGCGTGATGTGCCCCAGGGTCACCAGCTTCGTGCCGGGTCCCACGGAGCCGATGACGTACTTGTGGTGGTCGTAGCTCCGGGCCACCTCCCGGGCCAGGTGCACGGCCTGGATGTTCAGGTCCTCCACCCGGTGGGCCAGGCCGAATTCCCCAAGCACCACCTCGTTGCAGCCGAAGGTGTTGGTCTCCACTCCGTCGGCACCGGCATCGAAGTAGGCCGCATGGATGTCCCGGATCCACTCGGGCCGGCGCTCATTGAGCAGCTCCATGCAGCCATCGAACGCGGGTCCGCCGAAGTCGTCGACGGAGGGCCTCCGGGCCAGGATCTGGGTGCCCATGCCGCCATCCAGCAGCAGCACGCGTTCCTTGAGGTGGGCAGCAAGGGTGGTCATGGTTCGATTCCCAAGTATTCGATGGCAATATCACCGCGAACCGTCACCTGGCAGGCCAGGCGCTGGTCCTCGGGGGCGCCGAGTCCCCGCAGGAAATCCCTTTCCTCCGAGGTCATCCCGGAGCAGTGCGCGAGGCCTTCGGCCACGCGCACCCGGCAGGTCCCGCAGGAGCCGGCGCGACAGCCGAAGGTGAGGTCGGCCCCGGCAGCTTCCGCGATGTCCGCGAGCCCCGCGCCCTCCGGGGCTTCCACCAGCAGGTCCTCCGTGAGGAAGTGGACCTTGGCCATCACGCCCCTCCCATGGGTTCCGAGGCACGCGTGCGCGGCACGCAGCCCGTCATCCGCAGGATGTCCCTCAGCATCTCCACCTGGCCGAGGGGCGCAGAGACCTGGAGCCCCTGGACCCGGGGCGTGACGGCCTCGATGATCTCCCCGGCGATGTCGAGGCCCTCCCGAAGCTGGTCCTCGGCGCCGGAGAACCGCGCCATGCGGTCCAGGATCACCTTCGGCACGTAGACTCCGGGCACCTCGTTGGCCATGAACTGGGCGTTGCGCAGGCTCTTGAGGGGCCAGAGCCCCGCGATGATGGGAATGCCCAGGGGCTGGGCGAAGTCCAGGAAGCGGAAGAGGCTGTCGGGGTCGAAGACAGGCTGGGTCATGGCCCAGTCCGCCCCGGCTTCCACCTTGTAGCGGAACCGCGACTGTTCCCGCTCCAGGTCGATGGCCACGGGGTTGGCTCCGACGCCCACGCTGAAGGCGGTGGAGGCGCCGATGGGCGACCCGCCCAGATCCAGGCCCGAATTGAGGCGGCTAATGATGTTCACCAGACCGATGGAATCCACGTCGAAGACCGCGGTGGCCTTGGGGTAGGGCCCCAGCTTGGGCGGATCTCCCGTGATGGCCAGCAGGTTGCGCAGCCCCAGGGCGGCCGCCCCGAGCAGGTCGCTCTGAATGCCCAGCAGGTTCCGGTCCCGGCAGGCGAAGTGCATCACGGTCTCGAGCCCGATGCGCTGCTCGATGAGACAGGCGGTGGCCAGGGCCGACATGCGCGCCATGGCCCGGGGGCCATCGGGCACGTTGATGGCATCCACCCCCAGCTCCCAGCAGCGGTCCGCCTGGCCCAGCAGCTTGTCCGGGCTGGTCCCCTTGGGCGGCACCAGCTCCACGGTGGTGACGAAGCGCCCATCCGCCAGCTTGCCGCTCAGGAGGCTCCGCTCCCGGAAGGGAACCGTGGCCACAGGCGTGCCCTGTTCCAGGGAGACGATCTCCGGCCGGGACTCCTCGAAGGCGCGCTCCTGGGCCAGAGCCCCTCGCATGGCCCGGGTGTGGGCCGGAGTCGTGCCGGCGCAACCGCCCACCGCCACGGCCCCCAGCTGGAAGGCCTGCCGGGCGAATTCGCCGAGATACTCAGGGCTCGCCATGTAGAGCAGTCTCCCGTCCACCAGCCTGGGCAGGCCGGCACTGGGCTGGAGGATGAGGGGACGCGTCGTGACTGCCTTGAAGCGCTTGAGCAGGTCCAGCAGGGGGGCGGGACCGCTGCCGCCATTGACGCCCACCAGGTCGGCCCCCCACTCCGTCAGCTTGCGGATGTACCACTCCGGCTCCGTGCCGAAGAGGGTCTGGCCGTCGTCGTTGGGCGTCATCATGGCGGCAATGGGCAGGTCGCAGAGCTCCTTGATGGCCAGGATCGCCTGCTGGGTCTCGTTCAGGTCCTCGAAGGACTCCAGCACGAACAGATCGACCCCTCCCTCCAGCAGGGCCTGGGCCTGCTCGGAGAAGAAGCCACGGGTTTCCGCGAAGGACGTGGGCCCCCAGGGTTCGATGCGCACCCCTAGCGGGCCGATGCAGCCCGCCACCCATCCCTCCTCGCCCTCCAGGGCCTGCTTGGCCAGCCGCGCGCCGTTCCGGTTGATCTCAAGCAGGTTCTCGGCCAGGCCATACCCCTGGAGCTTCAGACGGTTCGCCGCCCAGGTGTTGGTGGTGAGGATCTGGGCCCCGGCGCTTCGGAACTGCTGGTAGATATCCAGGACCAGGTCCGGGGAGGCCAGGTTCGCTTCGTCGAAGGAGCGGTTGATGAAGACCCCGCGCTCGTAGAGCACGGTGGGCGCGGAGCCGTCGAACAGGAACCGCTGTCCGGCATTCAGGGCGTCACGGAAAGGAAGGGACATGGAAGGGCCTCGCAGATGGGTTCTTCCTTCAGAACCACGCGCGACAGGACCATCCGGCGGAGGGATGTTTGGAAAAGAGGCTATGGGCAGGTAAACCGACGTTTGTCGTCCGAATTCAGCTCGTCATCTCTCCGGCACGCTGCACGCAGCCACCGGCGGGAATTGGCACCAAGGCCTGCAAATGCAGGCAGGTTGCCAAGGTTTCACAGGGCCCATCCCTCCACCTTTCTGGATATCGCGCTATGGAACTGACAAAGACCTGGAATCCCCAGGATGGGGCGGAAAGGCTAGCAGGTCAAGACAGGGGGAAAGGCCTGGTTCACTTCCGGAAGATCGTCTTCCATGGATGAACGCCCATGGGGTGGGCATACCATCCACCCCACTTGTTCAGGTCGATAAGGTCCTGATTGATGTAGAAGTAGAAAGGTATTACCGCCTGATCCTGCGTAATCAGAGCTTCTTCAGCCTCCATCAGCACCATGTCGCGTTTTTCACCAAGAGGCAGAAGACTTGCCTGTTCCAGGAGCGCGTCGAACTTCGGATTGGAGTATTGGCCGTCGTTGTACCCATCACGCGTCCTGAACAGGAAGAGGAAATTCATGGGGTCCGAGAAATCGGCCTGCCATCCCCCCCGACTGATCTCGAAATCGTGCTTGGACCGGCGATCCAGGAACTTCCCCCATTCCACATCGTCGATCTTCACCTCGATGCCAAGGATCGTCTTCCACTGCCCTTGGACCCATTCAGCGATCTTCTTGTGGTTGAGGTTCGTGTTGTAGATGATCTTGAATTTCGGGAACCCCTTGCCTTCGGGATAGCCAGCTTCTGCCAGCAGTTTCTTGGCTTCATCCGGATTGAAGGTATTGCCTTTCGCAGTAACAAAATTCCCCATGGGAGGAACGAATCCACCTGTGGGCATCATTCCTGTTCCGAGCACCTTTTCGCAAAGCTCCTGCCGGTTGATGGCCATGGACAGGGCCTTCCGGACATTGCGGTCGTCCAGCGGCTTCTTGTACACATTGAATAGGTAGTAATAAATGGTCGAGCCGATCACGTGCTGGTAGTCCGGGCGGGACTTGATCTCGCTGTATCGATTCTTATCGATGCCTTCCATCCAGTCGATCTCACCAGCCTTGAACTTGTCGTAGACCGCAGCCTGGTCTTCGATTGGGAGGAACAAAATGCGGTCCAGCCGGACATTGGCCGCATCCCAGTAGTTGGCATTCTTGGTGACGATGATCCGCTGCCTTGGAGCCCATTCCTTGAGCACGAAGGGACCGTTGCCCACGAATGTGCCAGGCTTAGCCCAGTCCTTTCCGGACTTCTTGATTGCATGCATCGGCATGACGCCGTACCAGGGTCTGGTCAGCATGTCGATGGCTTGCGGCATCGGTTCCGCGAATGTGACTTCGAAGGTCTGGGAGTCTGTGGCGCGGATCTTCACACCTTCCCGGGACCCCTCTCCGCGGAAAAAGGCCTTGGCCCCCGCAATATCTGCGGTAAGAGCAACCGAATATTCGGCTTTCGTCTTGGGATCCAAGATCCGGAGCCAGGAGTCCACCACGTCCTGGGCCGTGATCGGAGTCCCGTCGGACCACAAGGCCTTGCGCAGTTTGAAGGTGTAGGTCTTCATGTCATCGCTGACAACCCAAGATTCCGCCAGACCGGGTTCTGCTTTGCCCGTCTTTGGATTGGTCACAACCAAGCCTTCGTAGAGCGCCATGAAGAGGCGGAATTCCGGTGTGCCCGTCATGAGAGCTGGATCGAGGGTTTGAGGTTCTGTTCCGTTGTTGAAGATGAACTCCTGTGTCCTGTAGTCGGAGGTCAGGGGTTGTCCCGGCACCGCCGCAGGTGGGTTTTGAGCCAACAGCAGGGTGGCTGGAAGAATCACGGAAAGGAGGAGACGCATCATGTAGGTTCCTAAAGACGAGGAGAAGGTTCATTACCGAAACATTAATTGATTTATAAAGCTTATCACATGAATTTTCATCCGGATGCAATTCGACTTCCCCAAACATGCAGGGCCTTCCATGGATTACTTCTCCCCATTCGCCTGGGCTAGTCTGATACCTGCATGCTCACCTCCCTCCGCATCCAGAACCTGGCCTTGGTGGAAGACCTCTCGCTGAACTTCGAGGGCGGGTTCACCGTGCTCACGGGGGAGACCGGCGCGGGTAAGTCCCTGTTGGTGGATGCCCTGTCCCTGCTGGTGGGTGCCCGGGGGGATGCGGATCTGGTGCGGGCGGGCACGGACCGGGCGGTGGTGGAAGGCATCGTGGAGGGCCACTTCGATGCCTGGAATGCCTTCCTCGGCGAGCGTGGCCTGCCCGAGGAACAGCCGGTGGTGCTGCGGCGGGAAGTGGGCACCAACAACCGCTCCCGGGGCTGGATCAACGGCGGCGCTTGCTCCATGAGCGACCTCCGGGAGGCCGGTCGGATCTGGATGCGGCTCACCAGCCAGCACGACCACCAGTCCTTGCTGTCCGAGGAGCGCCACCTGGCCCTCCTGGACGAGACCCTCGGACTCGCGGTGGACCTGTCCGAGGAGATGGAAACCGTCCGAAATGCGGAGGCCCGGGTCAAGGCCCGGCGGAAGTCCGAGAGCGAGCGGGAGCAGCGCCTCGAATGGCTGGCCGAGCAGATCGCCGAGTTGGACAAGCTCGCGCCGAAGGCCGGCGAGTGGGGGCAGCTCCGGGCCGACCGGGAGCCCCTGCGCCATGCGGCCCAGCTGGAGCAAGCCTTCCGGGAGGGCGCCGAGTCCTTGCGGGAAGCCCAGCCCAACACCGAGAACGCCCACCGGGCCCTGGCCCGCGCCGCGACCATCCTGCCCGACACCCAGACCGAAGTGGATCGCCTGCGATCGCTGCTGCTGGAGCTGGAGGACCTGCTGGCCTGTGCCCAGGATCAGGCGGTCCGCTGGTCCAAGGAGGGCGTGGACCGCATCGAGGCCCTCGAGGCCCGGCTGGCCCGCTACGAGAAGCTGGCCCGGCGGCACCGCTGCGAGCCGGATGAGCTCCATGACCGCCTCCTGGCCTTCCGGGAGGAGCAGCGCAACCTGCTGGGGGGCGGCGAAGCCTTGGCGGATCTGGAAGCCCAGCTGAGCGCCGCCGCCGAGCTCTACCGGTCAAGGGCCGAGGATGTCCACCGGCAGCGGGAGAAGCTCATCCCGGCCCTGGAGAAAGTGGTCCACCAGCGCCTGGCAAAGCTCGGCATGGGCGGTGCCATCCTCCAGGCCCGCCTCAGCCTGGCTGCGGATCCCTCCTCGCCGGTCCTGCAGCAGGGACACCCGGTGCGCCTGTCCCCGAGCGGTTTCTCGGCCCTCGCCTTCTGGATCGAGTCCAATCCCGGTGAGGGGTTCCGCCCCCTGGCCAAGATCGCCTCTGGCGGCGAGCTGAGTCGTCTGATGCTGGCGCTCATGGGCGGCAGCCCCGGGAGGAAGTCCACCGCGGAGGGTCCCTCCTCGGAATACACCCTCGTCCTGGACGAAGTGGACGCAGGCATCGGCGGCGAGACCGCCATCGCGGTGGGTGCGGCGATCCGCGGGCTGGGCCACCGGCACCAGGTGCTGGCCGTCACCCATCTGGCCCAGGTGGCAGCCCAGGCCGACCACCATGGCAGGTTGAGGAAATCCACCCGCGCCGGGCGCACGCGAAGCGAGCTGGAGTGGCTCGATGCGGACGCCCGCGTCCAGGAGCTGGCCCGCCTGCTGTCCGGCCATCCGGACCGCCCCGAGGCCCGGGTCCACGCCCAGAGCCTGCTGGCCTCTGCCGGAGCCTAGGAGCGTGTCCAAGTAATGGGAAGGGC
>Ga0129297_10002044_pt1 | contig 10292 bp, 14 predicted proteins | sample I18A1metaG_FD_94708 | JGI IMG/M metagenome (GOLD analysis project Ga0129297, IMG submission 94708) | Lake sediment bacterial and archeal communities from Gulf of Boni, Indonesia to study Microbial Dark Matter (Phase II) - ​I18A1 metaG | ecosystem: Environmental > Aquatic > Freshwater > Lake >... | reverse complement strand
GCCCAATCCCTGTGAGTTCAATTTAAGCGTTACTTGATTTCCGCTAGAAATGATTGGTTCAGAACGCGGTTAGCAATCAGATCTGCGGTTCTCACGGCCTCAGGGATCCGTGTGCCGACGGCACATGCAACCCTCAGAATACTCTCAGCCTCCTGACGGCCTATCCCGTAGGCCAAAACTGAGCGGTCTCTTCTGCCTAGGAAAATGCGAATCACTGGTCCCCTCTTGGTTTCCCTGCCAAGTCCTCTCGCATCCTTAGATGTCCGAAGTAGGCAGAAGACGGGTAGCCTAATTCTAGTCGCCAGTTTCTGAAGACGGATGGTCTTTCTCGCGACAAGTTGCGGCCGCGAAAGTATGACGGCCCTGATCTGGGAATAGTGTTTGGAGTTCTTGATCGATGTAGCCACAGTGTTGAGGTAGCCAGAACGTTTCGGGTCCACGAGGAATACCAGTATACCGTCGAGCCAGAGGCTGCCCCTGTAGATTATCCCCACTATCGGAATACTCTTGCCGATTCGCCCTCCTCTTGGGGCGCTCAGCCCAAGGATTCTGATCTCCCTTTTAGGCAAAATTAGAATCCCGCCGCTTCATTCCGGGCCCAAGCGTTCGGCGGCAAGCTTCAGCAGGTCGGCAAGGCCTAAGGCGGGACCGGCTGGATGCTGACTGAGAATCTTCACGCTTTCCTGAATGGCCAGCTGACCATTAAGATAGGCTGCCGCCAACAGGGATTCACAAGCGTTCGCGAGGTCCTTTTTCGCAACCCTAGTGCCTAGATAATTACGAAGCCCCGCGAGTCTGAAGGCGTCCGCTAGGATCCTGTCACTTACTTTGGTTGCCCTGGGCCGCCTGCTGGTTTCCGTTAGGGCTAAGGAATAGACGAAGTTGACGTAAGCGTCCCCTAGGCTTGCGAGGTCCTTGTCCCGCAGTATCTCACGGAGTGTTTCAGGTTTGCTCATCAGGTGTGGCTGACGGCCTCGTTGAATTTTGTGCTGAACTCTCTGTTTAGTTCCTGTATGTTGTTCAATGCGTTGACGAGCGCTTTCTCCGGTGAAACATCCCGCCTAGTTCTTAGGTAGACAATGCTGGACCTGATGAGTGGGTGCGGTTGGTCGTATCCAGCGATCTCGACGTTCTTGTCTTCCAGAAGCACTTTCTGGAGCAGATTACAGAACGTGTGGTCTTCTCCGATTATTTCAAATTTCAAATCATTCTTGGTCTTCGAGATGACTTTCAATTCCATATGTTTTGCCTCAAGCGAACCTTCCATAGTCTTCAGCTAATCTTCTCCTTTCCAGATTTCCGCATGACGAGCACTGGAGTCGCTTGTTTACAAATTCTAACATGGCCCCGCACTTCGAGCAGAAGCCCTTTACTACTCCAAGCCCGCGACCCGCCGTCGTTAGGTGCGGAATTCTTCCCGTCATGTCAATAACTCTTGCACGAATTATGTCACCGGCCTTGCAGACGTCCGACATGTTTCTTTCATAGCGAGGGCTCGAGGACGAGATGTGAAGAATTGCGGTGAACGGATTTTGTAGTGTCTTTCCGTCAATCTTCCAGATGCTCATAGTTGCCATTTTCTCTTGGGCATGAGTCACCGTTGCCAAAACGGTTGCCCCTTCCTTGGGGAGCTCTGGCATCCTCGTGTTGGGAATGACCACAACTCGCTTGTTCCTAATGTCAATCTTCGCGGTTCCGGTGAAGTTTGAGTAAATCGTTCCGTCCTCAACGTAGGTTCCCACACCTGGGAGGAACTCTTCCACAACTCCCAGCTTGTCCCCAGGGAGGACCGGTTGCACTAGGTCCCTTGTGACTTTGCTCAAATTGACTGCACTTAACCTCGAAATCACAGATTGACCTGCTCGTCATCTGAGTTTCTGAACGGTCATTCTTCTTGTAATTTCACGATTCGCGAACCGATAGATTGCAGGGCGGTATATAAGGTCAGATACGGAGACTCTGCCCTACTTGCTCGATTCTGTACACGTCGACATCGACGGAGCTCCGCTTCCTTCTGTGGAAGGGGAATTGGTGTGGAATCTCCATCTTTGTTTCCATCAATATTTCGAAGCGGCTCCCCTTTTCTTGTAACCATCGGTGAAGGAACCCGCGTGTTGAGGATTTGTGTATGCTGTAGGTCACGTTGCCAAGTCTCAACGCCGTCTCGAGAAATCTGAGGTCGGTATGGGGTGTCCTGGTGCCGAAGGGGGGATTCATCAGAACTGTGTCTACAGGTCCCTTCAGAACTTCGATTTTCCCCAGTATCCAATCGACTTCCAGACCAAGCTGCTTGGAATTTTCCAAAGCCGCTCCTAGCGCCTTTCGATCAACGTCAACCCCGGCAACGTATTCAGCACCAAGCATCGCTGCTCCAAGAGCCAGTCTCCCCGTCCCGGTACCTAAGTCTGCCACGGTTTTTCCTTCAATATCTCCGTGCACGTAGCAAGCCTCGAAGAGAACTTCTGAAGCCAACTCGGCGGGTATGGTGTATTGTTCAAGTGCCAGCTTCGGTTCTGGATGCCCCTTGACACTCTGAAGACTGATCGCCAATTCGCGTTTCCGGACCTTGACGATGCTTGCCGATTTCTCATCAGGTTTCAACTGAGACAGCCTGAACCAACTTCATTGAGAATTGACTTGTTTTGTTCTAATGCCACTCTTCGAGTGTCATCCCTTGGGTGTAGTCTTCCCAGCTCTTCTTACCTAGGGCGACCATGACTTCTTCAGGGTTCAGGATTGGCTTCTGATATCGTTCTTGGTCGTCAGTGCTTATGCGTGGGCAGGAGATTTCAACATAGGCATCCAGATCAGTGAATGACCCGAGCGTCTCTGGAATTACTTCGGTTGCGCACAGCAAAATTGTTGAGTGTCCGTTTTCGTCGAGAAGATGCTTCAATCGCCGGGCCAACGAGAGATTCATCTGGCTGCTTTTCAGGCCAACAATTATGCCGATCCTTTTCGCTTCTTTGAAGCGAGTAATTTGGATCCATCTCTTTCGGAGCAGCCTCTTGCAGATTTCTGTCATGTCACGTGCTGTGTGCTCAAAGGGGTCGACGACTATTGTGCGCTTGCCGGTCGCCAACGGTATTCCTAGCGCGTGGAAGTCTCCGCCGCTTAGCAGAACAATGGCGTCCACCTTGTTCGCAATCGCCCGCATACTGCCATAATCACAGCCTAAGACCTGGCCCGGATACTTCAACCAACCCGAGGGCCTGCCGACCAGAACTTCCTTCCCATGAGCCTCAAGGATCTTCTTCGCAGTTTCTATTTGGTTTATGTGCTGAACATTCGAAGCTAAGCCAATCACATGTTCTTTCCCAAGCATCCTAACCACGTCCTGCATTGGCGTCTCCACAGAAACATCTGCTCGGGCTTCGACATACAGAATGCTTTCTTGGGTAGATTCGCCCGGTATTTCCGCATGACCAACGTGAATCAATAGGTCGGCGGCGATTCGGCTCTTCGGGTACAAGGCCAAGTCGCATGCTCCGTAACATGGGTCGCCTGATACGAAAACTTCTGAGCCAGTTTCCTTTTCCAGAAGTCTAGCTAGTTTGAAGCCAACAGGCTTCAGCCCTTCAGGCATTTGAACTAGTATCCGTTTGGCTCCTCGTTTCTTGACTTCGTCTACGATCCTGTTCTCTTCGAACTGAAACATGATCTAACAAGAGTTTAGGAATGAATGTGTGCAAATTAACCGTTCCTCGTATCGGCTAGTTGGGTGGGGAATCTGGAGGGCCAACACTAGTTAGGATGCATAACGCCAAAAATAGTGCTGTTTCAGGTTGCCTGCGGTGCCTCGGTCAGAAGCTTCTCCTCTGATATGACGCATGCGACTGGAAGTTTCGTGGCCGCCACTCTCAGTGCTTTCTTGGCATGTTCCAACGCATTGGTGTTTACGTGTACGTCAAGAATCGACTGGGCTGACTTGATTCTGGCTGCTCTCCCAGTTGGCTTACCGAATGCTCTTCTCATGCCTTCCTGCAACCTGTCTGCGCCCGCGGTCGCAATCATTCGGTTTTCCCTGAGGACGATGTGCGGGTAGACCCTGAGTTGGATCTTGTATCCTGTTTCGCCCAGAGCGTCAAAGAGAACTTTGTTGGCTGCAACTCTGGCGGCTTCGAGTGCGTTGTGCCTGATCTGGATCGGGGCCTGCGCCACCAAGGAGAACCTGTATTCAAACTGGCTTTTTGTGTCGCCCATGACGAATTTTGAAATCTTCGGCGGAGGAGCGCCGTGAATATATTTCTCTCTTGTATATGGCTGGCCTTTCGGAAGCCTGTAGTTTCTGCCTTTCATGGTTCGTCGGCTCTGAGGGAGCTACCGTGATTGCCTGGAGGCTTACTTAAGTTTCGCTTTGCAAGTCTTGTTATCGCCGCATTAGTCGCGTTCGAGGATCACGTACGTTACGGTTTGCGCTAGTTGAGGGTCGTAGTGACTTGTCATGCTTATCGCCTTCCAACCCTTATCCGCCATGATTTTCAGCGCCTTATCCAAATTGTTTTGTTGCACGCCAGTCGAAAAGTCCAAGACTGTCTGGTAACAGCCTTGGATTTGGTCTAGAATGCTAGGGTCCTTCACGATTGCCGCTGCCCCAAGCATTTTCTGATTCGAGTAATCCGCCAACTTTTCACCACGCATACAGCGTCTATGTGGCTTTAGCCTATGGGCTGTTCCTGCGGGTTCTATAGTCGTAACCTTTCTACTTAGTGTTGGAGCGCCCTTGGGAAGCCCTCCTGAACACGCCCGAAAGCAGGGACGCCTCCCGGCTGGAGATGAAGGATCGCGAGATCACGTTGCGGAAGGCCCGTAAGGCTAGTTTGCGCTTGTGTGGTTGAATATCCAGACGACTCGTGAAGCGGTCGAAGTGCTTCAGAAGCCACGCTTTCGAAGCGCCTGTGGCAAGTTGGATACGTCCTTCGGATGATTTCTTCTGGAAGATTTCGTAGAAGACGATGGAGGCTGCAGTTGCAACATTCAGGACATTGTAGTGGCGGCTAGCGGGAATTGTCACAATGAAATCGCAGGCTTCCACTTCCCGATTATTGAGCCCTGTGCTTTCGCGGCCAAACACTACCGCAATCGTCCCTCTGCCAGTCGCGATTCTTTGTGCAAATTGCTGCGCGGTTATGGCAAACCTGGGCAGGTTTGTTGTGCTCGAGGCTGCGATCGAGCTAGTTCCCACAACCATGCCTGTCCCCTTTATGGCCTCGTCCAGGGTCTTCACGATTCGAGCCGATGTGAGAATGTCGAGGCCTCGCATTGCGAAGGCCCTGGCTTCGCCGTCGATGGGTACTTTGGGGTTCACAATCCACAGGTCATCGAAGTCGAAGTTCTTCATGGATCGCGCTATTGCGCCTATGTTTCCCTCTTTTTCAGGTTCGAGTAGAACTACCCTAATTGCCAGTTGTGCCACGCCCGAGACGGGCGTAGGTGGCTGCGATCTCATTGGATAAGTTTACTAATTCCTCCGGGCCGACTTCAAAGACTCGTTTCTCAGGAATGGTAATCTCCCGCATCATTCCTGTGTGATAATCAGGAAAACGCCCTGTCAAGTATTGACTCAAAACCCCGACAAGTCGCCTTCTGCGTTGTGTGAATAGGAACCTTACAAGGTCCGAGAACAGCCGCCAGTCATTGGCCTGGGAGGCTTTTCCTGATGGTGTGATTGTCACGAGCGCTGAATCTACTCTGGGTTTGGGGTTAAAGGCTGTTCTGGGAACTTTGGAGATTACATTTGCGTGGGCCCTACATTGTACCATTACAGTCAGTCTTCCGTACTCAGCCGTTCCGGGCCGCGCGGTCAATCTCTCGGCGAATTCGTTTTGAAGGAGTAGTGTGGCAAGCTCGAACTTGCCTTCAAGGATCATTAGGACAAGTTTGGATGAGATGTTGTAGGGGGGACTTGCGACCATTTTGGTGTACTGCGGGATCTCGACTCTCAGTACGTCGCCCTCGATTATTGTTAGGTTACGATAGCCAGCGAGTCTCTTAGCCAGATATTTGGCCAAAGTTCGGTCCTTCTCGACCGCAATGACGCGCCCAGCCTTCGCCGCGAGTTCCACGGTCAAGAAGCCCAGGCCAGGCCCCACCTCCAACACAATGTCATCGCGTGAGAGTTTTGATTGTTCCAAGATTTCTTCGCGAACTCGCTTGTCGATGAGGAAGTGTTGGCCGAACCTCTTGAGCGGTGGAATGCCTAACTGGTCGAGTTCGCGGCGAACCCAAGCCACCAAGACGATCTCAGCCTGACTTGGAAGGACTGCCTGTAGGGCCTTCTATTCTTTCAGGAATTGAGACAATTCCGTCTGTCCAACCTTGCCTGATAGGTCTGAAAGCTTTACTCCTACGCGGCGCAACACAGCTTTTGGTGTCGATTGGAGAAATTCCTTCAACAATTGCGCGGAAAGCTCGTGAATGGTGTTCGTGTCATCTGTCGCTGTGTCAAGTGTTTTGGATCTGCTATGTATGCTTAGGTCTTCGAGTATGGCTATGACGCCCACTGATCTGAACGCTAAGCCATATTGGGCAAGTTTCTGTGCGACAGATGCAGAGAGTTCATTGAGCGTGGGCAGAATTTTGGCGATTTCGCGGGTGTTGTTCTTCAGAGTGCCTATTCGGCTAAGCTGTGTGGGTTGTTCACGTTCCTTTACAGGTTCTTCGTCTTCTCCTCGAGCAGCGTTGTAGAGGTAACTTCCCAACGATTTTCCGAAGGCCTCGATCAACTTTGCGGGTTCGATGGCTGCAAGTTCCCGGATTGTTTTCGCTTGAAGCGAGGTGAGCTTCTCCTCAACCTTTGTTCCGACGCCTGGGATTTTGCTGACGGGTTGGTCGGAAAGAAACGACCTTGCGTTTTCGGGCACTACGTTTGTAAGGCCATCTGGTTTTCGGTAGTCCGATGCTATTTTTGCAAGTAGTTTGTTCGGTGCAATTCCGATGGAACAGGTGATGTTTTCCTGTCGGACGATTCGGTTCTTGATCTCTTGGGCCATTTGCTGCGCGTGTTCGAAATCGCCGTTAGCTCTTGCGGATATGTCTAGGCAGGCTTCGTCGATTCCTACTTGTTCGAATGAGTCCGCATAAGTTCTAAGAATGTTCATAATTCTGCCAGAAACTTCCTCGTACAATGGTCGATTTATAGGTAGAAATACTGGGTCGGTCTTTTCGAGGAGCTTTTTTGCGCGAATAATCGGTATTCCTGCTCTCACTCCATATTTTCTTGCTTCGTAGTTGCAGGTGCTGACGGCCCCGCTTTCTTCCGTTCGGCCTGAATAGACGCAGACGACCACTGGCTTTCCGCGAATGCTGTAATTCTTGTTTTCTTCGCACTGCGCGTAGAAGTAGTCTAGGTCCACGTGCATCACTACGCGTGAGGACATGCGGGCTGTCCTTCTTTCTAGGAAGTCGGTTTTCGCAATGTTATTGTGCTCTGGAAAAGATGCGGTACTTCTCTTCCCCGACCAGTTCGTCTAGGATTCGTTTCGCAATGACTCTGATCGGGTCGCCGATGCTTGTCCGATCTTGAATGTCCTTGAAGCTCTCGAAGGTTTTCTTCTCGCGTGCGTTGATTATCTGCCACATTGACTTCTTTCCGATGCCGGGCAGCAACTCGAGGGCGTGCATGCGGGGCGTGATGGGTTGGGAGTTGTTGAAGAAGGACACGAAGCGTGGTTCTTGGTTGGAGATCAGTTTTTCGAGCACGGGCAGTAGCTCTGCCTTGGCGTTAGCCGTCAAATCGTTATAGCCGATTCTGCCGATGATCCTGTTGATTTTTTCACGCCGCTCTTTCCCTATGTACAAACGTTCATGGAGACTAGCTTGAGCACCTGGCCGTACTTCGGCTTCGAGGAGAGTGAAGTAGCTCTCCCCAACCATCTGGACTGTGGGGAGGGCTAAATGCCTAAGTTTGTTAGCCACCGGTCTTCCGTGTTGCAGGTAGTCCAAAACGTAGGCGTATTCCTCGTAGAGGCGGGGGGCGAAGGCTCCTTCTCTGACCCGTCCCAGTCTTCCTCGTTCAGATGAGGCACTACTTCCTGTTCGTGAACTAGCTGTATTCTCGCTCAATTTCCCAGTCTCCGGAATTTGCTGAGTGACCCTAGCGCTAAATGATGTAGAACAAAGTGTGTTTACGCATTCTATTCAGTGCCCTAGTCCGAGGACGTTGAGCAAAACGTAGCAAGGTTGAGAGCATCCTGTGGCTGATTGGGGTTAGCGGGGAAAAAAGGCTTCCTATTCTTCTCTGTAGTTGCCGAGAAGTTTCAGAATGTCCTCCAGCTGCGTTCCGCTTACGATTCTGCCCTTCACAGTGAGGATTGTGCGCAGCTCCTCAATCGAACGGGGCATAGAATTCGCTATTTGGATAGCTTCCTTCCTGTCCAGCTGGAATTTCTCAGACAATTCCTTGACTAGCTTCTCAGCCTTGGTGGGAACCACTTTTGAGAACTTCTTGGTGTAATCTAATGTGCGCCTCTGAAACTCTCCGAGCTCCTCTTCCTTCACCTTTTCAAGTATTCTTCTTGCCTCGGCCACAGGAGAGGGCTTAACGTCAATGATTCTTCTCGGCAAGAAGAGTCAACTCATGGCGACGGCCGAAGATGTTCAGGTCTCGTAATGATCTGCTTCATCTGGTTGCCTGATTGGACGCCCACTATGTAGGACTTCCCGCGCTTGGCCTGAACTACACCGATTTTCCCATGATAGCGCCGGTGAGGCATGCCCTTATGAACGGATGGTTCAATGAGAATTCTGACTCTCTCACCCAACTTGTACGACCTCAGAATTCTGCTCAGGCCGATCTTGCCTCTCTCGCGGGGAGCCTTGCGGAGAAGGCTGCGAGTCTTCGACCTATAACCCTTCGAACGCCTCAATCGTCATGACCCTGAATTTTGTAGCAGACTCAGCCGCGGGCTAATTAACCTTAGGCCTACAGTATTGCGCGACTAAACGTTAGTTTCGAGCCAGGAGCTCGTTCGAAATTTGGTTTAAGAGAGCGAAGTTGCAAGAGCGGTCCATGGTCACAGTTGAAACCGTTGACCTCAGAAGAGAGTTCTCCGCGAGGACCGGCAAAGTCGTTGCATTAGACGGTGTGACCCTGCGGGTTGAGGAAGGAGAGGTGTTCGGCCTCCTGGGACCCAACGGGGCCGGAAAAACAACTCTCATTCGAATACTGTCAACGCTTCTACTGCCGACCTCAGGGAAGGCGACGGTGGGAGGATATGATGTAGCAGACGAACCGGAAAAGGTAAGGCCACTCATAAACATGGCCAGTGGCGCAGAGAGGGCAGGCTATGATTTCATCACCGCCAGAGGCAACCTCTGGTTCTTCTCACAATTATACGGGATTCCCTCTGAGAAAGCGCACAAGAGGATTAACGAACTCTCCGCTGCTCTGGAACTTGGCGACTACTTGGACAGCAAGCTGTACGCGCTCTCAACGGGATACCGGCAGCGGATGACCATCGCCAGGGCGTTCATCAACGACCCGAAGGTCGTGTTCATGGACGAACCGACTGTTGGTCTAGATGTCATGACCGCTCGGAAAATCAGAGAATTCTTGGCAAGGCAAGCTAAGGACGGAAAGCGCACAATTTTCTTGGCCACACACAACATGGCCGAGACCGACGCGATCTGTGACAGGGCCGCGATAATAGACAAGGGGAAGATCCTTGTCTGCGAATCCCCCGAATTTCTGAAGAGGTCCCTCGGGGTTCCCGCCTTTGTAATTGAAGTGTCTCCTGCGCCGCGTTCGCTTGAGCCATTCTCATCTTTGCACGGTGTCAGTGGTGTCACTTCCACGTTTGATGAGGAGAGAGAAGTTGCTAGAGTGACGCTCTTGGTCGAGGCTGAGGATGTGGTGGAAGGGGTTCTGTCTGCGGCGAAGACGGCTGGTTTGAAGGTTCTGACTACTTGGCGACAGGAGCCTACGCTCGAGGAAGTTTTCGTGAAGCTAGTGGGGAGAGGTTTTGCAGAGAGGGAAATGGAGCTCACTCGCTGAGCACTGGTTCAGAACCATGTACGCCCGAGCATGGGTTAGGGTGAAGAGCACCTACGGCGAGCCTCTGTGGCTGGCCGTAAACATTGGTTTTCCACTCTTCTCTTCAGCGGCAATGGCCTTACTCTACGCAAGCACAGGACTATCCAGCTTAACCGGGTTTGCAGTGCTGGGCGGAGTCATGCTGGCATTCTGGGGAAACGTCCTCTGGTCGATGGCAACACAATTCAACTGGGACAAGGAAGTTGGGATCTTCGAAATCTACCTAGTATCCCCAGCTCCAATAACCGCCATACTCGTC
>Ga0129297_10002043_pt1 | contig 10294 bp, 6 predicted proteins | sample I18A1metaG_FD_94708 | JGI IMG/M metagenome (GOLD analysis project Ga0129297, IMG submission 94708) | Lake sediment bacterial and archeal communities from Gulf of Boni, Indonesia to study Microbial Dark Matter (Phase II) - ​I18A1 metaG | ecosystem: Environmental > Aquatic > Freshwater > Lake >... | reverse complement strand
CCGGCAGTGGATTCGGGACAAGGCGCTGCATCTCCTCCAGCTCCGCAATCAGCTCGTCCTGTGTGCGGATTTCTTCAAGCACCGCCCTGAACCTGTCGGGGTCGAGCTTTTTCCCTGTTTGGGCTTCGATGAAGGAGATCAGGCCCTTATAATCCTCACGGTGGTAGGTTTTGGTCCTTGCATCGACCAGGGTAGGGGGGTAGTTGAGCTGGAATAACGGCTTATCCAGATATGATGAGGCGAAAGCAAAGGCATTGGCGTTCGTATCGCACACCCCAGCGCTGTCACAGACCACAAAATCAATATCTTCACCAAGACCGGCAAGATATGCACCGAGGGAGCCGCGCTGAGACGAACATGAGGTCTCCGTGAACCCCACCTCACAGCAGTAATCGAGGTAATCGCTCGTTCCTCGTTTAAACATGGTTGTGGCCATGACCGTCAGCACCTCAAGCGTGATCGGTACAACATCCATCGCATAAAAAATTGCAGGGGAAAAACAGAAGGTCGTGATGGCAATTTTCTTCCCTCTGTCGTGTGCCGTAATGATATTCTCCATGTATTTTTTCATTATGTTCAATAGGGCCGATCCTGCTTTGCCATGGGAGACAAAGATCTCGAGAATACCCCTGAAGTACGGAGCATAAGGGAGCAGATGTGTTAATTCCTTCTCCGTTCCGCTCATTGTGTTGGAGGCTATACTGGTGAGACTCCACAGCATCCAGTCGAAATTGTATTCCTTTAACTCCGGCCTCATGAGAAAACCACCATAACGAATGTACATGTCAGCGAGCTGTTATCGTCGGCCTCTGAGCTCATAGTAATTTCCTGATCCTAAAAAATTCATCCAGCCGTTCAGCAGTGACTTCCCATGATTGAACCCTGTCATCAAAGCCATCGGCATACATGATATAGGTGGGCAGGCCGTGTTGTTCGAGATCGCGTGCGAGAAGCTTGACCATCCCCCAGGTATTCCGGCATCCAGGGGTGCCATTGTATACCACGCAGTCAGCCTTCAATATCTTTGTTACGGCAAGGAGGCCCTCCAGCCACATATGCGGGGCATCGTAGGGACCGCGAATGGAGCGGACCATCGGCATTTTCGCATTGAGGTCCGCAACGCTGTTGATCATTGAATCCACTGTGCTGGTGTCAATGCCGTATGCGCCTTCATTCTGACCCCCCAGATACGGGGCGTCCTTGGCACAGAAACGGCTCAGCATGCTTCCGAGGTGGGCCACACCATGCTTGTCCAGCCATTCCCACAGTTTAAAACCCACTGTGTAGTGGTCAATATAGCAGAAAAGCGCCCGTACCTTCTCCTGTCCCGAATGTAATCCTGAGACGCCTGCCTCGGCGTTCTTCTTCGCTGTGACCAATAGGTCATTCAGCAATTCAGTACACTCAGGCAAACCGGCGAAGGTAAATCGTCCGGCATAGATAAAGAAGTTATATAATGTCGGCAGAGGGTTTGGGACAAGGCGCTGTATCTCCTCCAGCTCCGCAATCAGCTCATCCTGTTTACGGATTTCTTCGAGCACCGCTCTGAGCCTGTCGGGGTCGAGCTTTTTCCCCGTGTGGGTCTCAAGGAAGGAGATCAACCCCTTATAATCATTGAGATGATAGGCCCGAGCCCTCTCATCAGTGAGTGTTGGCGGGTAATTCAGCTGATACATTGGCTTTTTCAAATACGCAGACGTAAAAGCATAGGCATTGGCGTTTGTATCACATACTCCAGCGCTGTCGCAGACCACAAAATCAACATCTTCGGCGAGGCCGGCAAGATATGCACCCAGGGACCCTCGCTGAGCCGAGCAGGAGGTTTCCGTAAATCCCACCTCAACGCAGTAATCAAGGAAATCGGATGTTCCCCGTTTCCATGCGAGAATTGATGCGACCGTCAACACCTCCAATGTGACAGGCATGATATCCATTGCATAGAAAATCGCCGGGCAAAAACAGAAGGTCGTGATGGCAATCTTCTTCCCTCTGTCATGTGCCGTGACGATATTTTCCAGGTATTTTCTGAACATGTGTAAGAGGGTCTCTCCTGGTTTGCCCTGGGCCATGAACGGCTCGACACTGCCTCTGAAATGGGGAATGTAATCGAGCAGCCTGTTGAATTCCTTCTCCGTTCCATATCGTGTTTTGGAGGCGATATCCATGATTTTCCACATCATCCAGTCAAAGTTGTACTCTCGCAATTCAGGTCTCATGACTTACCTCTCCGTTCAGGAGATTCGTTCCCAGAAGGCATCCAATCTCATCTTTATCCTTTCCCTTTCAACCATTGGACCGTACTCCCGTTCCAGTCTCAAGCACGGGACACCAGATGCTTCAAGGTCTCGCTCAAACAGCCCGTTCTCAGAGCCATGGAGGTCGCAGAATCTGACATTTTGCAGGATAACTCCATCCACCCCGGCTTTTTCTATTTTCTCTTTGATGATTGACAGCCGTTCTTTGTAGCCGCCGAACATCCTCGGACATATGGATCGGGATAGATACCTCCGTGCAAGGGCTGATACCGGGTCTCCATTCTCGTCCACCTCGTTCATTTCGTGTCTCACGCCAAAACAGAGATTTTCGGCAACCACCACACAGCCAGCCTCCTCGATCAGCTTTATAAAAGAGATATCATCGCTGACGCTTCCCACGACCATCAGTCGCCTCTTTTCGGGCATCACGTCTTTTCTATTTTCCAGCTCTGTGATCTCTTCTTTTAACAGTGCATTATATCTATTGCGCGGCAGTGTCGTTCCTGCCACCGCTGCAGCGAAAGTGTCCGTTCCGGAAATTTTCACCCCGTTTTTCTTTCTAAATTCTTCCAATGTGAGCAGCAGCCGTCTTCCCTCGTTATACTCCCGGATGGCCCCCGACAACGTATCGTCGGTGATATTCACTTTGAAGTGGTCGTTGACAGCGGCTATTAACCGTTGTGTTTCATCTGTAAACCACTTGAGACTGTACGATGTGACCTTATGGGGAACCCCATAATGGAAGAAAAATGAGGGCACAATCCCTTTGTGATCGTCACCGGCTTTTCTCCAGCATTCATCCAGTCGCCGCATCGAGTCGCAGCCGGGTGTTATCACGGCGCCGTCCAGAAAGGAATAATATCCCCTGCCCACAAGCTGTAAGATACATTTTGGAAAGGTGCATATGAATGGTCCAAAATATGTGTCACCTATTTCCAGGCTTGATGTGTCAATGCCTCTCATGCGGACAGGAAGTATGCCTCCGGCATGGAATATCTCGACGGGCACAAAGGAGCAGGTGTACCCGACAACTTTTTTCCCGTTCTTGATCCAGTCTGTGATGGACGTGTTCTGAACGCTGGTTGCCGCCTCGAGAATTATGGCGTTCATTGCTTTACTCCTTTGTCCCCAGGAGCTTTCGAAGGGATGCGAGCGCAGCATCCATATCCTTTTGATATGGATCGTCTTCTGGTTTCATGTAATCACAGAGTGCATTCAGTAAGTGGGGCAGTGCTGCGCGTGCCAGAGGTTTGAATGATTGAGCGAGGTCTTCTGCCAGCCATTTCACTGTCTTGTGGAACTCATGTACATCAAGTGAATGTGCAAATTGAGCAACCATGGAGGAGGCAAAGTCGGGTTTCGTTTCACGGATGCGATTCGCCAGGGTGCACAGGAGGTTGACGATCTCTGCCAATTCCACCATGTCGAGTTCAGTCGCTGCATGGGCAATGGCTTCCAGTGCTTCTCTTTCGGGCAGCTCCTCTATTGACGCCACCGCCTTGCTCAATGCTCTCATGTGCGCATTGCGAATGGATGGATAATTGGTGATCCGGCGCATGAGAAGGTCGGGGTTGACCTTCTGCGCTTCGATCCATGTATTTACTACCGATTCTTTCCCTTCTGCGAGGGCGACGCGCGCTTTCCAGAGAAGTTTGCCATCAACGGTGCCTGCGATCTCTCCAAGTATCCGTGAAAGCTCCCGGGGGAATTGCGGCATGTTGGGATCCCCAAGCAGAGCGCTCCCGGTGTGAAGTTTCCGTGCCAATTCAGCGAGCTCATTGATGAGCCCCCCAATAGCCTTGCCATCGATATGCCGTATCAATGAGAGCACCACATCTGTCAGAAGGTCCGGTGAGATATTGTTAAGCTGCTGTGCGTTGTCCTTGAAAGATGTGATGAACAGATTGGCCACGGTGGGAAGGAGAGAGATAAGGCACACTGCTTTGGAGGGATACTGCCACAATATATCGTTGACAACTTTTAGTGCGGCCGCAGCATCATGAGCCGAATTGTCTACAAGGTCTTTGATTTCCCCAAAATCTATCTGCTCAATAAGTTTATTGAAACCGGCGCCGATTCTCTCTGCAAAAAAAGTGGGGTTGCGTTCGTGTATCTCATTGATGATGCGAGCCTTAATGGTCAGAAGCTCTCCTGAGCGGGCATAGTTCAGGCTGGTGATGATATCCCCAAGGAGGCGCTCTTTTTCGCCGGATGGGAGCTTTTCGATTGTTTTGACCAGCACACCCCCGATGTCGATCGCATCGTTGAGGAGCGTGATGAGGTGCTCAGAGAGAGCGCTGATAAACTCTGGCTCCTCCACTACAGAGGTGGTGTATTGAGTGACCTCAGGGCTGTGCTTTAATTGCTCGTAACTTTTTCTGATCCGTTTCTCAAAGTACCGTGCTAGGATCTTTTTCAGGTAATTTTGTCCGGCCCACAGGCGTGCGATCTCAGGGACAAGTGTATCGACCAGGTCCTGGACCTTTTTCGTTTGTACTACATCAGCAATGAGCCGTGATAAAAGAATATTATCCCTGGTGCGGGATGGTGGAGAAGGGGGCTCGCTCATGCCCATAATGTGTCACCTCCTGCACAGAGAATCCGGTGCATTTATGTCCTCTGGCCGAGAAGATGCTTTGCCAACCGTTTGCCCAGGGCGAGGATCGTGAGAGCAGGCGGCAGCCCCCACTCCTCCGGGATGACGGAACAGTCGCATACATAGAGATTGTTAAATTGTGTCTTCAGGTTGGTATCGACAACATCTTTGATCTTGGCAGTCCCCCCTGGATGAGCTGCAACATACCAGGATTTAAAAATGTGGCGTGCCCCGGCGCGCCGTAAGATCTTCTTTGCCCTCTCATACCCATGTGCAAGCTTCTTTTTATCGCTTGTGGAAAGAGATTTCCTCACCCCCCCTCTGGCAGTAATTCGGCCTCTCAGGTCGTCCTTCTCTTTGATCATGATTTGCAGCGTCCGGGAGTGTGAAAGGAGCCTGTCAAACCTGAACACCTCGGCGGTGAAGGCCATATACACAGGATTGGGGACCGTCATATCGGTCATCAAATACCCATCGTCTTTCATATGGACCCCTGTTGCCATGGGAAACTCCTTTCCCCCCTTGATATCATCCACCGTGCCCATCACACAGATAAGGGGGTCAATAAAGAAATTATACCCGGCATTTTCAATTCCGCTTGCCCTCAGTATCATCGGAGAGCCAATGCCTCCTGCAGACACGACAATTAACGGGGCATATTCCGTATGGGTTATGCCATACTTTTTATATTCGACCCCAATGGCCTTGTTCTTCTCTGTCAGGACCCTGGTCGCTTTCGCCCGATTTCTCAGCTCAGCACCGTTGTGCACTGCTTCCTCTACATACATTCGGGCATTCCATTTGGCTCCATACGGACACCCCAACATGCATTTATCGCAGTTGGGACGGCACTTTTCCTGATACACAAACTTGGGCAGTTTTTGCCACTTGTACCCCAGGTCCCGGGCGGTCGACATAATTCTCTTTGCCATGGGTCCGATCAGTTCATCGGCAAGGGGCGCGATGGGAAGATCCTTTTTTAGCTCCTCAACTTCTCTGCGGATGTCCACCCCATAGGATTTCAGCATATCGAAGGGGGGATCAAATGCGGTGCCGTAATACATTATGGAGCTCCCCCCGGTGATGATCGCCCTCACCATGCCCATAAGTGTTATGTCCGTGAAGAGGAAACTGCGGCCGGGGAACACTCCATATCCGGCTGTCTGGATAACTGACCCTCTTAATGGTGCATTGCCGCCCCACTCCAGAATGAGCACCTTTTTCTTCCTTTTGCTCAGCTCTCGTGCAACAGTTGCACCTCCAGGGCCTGACCCTATTACTATTGCATCAAATTTCTGCTTCCCTGTTTTTTTCGCCATAGGTCCCCCCCCTTGTGGTATGATGTGAGAAGTAGTACTTCCTACTTTTTATCCTACAATGATAATCTTGTCAAGGAAAAAAGAATGTCGATGGACCAGGAATACAGAGGAGAAACCTCCTGCCCTTGGGGTTTAGGTAAGTCTCTTTACACTGTATATTGTAACAGGATTTTTCAGACCCTTTACGGTTACATCTCCACGAGGATCAACCTCTACAATGTCTCTTATCTCTCCGTATGTTGAGTTGCTTATAATTATCTCCCCGGGCTTTGCAAATTCCTGGAGCCGTGCAGACAGATTTACCTGTGTCCCGATGACCGTATAGTCCATGTGTTCGGAGGGCCCAATGCTGCCAACCGTGACATACCCGGTGTTAATGCCAATGCCAATTGCTATGGGCTTCCTTCCTTTTTGAGACCATAGTGAGTGAAGCTCTTCCACCCGCTTCTGCATGTCAATGGCCATTCTAACAGCCCTTTCAGCATGATTTTCAAAATAGACCGGATTGCCGAAGAAGATCATGATCCCGTCCCCGATGAATTTGTCCAATGTCCCATCATATTTATGGATGATGGGGAGCATTTCGGAAAAATAATCGTTGAGTGTCTCCACTACCTCCTCTGGTTCCAATTCATCTGAAAGGGAAGTAAAACCGCGTATATCTGAAAAGACCACTGTCAGCTTCTTCCGCGATGTTTTAAGCTCCACACCCTTGCCCCCGTCCATCACAGCCTGCGCAACCTTTGGGGAGAGGTATCTTTCCAACCTTTTCATCCCTTCGATCTTCTCAATCTGTTCCTTTACCTTGTCCTCAAGAATCTTGCTGTAAGATTCAAGCTCTACATTTTTCTGCTGGATCTCTTTCTCCATGCCCTTCTGTCTTAAGAGTGTCCGGATTCGTGCCAGGAGCTCCTTAGAGTTGAACGGCTTCACTATGTAGTCATCTGCACCAAATTCAAGCCCTTCTATCTTCATCGCAAGCTCTGCCTTGGCTGTCAGCAAGATCACGGGGGTGTGCCTGGTCTCAGGATTCATTTTTATCTCTCTGCAGAGCTGATACCCGTCTTTTCTCGGCATCATTACATCTGAGATCACAAGGTCCGGGGATGCCTGTTTCACCTTTTCAATACCTTCAACCCCATCGCAGGCTGTCAGGACACTGTAGGAGTCCTTGAGTAAATAACCGATGAATTTTATTACATCAGGGTTATCCTCAACGACCAATATAGTATGTTCTTTGACAATCTCCTTCTTCTCTTCCCGTTCTTTTTTACACTCAATGTCAGACATGGCCAGGATGGTTCTGTCCTTTATACGATAATCGCTTTCATCTGCAGCCTCGCGGATTGCTTTTTTGTCTTCAATATGGGCCGTGCCCTTTTTAAGCTCCACTGTAAAGGTTGACCCCATGCCCAGCTCGCTCTGAACAGATATATTCCCTTTGTGGAGATCCACCAGTTCCCTGGCAAGGGCGAGCCCGATACCCGTTCCCTCATGCTCCCTGGATGCAGAGCCATCAACCTGGACAAATCGGTCAAATATCTTTTTGAGGTGAGACTCTGGTATTCCTATGCCAGTATCGCTGACTATTATATGAACAGCCCCAGGGGTCTCTTCTACCTTTACCTTTACCTTTCCTCCTTCTTTTGTGAATTTGAATGCATTGGAAAGGAGATTGAGGATCACCCTCTCTATCTTTTCTCTGTCAATGTATATCCTTGGGACGCTTGCCTTTGCTTCAAAGGAAAGCTGTATCTTCATGCGGTCAGCCATAGAGCTGACCGAGCTTACAATATATTTTACGAACCAGATAATGTCCGTAGGCTCAAATACCATTGTCATCTTTCCCGCCTCAATCTTTGAGAAATCCAGCAGGTCATTTATGAGCCTGTAAAGCCTGAGCGAGTTGCGATACATTGCATCAATATGTTCGGTCTGGGATTCGTCAAATTTACCAAGCTCCCCTGCAAGCATGAGCTCCAGGGGCGCCATGATCATCGTCAGGGGTGTTCTGAACTCGTGGCTGACATTAGCAAAGAAGCGGGTCTTGATCTCGTCAAGCTCCTGGAGTTTGTGGAGCGTGACCTCGAGGCCGACCTTGTCCCTCAGCTCCTTCACCATTGTGTTGAGGTTCCTCACAAGCATTCCAACCTCATCGTCTGTTACAACCTTTATTTCTCCTGAAAGATCACCCTTTCCAACCCCTCGCATGACATTCACCATAGAGCCGATTGGTCTGGATATGTCTCCCGAGATAAAGAATGCAACTATGGCTGAAAACAGAAGTGTCACAATAGCAAGGGCAAGGGTCACGGTTTTTACACGAGATACAGACCCCGCATAATCTTTCCATGGATAATACTCTACCAGGAATAATCCACCTTCCTTGAGCCGCGCAAAGGTTATAACATCATTGGATTTCTTATCTATGTATGCCCCTTTCGTATCATTCAGGATGGCCTTGAGTGAATCACCGGTAATCTGTCCCTGGGCCTGGCCTGCTATCGTCCTCCCCTCTCGGTTTATGACAAAGGCTGTGGCGGAGATGCCCAATTTCAATTCCCTCAGCATGGCATCAATCTCTGCCATATGGGCCTGAGGAGAGGGCATCTCGTCAATATTTCTTGCGATCTCTATTACATGTTGAGTCCCCATCTGTGAAATGTTGGTTCCGAGGATGTTTACTGAATTGGAGTAGTTCCACACCCCGGCAAAGGTCAGGGAAAATATAATGAGAACCCCAAAGGCTCCGAGCAGTTTGGAGCGGATGCTTACCCTTACTGGCTTATCTTCTTCCTGTTTAACAAGGTGTTTTTTCTTTGTGGCTTTGTTCATATATCAACATTATAAGAGCAATGTATCATGTTTTTCAAGAAATCCGCCTATGATCCTCTTGATGAGGTAATAATAAAGAAGGGAAAGCGCAAGATAAAAGCTAGCATCTGATATTGATATAATAAGGGTTGGACGCAGAAGACCAGGATTGATGAAAAAATATATATATGCAGCCCAGAAGGAAACGCCTGTTAAGGATAAAATAAAGAAAATTATTCCAGACTTTATGGGGAAGGAAGGGAAATCTGTTTCCAGCAAGTTTTCAAATTTATCCTTATCGATATGATTAGCTCCTGCACCCCACAGATATAAAAAGAGTATTAATATCAAAAGAGATACTATCGCAACTATACAAGGAATAAGGTATATAGGGATAAATTCAGTAAATATCCTCAATCCGAGCTTTGATACTTCTGAGGAATACACGAGATAGAAACCACATGATGAAATTAATTGCATAACAGTTGCCCAAAGTATCCACCTCCATAAAAAGTCTATTACCTCATATTTGAGGCGATAATCGTGTATCCCGCCCCTACAGCGCATAAATAAGGGTTTCAGCATAACTTCATTATAGATGAAGAGAATAGTTATTTGTGTCGATAAAGCTACCGTGGCGCTTGGTAAAATGTCACGGAGCATATTCTCCAGTGATAAAAAGAGGATCTCCTTAAAAAGAAGAAAAATTATAATAGCAAATATGCTGAGAGGAAAATACCATGCCAAAATCAAGGAAATTCTCAGGTTATTCAGGTGACGAATTTCCATATGAGTTTCTTTAGCGCTCATATGAGTTCATGCCTTTCAATAAATCTGTTAACGATCCTCTTGATGAGGTAATAGTAGAGGGGAAGAAGTGCCAGGACCATGCTTGCCGCTGAAATTGCGAGTGTTGGACTCAGAAGGTCTGGATTGATGAAAAAATGGATATATGCATGGAGAAAGAATCCAAATGCCAAGTTGAGGGAAAAAGCTATCAAAGCAGACTTTATGGGGAAGGAAGGAAAATCTGTTTCCAGCCACTTTTCAAATGTATCCTTTTCAATATGATCAGCACTTGTCCCCAACAAATATATAAAGAGTGTTTGTACCAGTAAAATTATACCCTCACATATAAGTAAAGTAAGGAATGCGGTCTTAAATTCACTAAATATCCTCAATCCCAGCTTTGATAATTCCGAGAAATACATGAGATATCCCTCACCAAACACAATTAAGCACAGAACAATACCCCAGAGTATCCACCTCCATAAAAAGTCTATTGCCGCATACTTGAAGCGGTAATTATG
>Ga0129297_10002041_pt1 | contig 10296 bp, 10 predicted proteins | sample I18A1metaG_FD_94708 | JGI IMG/M metagenome (GOLD analysis project Ga0129297, IMG submission 94708) | Lake sediment bacterial and archeal communities from Gulf of Boni, Indonesia to study Microbial Dark Matter (Phase II) - ​I18A1 metaG | ecosystem: Environmental > Aquatic > Freshwater > Lake >... | reverse complement strand
TAAGCAGGAATATGAAATGCGCCCTCTTCCCTTGACCAGAGAGTTGTTCCCTTGGGACCCCTCGTTAGAAGAATGATTTCTGGACCGAGTCGGCCCAGCCTGCGAAGGGCGATCCTACCCGTAGTTCCTCCGGCAATTGCCTGTAACTCATCCTCAGCCACCTTTAGAACGTCCACTTTCCTCAAAACGGAAAGCCCTAGCCATTTCTTGGCAAGAACGGTCCCGTCATGGGCCAACCGACGAAGGTAACCCTGAGGATCCAGGCCGATTACTGAATCTCGCTCCAATAACATTCTCGTAACTGATTGTGAGATCTCTTGGATAACAGGTCCGATGTGAATTGCCTTTGACAATGGGATGGTCGTGATGTCTTGACGTCCAATCAACTCACACCTAGAAGTGACCTGCATTCTCCTTCCACCGTTCCGATAATCGATCCTGAAACAGGTCGTTGCAGAATCTGTCACGCGAACATGCCGCACTGAGATACCATGGGTGCGGAACCATATGAGACGCCGATATCCAAAGTCACCGCCGACCCTGCTGACCAAAGCGACGGAAGCGCCCAGTGCGCGTGCAGCCATACCAGCATACGTGCATGGTCCTCCAACCTTAGGCCCATGAGTCCTGCCTTCGCGAGTGATGTAATCAAGAACTATGTGGCCTACGATCGCAAGATCAACCGTCACCGGTTGCCCTTCCTCCTTTTCTTGCACTGCTCACAGGATGGAAATATCACTGACCACTCCCATTCGAATCTAGGACCTAGAATACAGTAATGGCGAAATCAGCCGGGTTATTGAGTATGACGCTCGTCGGCTATCGTCATGAACCTTCGGGACTGATGTTCTTCAAAAACGGCAAGGGAGTGGATTTCGTAGTTCAGTCTGAGTTATGCGATAACAAAACATCCTGCCTAGTTCCGCCAGAACACAAGGATGCACTAAGGCTGATCTGCAATTCCTGGGTGACAACCTATGTTTATGCATTCAACCCTTGGACCTAGACGGCTCCTTCTTCTGTAAAGCAACGTAACAAAAATCATAATAGCTGAGGCAACAAAGAGGGCTGATTGAATCAGAACCGACTCCGATTCTGACTCAACCGGTTGGATTTTAGGAAAGCGTGAGAGGAGGGTTTGGTCGTAGATCAGTATTGATAGTGCGGTTGTCTCCGCGTTCGCTGAACCTGCTTTCCTCCCAGTCTTGTCGCTGAGGCTTGTTACTCCTCCGTCCACATTTTGCATACTCCACAGATGCTCCTCCATCTCATCTTGGCGCGAAAGCCTCAGTCCAATCGCTCGCGCCGTGAAGAGGAGAAGGGCCAGCTTCTGGTTGCTGAACATGTGATCATGGAATGTGAATGACCAATCCCATAGGCCATTCCCACGCCATAATCCTTCGGCCCTACGAACCAAGTAAGCCGCATTGTCGAGCTTTCCTTCAAGTGCATATTCCAAAGCCTCATACATCCAAAAGTCCACGTAGTTGCCCAACGCAGGGCGCGTTGAATTGTGTAATCGGACCATCACCGCGTAATTGTCATTTCGAGCTACAATGTAGTCCTCGGCATCGTGCAACGGCAAGCGGATCCTCTCGCCAGCCACCACCTCGAAGAAGTTGGCTGCAGGTTGGCTGTAAGCGTCAATCGAAGCGTGAATCTGCCTCGAGATCTTGGAGTGATCTGGTTCGAGGGCAAGGTAGACGAACAGGTTGTCCGAACACAACCAGTAGGTCTGGTTATACCTCCAATGAAAGTCTGAGAACTCATGCCTTAACCAGTGTTGGCCTGTGTCTTCGCTCTCGTAAACCAAACCGAGTGCCGGGTTGAGATGGCTTAGCAAGTACGCTTCTGCTTTGGCTACATTCTCGGCGTAAGGTTCAGCCCTGGCCGGGACGAGAGGCGATACGAGCAGCAACAGCATCGCCAACAGGCGAATGTTCAAACGTTCGCTTCAACTCATGTGAATCAGGGCTAACCCCTGAGAAGCTGAAATGCGTTTTGCCAAGCGTTATCTTAGCGTATCAAGCAGAGGGCGATGAGCGCCACTACTCTCTAATCAACAGTCTTAGTTCTAGTATTGCCCTAGCGTACCTTGCCTCTGCGCTCTCCGGTAGGCCCGCGCGAAGACCTGGAGGCTGAGCGGTACCATGACCGCTATGAACACTGTGAGAGCGACCAGATCGGTCTGAATCATTGTGCTCCCGAGAACAGTCTCTCCATTCATCAGAGTTCTTCTAAGCCCGTCGAGGCTGTAGGTCAGCGGTAGAGCGAACCCCAACCATTTCAAGTACCATGGCAGGAGGCCGAGAGGGTAGAACACACCTGAGACTAGCTGGGTCAGCCATGTGAAACCCCAAGCGATTGGATCGCCGCGCTTTATCATCACGACTATTCCTGCACTCATTGCTCCAATCGCAAGGTGGCCTGACACCAGCAGGGCTGCAAATATGAGGGCAGTGAGAAGCGTGGCAGGCGTAGCAATGACCTTTCCTCCAAGTATCAGGCCGAGGCTCAGAGCTCCGATCAGTATAATGGTTCCGTAGAGAAATCGGAACGTTGAAGCGCCGAGAAGGTATACCCTGTAGTTCGTTGGGGATGAGAGAATGGTCTCAATCGTCCCGGTCCATTGCTCGTCCCTCACGCCCTCAGTTAATCCATGGACCGAATTCTGCACGTACTGGGAAAAAGCGATCCCGATCATTGCGAAGGTGAAGTAATCGCCTGTTGAGTAGCCCTCGCTTATTAGTCGTGCCGGCGTGATTATCTGCGAGACGAAGAAGTATGTCGCAACTAGGATAACCACATCGACCACATCGAACACGACCCAGAATCGATAGGTCCAGTAGATCTTCAGATCCCGAATGAGAAACGCCCATACCTTGTCTTGAATAGAGTTCTCTGCACCGCTGTCTTCTGCTTCACCTAGCATCCGAACGATCTTGCTCGTTTCCATCACGGAGACCTCCGTTTCAGTAGACCGATGTCGTCCCCTCTCTGCGAATCCTATCATATCCTATCCTGAATGACCAAAGTCCCAAGGGCAGCAAAATCGCAGCGTAGACGACTAAGACTCCTAGGTCGAAGAGGATTTCAGCACTCAGAGCGGTGGCTCCCTGAATCAGGCTCTTGCGCAAGGCATCCAGCGCGTAGGTGTAGGGCATCACCTGTGAGGCGAAAGCGAGGGCCGGATACCTGTCGAGAAGCTGGAGAGGAAATAGGGCGCCGGCGAAGAACTCCATGAAAAGTGAAAGCATGAATGTGAGTGGATCGCCTTGCTTGTAGACTAGAACGACTCCTGCAACCACTATGCCTAGACCAAGGTGACTTAATACCATGAAAACCAGAACAAGGCTTGATGTCACAAGTGCGGCGGGCTCAAAGTGGAGTGGAGCTTTGAACCCGAGGACGCCCACAGCCAATGCACCAAGCATGTAGTATAGGCCTATCAGAAATCCGCGTCCTGCTTGACCAAACAGATATGAACGCATTCTTATGGGGGAAGCTGCTATCGTCTCGAAAGTTCCCTCGCGGATTTCATCCTGCATTGAATGGCTGATCCGGTTGATGCAGAACCAAAGATAATTCGCGAAAGCTACGCCGATCAGAGCGAATGCTAGATAGCTTGTACCGTAGCCCCTCTCCTCAAGCTGTGTTGGCTGAACTTGGAAGCTGAGGAAGTAGTACATCGCGATAGAGACAATGGTGTTGAAGGTTTCCGTGATCACCCATGTCCTGTATGTGAGGAAGATCTTGAATTGGCCCCAGAATATGCCCCAGGTCTGTCGAGTCTCTGACCTTGTTGGCTGGACCTCCTCTCGAAAGTACGCGAGTAATTCATTTGTATTCATTGGCTGCATCCTCGGTTATCTTTACGAAGATCTCCTCTAGACTCGGCCGTATCTCAGAGATCGCTCGTACTCTGAAGTTACTGCTGGCTAGCGCTGCAGCGATTCTTGGTAATGCTGAATCGATGTCTGAAACTTCGGCTCGGATTACCCAACCATCCCCCACGCGCTCTGAGAGGAGTATTCCGCGCACGACGTCAACCTGTTGAAGTGTGCGTGCGGCGTCTTCGGAGCCTGTTCCGTCGAGCCTTACCTCGATGCATTGAGCTTCACGGATTAGATGGACAAGTTGATCCATTGTTCCCAATGCAACAATCTTGCCGCTGTTAATGATGGCGACCCGCTCGCAGAGTTTCTCAACCTCGTTCAGGTTGTGGCTGGTCAGCAGGATCGTCTTCCTTAGTTCCTCACTCAACGAGCGGATGAGCTTTCGAGTCTCTATTGCTGTTTGAGCATCCAATCCAACGGTAGGCTCGTCGAGAAGCAGGATAGGCGGGTTGGGGAGTAGGGTTCTTGCAAGCATGACACGAACCTTCATCCCTGTAGAGTAGTCTTTCACAAGCTTGTCCGCATCTTCTTCGAGCTCGAAGAATTCCAGCAAGGTTTTGATGCGGCGCCTGGCAACTTCTGCTGGCACATTTTGAATGTAGGCGTAAAAGCGTAAGTTGTCCCGGGCCGAGAGCCGCCAGTAGAGTGCCCTACCGCCCGTCTCGCCGTGAAGCCAGCCTATCGTCTCGCGGACCTTGCTTGGCTCCTTGATAATATCGTAGCCTCCGATCTTGGCGGTGCCTTCCGATGGGAGTATGAGTGTGCAGAGCATCTTGATGAGGGTCGTCTTTCCAGCGCCATTTGGACCTAGCAAGCCGAAGAGCTCTCCGCTGCGAACTAGAAGGTCGACATGGTCGACAGCCACCAGTCGCTTACCATTGCCTCCGTACTCCTTCGTTATTCCAATGGTTTCTATGGACCAATCCTTCATGACCCTTACCTCACGGACGCGGACGGTATTTCAGAAAAACGGGAACTCGTGAGTCAGCAGAGACTCTAGGCTACACTCACACGCAAGAAAAGTAACACCACAGTAGCCATTCTCAGTCTCCTGCGGGTCGCAGCACTTCAGTACCTTCTCCGTCAATAAAAGGTTTCATCAGAAATTCGAGTGCTGATCACTAATCGACTTCACCGTGTCAGCATATGCATTCTAAGGATGGGCATGAATAACTAATCGATTTCTTTACTTTGGTCCAGAGCGGGGCGGAGCAGTGGATTCTGGCAACTTGCTCGCAGATTCAACGGTCCACCTGAATGATAGGGACATCTATAAGCATGGCGGACTATAGTATCACATGTCAGATCGGATTTTTCTGTGCAGCTGCCAAAAATGCGGCACCGAATTTGAATTCACCGGAAGCTACGAGAAGTTCAACGAGTTCATGGACTCGAAGAAGTTCACTTGCTCGAGCGGTCATGCCGAAAACCGTTCCCCACGAGCTTTTCTCAAGGTTATGAGGATGAGCGAACCTCAGCCAATCCTAGAGTGGAAGCCAACGGAAGGCAAGAATTACGTAAACGTTCTCGACGCTCAAACGGTTCGCATCAAAGGCATGCAGATAGACCACCTCGGTTCAGGCCTCTACATTGATCGGCGAACGATGAAGAGGTACGACTACGAAGAAGACGCGAAGGGAAAACGGCACTACTTCGAAGTAACAGCATGATCATGTTGAAGCAAGAAAGTAGCAGGAGGAAGTAGCAGGGGTCTATTTCTGTTTCTTTTTTCTCGCCTGCTTGGCCTTTCCCTATTTGCGTCCTGCAGTTCAAATGAAACGCAACCCTGTCTTAACGTTGCTGAACAGTTGACATCACCTGTGACTTCACAGATGTGAAGTTTGCACCCATACCGCTGTCTCGCTCATCGTGGCACGAAAATGAATAGCAGCTTGGGAGATTTTCTCCCGGTTCATTTTTCAACAATTCAATAAGTCAAGCTGCCGCTACCATTATCAGCGTGGACATCCTCTAAAGTAGGCATGAATTCGAGCGGACTGGATCAGTTACTCAAAGACCATCTCGAAGCTAAGTTTGGGTTGGCTCTCAGTTATTTTGTAATTGAGGGCCGAATGTCCCCTGACGCAAAAGGCGACATGGGTGTGACAGGGAGTTATCGGAAAAGAGCCGGCGACAAGAAAGTCTTTTTCACCGCTACAGTCAACCTTACCTCGCGCAAGATCCAGAACTTGCAGGAATACTGAACACTCACCTACAGGTTTCCTTGATGGTCCTTGTGACGCTTCCTTTTCTCATCCTGCTCAGATCTTGGGTTGGACCAATGCCGGGAATCATATTCGGACTCACTGGGCACAGGACGGTAATGTCCAATGACGAACTGGAAAAGTTCTTCTGTTCGCTAGACTGGATCAATTGCGTGGGACCTCGATTTGACCAGACCTGAATGGCAGAAGAAACGGAAGAAGATGGCAAGCAAGATGGGCAGAGCAGGCGGCAGGGTTAGGTAAGCAATCTACGATCAAACGAACTTACGATGGCTATTCAACTGCTGCAGTTGAAATTCTAATGTCAAAGAGTTTGAAAACGCGCTAGGTCGATTCGCATTGCGAATGGAAAATGAGGAAGACGCAAAGAGCATGGTAAGGAAGTACATCTTGGGCACTCGGTCTCGGCATGGAAAAATAGCGTCGATCATGATGGGTGAGGGAGCCAAAGGTCCGGACGACAAAGGCATGTGGACGATAAAGGGAACTTACGTTACAGAAGCAGGCAGCAAGGAGCATTTTGCTGCCTCTATTACGTCCCGCGGTGAGGTAATCATGACCAACGCCACTTCCCATGATATTAGCGGAGAACGTACGTCGAAACTTGGCAAGCGATGACAGACCCATCCCTTAAGAGGGACGACTCCTCTTACCTGCAGGGTCTCCAGCCAATTCAGGCCGCGATTCCGAATTCCCTTGTCTCAAGGGAAGTCTCACGAAGTAAGGGAATGTTCGAAGAAAGTGTAAGAGATGCGATCGAAACCAAAACCCAAACCGCCCGCGTATTGGACCGAAGGAACAATCGCATGGTATAGCCGCTACAACCGAATCGGCAAACAGGAGAAATGAAGAGCTCGTCCCGCTCTTCAAACGTGCACCATGCACTTAATGCCTTCACGCTGACAAGTTCAAAGAGAAGATCATCACTATCGTCTCCGGAGGATTTTTCGGCCTCAAGAAACACTTTCGGATCTGCTATGGTCTCCCTGTGCCCGAACTGAAAGAAGCACTGACGTCAGCCGACGACTTCCTTAAGAAGCAGTTGATGGCCAAAGCATCTGCGCGTTAAAGCGTTTCTGACACCATATCACTGCGCACCTAAGATGGCGAAGATTCATAATCTCCGCACTTTCGACAAGAAATGGAATAGCTAATGTAACAGAAACAACCACTAACACGATTGCCGGTTAGATTATGATAACTCTCAGGGAAATCGAAGACGCTAGGAAAACAATACGAAGCCTAGTCACCAAAACACCTCTAATGCGTTCGCGGTTTCTATCCGATCTCTGCGGCGGAGAGGTTTACCTGAAACTTGAGAACTTGCAGACAACCAACTCCTTCAAGATAAGGGGGGCACTCAACCGGATGATGAACCTGAGTGCCGAGGAAAAGCAGCATAGGCTTATTGCGGCTTCTTCGGGAAATCACGGCCAGGCTGTTGCTATCGGCGCAGAGAAACTGGGTTTGGCTGCAACGGTAGTAGTCCCCAAGAATACACCTAAGATAAAGGTTGAGAAGATTAGGAAACACAAGGTCGAACTCATTCTATACGGCGAGATCTACGACGAGGCCGAACAATATGCCAGAGACTTGGCCAAGAAAGAGGAGCTGACTTTCATCTCCGCTTATAACGACGAGATGGTCGTCGCGGGACAAGGAACCGTCGGTCTGGAAATTCTTGAAGACCTTCCGGATGTCAATACGATGATCGTGCCTGTTAGCGGAGGAAGCTTGATCGGAGGAATCGCCGTTGCTGCAAAGAGCCTCAGACCCAGCGTGGAAATTCTGGGAGTACAACCCGAAGCCACACCAGCCATGTACTATTCCTTGAAGGCCGGTAAGATCATTGACGTAGAGATGAAGGACACAATAGCTGAAGGCTTGTCTGGAAACATCGAGAAGGGATGTATGACATTCGAGATAATTCAGACACATGTGGACGAAATCTTGTTGTATGATGAGGAAACCATAAGGAAGGCAATTCGCCTACTATGGGAGAAGGAGAAACAGGTTGCCGAAGGCTCAGGAGCCATCGCTGTCGCCCCGATAATGGATAGCAAGGAACGATTCGCTCGAAAGACAACCGTCTCCGTGATAAGTGGCGGAAACATCGACGAGGCACTGTTTCAGAACATAATCGCTTCGGAACCATTGTCAAGTTCGAGCAGAAGTTGAAACCTCTCTCAACGCAACTTAGGAGACCTTTGATGTCGACTGAGGCGTTGAATTCTAAGTTGTGAGAAAACAGTAGCTTCGTTGCGCGCGTCTCCTGCCTTCGCGCGCCGGGAAAAGTGGGCTTAGGCAGCGTTGAAGTGTTTCACAGTATCGGCGAGACCGAGCAGGAAAGCCTCTACTTCTTGGACTGTATTGAAGTGTACGAGGCTCGCGCGAACCGCGACAGACTTCCCATAGGTTTTGAGAGTTCTAGAGTAGAAGCCTCCGCCATCCTCGGCCAGAAGAGCCACTCCATGCTTGTCCCAAAGGTATTCAGCGACCTGATATGGGTCAGCGCCGACGATGTTGAAAGTGAAAGTCGGCACTCGCAAGTAACTCCTAGAAGGATCCTTCAAGCCGTAAACCTCCAGGCCCTTCATCGCCTGCATTCCTTGTACGCCATTTATCCCGTCCAGCATCGCATTCGAGAGCGTCTGCTCATATTCCTCTATCCACGTAAGAGCAGCCTTGAGGGTGCGTCTCCTACCGGCATAGTCGCTGATTCTGTCCCTGACCTCGGGTTCGATTATGGAAGCCAACCAGCCGAGATAGTCCATGACTGCGGTGATCGAGGCAAAGAGGGCCTGGTCCCTGGTACCCATCTCCCACTTTCCAGGCGGTTTGTCGGGGGCAGGTTGGACTTTGTATGGTTTGAGGGTTTCCAGCAACTCTCTGTCGCCGTATGCGAAGCTTCCGCGTCTGCCGAATATTTTGTACGTCGAGAACACAGCGAAGTCGCAGTCAAGTTTCTCGACATCAACAGGAATATGCTGAACTGTGTGCACAGCATCGAGAACAGTGTAAGCTCCAACTTCTTTTGCCAGCTTAAAGACTTGGGTCGCAGGTGTCTTGGACCCCAATACGTTAGAGACGCCTGCTACGGAAACCACTCGCGTCTTCTTGTCGAGAAGGCTTGCGAAATGAGACAGGTCCAGCTGACCATCGTTTGGATCGAATTTTGCGAACCTGACCTCTCTAACCAGGCCCCTACGTTCAAGCTCTAGCCAAGGGCTGACGTTGGCATAGTGCTCGTATTCCGTGAGGACGATGTTCTCGGTTCCAGACATCTCCTTGGAAAGGGCATAGCTGAGATGGAAGAGGATGCTTGAAGCAGACTCACCAGAGATTATACACTCCTCGGAGGGGGCGTTCAGAAAATCCCGTACGGCGTTTCGGCCGTCCGTGATTACTTCTTCGTTCCTTTTCGACTCCCAAGAAGGCCCGCCGACATTCGCGGAGCAGTCTAGCCGTGCCTTCGCCTCTGCTTCGACGGCGCGCTGTAGGACCAAGGACCCTGCTGCGTTTTCGAAAAATATCCTTCGTCTCCCGTTCGCGTCAACATCGGCCCGAGGAAATTCCCTTCTAATCGCTTCGTGCAATTCACTCATGGTTCGGCCAGTTGGTTGGGAAGGTGAAACTGCCTTCTGCGCCACTCGCTCTCGCCTGCAGAGGCGAATTCGCTACGGCCGCTATATCACTTGCGTAGGTAATCGATGAAGCGATAAGAACAGTCGGAACCATCACGACTATTCGTTTCAGCGCTTTCGTGAAGCCAAGACATGGATCTGGACTTGCTTCTAACCAACAAGAAATTCTTGCAGATGAGCGGCATGTAAGGTCGAGACGACCAGTCACGTTTAATTTACGAATCCATTACTAATCGCCTTCCGGTAGCAATGTCCTCCCCGCCTGCCAACAGAGTAATTGAGATCCCTCCTGCCTCTGCGACCGCATTCGAGATCAATGAAGGTGAGTCGCTTCGAGTTGTTTCTGTGGAAGGAAAACAGGTCGGAGACTTCGTGGCGTTCAATAAGGACAATCTTGTTGAAAGGTTTTCCCAAGGACGAACAAGATCAGAGAACGGAAAGATAAGGATCAGCGTAGGAGACAGGCTCTTCTCAAATCTGTGCAACGTAATGTTTGAGATCACTCGAGATACCTGCGGCGTTCACGATCTG
>Ga0129297_10002040_pt1 | contig 10296 bp, 7 predicted proteins | sample I18A1metaG_FD_94708 | JGI IMG/M metagenome (GOLD analysis project Ga0129297, IMG submission 94708) | Lake sediment bacterial and archeal communities from Gulf of Boni, Indonesia to study Microbial Dark Matter (Phase II) - ​I18A1 metaG | ecosystem: Environmental > Aquatic > Freshwater > Lake >... | reverse complement strand
CTTCTGTCTCCGTGAATTCAAAAGTCAAATCTCCTTCGACTGGATCTGAGAATTTGAGTAATCGTGGCGGGATGCTCTCAGAGGCGACAAACCTTTCAGGAGGAGGCTTGCTTCCGAAAAGAGAGAACTTAGATTTACTAGCCGGTTCAATCTCCTTCTGGCTTCTCCACCTTGAGACATGATCCTTTACCATATCGAAGGCTTCATTTATCCCATAGGAGGTGAACCAAGTGTCCAATTCAGTAATCGCGGCAGTCGAGGGGGAAGGCTTTCGAAACATTCGCATAATCATGGGTAGCATGCAGCAGACGAGCAGAGGCAAAAGCAAAAGGTAACTTGTGTCTTCAACTTGAAGAGCCATATCATTGAACATTGGCTTGAACCTCTTCTAACTAGGAGGCGGCATAGTTGAATATAAATCCGTTGTAAATGCGCACTATCATCATAGGAAACACAATGAGTTGCTGACATACTGCGTAGACGCTTCGGTCTTTCTGGACTCGAGCCAATTACTTCGGCTTCGATTTATCAAGTATGAATTACTTTTGATCGTTTTCTTATTTGATCATCCTTCCTAGACCCGTTTTTGCGCCTTAACCCATAATAATTCTCCGGTATTTTACGAGCGAGCGATAACAAATCATGTGCCGATGGTGCTTAAGATCGAGTCTCTGTTCTTAAACTGTCAGGGTGTGTTCATCATATCTGGTGTGTTAAAAGCAACTTCAAGGCCAAAGTCCTGTCCAGTAGGACAGTTCGCTGATGAGTAGCAGCGATATGACTGACAGAGCAGATTGAATAATCACTAGCTTTTTCGTCCATCTCATCTTTAGAAGGTCGACTGGAATTATCCAAATCGCCGCCATTACGGCTACCAATATGATTTGCCACGTTCCTATAAGGGCCATGCTTCATCACCTATATGTGGTTTATGTCAAAAGAAAAATCTTTAGTTGAATGAAAGGATCCGGGTCCAAGGAAGACAAAGCCCTCCACAAGTTTCTACCGATTTTGCGAGGACGATAATGCTTATCTTCAGTTCCTTGACCTTATCCGAACGATTCGCAGCGCTGTCACTTCAATATCGAGTTGTACTGAGATCCTTCAAACGGTGATGCTTCACCTAATTGATTGCGGAAGAGTTCGATACCAGAAGAATAGGTATTGCACAACCTCAAACGATCTCTGGATCTCGATAGGATAGTTCCAAAAGCATGCCACTCATGTACCAGAGATGAGGTCAGGTCGATTTCAACCGTATTTCGATCATGGATTTCGCCGCTACTTGGAGAACTTGTCCTTGACCAGTTCTAGTAGCTGCGTGTAGTCGGCTTGTTTTATAGTCTTTGATACTATTGATGTTGAGATTCCAGCTGTCAATGTCTCGAGAGGCTCGAAAACGTTCTCTCTAAGAGTCTCAACATCCTTATCTATGGCCAGCAGAACATACTCATCAACTCCAACGGTAGCATCAGCCTGAACCACTCTAGGTTGCTGTCCAATAGCTTCAAGGAGTCTTCTTCTCAACGATACATCGGCGGGCGTCCTCGTACCAACGTGGGCGACACACGTCAAACCAAGCTTACTCCAATCCAACTCAGCCACAAATCTGCGAATTATCCCGTATCTAGCGAGCTTCGCCACCCTCCTAGCAGCAGTCTTCTCATCGCTTCCGACCCTCTCAGCAACACTCTTGAACGTCGCCCGACCATCCTCAACCAAAACGCACAAGACCTTGAAGTCCAACAAATCCAAATGCATCGCAATGCCCCCTCATACTATTTCGTCGGGAGGCTTAAAAATATGTCGGAAACTGACATTCTGTTTAAGAGAAATTTCTTTTTAGACCATTTTATCTCGAAAAGCAAATATAGTTGGAGTCTAGACGTCTACTAGCAAGGTGACAAAAGATGTCTAGGTCTTCGATTGTAGGTCTCGTCGTTCCCGTTGTCGTCATCATTTTTGGCTTAATACTTATTGCAGTATCCGGAGGCGAGATTAGCGTGTGGAACAATCTACTCGTAGGCGGCATACTAATCTCATTCCTCGGCGTAGTCATGCTAATTCTTTCAAGAAAGATGGGCAAGCCGTCTGGAGGATAACCGGCTGCATTGCTACCGAGCCCTCCTCCCGTGCAACAAGAGGAATCATGACAACTCTATCGCAGTTGCTGACCAGCGTTCTTCCCAGTGGGTGAAGTTCGGTCCACCTCGAAGTAGAATGCGAAGTCTGTGGGAATCATTGGTGGAAGTGGTCGAGCACTGTGAAATCCACATCCGAGACGCTTCCCGGAGACATCTGCCCGAAGTGTAGGAAACTCACGAGACTCAAAATCATCCAAATCCGCAAGTCTAAAGCCTGATCGATCTTCGGACGAACGAATGGTCCATTACATCGCTTGGAATGTTACGGTGGCAGCCTAAGACAACCGATCCATCGCTCCTCGCCTTGTGAAGATACTCTTGGAAGCGTCCTTTCTTCTACTGTTAAGGGTGAAATCCTTCACAATGCAGAGCGCCTCCTCGCAAGTTGTTAGACAACTATAACAACGCAGAGAACGACAGGAGTTCCATTAGAAATCTCTAAGCGCAATCTGTAAAGCTTATTATCTTCAGTAACAGAAGATGCATCGGTGAAGCATTTTGAAACAGGTATCATTCCCAGAGATTCCACATCAAGAATTCCAGGAGAGGAGGGCAAAGGCAAAGAAGTTCATGGCAGAGGCTGAGATGGATGCGATGCTTCTACTCTGCATTGAGAACATCTACTACTACACCGGCTTCAGGAAGACATGGCCTTTCCACTGGCTTCACGCCGCGGTCTTTCCATTAGATGGAGACCCAGCCCTGATTGTTCCTCAAATAAGTCACAAAATCGCTGAGAAGACATCGTACGCGAAGGAGGTAAGGCCGTTCGGAGGAGATCCTGCTGTCGTAAGATTACCCCAAGACGCCGTTGAGCTCGTCTTAGACGCTATGCGGGATATGGGCCTATCAAAGAAGACCATAGGATTGGAGTTGAATGGCCCGGCTATGTACACGGCGATATTTCCTGCTCAGTTCGACGAGATTAGGAGCGGCCTACCCAAAGCTAAGTTCGTAAACTGTACAGACTTGATTTGGAAGATGAGGATGGTCAAGACCTCATGGGAGATAGAAGCTGTAAGAAAAGCTTGTGAGATAACGATGAAAGGATTCAAGGCTGGTTTAGAAACCGTTAGAGAGGGTGTATCTGAGCTTGAGGTTCTGAAGGCTATCTACGCTGTTTTCATCGCTGAAGGAGCCGTGGACACACCCCTAGAAGCTATGATGTGCATTCGAGGCGGGGTGAAGGATTACGACATGTCGACATCTAGACCTGTGGATCGAAAGCTGACTCGTGGTAGGCAGCTATTCTTCGATGGGGGCGCATGCTACAAAGGTTACCGTATTGATGTTCAAAGGGAGGCTTGCATTGGAGAGCCATCGCAGTTGGAGAGGAAGCTTGTTGAGTGGAGCATGAAAGGGCAGGAGGCTGGGGAGAAGGCCTTTCAACCGGGCAACAAGGTGTCTGAAGTCCACAAAGCCACTATGAGCGTGCTAGGCAGGGTTCCGCTTGATCTAAGAGCGATGGGTGTTGAACATGCGGTGTATCACACATTTATGGGGCATGGAGAAGGGCTTGCGATACATGAGCCGCCATGGATAACGGGCACAGAGGATACGGTGCTGGAGCCTGGAATGGTGCTCTCACTTGAAGCCGGTGCACTGGACATACCCAAGCATAGGGAACTCGGCTTCTATCCAGAAGACCTTTATCTCATCACTAAAGTTGGATGTGAGAATCTCACTGGAAACCTATTGCCTCGCGAGTTATGGGTAGTCAAGTGAGACTGAACCCTCCAAAAACCTTTTTTAGCCTTCCTTAAGCCGCAGCCGTCTTATCCAACTATCGCAAAGATTGCTTCTTTCAACTTCGGGAAGATTGGCAATAAATACTCTATCTAATTCACGATACAACTAGTTTTCTTCCGTCTAGCTCAAGTTACGACGGCGAGGTAGCGGGTCAGCCCCTTCAGAACGGGCGTTTCGAACTTCAGAATTATAGATCGGCATCTTAGAGGGGTTTCCTTTAGAAGGATCTCAGATAACCTAAAAGTTGACTACGGTTCAGTTTGCTTGATCTTTTTTTAAGAAAAAAAGAAGAGGAGATTTAGGCCTTATCGAGAACTGCTTTATATCGTTCTATCGTTTCCTTTGGCGGTGGCTTTGTCAGCAGGCTCACCACGAAGAATACGGCGAAGTTGGCACCTAGACCCCAAAGGCTGCTCATGATTCCGTATGGGTGTAGCATGATACCGAGCGGAGGCGCGAAGGAGAAAATCCACAGCACCACTACGCCTACAATATATCCTGCGGCTACACCCCATTTCGTAGCCCTGGGCCACAAGAAGATTCCGATGAGGGTCGGCGCGAACATGAAAACACCGCCTGTAGCTATAGCCCCGAAATACGAGATCAGCGCTGGTCTCGTCAACGCTAGTACGTACCCTATCACGAAGAGAACTAGGATCATCCACCTGCCGAATCTCGCCAACTGTTCCGAGGTGGCTTTGGGATTGTATCGTGCATAAAAGTCCTTTGTCAGCATTGCGCTGCCGCTGTGCATCGCTGAATCCGCTGTGGACATAGCGGCGGCCAAGGCGCCTGCCATTATAATCCCTAGGAACCATGCCGGAAAGTATTGTGAAATCATCATCGGTATAATATCATCAGCAGCAGCTCCCTTGAGGCCTGGGTTTATGATTCGACCGAGGCCTCCTGCCATGATACTTCCAATATACGGCGGTTGAACGAAGACGTATAGCAGTGGGATGTACCTGTATAGTTTCACGTCTTTGATAGCTTGGAAGCTGAACCACATTTGAGGATGAAAAGGTGCACTGAAGCCCACGATGATGAGGTATGAGAAGAACCAAGTGTATGTTGCAAAGCCTGAAGGGCCGGGAAGGGTTAAAAGCTTCGGCTCTTTCTCAGCCATCATAGCAATTGCTTCAGGGATTCCTCCCGCTATTGCGTAGGCTAAGCCGACGCCTACCGCCAGCAGTGAGCCGTAGAGCAATATGCCCTGAACCACATCCGTATAAATTTCTGCTCTCCTACCTCCATACCATATGTAGAATGTCACTACCAAGCCTCCGAGCAAGCATCCGAGCCAGAATGGAATCACCTGGAATGATGCATATTGGAACATTATGCCTGTGCCTATCAACTGTATCATGATGTGCGGTAGAGTAAATGCTAGCAGGAGTATACATACCAAATACCCAACCCATGTGCTGCCGTAATAGTCTGTTATAATGTCCATCTGCGACATGAAGCCGAACTCATGTCCAAGCAACCAGATCCTCTTACCGACATAGTAGATCATAAGTCCGCACGCGACGTTGAACGCGAATGAGCAGTAGTAGGCCAAACCGTGGTGATACATGTAGCCGGCTGCGCTAAGGAAGTACCATGCGCTTGTCCACGTTGCGGCGAATGAAAGCATCAATGGCAGTAGGCCAACTGTGCCCTTAGCCAGGAAATAGTCTTCTGCAGTAAGTCTGCCCTTCTTTCCAGCATACACGCCGAGGTAAGCCATTACGACGAGGTACACGACGATTATCGACATCGACATTAACAATGCTTCTTCAGGCATCGTTCTCCCTCCTCATTCGAGTATCGTAAAGCAGAACACAGCGACGCCGACGTTAAGCACCAGACCCACCAGCAATATGTAACCGAAGAAGAAATTGACTCCACCGATCCACGGCTCCATTCTATTAGCCCACGAAGTAAACGGCGGACTCCACAGTAAGACACCGAAGATGAAGACGTAGAGCGCTACGAACCATTTTTTCCATGAAGCCTTCTTTTTACCAGTACTCATTCTTGACTTCACCTATTTTTCTTGACATCCTCTAAAGTTCTTTCAGAATTTAAGAGTTTGCATCGGGTACCGACTTCTTGCGCTGTGAACCACGCTGCACAAGAGTCGGCAAGATCTAGCGATCTAGCCTTTCAAGGTCATGGGATGAAGCGGTCGTTTCACAACAATTGAAACTATCATAAAAAGGGCGAATTTATACTATGCTACTTTTGGTTGAACCTGGAAAAAGGGGAAAGAAGAGAGGTCGGTTTAGACCGGCCGCTTGAACCAACTTTATTTAGAGTTGCGGAAGATCTCTCGGGTAGGATATGCTATGGCCAAGGATTCTGCGTCTGTTCTTGGATCGGCCGTGAGCGAGCTACTGCCATGTAGACCTATCGATAACAACGTTTTCAGTACTTTTGAACATTCCTATCTTGCTGCGTTTCCAAAACGTCTTCAATGCTGAGGAGAAGAGGAGAAACTCTGCGAACCTTTTTCTGATCGAGTCTCAGTTGCCAAGAAAAAAGAATGAGCCGACAGTCATTAGTCTTTGGCAAGGACTGCATAGATATATACTTTTGTTGCCTCGATGAGCTCCTGAAATGTTATGTATTCCTCCGCCGAGAGCTGCCGTCCAGCCACAGGGCCGCAGTTAACCGTTGGAATGCCGGCCCTAGTTAGGTAGGGTTGGTCTATTATGTAGTTGAAGCCTGTCATTAGGGGTTTTCTGCCTCTAACATACTCTAGGGCCTCCTGAAGCAACTTGACTTCCGGTTCTTCTGGCGAGGTGACTGAAGGTAGGTTCTGATCCCAGTAGAGTGTGACTTTGGCTTCTAAGGTCGGGTCCTCTTTCTGAAGCTTCGCTATGCGCTTCTTCACCATGTCCACAAACTCTTCAGTACTTATAGAAGGTGCTGTGCCGTAGCCTTTGCCTGGTGGAGTTCTCATGCCAATTCTGACTCTGCAGAATTCAGGCGTAATGGATGCGTTCACCGATTCTCTGATACAACTCTCCATGAACTTATTTCCGAAGCCCGTCTCGATCATCGGTCCTGAGGGCCAGCGTCTCGACGAACCCTCAGTATCCATAACGCTTCCTCCCTCGATAGCGCCAATGTAGAATCTTGGAGGACCTACCAGCTCATGCCTATACTGGAAATAGGCTTCTTCCTTCAACATTCTGTTCAACTCGTTGATGATTTCAACCATCTTCAGAACCGCATTTACAGGCGGCGCTCTTCTCGTGAAGGTACCTGTAATATCGGCAGGGTGACCTGGTCTACCGAAAGTCTCTATCACCATCTCGATGCAGCCTCCGTGAGCGAGCCCTATCTCCATGGCTGAGGGCTCAGTGATTATCGCAAAGTCCGGCTTCAGATCACCAGTCAGTAAGCCGCTCTTGACTAGGTATGAGGAGCCTGTTCCATGCCTCTCTCCACATACCGCAGCAAAGATCACAGTCCCTCGAAGGTCTATGCCCGAATCCTTTATGGCTTGGAGTGTCTCTATGCTTGCGGCCAACCCGCCTATCATATCGCTCGTTCCCAGCCCATAGATCCTTTCATCCTTTACCTCCGCGCAGTAGGGTGCCTTCTGGACAGGCACAGGAGGCAACGTATCTGTGTGAGAGTGTAGAAGTACGCATTTACCCTTCGCCCTTCCTCTCAGTATGCCTATCACATTCGGCCTATTCCAAACCAAACCTTCTCCCTGCTGAACGATAACTTCAACACCCGCCTCGCGAAGCCTTCCCTCAAGGTAGCGCATTTTTTCAAGCTCTCTTACAGGCTCACTAGGTATTCTAACAAGATCTCGAGTCGTATTGACAAGCCTCTCCTGATCAATACAGTTGAAAACCTTCTCCACTAGCTCCCTATCGACCAATCTCAAAACCTCAATCTCAAGGTTTTTCAATACCATATAAGAATCTTGCGTACATCCGGGTTTCATGCGAATTAAAGAGGTGCTATCGATCTCCAGATAGAAACTTGCTTAGATTTGAACTGGCAGGATTTTCCGTGGCAGTTTCCACCGTACAATGATAGACTTGCAAAGCATCTTCCAATCTGGATCTTATGCAAGCTTTTCGCTCTTAGCAGCTCGATACCCGTGAATCCGATTGAAAAGTTGGCAAGATTCAAAGAGTTCTTAGATCTCAATCCCAACTGTAGACTGCCGGCAGCGTCGCCGAAATAAGGCTCGAGTTGAAAATAGAGGAGCCCAGTCTCCTCTGCGCGTGAGAGGAGCTAGGGCTTTATCGTTTGAACAACTTTTCCTACGAAGAAGGTCCAGTCGCCGGCATTAAGCGATGGGAATGTTCTAATTCCGATCACGATGCCATCATGCAGTGCCGCGACACGCTCAGCTTCTTTGCCATGGATATTCATAATTCTCCCAAGAGTGTCTCCTTTCGATACTCTATCCCTGAGTTTGACTTCCGGTCGCAGAAAGCCTCCGTTCTTCGAGTACATCCAAGATTCTTCGACCACAGTGTACGATGAAGGCAGCTCCGGCTTTCCTTCAAGCATACCGTAACGCTTCATGACGTTGGTTACTCCTTTGATGTCAAGTTGAACATACGATTCAAGGCATCTGCCTTCTCCTCCAATTTCAGTGCATATGGCCGGGATCCCCTTCTTCGCTGCCTCTGATGTCAGCATACCTGCAAATGGGGCTTTCCAGAGGACATCAACGCCGAACGCTTTAGCCAAGTCCATGGTTCCCTTGTCTTTTTTCTCGTCACCTGTCTCGAAGAATAGAGCGCAAGGAAGAAGAGTCTGGACCATTCCTGCGCTATGAAGATCTAACAAATAGTCGGCCTTTGAGGACAGCTCTTGGAAGTAGATGTATGCTAATTGTTCGCTCAAGAAGCCGCTTGGTCTGCCTGGGAAACAACGATTCAAATTCTGGTGATCGGCAGGGTTCACCCTTAGGCCTGCTTCGAAAGCAGGGATGTTTACCACCGGAACCATGATGACTGCGCCCTTGATCTTCTTCGGGTCAAGGGTCTCATACAGCCTGAAGATGGCTTCCACGCCTTCATACTCGTCCCCGTGGACAGAAGCATCAACCCACAATGTTGGACCCTTCCCGGCCCCGTTCACGATCATGACGGGCAAGGCTAAGGGGTTTCCATCAGCGATCTCAGCAATCTTCAGGACCCCTTGTCCTCTACGTCCCGGATCCGCGACAGCGGTTCCAACTTCTACCGTTTGAGTCACAAGCTCACCTCCTCTGAAGCAGAGTTGAGAAGGATCGGTATAATAGCTTTGTCACGCGATATGCGACATCGTGATGAGCATATTTTCAGAGTCTTCAGCTCTGTTGCGTCTTCTAGTCTTACGTAGGGAACAGGTCGCCAATTGTAATGAATCACGTTGTTGCGTCTGAAGTGATTATTCAGCCGCGTATCGGGTTGATGATGGACTGGTGCAGGCCCGCAATCACCGTGAGTTCATTTGTGACCTGCGGGAAAGCGGCCACAACACTCTTACGCCAAGTATTAGCGAAAGTAATATTCAACGAGTTTTGAGAGAAGAAGGATTAGGATGACTGACAAAAATGTGGTTATTCCTCTTGAGGAAGCGAAGCGAGCGATTGAGAGCGTTAGCTGAAGGATTCGGCTTCCATTCAGAGATTGGCCAAAAATCATTCCGTTATCGTTAAATATACTGCATATACGCTTGAAATTGACTCTTAGTTATGAGAGTAGATACAAACCGAAGCAGGTGTATGGAATGAAAGTTGTGGACAGCATTCTTGAGCTAGTTGGCAATACACCGATGATAAGATTGCATAAAGTGACTGAAGGTATAGAAGCAAATGTACTAGTGAAATTGGAGTATCTCAACCCCAGCGGAAGCTACAAGGATAGGATAGCCCTTCGTATGATTGAGGATGCTGAAAAAGCCCACATCCTTAAGCCGGGTTACACCATAGTCGAGTCTAGCTCAGGCAACACTGCTATTGCTTTAGCTCTGGTTGGCGCTGTAAAAGGATACAAAGTAAGAATATATTATCCTCAAGAAGTGTGGCAAGAGGAAAAGAAAAAGACACTATCCCGTTTTGGCGCAGAAATTGAAACGGTGCCGCTAGTCGAGACGAAAAGCGCAAGGGACGCAGGTGTTCACGGAGCAAGAGTTGAGATCCCCGGTAGAGTGAAGTGTAGGGAGGTGGAGGAAAACGAGCCGGACAACTGGTGGGCTCGTCAATTCCGTAATCCTAGCAACGTACTTGCACACGAAGATTTGGGTGAAGAGATCTTGGAACAAACTGGAGAAAAGGTCTATGTCTATGTGTCATCCATAGGTACTGGCGGCAACTTCATGGGCGTCGCCAAAATATTAAAGGAGAAGATTACTCACGTGAAATGCATCGCGGTTCAACCGTCAGGATGGCCAGGTT
>Ga0129297_10002038_pt1 | contig 10304 bp, 10 predicted proteins | sample I18A1metaG_FD_94708 | JGI IMG/M metagenome (GOLD analysis project Ga0129297, IMG submission 94708) | Lake sediment bacterial and archeal communities from Gulf of Boni, Indonesia to study Microbial Dark Matter (Phase II) - ​I18A1 metaG | ecosystem: Environmental > Aquatic > Freshwater > Lake >... | reverse complement strand
GTTCTGATACTACGAGGACCATCTTCATCGAGAGATGCGGTTCGAAAGAGAAAGCGGTCTACGAGGTTGTCCGTGAAGCTCAACAATTGGCTTTCGAGTCTATCGCAGAAGGGGTTGAAGCGCGAAGAGTCGATAGAGCTGCAAGAACCCATATCGCTGACAAAGGATACGGGGAGAAGTTCATTCACCGCACAGGGCATGGTATCGGCTTGGACGTTCATGAAGCGCCATACATCTGGGAGGGTAATGCGCAGATCTTGAAGACTGGGATGACTTTCAGCGTTGAGCCGGGCATCTATCTCCCAGATGGATTCGGGGTTAGAATTGAGGACATAGTTATTGTCGAAGGCGAGAAGGCGAGGCGCCTCAACAAGGTTTCGAGGGAATTGACCATCACCTAGTTCTGGGAGTGGCTTCAACTTTGGGTGAACAAGCAATCCTTAAATTCATTGGAAAAGTGGCAGAGGTTAAGGGTGAGGAGTCTAAGATAGAGATAAAGCCTGAGTTCTGTCGCGGACTCTTTCATTTGAACCAGTTTTCACATTTGACAGTTTTGTACTGGCTTCATCTACGTGACAACGAAAATGATCGCAAAACGCTAAGGGTGATCCCGATGAGGCATGAGGGAGCTCCTGAAATGGGGGTCTTCGGCACTAGAAGCCCAAGCCGCCCGAATCCAATCGGACTCTGCGTGGTCGAGCTGTTGAAGTTGGAAGACTGTGCCTTCATCGTGAAAGGGCTCGATGCAAACGCAGGGTCGCCGATATTAGATATTAAGCCGTATATACCGAGAGCGGACTCGATTCCTGAAGCGAAGGCTCCTGAGTGGACATTGAAGGGACCGGCAACCTAGAACCAGATGATGCTGATGCAATCTCTATGGTGAATCGAATGGTTAAGAAGTCAAGCGAGCAGAAATGTGACAGAGCCTACAGGTTGGCTTTCGAGTATGAGAGCAAGTATGGATGTTGCCCTCAATGCGTAATCGCTGCGGTTGAAGATGTCTTCAACCTTAAGATGGATGATGTCTTCAAGGCTGGGCATAGAGACAAGTGTCCTGATGTCGCGGGGAAGGTTGCTAGATGGGTTTCTGAAATCATTTTGGCACGCGACATATCTAGCTGATTGTAACTGGATAAGAACCGAATGTAAAATTCCGGAATGCGCTCGTTCAGCGGATCAGTCTTGGCGAAAACTGATATATCAAATGCTTCTGACCATATCTGTTGGAAGTGAATCCTGATGCCGATAGATCCAGACTTCCTGAAGAACCTTAAGGTGACTGGAGAGCACTCTGGACATAAGGTCCGGGGAAACGTTGACCCTCCAAGTAAGCTTGGGGTTCACGGCACGACCGTAGCGGTGGATCATGATGTCTGTAATGGCGACGAGATTTGCGTCTCGGTCTGTCCCGTCAACGTATTCGAGATGATCGATTCGCCTAGCCACCCTACTTCAGAGAAGAAGTCTGATCCTGTCAATGAGCCCGCATGTATCTTCTGTAGAGCATGTGAAATCCAGTGTCCGACGCAGGCGATTAAAATAACTGAAGCCCCGGTGTAAATGCCGAGACGATAAGAAACACTTTCGACTCTGGCGAGACCGGACTCTCTCCCTAGTCTATGCGTTCTCTAGAAGAGCCGCCTTACGATTCCTCGCGTAGGTGGCCAGAAAGTGGCTAATGGTTGTCCAACTCGAACTCTACTTCCTCTATGAGCGAGTATCTTATGTAGTGTTCCTGACTCAGGGGCTTTGACTTCAACAACGCCTATTGAAGCCTTGACGTAGACTACTGGTTCCAGCTTCGCGAAGTATTCTCCCTCACTCTTGACCCATTCTACAACCTTTATGTTCTTCTTGTCGACTGGTGAAGAGACTCCGGGGATCTCTGGTAGGAATATGTACTTGACCAACTGCATTGGCGATCAAAAGACTCTTCGTTTGCGCAACTCTTTTTTAAGCCTTTCCAAGCGCCGGTATTATGGCTAGAAATGGAGAGATGGCTGCTGCGAACAGTTTTCGGGATCTCTATCACTTTAGTCTCCTTGCTTGGATTCGAGTATTTGATGGGCTATGGCGAGTAGGATCACGATAGGCGGCTACGAGGTGGAGTGGCCGAAACCTGGAGGAGACTGCACTGATTGTATCCTAGCTTTCAATGAAGAGCGTCAGCCCTACTGGCGTTGCGAGGTGCTCAAAGCCGCATGTGGAAGGGCTTTATGCCCGAGGAGGCTGGATCTCTGGCTTAAAAAGAGGCCTCGAGATGCCGCTCACGAAAGAGAGAGTCTGTAAAGGAGAGGCTCCTACCTCAAGAACAAAAAGTGATAATAGGATGTCTACCAGACATGTGGCAAGGAGATTTTTCATTTGGAGGCTGGATCCTTTAGCTTTTGTGGCAGGTTCCTCTTTGGCAGTGGTGCGTTGAACAAAGTGGCGGATTTTTGTCGAGAAATTGGCCTGAAGGAGAAAAAAGCCGTTCTGATAAACGACATAATCACTTGGAAGATCGCTGGCGAAAGAATTTCTCAATCCCTAACCGACTCCGGGTTTAAACGAGTTGAAACGACTATTGTGGAGAAGGGAGCTGTCCGGTCAGAAGTCGATAAGGCTCGTGGGAAAATACGTTTACTCAAACCATGTATTGTATTCGGTATTGGCGGCGGAGTAAACATAGATATTGCGAAGGCTTCGGCGTTTCTAGAGAAGGCCAGTTGGATCACTGTTCCAACGATCTTTGCGACGGATGCTATGACTGGGGTCAACGCAACATTTAGGGGTGAGAAAAGAGGCGTCGACGGCAAAGCTCACGAGGGAGACTATGATATTGCTGTGGGGCCTCCGCTAGCATGTATAGTCGATACAGGCATCATAAAGGCTGCCCCATGGAGATTTCAAGCGGCGGGATTTGCTGACTACATTGCCAAATTGTGCGCTATAGAAGATTGGAATCTTGCTTATTCGCGGGGCAAAGATCACGTTTACAGCGAATACGCAATAATGCTTGCAAGAGCCCAGGTGGAATACCTCATGGGAAACGCTTCGCGAATAAAAGAAAAGAAAGGGGAAGCTTTCGATGCCTTCGTGAAAGCCATGATGAACGACGGTTTTCTGACACGGATGGCTGGGACTTCACGAATACTATTTGGTAGTGAACATGTGGTAGCGCAAGGATTGATGGAGGAGGCGCGAGGAAGCAAAGAATCTTTGCATGGAGAGCAGGTAGGCTTAGGTACAATCCTGATGGCGTACCTGCAAGGCCAAGATTGGAAGGCTGTGAAGAAGGCTTTGGAGGAGATCGGTGCGCCGGTAAAAGCAGAGCAAATCGGGCTAAGCGATGAGGCTGTGATCAGAGCTCTAACTAGAGCTAGAGGAATCAATGAATCTTGGCTGCGCGATCGACCGGACATTTATACAATTCTGATGGAAAGATCTTTGACTGAAGAATCTGCGAAAGAGATTGCAAAGGAGACAGGAGTTATAAAGTCGTAACATGGTACTGCTCTCCCTTTTCCATGTGCATTAGAACGCTGGTGCGGGAGCGTGACATCAACGAGAAAATTGGGGCTTATCGTGAATCCCATCGCTGGTATGGGCGGTAGAGTAGGGCTTAAGGGAACAGATGGAAGAGACATCCTTGAGAAGGCAATAGGGTTAGGCGCCGTCCCTGTCTCTCCAACAAGAGCAGTTGAGGCGCTAGGGAGAATCGCTCCTATCAAGGATGATATCGAACTTATAACCTATCCCTATGATATGGGTGAGGATGAGGCTAGAGACTGCGGCTTTGATCCTTTAATTATAGGCTCGATAACAAAAGGAAGTACAACTTCTGCTGATACCAGAAACGCGGCCAAGGATATATTGAATTTGGCTGTTGATCTGATTCTTTTCGCAGGCGGAGATGGAACAGCTAGGGATATTTGTGAAGCTGTTGATGAAAAGGTGGTAGTCCTAGGTATACCCGCAGGCGTTAAAGTTCATTCCAGCACCTTTGCAATAAATCCCATGGCTGCCGGAGACTTGGCTCTAAAGTATTTGCAGGGCAAGCCGACAGCTATTCGTGAAGCAGAGGTTATGGATGTTGATGAGCAAGCCTTTAGAGAAGATAGGCTCTTCACGAAACTTTTCGGTTATCTTAGAGTTCCCTATGAGGAAACATTGGTTCAGGGTGTAAAATCCGGCAGCGTTTCTGAAGAGTTCGCGGTGGAAGCGATTGCTTCTGATGTAGTAGAGAACATGGAGCGCGACTGCATTTACATCTTTGGACCAGGGACGACGACCAAAGCTATTTTCGAGAAACTTGGGTTGAAGAAGACGTTACTCGGAGTGGACGTGGTGTACAAAGGAGAATTGGTCGCTTCAGACGTTAATGAGAAACAGCTGGTGGAAATGATTGAAGGCAGGAAAGCAAGGATAGTAGTTGCCGTGATCGGTGGGCAGGGCTTCATATTTGGCAGAGGAAGTCAGCAAATAAGCCCTGATGTGATCAGGAGGGTTGGGAGAGAGAAAGTACTGGTAGTGGCTACTCCAAGTAAGCTTGCTTCCTTGAGGGGGAGACCGTTGCTAGTAGACACAGGCGACCGAGAAGTCGATAAGATGATGGCTGGCTATATCCAAGTGATAATAGGCTATAGAATGAGAGCTACGTATGTAGTCAGATCAAGCTAGCATTCTTCGACAGTAGATCAATTCGCAACCACTTAACCAACTCAACCTGACAGGACCCTTTACCTATTTTTCGATACTTGCGCATGTTCTTGCGCTCGAGGTTTCCTCCGTTCTCTGAAACAGTCTTTCAGATAAGCTCATGCCGTGGGTCAAAAGGACGATCTCCAATAGAATCGGGCTGCACTGTTCAAGCAAGATCATGCATCAGCATTATAAGCTGAGGTATCGCCTAAAAGTCTCAACAAAGGCCGTGAAAGGTATGCCTGTCAATCCATACATGCCAAATAGCGACCCTGAAATGAAGAAACAGATGCTTAAAGAAATAGGTGTGAAAGGCGTCGAGGAACTTTTTGCAGATATCCCCGAAAGAATAAGGTTCAGGAAAAGGCTAGAATTACCAAGTCCTAAGTCGGAATATGAAGTAAGAAGACATATTGAAGGCATTTTATCAAGAAACAAGACTTGTAGTGAAGTATTGAGTTTCCTAGGAGCGGGTTGCTGGCCACATCATGTGCCATCAGTCTGCGATGATATCAATTCGCGGTCGGAGTTTCTAACAGCGTACGCGGGTGATGTATATTCGGATCTCGGTAGGTATCAAGCGCTCTTCGAGTTTCAGAGTATGATCGGCGACCTCGTTGCGATGGATGTTGTAAGTTTTCCTTGGTATGACTGGCAAAATGTCTGCGGTGACGCTACCCGTATGGCTGTAATGGTTACTGATCGCTACGAAATCCTAGTTCCCAGGACAATCGGTCCGGATAGATTATCCGTTGTGCGAGCACATTGTGAAGGTCTAGCTGATATCAAGTTGATCAACAATGATCCTGAGGACGGGCAGCTTAGCATTGAAGATTTGGAGAGCAAGGTTTCATCGAAGACAGCGGCGGTTTACATTGAGAACCCAAGTTACCTCGGATTTATCGAGACACGAGGTAAAGAGATCTCTGAGATAGCCCGCAACCATGGAGCATTGTTCATAGTAGGGGTCGAACCTCTCTCTTTGGGAGTTTTAACTCCTCCAGGTGAATACGGCGCAGACATAGTTTGTGGCGAAGGTCAGCCTCTTGGGATGCATATGTATTTTGGAGGTGCGCTTTTAGGATTCCTTGCATGCCGGGATGTCGAGCGGTATGTATCAGCAATACCTCATAGGTTGATATCGATAACTACGACTGAAAGGAAAGGAGAATGGGGATTCACATACGTCCTACCTGAAAGAACCATGTTTGCCGCGAGGGAGAAGGCCAGATCGTTCACTGGCACTGCTACGGCTCTCTGGGCTATAACCGCTGCAGTCTATCTTTCACTCCTAGGCCCTCAAGGTATCCGAGAGCTTGCAGAGGTTATCATGCAGAAGTCGCATTACGCGATGAAGAGGATATCCGAAATAGGGGGAGTCAGAGTCCCGGCATTCAACTCTCCTCACTTTGAAGAGTTTACTGTGAACTTCGATGGGACCGGGAAGACCGTATCCGAGGTAAACAAGGCTCTTCTGAAGCATGGGATCATTGGAGGAAAGGACATTACGAAAGAGTTCCCTGAACTGGGCAAGACAGCACTATACTGCGTCACAGAGATACATACTAGAGCGGACATCGAGAAGCTTGCTGGTTCACTACAGGAGGCTGTCCAATGAGAGATGGAGAAATGACGGGTTATCACGCAGTTGCTTGGAAAGAGCCGATCGTACATCAACTGGGAAGAAGAGGTAGAAGAGGCTATCGAGTACCGATGGTCGAGGAGGAAATCAAAGCAGCGATCGGAGATGTTGTATCACGTATCCCAGAGAAAATGCGGAGAAAGGAGCCTCCGAGGCTTCCGGAGCTTTCAGAACCAGAGGTTGTAAGGCATTATATCCGCTTATCGCAACAGACTTACGGGGTTGATTCAGGGATCCATATCCATGGAACCTGCTCAATGAAATATAGCCCCAAATTGAATGAGTCATTAGCTAGATCGCCAAAAATAGCTGATATCCACCCACTACAAGAAGTAGAGACTGTTCAAGGTATCTTGGAAATAATGTATGAATTCCAGAAGTGGCTCTGCGAGCTCTCTGGAATGGATGAATTCTCTCTGCAGCCACGCGGTGGGGCTCACGCCGTATTTGGCAATGCTCGCATCATTAGAGCATATCATAAGCTTAACGGAGAACTCGAAGAGAGAAACGAGATAATTACGACAGTTCTTTCGCATCCTTGTAATGGGGGTTCACCTGCAGCAGCGGGTTTTAAGGTTGTGACTTTATATCCCGATGAAGAGACTGGCTACCCAGACATAGAAGCCCTAAAGAGTGCGGTTTCCAAGCGAACCGCCGGTCTGATGATGACAGATCCTTATGACACAGGTGTCTTCGACAGCAATATAGAAGAATACATAAAGATTGTTCACGAAGTAGGTGGACTTGTGGCTATCGATCAGGCTAACGCCAATTGCATATTGAGTAGACTGAGGATTGGGGACGTAGGCGCCGACTTATGTCACTTCAACCTCCATAAGACATTTTCAACCCCCCACGGATCTACGGGACCCGGTAGCGCCGCCATCGGAGTTAAGAAAGGACTTAGCAAGTTCCTTCCTGTCCCGGTAGTAGAATTTGATGGAGAGAAGTATTATTTTGATTACGATAGACCGCACAGCATCGGGAAAGTCGGAGGATTCTACGGTGTTACCCCGAACATTTTGAAAGCTTATGCATGGATAATTACAATGGGTGCAGAGGGATTGGAAGAGACTTCTGAAGTAGCGGTCATAAACAATAATTATCTACTAAAGAAGCTCTTGGAAGTCCGCGGAGTAAGTCTCCCTTGGGGTAAATCTCATCCCTTCAGATTGCAGGAAGCCAGATTCAGCCTACAAAAACTGAAAGAAGAGACAGGCATAGGAATCGCAGACGTGAACCATAGGATCGTCGATTTCGGTCTGCAAGATATGGAGACTAGCCATGAGCCTTGGATAATCCCAGAGCCTTTCACACCGGAACCGCCTGAAACAACTCCTAAAGAGGATCTTGATAGACTTGCTGAAGTACTCCATAGAATTTCTGAAGAGGCATATACGAATCCCGAGATAGTCAAGACAGCGCCTCACAACGCTTCAATATCAAAGATCGATCGAGCTCCATCATCAGATCCTAAAAAGTGGGCTATGACATGGAGAGCTTATCTCAAGAAAACAAAAGGTGAAGAGAAATGAACAAGCTTGCAGGTAAGGTTGCGATCGTTACAGGTGCATGGCGAGGTATAGGCGCAGGCGTAGCTAAAGTTCTAGCTAGACATGGTGCACACGTCGTCCTTACAGACGTAGCAGATGCTGTCCAAGAAACAGCGGATAATATTCGGAAAGCTGGTCTGAACGCGATAGCTTTCAAAATGGATGTCACAAAAACAGATGAGGTGAACCATGTGGTTCAAGACGTCTTGAGCAAGTTCGGGAAGATAGATATACTTGTTAACAACGCAGGAATCTATCCACGCAGTGACTTGGTCGGCATGTCAGATGAATTTCTCAGCAAAATGTTCGATATCAACACATTCGGCTTGTTCAGATGCGCTAGAGCAGTTCTTCCTACGATGATGAAACAGAGGTATGGGAAGATCGTGAATATATCCTCTACTACTGGACCTATGGTCGGTGATGCTACAGGAGGGCAGACCGCCTACGCGGCCACAAAGGCAGCAGCTTGGGGATTCACAGTAGCATTGGCGTTGGAGGTAGCTCAGTACGGTATAAATGTGAATTGCATCTGCCCTGGTTACATCGACACCCCGGGCGGGAGAGAGCAGACTTCAGAGCCCGGCTATCCAGACAAAGAGTTGGAAGAACTCGGGAGCACAATACCGATGTGCAGACTTGGGACACCAGAAGAAGTTGGAGAGCTTGTTGCATTCTTGGTATCCGACGAATCTAGGTATCTGACAGGAACGCACATAGTCATTGACGGCGGCAATATCATACAAGAAACATATCGTGGACCATACACGCCTAAGTAAGCTTAGCGCGTTCTGGGTGGAGGTCTCAATCGGTCTATGATAGATTCCAAAACTATTCACGCTTTTTAGGCACTATGATCGTAGAGGCTTGAAGTATAGTCTGATCGTTTCTTTTTCTTGTGCCATCCCAATTTCTCCGCCAGTTTCTGTCTCTTATCGAGAAGCTCAACTTTCCACATGAGCTGCGTGATACTGTCGCCTCTGGGTGGAAGGCCGAGCGAATTCTCCTCGATGCATTTTAACATTAAAGGCTCCAAGACCTCGTTCAGTTTCTTGTATCCGCTTGCATCACAGAGCAGCTTGAAGGCCGCGTAGATCTCAGGATAGAAAGTGAGATGGCAGTGCCGTTTTTTCATAATCTCAACAACCGGAAAATGATCATTTCTGAGATCTCGAAAATGATCATTCTTAAGCCAGTATCAAGTTTACCTAACCTTCTTTCGAATCTTTATCGGAACCCTCTTCTCAACTGCTCATTTAGCTCGGATCGTCTGATTTCCGTGACGGGGTCCCGGACAGCCATCTGCTTCTCGTTCATGTCGCGTTGAATCTTGGATTGCGTCTCGGCTGGTTTCAAACGTCTGAATTCGCATAACTCAACGCCTAGACGACTCAGCCAATCATATCACGCGAGAATTCAGTCGAATCGGAAATAAAAGAAAGGGAGAAAGGTGAAAGTGTGGGCGGGGATCTTTTCAACTCTCTTTCCAGATGTCAGCTCTGTAGTACTTCAGGGTTTACGAGGTTAGGCGGCTTCTTTCCACTGAGCGCTGCGACGCAGTTCTCAACCGCCATTGTTGCCATCTTGGTTCTCGTTTCAACTGAAGCGCTTCCAATGTGTGGCATTAAAACCATGTTCTCTGACTTTAGTAGAGCGGGGTTGATCTTCGGTTCTTCCTCATAGACATCTAGAGCAGCTCCAGCGATAGTTTTGTTCTTTAGAGCTGTTGCCAAGCTCTTCTCATCCACAACCGGTCCTCTTGAAGTATTGATTAGATGAGCGGTCTTTTTCATAAGGTTCAGTTCTCTAGTTGAAATATAGTGCCTTGTTTCCGGAAGGAGGGGCATATGTAAGGTTACGAAATCAGATTCTCTCAATAGAGTGTCCTTATCGACATATGTGGCCTTCAACTCTCTCTCAGCAGACTCCTCAGCCCTGGCTATGTCGGTGTAAAGAATTCTCATTCCGAAGCCTAATGATCTCTTAGCCACAGCGCGGCCGATTCTTCCCAGGCCGCAGATTCCCAAGGTCTTCCCGTAGACATCGTTGCCTAGCATCATCATTATCCCCCACCCCTTGAATTTGCCCGCTCTGGTGAACCTCTCCGCTTCACATATGCGTCTCGCGGAGGCTAAGAGTAACGCCCAAGTCAAGTCGGCTGTTGTCTCGGTAAGTACTCCCGGCGTATTGGTGACCATTATCTTCTTAGCGGTAGCTGCCTTAACATCTATATTGTCGAATCCAACAGCGACGTTCGAGACCACCTTCAGATTCGGGTTTGACTCAAAGATTTCTCGGTCGATTCGATCCGTAAGAAGACAAACTAGACCATCCTTGTCTGCTATTCTTCGAATCAACTGCTTCTTCGAGAGTTGAACATCTCTTTCATTCAGTTCAAATTGGCAGCTCTTGCCAAGCAGCTG
>Ga0129297_10002037_pt1 | contig 10307 bp, 12 predicted proteins | sample I18A1metaG_FD_94708 | JGI IMG/M metagenome (GOLD analysis project Ga0129297, IMG submission 94708) | Lake sediment bacterial and archeal communities from Gulf of Boni, Indonesia to study Microbial Dark Matter (Phase II) - ​I18A1 metaG | ecosystem: Environmental > Aquatic > Freshwater > Lake >... | reverse complement strand
GTCGGAGTCGACGTTGCCAATGCAGCCCTCATGGGCATCGAGCACGCCGAGCGTTTCGGCCTCGCGCAACTGCATCAGCTGCGCGAGGCCGAAACGCTCGGCGTGCTCGATGACCATGAGGGCTGCATTGGCAACGTCGACTCCGACCTCGACCACAGTCGTGGAAACGAGGATCTGAACCTTGCCTTCGGCGAAGGCGGTCATAACCTCTTCCTTTTCGGAGCTTTTCATCCGGCCGTGCAGCAGTCCCACGCTCAAATCCGGAAACACCTTGGTCCGGAGATGATCCGCCATCTCGCAGGCAGCCCGCAGATCGGATTTTTCCGACTCCTCCACCAGCGGGTAGACCACGTAAACCTGATGCCCGTCAGCAACCACGCGGCGCATGGCCTCATAGGCCAGCCTGCGATCTTTCTCCTCGAAAAACCAGCTTGCGATTGGTTTGCGCCCGGGCGGCATCTGGTCGATGACCGAGACATCGAGATCGCCGTAAAGGGTGAGAGCCAACGACCGCGGAATCGGGGTAGCAGTCATGACCAGCATGTCGGGCTGGTCTCCCTTCTCCTTGAGGATGTTGCGCTGAATGACCCCGAACCGATGCTGCTCATCAATCACCACCAAAGCCAGGTTGCAGAACTCGACTCCCTCCTGGATGAGCGCATGGGTGCCGATGGCGATCTTGGCATCTCCGCTCCTCAAGCGCTTCAGCGCCTCCCGTTTCTGTCGCGCGCGCAGGCTGCCCTTGAGCAGGTCGATCGTGTAGCCGACCGGCGCCAGCAGGCGCCGGAAATTGAAATAGTGCTGCTCCGCAAGAATTTCCGTGGGCGCCATGATGGCGACCTGGAAGCCGTTTTCGACCGCGATCACCGCCGCCTGGGCAGCGATAATTGTCTTGCCCGAGCCGACGTCTCCCTGGAGCAGGCGGCTCATCGGTTTCGGAGAGCGCATGTCGTCGGCGATTTCCTTGAGCACCCGCTTCTGCGCGGCGGTCGGATGGAACGGGAGTATGGCCTTGACGGCCTGGCGAACGTTCTCGCCCAGCTGGATGGTCCGGTTCTTCGCCAGACGCAGCCGTTGCGCGCGCACCATCCGTATGCCGACCTGGAGCTGAAACAGCTCCTCGAAGATCAACCGCTTATGGGCAGGGGAGAGACCGCGGTTGAGCAAATCCACCTCATGGCGCCTGGCGTCCCCGGTGGTTGAGCAGAGTTCTGGAAAGTGGATCCGGGCGACGGCTTTCGAGCGGGGCATGAGCCGATACTTCTTAGTGAGCTGGGCTGGAAGAGGATCGCTCAAGTCCGGCTGGAGGCTGGTGATCGCTCGGTGCATGATCTGGCGCAATACGCGAGTGCGCATGTCGGCCAACTTTCTGTAGATCGGCACAACGCGCCCGGAATGCAGCGATTGGTCGCCTTCTTCCTCCAGAATCTCGCATTCCGGACTCAGGAAGCAGAGTGACCCGTCTGCATAGGCGTCACGTTTAACCTGACCATAAACGACCAGCCGGACCCCAACCCGATAGACATTGCGCAGATAGGGCTGGTTGAAGAACTTGAGCATTGTGCTCCCGCTGCTGTCCTTCACCAGGATCTGCAGAACCGAAAATCTGCGCCGATAGGAATCAAAACCGCCTGTGCCGCAGATTACGCCACGAATCAAGGCGGATTCGCCTTCCTGAAGCGATCCGATCGGCCTGAAGCAGGTGCGATCTTCGTAACGGAAGGGAGGATGGTCGAGCAGGTCGGCCACCGTCACGACACCCGCGGCCCGAAGGCGCTCTGCGCGCCGGGGGCCAATGCCTTTGACATATTGCACCGAGGTGTCCGGGCGCAACCAGGGCACGGCATCGACCGCCATTGGAGGCATGAAGGCATTATATTCGCCTTGGTTGCATCGGCCTATGCCGTTTGTTATAAATAGGACTGATGCGACAGCTCCGCCGCTCAGGTAGGTTTTTACCCTTTATCGTATTTGCTCTTCTGTTCGGGGATTGCGGCGGCCGGACCGTGAACAAGAAAGCCGCTCTCGATCTCCTGACCCGCCTCCCCTCGGACGTTTTTGACAAAGAGGATGTGACCATAGAAACCGTGAGCCAGACCGGGGCGCGCGATCTTATCGTCGAAACCAGGCTGCGGGCTGCTTTCAGGTTCGAGAAGATCGAAGGGAAATGGAGCCTGCGAGAGGTGCGCCTGGGGAACGGGGCGTGGGAGCGATTCGACGACCTGATGCGTGCCCTGCAGGCAGTCAAGACAGAAGAAACCAGGAGACTGCTCGAGCAGGTAGGGGCTTCGGTCACCAAGTACCGAGACAAAAACGGACGCCTGCCTGATTTCAGAGATTATGTCTCACTCTCCGACGCGCTCCATCCGGAGTTTTTATCTCCTCTGATCCGCTTTGATGCCTGGCGCAACCCACTCGCGGCCTACAGACTTGGCCCGAACGCAATCCGCCTGGTCTCTCCGGGTCCCGACGGCGAGCTCTCGTCGCCGGACGACATCTCGCTGACCAAAGACTACACGAACTGAGCAGGCCGGCGGGAAATCAGGACGCGCGAAAAATGATCAGATCTTGGAGAGGATGTGGCCGAGCTTTTCTTTCTTGATCTTCAGGTATTGGCGGTTGGATGAAGTCGGTGCGATCTCGAGCGCCACTCGTTCTACAACTGTGATCCCCTGTTGCTCGAGACCCTGCACTTTCTCGGGATTGTTGGACAGCAGCCGTATGCGGGTTACGCCGAGATGCCTCAGGATTTCGGCCGGCATCCGGTAGTCCCTCTGATCCGCGCCAAAACCGAGCTGTTCATTGGCCGCCACCGTGTCCAGTCCCTGGTCTTGCAGCTCATAGGCGTGGATCTTGTTGATCAGACCGATTCCCCGCCCTTCCTGCAGTTGATAGACGAGAATCCCGTTGCCGGACGCAGAGATGAGCGTCAAGGCCGTGGACAGCTGGTCTCCACAGTCGCAGCGGTCTGACGCGAAGACGTCGCCCGTGAGGCATTGAGAGTGAATGCGCACCAAGGTGGGTGAGTTCGCCCGGAGGTCCCCGGCGGCCAGAGCGACGGCTTCCTCGCCGTTCTCAGGGTTGCAGAATCCGTAAACCGTAAACTGCCCGAACCGGGTGGGGAGTTTCGCAGACGGGACTTTGCCAAAATCCATGGCGTGCGGCAGCTTAATCGTCGGCTGGACCCTCTTTCTTGGGTTTATCGCTCTTCTCCTTTTTCGGCGCTTCCGCCTTTTTCTTGGGCGCCTTCTCTTTGGGTGGTTCTGGCTTTTCCTTGGCCGCTTTTTCTTTGGGCTTCTTCTCCTTGGGAGGCGCTTCTCTAGCTTCCTGGGCGGTGGCGCTCGGCGTTTCCCCCTTCTTCCCTTTCTTGGCGCCTTTCTCCTCTTCTGCCTTGGGGGGCTTGAACTCGCTTCCGATCAATTCGAGCAGCGCCATCTGAGCTCCGTCTCCATCGCGAAACCCGAGGCGGATGATGCGGGTATAGCCTCCCGGGCGCTGAGCGAAACGGGGAGCGATGGTCTCAAACAATTTCGAGACGATTTCTGCCTCCCTGATGTAGGCCAGCGCCCGACGTCTGGCATGCAGAGATTCTCGCTTCCCCAGCGTAATCATTCGTTCGGCGATCGGGCGAAGCTCCTTGGCTCGGGGCAAGGTGGTGCGAATCCGCTCCTTGTCAAACAAGGAGGTCACCATGTTTCGGAACATCATCAGCCGATGGGCAGTTTTTCGTCCCAGCTTTCTGCCAGCCATCCGATGTCTCATGAATCCATCTCCGATCTGTCTCCGCCGTGCACCCGGCTATTCCGCTTTCGGGGCAAGGATGGGCCGGCCATCTTCACCGAGCTTCATCCCAAACGACAATCCCATCTCCGCGAGCATCTCTTTGATCTCGTTGAGCGATTTTCGGCCGAAGTTTTTCGTCTTGAGCATTTCCGCCTCGGACTTCTGCACCAACTGGCCGATGGTTTTGATGTCGGCATTCTTGAGGCAGTTATAGGAGCGGACCGACAGTTCCAGCTCCTCCACCGAACGTTTCAGGTTGTCGTAGATGCGCTCGGCATCACGATCAACCTCTTCCACTTCTTCTTCCGGCTGCTCCTCGAAGTTGATGAAGATATACCTGTGGTCTTTCACGATCTTGGCAGCCTGGGCGACAGCGTCCTGGGGCCGGATGCAGCCGTTGGTCCAGACATCGAGGACGAGCTTGTCGAAATCGGTGGTCTGCCCGAGCCGGGCGGCTTCCACGGAGTAGTTGACACGCTTGATGGGCGAGTGCACGCTGTCGAGCGGAATGTAGCCGATTCCGAGATCCTCTTCAAAGTTTTCATCCGCCTGAATGTAGCCGCGCCCGTTCTTGACTCGCATCTCGATTCTGAGCTTTCCCCCTTCCCCAACGGTCGCGAGGTGGACATTCGGGTCGAGGATTTCCACATCAGGATCCGACGTGATGTGTCCCGATTTGACCTCGCCGGGCTGGTCGCACTCCAGGTAGATGGTCTTCGGATGATCCACGTTCAGCTTCAGGGGGATCTGCTTGAGGTTCATGATGATGTTGGTAGCGTCTTCGGTAACGTTCGGAATCGGGGTGAACTCGTGCAACACCCCTTCGATCTTGATCGCAGTAATCGCCGCTCCTTCGATCGACGACAGTAATACCCGCCGCAGAGCGTTGCCGATCGTCGTGCCATAGCCCCGCTCGAAAGGCTGAGCATAGAAATGGCCATACGTCGGACTGAGCGTCTCGAGATCGCAGATCAGCCTCTTAGGCTTTTGAAATCCCTTTGTCATAGTTTTTCATGTCCTTTCACAGCCCTGAGATCAGATTTCCCCGTCGCCGGGCCCAGCCCGGCTCAGTATCGGCTTTAGGCACCAAGCCCCGGGCTTGCAGTCGCAAGCGCTCGGCCGTGCTGGCTCCTGGTTGTATGCACGCCCGCGCCTGAATTTCCTACTTCGAATAGAGCTCGACGATAAGCTGTTCGTCGATGGGCATCTGCACGTCCTCCCGCTTGGGCAGCGATACGACGGTGCCCTTGAGGTTGTCGGCGTCAAGTTCGAGCCAGGCTGGAACTCCGCCGCGCCCGCCAATGCTGGCCACGGAGTCGAGGACTTGCTGGTTCTTCTTGGTCCTTTCTCGAAGTGTAATCACATCCCCCGCGTTCACCTGGGCGGACGGGATGTCGAGCTTTCTGCCGTTTACCAGCACATGTCCGTGGCTAACCAGCTGACGCGCTTGATCGCGGGAGGTCGCGAATCCCAGTCGGCACAGGACGTTGTCCAGCCTCCGCTCCAGGCTCAACAGGAGCGTTTCGCCGGTGATCCCCTTGCGCTTTTCCGCCTTGCTGAAATAGTTCGAAAACTGGTTCTCAAGGACGCGATAGATGCGTTTGACTTTCTGTTTTTCGCGCAGCTGGACCCCGTAACCCACAGTTTTGGGACGGTGATCTCTGCCATGCTGGCCCGGAGGCCAGTTGCGCTTGTCGATGGCGCAGGTGTCCTTGAAACAACGGTCTCCCTTCAGGAACAGCTTCATCCCTTCCCGACGGCAGAGCCGGCATTTTGCATCGCGATATCTAGCCAAATCGTCTCTCCTCTGTCCCGCTGGTTGTGCTAAACCCTGCGACGCTTGGGCGGGCGGCAGCCATTATGGGGGATCGGGGTGATGTCGCGGATCGACTTCACCTCCAGACCCGCAGCCTGCAAGGCGCGGATCGCTGATTCCCGGCCAGCGCCCGGCCCCTTCAGCTCGACCTGCAGCGTTCGCATGCCGTATTCTTTGGCGGAATTCGCCGCGACCGACGCGGCCTGCTGAGCCGCAAAAGGAGTCCCCTTGCGCGAACCTTTGAATCCGACACCCCCGGCGCTCGAACTCGCCAGGAGATTCCCCTCGAGATCGGTGATGCTGATGATGGTGTTGTTGAAGGTGGCCAAGATGTGCGCGATGCCCGCCGGTATGTTGACCTTTTCGCGCTTCTTGCCTACTTTCTTCTTGCCTGTCTTCTTCGGCTTTTCCGCCATTGGTGAACTCCCTTGAAGCGGCGTGGACCTCGAGGAATGTCCTGCTCAAGACCCGACGCGCCGCGCTACTTCTTGCCGACGATCCGCCGTGGCCCCTTCCGGGTGCGTGCATTGGTATGGGTTCGCTGGCCGCGTACTGGGAGGCCACGCCGGTGGCGCAGCCCGCGATAGCAGCCGATCTCCATGAGCCTCTTGATATCCATGGAAACGGTCTTGCGCAGATCGCCCTCGACCATCCCATCTCTTTGGATGATGTTGCGGATGCGCACCGCCTCGTCCTCGGTGAGGTTCTTTACCTTGGTATCAATGTCGATACCCGCCTCCTGGCAGATCTTGGTCGACCGGCTCTTGCCGATGCCGTAGATGTACGTCAGTCCTATCTGCACGCGTTTATTCAATGGCAGATCCACTCCCGCAATTCTAGCCAAAGCTGACCTCCCTACTCCCCATGGCCGACGTCAAATTGCAGATTGAAGCTTCCCAAACCTGCGATTTGCCACATGGCGACATTTTATCCCTGCCGCTGCTTGTGCTTGGGATTGGCACACCTTATATGGATCACTCGCTTGCGGCGCACCACCTTGCACTTGTTGCAGAGTTTTCTCACTGATGCCCGAACCTTCATGTCTTCCGCTCGATTCTCCTCGTCGCGGGATCTGGATCCGAGCGCAGCCACTGGCCCAACATTTCGAATCACGGATCCGCGACGGAATCACTTGTATCTGTAAACGATCCGCCCCCGGGTCAAGTCGTAAGGAGACAACTCCACCAGGATCTTGTCTCCCGGCAGGATGCGGATGAAGTTTTTCCGCATCTTTCCGGATATATGCGCCAACACCAAGTGCTTGTTTTCGAGCTCGACCCTAAACATGGCGTTGGGGAGGGTTTCCACAACCGTCCCCACGACCTCGATAGCATCCTCTTTGGGCATAACGCTTGCCCTTTCGTCGACCGCTAAGGGATCACGGCGCCGCGTTGCCCCAGCCGGGCCTTCATAATCGCCATAATGGCGCCGTGAATCTGGTCGGCAGACTGCTCGCCATCGACCTCAGCATAGCAGCCGCGGCTCCTATAATACTGGATCAAGGGCTCCGTCAGCTGATGGTAGACTTGGAGCCTCTCTTCCACAACCCGCGTGGAATCATCCTTGCGCAAAACCAGGTGCGTTCCGCACTCATCACAATCGTCGCCGGCTTTGCTGGGATTGGACATGATGTTGAACATCTTGCCGCACTTCGGACAGGTCCAACGCCCGGCCAGCCTCCCCAGCAATACGTCACTGCCGACCGTGATACCTATGGCCAGGATCCGGGATCCCTCTCCGCAGAGCAGCGTGTCGAGAAACTGGGCCTGCTGAATCGTGCGCGGGTAGCCGTCCAGGATGAATCCATCTCGACAATCCTCTCGCGCAAGGCGGTCCCGGATAATCCGGTCTACGAGCGCATCCGGAACCAGTCCTCCCCTTTCCATGTACCCTTGTACCTCCCCTCCCAAGGTCGTCCCGTCCTTCACTGCCTCGCGGAGCATGTCGCCTGTCGAGATCCAGGGGTAATTCAGCTCCGCGCCGAGCATGCGCGCCTGTGTTCCCTTGCCCGCCCCGGGGGCACCCAGAATGGTCAACGCTACTCTCGCCATACCGCGCAAAACCACTGTGCATTGCGAATCAGGGGCGCCGGTGCCGGCGAGCGCCCCGACTCAACAATGCCATTCACTCCGAGATCTCCTTGGAGTCCACATCGCGCAACCGGCAATCCGCGATGGGATCAGCCTCGTCGGCCGCGAATCCTCCCCTTCTTCAAGAAACCGTCGTAATGGCGCATGATCAGCTGAGACTCAATCTGCTGCACCGTATCCATGGCGACGCCGACCACGATCAGCAGTGAGGTCCCGCCGAAATAGAACGTTACGCCGAGTCCGGTGGTGATCCAACTCATGTTCAGGGTGGTCAGCAGGTCATCCAATCTCGGTCCGACCAAAGGGATCGGCTGCACCTTGAATCCTGTAATCAGAAACTCCGGCAACAGGCAGACCAGGACGAGATAGACGGCCCCTGCCGCTGTCAGTCGGCTTAGGATCCGATCGATGAACTCGGCTGTCCTCTTGCCCGGGCGGATACCCGGGATATATCCGCCGTACTTGCGGATGTTGTCCGCCACCTCCATCGGGTTGAAAATAATGCTCACGTAGAAGAACGCGAAGAAGATGATGCCGACAATATACAGCAAGTTGTACAAGGGCATGCCTTGGGCGAGCTGGGAGGCCAGATTCCGCATGAAGGTATTGGGGAGAACCACACCCAGCGTAGACGGGATCGCCACAATGGAAGCCGCAAAGATCACGGGGATGACACCGCCGGAATTCACTCTCAGAGGCAGGTGGGTAGCCTGTCCGCCGTAAATGCGACGCCCCACTACCCGCTTGGCATATTGCACGGGAATCTTTCGTTGGCCTCGCTCCACGAAAACCACCGCCGCGACTGTGGCGATCATCACCATCAGAAGGACGATCACGGTAAAAATGGACCAGTCCCTCGACTGCAGCCGACTCCATATTTCCTGGATCGCACGCGGCAATCCCACAACGATCCCGGCGAAGATGATCAGGCTGATGCCGTTGCCGATGCCGCGTTCGGTGATCTGCTCTCCGACCCACATGATGAACGCGGTCCCGGTCGTCAGCGTGATCATCACCATGAAGCGGAAGTGCCATCCCGGCGTTGTGACAATCTGGGGTCCCGTCCCGCCGCCGGAGCGTTCGAGGGCGATGGCGGTCATGAAAGCCTGGAACAACGTGAGTCCCACTGTCAGGTAGCGGGTGTATTGGGTGATTTTTCTCCGGCCCAGTTCCCCTTCCTTGGACAGCTTCTCCAGGTACGGAACGACGACGGTCGCCAGCTGCAGGATGATCGAGGCCGTGATGTAGGGCATGATGCCGAGGGCGAAGATGCTGAAGCGCCGGAGATTTCCGCCTGAAAAGATGTCAAGAAAGCCGAAGATTGTCCCGCCCTGAGACTCGAATATTGCTTCGAGTGCATTGTGATCGATGCCCGGGGTCGGGATATAGGCCCCGATCCGGTACACGGCAAGCAGGGCCAGCATGAACAAAACTCGCTTGCGCAGGTCGGGGATATTGAAAATGTTGACGATCGAACTCAGGATTGGATTTCGTTCTTCTGGCATTGCTTTCCTACCGATCGACGAATAAGCAAGTCTTCAACTACTGGCTGATTACCTCGATCGTGCCTCCCGCTTTCTGAATCTTCTCCGCCGCGCTCTTGCTGAACTTGTGGGCGCGAACCCTGAGGGCATGTTTTATCTCACCATTGCCCAGCACCTTGACGAGTCCGCCTCGATTGTTTTTCACGAGCCCCTTGGACTCGAGAGCGTTGGGATCAACCTCTGCTCCGGCCTTGAATGCCGCCAGATCCTCGATGTTGATGATGGCGTACTCCTTGCGGAAAACGTTGGTGAAGCCGCGTTTGGGCAGCCGCCGGTGCAAAGGCATCTGGCCGCCTTCGAATCCCGGACGGCTTCGAGCGCCGGCACGAGACATCTGCCCCTTATAACCTCGCGTCGCGGTTTTGCCGTGGCCTCCGCCTATCCCGCGCCCGATGCGCTTGTTTTTCCGGTTTGCGCCCTTGGCCGGCGCCAGGGTGTTTAGTGCAATAGCCATGATCGATCGCCCTATTTGGAATCCAAGATTTTTACCAAGTGCGGCACCTGCGCCACCATGCCTCGGATGGCAGGGGTGTCTGTCCGCGTGACGACCTGGTTCAGGCGCTTGAATCCGAGGCTCTTCACGACCAGCTTATGTTTGCGCGGTGTGCCAATGGCGCTGCGGACATACTGAATTTGAAGGGTGGCGCTCGGCTTGGATTTCTTCCTCTTCGCTTTCATGATCTACAGTTCCTCTGCCTGCTTCCCGCGAATCTTGGCGACATTGTCCGGCGCCTTGAGGTTCTTGAGGCCGTCGAAAGTGGCCTTGACGACATTGTGAGGATTGGTGCTGCCCAAGGATTTTGTCAAGATGTTGGATATTCCCGCCGACTGGACCACCGCGCGAACGGGTCCACCTGCGATCACGCCGGTGCCTTCGGACGCGGGTTTGAGCATGACACGGCCGGCTCCATAACGGCCCACGATCGCATGGGGGATGGTGCGCCCTTTCAAGGGCACACGTATCAGGTTCTTGCGGGCCTGCTCCACACCCTTGCGTATAGCTTGGGGAACCTCCTTCGCCTTCCCCATCCCGTAGCCGACCAAGCCGTTCTGGTCGCCGACGACTACCAGAGC
>Ga0129297_10002035_pt1 | contig 10313 bp, 11 predicted proteins | sample I18A1metaG_FD_94708 | JGI IMG/M metagenome (GOLD analysis project Ga0129297, IMG submission 94708) | Lake sediment bacterial and archeal communities from Gulf of Boni, Indonesia to study Microbial Dark Matter (Phase II) - ​I18A1 metaG | ecosystem: Environmental > Aquatic > Freshwater > Lake >... | reverse complement strand
GGATGCCATGTCTACCCAATCCTTTGACGAGAGACTCTACCTAATAGCCAGTCAGCAAGCGGGATACTTCACCACTGCCCAAGCCGAGGAAGCGGGCGTCAGTCGGCAGCAGCTTTCTTACCACGCCAAAACGGGACGTTTCCTGCGCATCAGGTCAGGCGTCTACCGGCTGACCCTATACCCCGCCTCTCCACACGAGGACCTTTTCGTCGCCTGGCTTGCCGTCGGGGCTCATGCGGTGGTTTCCCATGAAAGCGCTCTATCGCTATATGATCTCTCCGACGTGCTCCCTCGCGAGATTCATCTCATCGTTCCACGCACTGCTTCGCGCCGCCATCACGGGCTGCGGCTGCATACCAACGCTCTCCCGCCAGAGGATGTGACCTGGTTCTCTGGACTGCCGGTCACCACTGTGCCGCGCACTATCGCCGACGTAGCTGCTTCCGGCCTGACCGAGGAACTGGTCATGCAGGCGGTTCTACAAGCGATCCAACGGGGCTTGACCACCAAGGAAGATCTGCTAGTCATGGCGGAGCGGTACAGCGGACGAGTCTTGCAGCTACTCCATCGCGCCATTGAGAGGGCATCATCATGAAATATAGAAGTGGCGGCGCCTTTCGACAGGCGTTAGAAGATCGCCTGCGAAGTCAAAGCGTTCAGGAAGGGATACCTCTTGTCCGGTTGCGGAAAGCGGTGGTCTTTGAGCGCTTCCTGGCCCGTCTGATGCTCGCACAGCCTGGAGCTTGGCTGCTAAAGGGAGGCCTGGCTTTGCAATGGCGTCTTGGCAATGTGGCGCGGACGACCCAAGATGTGGATCTCCTCTTGACCAGGCCTGAGCAGGATGTCCATGCTGCTCTTGTGCGAGCCGCGCTGCTTGACTTGGGAGATTGGTTTCGCTTCCTTGTGCAGCAGCCAGCGAGCGAAGCGGCTACACCAGCCGGGGCACGATTCCTCGTACAAGCATTGCTTGACGGCCGGCCCTTCGAGAGATTCCATGTGGACATCGGTTGGGGCGATCCGGTGGTAGAACCCGCCGAATGGCTAGCCGCGCCGTCGCTTTTGGGCTTTGCAGAGATACCACCGATCCTCATCCTCTGCTATCCTCTTTCACAGCAGTTGGCGGAGAAGGTACACGCCTATACCCTCCCTCGTCGCGCGGGCGATAACAGCCGGGTGAAAGACTTGGTAGATATGTTGCTCATGGCCAAAGCGGCGTCCTTTCGCGGGTCTGCCCTGCGCCAGGCCCTGTTCGCGACCTTTGAGGCTCGCCGCACGCATGCTCTTCCCGAGCGCCTCCCCGATCCGCCGCCTGCCTGGGCTGTGCCCTTCCACGAAATGTCCCGCAGCATGGGGATGAAAGAGCAGACTCTGGCCGCAGCCATAGTCGCGATCTGCTCTTTCCTTGACCCCATTCTGCAGAATCAGCCTCAGGAAGAGTGGGATCCAGTAGCATGGGCATGGCATTAGATTGCGAACTGGCAAGGCCACAAGCCGTCTGCGGCGCAAAACCGACGTCCTTCGCAGCGGATAGGCGCTTACATCATAACCGCCTATGTACGGATCAATGGGGTCTTGTTGCGACAGGTCAGGGTAGCTTCGCTGAGACGCTGTGCATGCACTTCTGCAAACTCAAAGTATAACTGATCGAATTCGGCTAATGACATTCCGATGAGGCTCGGGACAACTGTTGGATGTTGAATCAATTTGACATAGGTGATCATACTCGTATTCTACACGAGATGAGGTCATCTGTCCAATTACGCCACAAGTCTATGTGTTACAATGACCATAATTTATGGTCATAGGGCGAGCGCTGTGGAAGCTTGGGATGTTACAGTCTCTCTTTTCATCGCAGGTGCCGGTAAAGTTGCTTACCCACTTTTTCACCCCTCCCGAGGAACGATTCTACGCCTGCGCTCTGTCCAGGCAGTTCGAGGAGCACCATAATGCTGTGTGGCAAGAGCTGAACACCCTGGCGCAGATCGGGCTGCTTATCAGCGAGCAAGATGTCAATGTCAAGTACTGCCATCTCAACCCGAAATTCCCCATCTATGACGAATTGAAACGCATCATTCTCAAGACTTCTGGCCTGGGCGGGGCCTTGCGGGAAGCCCTTGTCCATCTGGGCACAGCAGAACTAGGGCAAAGACTGAGGGATGGTGACCCTTTCACCAGGAATGTCCTGAATGGCCCCAAGATCGCGCTGACCGGAGACGAGGATGCCCTACGACACGCTGCTGAAACAGCGCCGGATTAGGGCCTCTCGGGCCAGTCACCGGGAAATAGAGCTGTTGCTCCAGGGGCAGCCCGAGACCTGACCACAGCGGAGAAATTCTTACCGGAGGATCTGGATTGGGCTTTCAACATCGTTCTACCTTAATCCCCAGTTATCCGCCGGACTCGCCCGCCGATGGGCGGCGGCGACGTCTGCGTCAACCAATGCTAGATATTGGCGTACCATCTCCAGGCTCGTATGCCCAAGCATCCGCTGCAGGGTGAAGACATCGCCGCCGTTGCGCAGGAACTCGACCGCTGCAGTATGGCGGAAGCGGTGGGCATGGACATCGTCCACTCCTGCTTGCCGACCGAGACGAACCAGGAGGCTGGTCAGCCCGAAGCGGGTGAACTTGCGTCCCTCTGGGGTGAGAAACAGGTAGTCCTGTCCAGGCAACGGCTCGGGACGGTGGATGCTGACGTAGCGCCACACCGCCTTGCGAGCCACTTGCCCTAGATAAACTAGCCGCTCTTTTGAGCCCTTGCCTTGGACCTTTACGCGCCCTAACGCGAGATCCACATCTGCGTAACGGCAGTTAACCACCTCGCTGATACGGCACCCTGTATCCAGCAGAAAGAGCAGGATAGCCTTGTCGCGCGCTTCCTTGGCCTTGCCTTTGTCCTCCGCCGCTTTCAGCAAGCGTCTGACTTCATCGGCGGTGAAGCCGAACTGCAACAGCTTGGGCGTCTTCGGTCGGGGTACGCTGCGTAGGATGTTCTGCTGAATAATGCCCTCTCGCGCCGCCCAGGAGAACAAGGTGGAAAGAGCGGCCCAGTGGTGTTTGATGCTTATCGGGGATAGGCGGCGGTCCGCCTTGTGGAGCGGATGTCCCTCTCCGTAGGGGATATACTCGGTCTGAAGATAGCGGAGGTAGTGCTTGATGTCCTCTGGCCCGATCTCGGAGAGACGGCGAGGCCCGACCCAACGCTGGAAAACTCGCAGGAGGTAACGACACCAAGCGATATAGTTCTCGGACTTGCCCTCCACTGCTAGATTCAGGAGGAAGCCTTCCACAGCGCGCTGAACGTCCATTTTTCACTCTCCTATTCAAGTGCGCACTTTGGCAAATAGAAAAGCCAGTTACTTGTCATAACTGGCCGATTTGCCCACTTGTATAGGCTGCTGGACTGTTCAAGTGTGCAAAAGTCGGGGCGAGAGGATTCGAACCTCCGACCACTTGAACCCCATTCAAGTGCGCTACCAGACTGCGCTACGCCCCGAACAACTTTTATTATATACCCACTTGCGCGGATTTACAAATTCTGCAACTCCACTTCAGCACTAACGGCGGCAACTGCTGGCTGGGCGGCACAAGATATGGGCTACTTCAGCAATCTCAACGCGCTAGCAATATCTTCCGCTCCTTGTGTTATAATTTGTGGCCGCGTTGGGGCTGGGGCTAGAAGATCTTCACTACTTGACTGAGCAACCCCAAGCTGCTAGGCCCATACTGCTGCCCGTTCAGTGGATTGACCGTACTCCGAACGTTGTACATCAGACTCATGGCTTGCATTCGCTCAATGGGGTCTGGGGCCATGGCGGCTTCATCCATGGCCACATGTAGCACCTTTCCAACCAGGAGATGCCAACGGCTACCCTCGTAGAGCGGGCGGTGCCACTCTAGGCGGCACTCCAAGTTGACACTACACTCAGCAATACGAGGTGCCTGCACAGTCTTTGCTGGCTCAACGGTGAAACCTGCCTCCGTAATCTCGTCGTTGTCGGGAGCATTGCGGTAGATGGTCTCAAATCTCTTTTTCCTGTCAAGTCGAGAGCAGGAGACAGGTCCGGCAAGACTCGGTGAAGACCTCGCTGACAGCGCCATCCCCTTCCTCCATGACGGTAACCCAACGCCTGGCGACGATTGCCCCGCTCGCCGCAGGAAGAATGCCACGTTTTGACGAAAAGGACAAAGTGCATTAAAATTAGATGTTCAAAAATAGGCCAGGCAAAGTTTAAGGGATGTTCGAGAATCTAACCGACAAGCTGCAAGCTGTCTTCCAAAACCTGGGGAAGAAGGGCGCGCTCACCGAAGCGGACGTGGACGCTGCCTTGCGCGAAGTGCGTCTCGCGCTCCTGGAAGCCGATGTCAACTTCAAGGTCGTGAAAGAGTTCTTGGGCCGGGTGCGCGAGCGGGCCATCAAAGCCGAAGTGATGATGAGCCTGACCCCGGCGCAGCAGGTGATCAAGATCGTCAACGAGGAACTGATCGCTACGCTGGGAGAGGCTAGCCGGTTAAACTTTTCGGGCCAACCTCCCCATGTCATCATGCTGGTGGGGTTGCAAGGCTCAGGCAAGACCATGACGGCGGCCAAGCTGGCCACGACTCTACGCAAGAATGGACAGCGCCCTCTACTGGTCGCTGCCGACACGCGCCGGCCAGCGGCTGTCACCCAGTTGGAAGTGCTGGGCCGACAAATCGGCGTCCCTGTCCACAGCGAGGGCACCGCGCCGCCCCCGCCGCAAATCTGCGCCCGCGCTGTGCAGCGTGCCAGGGAAACAGCCTATAACGCCGTGATCCTGGACACTTCGGGACGTCTGCACATAGACGATGACCTCATGCGGGAGCTAGAGCAGATCAAGGCGCAGGTCCCGCCAGCGGAGGTGTTGCTCGTCGCCGATGCCATGACCGGCCAGGACGCGGTGCGCGTAGCGGAGGAGTTCCATCGCCGCGTCGGCCTGACTGGCCTGATCCTGACCAAGGTGGACGGCGATGCACGCGGTGGAGCGGCCCTGTCCATTCGCGCCGTGACGGGCGTGCCGATCAAATACCTGGGCGTCGGCGAGAAAACCGACGCTTTGGAACCGTTCCATCCGGAGCGCATGGCCTCGCGTATTCTGGGCATGGGCGATGTGCTGACACTCATCGAGAAAGCTGAAAGCACTTTCGATCAGGAGCAGGCGCGCCAGATGGAGCAAAAGCTCCGCGAGGCTTCCTTTGATTTCGAGGACTTTTTGGCGCAATTGCAGCAAATCAAGCGCATGGGGCCACTCAGCCAGCTTCTGGAGATGATCCCTGGATTCGCCTCGGCGAGCCGCCAGTTGCCAGCGGACCTTACGGATAAGCAGATGAAAAGCGTGGAGGCTATGATCAGCTCCATGACGCGCCAAGAGCGGAGAGACCCACGCATCATCAACGCCAGCCGCAAGAGACGCATCGCACAAGGAAGTGGAACCAGCGTACAAGAGATCAATCGGCTCCTGCGACAGTTCCAGGAAATGCAAAAGGTCATAAAGCAAATCAGCAGCGGAAAAGGACGCGGCTTGCTCTCCCTGTTTCGCTAATAGAGGTTCGTAGGGGCGAACCTGTGTGTTTGTCTTGCTATCGTCCCTGTGAGCCTATCAATATCCGACGCCCGCGTCGCACGACCACGGCGCGGGAATCCATCAAACAAGATAAGAAAGGGGTGACTTGAGTGGTCAAGATTCGTTTGCGCCGCGTTGGCGCCAAGAAACAGCCTTCCTATCGCGTGGTGGTAGCAGATTCCGAGGCCCCGCGCAACGGGGATTTCATCGAGAACATCGGACATTACAATCCTCGCACCGAGCCTCCCACAATGCTCGTGGACGAGGCGCGCGCACTATATTGGCTCAAAAAGGGAGCACAGCCCACGGATGCTGTGGCGCGCATGTTGAACAAGCTCGGCATCATGGCCAAGTTCCAGAGCCAGCAGTCCGCTACGCCGACGGAAGGGGAGGCAGCAGTTGGGAGGCAGTCCTGATGGAGCCGGATCGTGTCCAGGAACTCATCGAGTACGTCGCCAAATCGTTAGTAGATGAACCTAACGAGGTTCGCGTCACCAAACTGGCCGGGGTATATTCCACCATCTATGAACTGCGCGTTGCGCCAAACGATATGGGCCGCGTCATCGGCAAAAAAGGGCGCGTAGCCAACGCCTTGCGCACCCTGTTGCGTGTTTCGGCAACACGGGAGGGCAGACGGGCGATACTGGAAATCGTGTGACGCCCAAAAACCCACCCGATTACCTGACCATCGGTCGGATCCTGGCCCCCTGGGGGACAAAAGGTGAGGCCAAAGTCGAAATCATCACCGATTTCCCTGACCGTTTCGCCCTGCTCGATCAGGTTTATCTCGGCGAGGGACACACTCCCTACAAACTGGAGCGTTTCCGCAGGCACAAGCAGTTCGCCCTGCTCAAGTTCGCCGGCGTTGATGATCCCTTGGTAACGAGCGAGTTGGCCGGGCTTTTCGTCGAAATCCCGGTCAGGGAAGCCATGCCTTTGGGGCCGGATGAGTACTACGAGCACCAGATCATTGGCCTGGACGTTTGGACAGCGGAAGGTGAATACCTGGGCCGCGTCGCAGAAATCCTCTTCACGGGCAGCAACGAAGTCTATGTCGTGCAGGATAGGGGCAAAGAGGTGCTGATCCCTGCCCTGAAAGAGGTCGTGACGGAGATAGATTTAGCGAAAGGACGCATGATCGTCCGCTTGCTGGCAGGATTGGCATAGAGGCCGGACGGAATTCGTGCCCGGCCTCTTCTCCTTTCCCCAAGAGAAAGCCGATGATGGAAAAGAAGTATTGGTTAGGCTTCAATATCGTCCCCAGGATCGGCCCGGTCCGCATCCGCGCTTTGCTGAAACACCTGGGCAGCCTCGAGGCAGCTTGGCACGCGGATAGCTCCCAATTGCTCGCCGCTGGCCTGGATCGCCTGGCTCTGCAAAATCTGGTGACCATTCGGGCCTCTATCTCGCTGGATGAAGAGTGGGAAAAGGTCGAACGCCTGGGCGTCCAGTTAGTGACCTGGGAAGACCAAGCCTATCCGCGCCTGTTGCGAGAGATAGACGATGCCCCTCCGCTGCTCTATGTGAGGGGGCAACTGTCCGCCGACGACGAATGGGCGGTGGCGGTCGTTGGAACCCGCCGTTCCACAAGCTATGGCCGTGAGGCAGCCCATCAGATCGCCGGCGACCTGGCGCGGAACAACATCACTGTCGTCAGCGGCATGGCTCGTGGCATAGACTCCGAGGCACATAAGGCGGCGTTGGAGGCCGGAGGCCGCACCATCGCCGTGTTGGGGTGTGGGATTGATATCATTTACCCCCCTGAAAACCGCGCCCTGGCCGAAGCGATCCTCAAGTCGGGCGCGCTGGTGTCGGAATACCCTACAGGAACACAGCCTGAGGCGCGCAACTTTCCGCCGCGCAACCGCATCATCAGTGGCCTCTCCCTCGGCACGGTGATCGTGGAGGGAGACGAGAATAGCGGCGCGATGATCACCGCTCGTTTCGCCCTTGAACAAAACCGCGAGGTTTTCGCCGTCCCCGGCAATATAACCTATAAGCATAGCGGGGGCACTAACAAGCTGATCCGCGATGGCGAGGCCAAGCTGATCCTTTCCGTGGAAGATATCCTGGTCGAGCTGAACCTGAGCATGGTCAGCCAACATGCCGCCGTGCGCGAGATCGCGCCGGATAATGAGACGGAGGCGCGTCTGCTGCACCATCTCTCCTCCGAACCGATACACGTTGACGAAATCCGGCGCGCCGTCAATCTCCCCATCTCTGAAGTGAACAGTGCCCTGGCGCTCATGGAGTTGAAAGGGATGGTGCGCCAGGTGGGGGGAATGCACTATGTTCTGGCCCATGAATCGGGCGTCAAGTACATCATAGATTAGCCGCGCTGAGGCGACGAATCTTCCCCCGATAAACCCATGGGGGCTGGGAGGTCGCTATGTATGCTGTGATCCTGGCTGGCGGAAGCGGCACTCGCCTCTGGCCGCGCAGCCGCCAGCGGCGCCCAAAGCAATTGTTGGATCTCATCAATAACAATACGCTGTTGCAGAACACTGTCCTGCGCATCCGACCCCTCGTCCCCGAGGAGCACATCCTGGTGATGACCGGGCGCGAATACGCTGACCTGGTGCAGAACCAGGTGCCCTCGCTCCCTCCGGAGAACATCATCGCGGAACCTGAAGCGCGCGGCACCGCTCCTTGCACCGGCCTGGCCGCCATTCACGTAGAGCGCCGGGCCGGCGATGATGTCCTGATCCAGTTGCACGCCGACGCTCATATCGAGAAGGAGGAAGAGTTCCGCCAAATCCTGGCCGCTGCCGTCCAGGCCGCGCAGGAAGGCCATCTGGTGACTACCGGCATCGTCCCGCGTTATGTGGAGACCGGCTTCGGCTACATCCAGCGCGGCCAACTCGTCACACAGATCAATGGTCGTCCCGTCTACCGCGTGGAACGCTTCACCGAGAAACCTGATTGCGCCACAGCCAAGGCCTTCGTGGACAGCGGCCGCTACTATTGGAACAGCGGCATCTTTATCTGGAGAGTCTCCAGCATCCTGGCCGAGTTTGAGCGTTGCCAACCCCGCCTGTACTCCCAATTGCGTGCCATCCAGGCAGCTTTTGGCACTCCCGAGGAGGAGGAGGCCACGCAACGCATCTGGGCAGAGATCCAGACGCAAACCATTGATGTAGGCATTATGGAAAAGGCGCGAGATGTGGTTGTCATCCCTGCTGACATCGGCTGGAGCGACATCGGGAGTTGGGCCAGCCTGGTGGATATCCTCTCCGCCAACGATGAGGGGAATATAGTCCTCGGAAATGGCTCCCACCTCGGCCTGGATACAAAGGATTCGTTGATCTACTCCGCCCATCGGCTGGTGGCCACCATTGGCCTGGAAAACATAGTCATCGTGGATACCGACGATGTCATTTTGGTCTGTCCCAGGGAGCGCGCCCAGGATGTGAAAAAGCTGGTGGACAGGCTCAAGAAGGAAGGGCGCGAGGAGTATTTATGAATGTCCAGGTGACTGGCACAAGCGCCAGGTACCCGGGATTGTGAGGCGGAACATGCACGCGGAGATCGTTTCGACCGGCACGGAACTGCTCTTGGGCGAAATCGTGGACACCAATGCGGCGTACATTGCACGGCGGCTGCGGACTATCGGCCTGAACCTTTTCTACAAGACAACGGTCGGGGATAACGAAGAACGAATGGCCTCGGCCTTGAAGATTGCCCTGGGCCGTTCCGATGTCATCATCACCACGGGCGGCCTCGGCCCCACGGTGGACGACGTCACCCGAGAGGCAGTGGCGCGGGTCACAGGCCGCGAACTTGTCCTCGACGAGCAACTGTTGGCCTCCATCCAGCGGCATTACCAGCGTTGGGGCCGCACCATGAGCGAAAATAATCGCCGCCAAGCCTACATCCCAGCCGGCGCCATCGGCATAGAGAACCCCGTGGGCACAGCCCCCATCTTCATCGTCGAGCAGGATGGCAAGCTGATTATCAGCCTGCCCGGAGTGCCCAGGGAGATGAAGTATCTTCTGGACAACACAGTGCTTCCTTATCTCCGCGAGAAGCTCGGCCTCAAGGATGTGATCGTCACACGGAATGTGCGCACCTGCGCCATCGGCGAAAGCAACATTGACGCCCTCATTGGCGATTTGGAACGCGAATCTAACCCCACCGTCGGCCTCTCCGCCCATCCCAGCCAGACGGATGTGCGCGTCACCGCCAAAGCTTCGAGCGAAGAGGAGGCGCGTCGCCTCATCGGCGAGATGGAAGCGCGAGTGCGCGAGCGGCTGGGCGACGTGATCTACGGCATAGATGAGGAGACGCTCGAAGGCATCGTGGTCAAGCTCCTGCGTGATAAAGGGCTGACCATCGCCCTGGTGGAAACGAACACGCGAGGGCGCCTCGTGCAGCGGCTGACCAGTGTGGACGATGGCCTAGCTGCCTGCAAGGGAAGCCTGATCGCGCCTACCGATGAAACTCTCCGGCGTAGCTTTCGGCTGCCAGAGGATGTGCTGCAGGATCCCTCACCCTACAGTGCCAGCAAAACAGCCGCTGTGGCCAAGATTGTGTGGGAGACATACGACACGGACATCGGCCTGGCCGTGCTCGGCACGCACGGGGCGCAGGAAGGGCCTTATGGTCGCGTGGCTGGCCAGACCTGTATCGGCCTGTCCACCCCCACTGGAACCTGGACGCGCGACTACGCCATGGGCGGACAGGATGAGACCGCACAGACCTGGATCGCTGTCCGCGCCCTGGACATGGTGCG
>Ga0129297_10002031_pt1 | contig 10321 bp, 11 predicted proteins | sample I18A1metaG_FD_94708 | JGI IMG/M metagenome (GOLD analysis project Ga0129297, IMG submission 94708) | Lake sediment bacterial and archeal communities from Gulf of Boni, Indonesia to study Microbial Dark Matter (Phase II) - ​I18A1 metaG | ecosystem: Environmental > Aquatic > Freshwater > Lake >... | reverse complement strand
CCTTGGCCCTGCACCTGGCCACGGGGCGCAGACCCTCCGAGCTGCTCTCGGGCATCCAGCGCGGCGTCCCCGAGGGCTGGAAAGCCCTGCTGGTCTTGCCTTCCCGGGAGAGTCAGCGGGACCGGGTGGAACGGCGCGTCCGTGCCATGGTGACCCAGGGCTGGCCGGAAGAGGTCCAGGACTTGGTCCGGCAGGGGATGGCCGAGGACCTTCGGCGACTCAGACCCCTCGGGTATGCCCACTGGCTGAGCGGAGGCGACTCCCGCGAGATCGAAGCGAGCATCGTCCGGGAGACCCAGGCCTATGCCAAGCGGCAGGGCACCTGGTTCCGCAACCAGCTGCCCGGGATCCCCGCCTGGGATCCGGATGGGGAAACCCTGGAAGCCGCCTATTCGCGGCTCGGAGTCTGACTCAGTTCGTCAGGGTGCCCCCGATGGCAGCCACGGCCATCATGACGACGATGAACAGGAGATACGCGCAGCAGCAGGCAAGCAGAGGCGTGTAGGCGGCGCAGATCCCCCGCCAGGTGTCCGTGCGGTGGATGCGGGCCAGGGCCATGCCCAGCCCCGCCGGGCCCAGCAGGATGGCCACGGAGCCGACGAGGGGGATCCAGCTGACGAGGGTGAAGAACGCGAAGAAGTAGCCGGAGGCCCGCAGGGTCGCGTTCAGGTCCCTGCCTTGCTTGAGGCCGCCCCAGAGCCAGAGGCAGCCGTGGTTGAAGAGTCCGGCAACCACCATGCCCACGAACTGCATGAGGGGGACCAGCAGCAGGAAGAGCAGGGGGATCAGGCCCATGAGCCATAGGGGGGGGGCGCCGCCTCCCTGGGCCGCGTTTCCTTGATCTGCCATCACTCCGATGAAGACCATGAGGGCCACGAAGAGCACCCCGAACAGGTAGCCTGGAATGCCCAGGACCACCATGAAGGACCAGGGGGAGGAGAGCTTCCGGGTGACGGGGATGCGGTCCGCAAGGCCCTTGGGGTCCCGGAAAAGGATGGCGAACATGGCCCAGACCCGGCGCCAGAAACGGGGTTCCGCCTCCAGGTCCTCGAAGGGCACAGGTCTGAGGGCGTCCGGCGACGGCTCGTCCTCGATGGAGGTCAGCTCGGCTTCAGGGGCCCGGTACGGGTTGAACGCTTCGGTGCTCATGCCTCGCCTCGGCCCTTTGCGGCGTCCACCAGCGCATGGATGCGACGCTCCACTTCCTTCATCAAGCTCTCGCGGTCGGAGAACGCTCCAGGATTCACGGGCTCCCCGAACAGGATCGTATAGCGCCCGGGCCTCAGCCGGAGGGAACCGGGAGGCAGGGTCTTGAAGCCGCCCACCGTCGCCAAGGGAACGATGGGCACGCCCGCATCCTGGGCCATGGCGAAGCCGCCCTTCTTGAAGGGGCCGAGCCTTCCGTTCCGGGTCCGGGTTCCTTCCGGGAACATCACGACGGTCTTGCCGCCGCGGATCTGGGCCGCGGCCTCGTGGATGCTGCGGATGGCCCGCTCGCGGTTCCGGCGGTCGATGAACAGGGTGCCGCCCAGCCCGGCGGCCCAGCCCACCAGGGGCACCCACTTGAGCTCCTTCTTGGAGATGTAGACCGCAGGCACCGGAATCGCCGAGATGAGCACCGGCGGGTCCAGGTTGCTCTCGTGGTTGGACATGAAGATCACAGGCTGCTTCTCGTGGCGGATCTCCTCGGGCAGATCCTGCCAGCCCAGCACCTCGAGCTTCACGCCGCCGATCCAGAACAGCTGGCGTGCCCACAGGGGGCCGATCGTGAAGAAGGCCCGCTTGCCTCCCAGGAAGGGAGCCGCCAGAAGGATTCCCAGTGCGTCCAGGATCACGGTGAGGACGCCCCAGGGCACCATCAGCACGCTCCAGACCACCGTCTTGCGAAACCTGTCCACCCGCGCCTCCCAGTTCTAATTGAACCCGAAGGGAGGCTGTTCACCAAGGCTGCAGGGAGCTCTAGTTGGAGGCCGCTTGCACCGTGCGCGGGAAGAGCAGGTGATTTTCCAGGTAGATGTGGATGAAGAGGTCCTCCTCCAGATCCCGGAGGCCCAGGTAGAGCGAGCGCACCACGGGGGCGGCCCCCAGGGGGAGGCTGAAGTTGTGCGTGAGGATGCCGATGTTCTGGAACAGTTCCTCCGCGGCCTCGTGTTCCTTCATCGCCATGCGGTGCAGGTCGTCCAGGGTTGCGAACACGCTGGCTCCCCCGTTCTGCAGGATGGCCGGGAAGATCACCTGGTCTTCCATGTCCAGGTGCTTCGTCAGATCGTCCCGGAGATCCCGGAAGTGACCTTGGATCTGGAGCAGCTCGGGATGCTGCTGCCCATGGTCCGCGGCCGCCGTCTCCATGAGTCCCCCCAGCCGCTCCAGTTCTTGCCGTGTGTAGGCGTGGTGGCGGCTCTGGATATGGCGGACCAAGTCGGATAGCGGCGCTTCGGACCAGTCCTCCAGGGTGGGGGCGGTCCCCTTCCCGGGGGTCATGGCGGCCAAGGTGCGGATGAAGTCCTTGAAGGAGATGCCCGCCTGGTCGCAGGCTTCGGAGAGGGGCATGTGGCCGATGGCGTCGATGTCCACGCCCAGACGGCGGAACAGGCGGCGGGCCTTGGCGAACTGCTGTCCCAGTTCGTGGAGGCGGGTTCCTGGATCCATCTGCATCATTGACCTCCCGGATCGGAGTGCTGCTATGTCCGATGATCCGGAAGCGGGTTTCGCTCCGTGCCTCCGGTCACAACCCGGCTCAGGGAATGGGATCCTCGCCCCCGTGGGTCAGGGGCGAGCAACGGACCAGGCGCCAGGTCGTGAGCAGGCCGCCGCGCAGGGTGCCGTACTTCCGGATGCAGCCCAGGCCGTAGTGGCTGCAGGTGGGCTTGAACTTGCACTGGGTGCCCAGCACGGGGCTCAGGGTCAGCTGGTAGATCCGGATCGCACCCCGGCAGAACCAGGCCGTGGGCTGGAAGCGGACCGGGAGGAAGGCCTCGGCCACGAGGAAGATGCCGGCGGCGAGGAAGGGATGCAGGAGGATCCAGGCCACGGCCCTAGGCTTTCGGTTCATGCTCGGCCTTGAGCTTGCGGGCCTCCTCCAGGAAGGCGGAGACGATGTCCTCCTCCTTCACCTTGCGGATGAGCTCGCCTTTGCGGTAAATGCGGCCCTCCCCTGCGCCTCCCGCCACGCCGAGGTCCGCTTCCCGGGCTTCGCCGGGGCCATTCACCACGCAGCCCATGACCGCGTACGTGATGTGCTCGTGGTTGATCTCCTTGAGGCCCGCCTCGATCTCCATGGCCACCCGCTTGAGGTCGATCTGCATGCGGCCGCAGCTCGGGCAGCTCACCATGTGGAAGCCTCCGGCGCGCAGACCCAGGCCACGGAGGATCTCATGGCCCACGCGGCACTCCTCGGTGCCTTCTCCCGTGAGGGAGACCCGGATCGTGTCGCCGATGCCTTCCGCCAGCAGGATGCCCAGACCCAGGCTGCTGCGGATGGTGGCCCCCCAGGGCGTGCCCGCTTCGGTGATGCCCAGGTGCAGCGGGTAGTCCACCTGTTTCGCCAGGAGTCGGTAGGCCTGCACGGTGCGGATCACGTCGCTGGCCTTCAGGCTGATCTTGGTGTGGTAGAAGCCCTCCTTCTCCAGCAGCTCCAGGTGCCGGAAGGCGCTCTCCACCATGGCTTCGGGCGTGGCGTGGCCGAACTTCTCGAGCAGGTCCTTCTCGAGGCTGCCCCCGTTGACGCCGATGCGGATGGGGATGCCCTTCTCGCCCGCCTTCTCCACCACGGCCTTCACGCGGTCCTGGCCGCCGATGTTGCCGGGATTGATCCGAAGGCAGGCCGCTCCCCCATCGGCGGCCACGAGGGCCAGCCGATAGTCGAAGTGGATGTCCGCCACCACGGGGATGGGACTCCGGGCGCAGATCTCATGGAAGACTTCGCCGGCCTTCGTGGTCGGCACGCTGACACGGACGATCTCGCAGCCCGCCGCGGCGTAGTCGTAGATCTGCTTGACCGTGGCTTCCACATCCCGGGTGTCGGTCTTGGTCATGCTCTGCACCGGGATCGGTGCATTCCCACCCACGGGGACAGTGCCCACCATGATCTGGCGCGAGGTGCGGCGTGGTGCCAACGGTTTGAGAGCGAGTTCGGACATCGGGACCCCTTCCGGCTTTCGATGCCGGCGGGATCCAGTCTACTCCCTGGCGGCCATGTCGCTCGGCGTCAGCTCCACAGGGGCGTCCAGGGGCTGGCTGCTGAGGGCCAGATCCAGGATGCGGCCCTTCGCATAGGGCTTGGTGATGTAGGTGTGCAGCCGCTGGATCTGGGCCAGCACCCGGACCGTGTTCTGCAGGCACTCCCGGAGGGTCAGCAGCTGCTGCGCGTTGGGCGGCTCCGGGGTCTTGATCAGGTGGTCGAGCAGGATCTGAGCGGCCGCCACGGGCTGGGCCAGCTCGTGGGCCGTTCCCCCCGCCACCTCCAGCAGCGCCCGGTGGCGCTCTCCGGCCAGGGCGGCCTCGTCCTGCCGCTTCAGGCGGACCATCATGCGCAGCTTGGCCAGCAGCTCTGGGAAGGCATAGGGCTTGATGAGGTAGTCGATGCCGCCCGCTTCGATCCCCTCGCTGATCCAGTCCTGGCCCACGCGCACGGCGCTCAGGAAGATCAAGGGCGTCCGGTCGTTCAGGGGCAGCTCCCGGATCTGCCGGCACGCTTCGATGCCATCCATGCCCGTGAGGCTCACGTCCATCAGGATGCCTTCGAAGGTCTGCTCCTTGCAGTGTTCGATGGCCTCCTCGGCGCTCTGGGCCAAGGTCAGGACGAAGGGGTGGTGCTTCAGCTCCATGCTGAGCACCTTCAGATTGCCCGGCAGGTCGTCCACCACCAGGATGCGGCCGGGTTTCTCCAGTGTCGGAATATAGGAATCAAGCATGGGACTCTCTCGATAACCACGTTATCGGAGAGTCCCAGGCGAGTCATCAGTTCAGGAGGCTTATCTCACCATGTTCAGGACTTCCTGGAGCAGGGTGTCCGCCGTGGTCACGATGCGGCTGTTGGCCTGATAGCCCCGCTGGGCCACGATGAGCTGCGTGAACTCCGTGGCGGTGTCGACGTTGGAGAGCTCCAGCTGGCCGCCGAGGACCTTGCCGCGCCCGCCCTGATCCGCCGCGCCGATGTTCGGGGCGCCGCTGGCCAGGGTCTGGGACCAGGCGTTGTTGCCCTCCTTCGACAGACCGTTGGTGTTGGGGAAGGTCGCGAGGGAAACCTGGGCCAGCTGCAGGGTCTGGCCGTTGGTGAAGTTGCCCGTGATGATGCCGTTCTGGTCGATGACCAGGCTGCGCACCGTGCCCGCGCCCGCCCCGTTCTGGGTCGTTCCGCTGGTGGCCGAGGGCGAGGCGAAGCCCGTCAGGCTGGCGGTGGTGCCGGTCCAGATGTCCCAGTTGATCGTGGAGTCGGCTGCGCCATTGGCCCAGCCGGTGACGGAGATGGTTCCATCCACCGCCGGGGAGATCAGCACGCCGGCGTTGTCGAAGGCGATGGGCGTCGTCACGGTGGCCGCGGTCGCATCGGTGCTGGCCGTGGCCGTCCACTGGCTGGCCGCGCCAGCCACGGTCGGCGCCACCTTGGTGTAGGTGACCAGCACCGTGTGCGCGGCACCGAGGCTGTCATAGACCTGCACCGGAGTGGAGAAGGTGCTACCGATGGCGGCATTGGCGTTGAGGTTCGTGTTCGTGGCCACGGTGGTCGTGGCGGTGGGGGGGCTGATGGTGCCGGAGTTGATCTGGATGGGCACGATGGTGCCGGTGGTCGTCAGGACGCCGCCCACGGCATTCCAGCCGAGCACCTGGTCCCCGTTGGAATTCACCAAGTAGCCGTAGCGGTCGACGCTGAAGTTGCCCGCGCGGGTATAGAGCTGGCTGCCATCGGAACGCCGCACGATGAACATGCCCTGGCCCGAGACGGCCATGTCGGTGACGTTGCCCGTGGACTGGAAGGAACCCTGGCCAAAGTTCTGGACAATGGCTCCCAGTTGCGTGCCCAGGCCCACCTGCATGGGGTTGCCGTTGCCGGACGTGCCGTTGGAGCCCAGGGAGGCGTTGAAGAGGTCCTGGAAGGCCGAGCTGGAGCCCTTGAACCCGACGGTGTTCAGGTTCGAGAGGTTGTTGCCGATGACGCCCAGCATGCCGCTGTTCGCCGAGAGGCCCGACAGGCTTGCGTAGAAGGAGGAATAGAGGCCCATGGCTGTCTCCTGGAATTACGATTTGATCTCGTTGACCTTGTCGAGGGTGAAACTCTGCCCACCGACCATCAACACAACCGCGCCGTTGGCAAAGGCAACGGAATCGACTATCGCGTAGGAGGACGTGGTGGCTTTGATATCCTTTCCGTCGGCATCCTTGGCTGTCACTTCCACGGTGTAGGTGCCGTCCGCGAGGGCATTGCCCTGAGCATCTATGCCGTTCCAATTGAAGAGGTGGGTTCCTGAGCTTTGGGCTCCCTGGTCCAGCGTGGCCACCAGCTTGCCAGAGGCATCCTTGATGTAGAGGGTCACACTGGCGGCCTGGGCTTCAAGGTCTACGCCTACGGTCGCTGCGCCGGATTTCAGATTGAAGCTCGGCTGGGTCACGCGGACCTGCTTGCCCACGAGGCTGGCCGCCTGGGCCTGGAAGAGGCCCTGGTTCTGGAGCTGGATCCCCTTGAGGAGGGTGTTGGAGTTCTGCATCTGCTCCAGCTGGGAGTACGAGGTCATCTGCTGGACCATCTGGTTGGGATCCTGGGCCGAGGTGGGGTCCTGGTTCTTCAGCTGAGCCACCAGCAGCATCAGGAAGGCGTTCTTGTCCAGCTCCTGGCTGGGCGTCTTGGTGGTGCCCGTGGGGGTGGAGGACGTGTTGTTCACAAGACCGGTTTCCATATGCACTCCAGGTGCTTCATCCATTCAGGGAACGTGCCATCAGGCGTAGACCTCGACCCGGTATGGATCGGCTGGGTCCATCCTCAGTTCGGTGGGCATTTCCTGCTTGATTTCCAGGTGGGGCAGGGACTTCGGCATGGACCCCACCTGCTCCTGGAACGCGGTCTGGGCACCGTTGCCCCGCGCTCCGGAGTGCAGGTCGAAGCTGCTGAGGATCAGCCCCTGCTCCTTGAGGGAGGTCTCGAGGAAAGCCTTGTGGTCCTGGAGGACGGCCATGCTGGAGCTTTCCGAGGCCCACAACCGCGCATGGACCTCCTGGCCATCCACCTTCAGCTGGATCACGACGCGGCCCAGGGATTCCGGGTGCAGTTGCAGTTCCGCCCCCTGGGTCTTGTTGTTCAGGATCCAGCGGATGCTGCCCTCCACTTGCGCGGCCACGGGGTTGGGCCTGGCAGGAAGGGCGGCTTCCGCCCGCGTAGCGGTTGGGGCGGCCCGTGCCAGACCCGGGAGCGCCATGCCGGACGCCTCCGGCGTTCCCGCCTTCGGAGTCAAGGCTTGGGGAGCCGGGGCCTCTGCGAGGTCCAGCTTGAAGGTCGCCGGGTGATTCAGGCCTTGGGACGGGGCTTTTACAAGTGTTTCCGCAGGGATGGGATCGGCTCCCTCCGCGCCCTTGGACGTCCCTTCGTCCTGGGGTTCGCCCGTCAAGGTCTGGGTCGGGGCCGTCACCGGTCCGGTGTGAACCTTGGAGGCTGCCTCCGGGGTCAGCTTGGGGGTCTGGATCTCAACCTTGGGCAGGTGGAGCAGCTCCCTGAGCGCGGACTGGGGACGGGTCTCGACAGCTGTGTCTGAAGTCTCCACCGTCGCTTGAAGCTCTTTGGGAAGGACGGGAAGCGGCTTGGTCTCGGGCTTGTCCGGAGACTGGGGAGCCGCTGGCGCGGCTTGGACCACGGAGGCTTCGCTGGGAACCTGGGTCGCCTGGGGAGCGGCCACCATGGCCACGTCCCCCGCAGGCAGGCCTGCTGTGGCCTGGGCCGCCGGGGCCACCAGGGGCAGAGGGACTTCCGATCCAGGCGCCAGGCCCTTCACCTGGGCCTCTGGCGTCTTCTGGGCCGCCGTCTGGGCGGGCGCGGGTGTCTCGACCGGCGTTTCCGCTTCTGCAGGTGGCGCGGCCGAGGGCTTTTCGGCAACTTTCGCCTCCTCCGCCTTGTCCGGAGCCTTCTGGACCTCCATAGGTTCCTGGGGTCGCTGGGGCTCCCTGGGGTCGACGCGCTCGAGGGCGCGCGCCTCCGCCGGCGCTTCCCGGACCTTGACCTCCGTGGAGGAAGGCCTGGTCGAGGGGGCGTTGGCCTGGGCCATCATGCCCGCAAAGACCGCCAGGGCGGGGTCGGAGCCATTGTCCGTCCCGCTCCGGATCTTCGCCGGCGCTGCGTTTGATTCCAGCTGCACTGCTTGAAGCATGCTGACCTCCCGGGTCAGCGGTCTCTCGCAGGGCGCGTGCCGGGTTCGCCGGGCTATTTTCGCCTAGGTCGCCGGCACCGGTGCCTTCGTCAGGGCCACCTTCTCGGACAGCTTGCCGGCCAGCTCGGCTCCGCCCTTTTCGAGGCTGGCGAGCTGGTCCAGGAGCTTGCCGGCCTTCTTGGCCTGCATGGAGGCCAGGAGGCTCACGGCCACGTCCTCGTTGCGGCCGGCCAGCTCCCTAAGAGCCTTGGCGGCCTGGACGGGGTCCATGGCCTCGTAGGTCCGGATGATCTGTGGATCGATGGTGGGGCGGGAGCGCTCGGCGGCGAGCTTGGCCAGCGCTTCCTGGAGGGCCTTCTCCCGGGCCTCCAGGTCCATCCGGTCCTTGTCCAGAGCGCCCTGGAGGGTCGCCAGGCGCTGCTCCATCTGCAGGAGGTCGCGTTCCTTCTGGGCCAGGGCCTTTTCCCGAACCTGGAGCTTCTCGGCGAGTTCGGTGACTTTAATGCCCTCGGCAGGGGCCTTGGGTTCCTGGGCGGAGAGCCAGATGACTCCGGCGGACAGGGCCAGGGGGGCGAGGATCCAGAGCCAGGTACGGGGATTCATGGGGACACCTCCTGGGCCATCACGGCCGGGGGTCGGGTGGTGTTGAAGCGGTAGCGGAGGACGGCGAGCTCGTCCACGATGCGGAACTCCTCGAGCAGGGCTTCGTGGGCGTGCTGCTCCTGGCGGCGTTCCTTCAGGCGGAGCAGCATCAGATGGGCTTGGTGGGCCTTGGTCAGCAGTTTCCTCGCCTCGGCCACGTGCTGCTCGGCCTCGACCAGGTCTTGGACGGCCTGCTGGATGCGGTGCTCGAGCACCACCAGGTAGCGCTCGATGGCGCGCCACCGATCCAGGTCCACCACCTCCCCCCGCTCGATCCGGCGGGCATCGACGGTGTCGTGGAGCTCCTGCTGGAGTCCGCGTAGCCTGGCCTCGACGGCATCCCGGGCCTGGACGGTCCTGGCCAGGAAGCGCCTGGCATCCTCCTCCAGGGCCCTCCTCAGCTTGAGGAGTCCCTCCAGGCGGAAGCGGAAGCGGGTGGCCATGCTACACCGCCGGCTTCAGGAAGGGGGACAGGTCCACGCCGAAGACCTGACCCATGGCGAGGAGGGTCTGCTGGTAGGTGGAGCCTTCGGCCACGGCCTGCCGGAGGAAAGCCTGGATGGCGGGCTGGAACTGGATGGCCTGATCGATGGAGGCGCTGGACCCCTTGGTGTAGGCCCCGATCTGGATGAGGTCCTCCGCATCGTTGTAGGTGGCCATGAGGTCGCGGATCTTGGAGACCAGCTGCTTCTGCTCGGGGATGGCGAGGGTGGAGAAGAGACGGGAGATGCTGGCCAGTACGTCCACGGCGGGGAAGTGGTTCTTGGTGGCCAGCTTCCGGGCCAGCACCACGTGGCCATCCAAGATGCCGCGCACGGCGTCGGAGATGGGCTCGTTCATGTCGTCGCCCTCCACCAGCACGGTATAGATGCCGGTGATGGAGCCCAGCCCCTCGAAGGTGCCGGCCCGCTCCATGAGGCGGGGCAGCAGCGTGAACACCGAAGGTGTGTAGCCCCGGGAGGAGGGCGGCTCCCCGGCGGAGAGGCCCACCTCGCGCTGGGCCATGGCGAAGCGGGTGACGCTGTCCATCATCATCAGGACGTCCTTGCCCTTCCGCATGAAGTATTCGGCCACCGTGGTGCCGGAGAGGGCGCAGCGCAGGCGGAGCAGGGGGGTCTGGTCGGAGGTGGCCACCACCACCACGCTGCGCTTCAGACCTTCCTCGCCCAGGTCGTTCTCCAGGAACTCCCGCAGCTCACGGCCCCGTTCCCCGACCAGTACGATGACGTTCACCTGGGCCGAGGTATAGCGGGCGATCATGCCCAGGATCGTGGACTTGCCCACGCCGGAGCCCGAGAAGACGCCGATGCGCTGGCCCTTGCCGAGGG
>Ga0129297_10002030_pt1 | contig 10327 bp, 11 predicted proteins | sample I18A1metaG_FD_94708 | JGI IMG/M metagenome (GOLD analysis project Ga0129297, IMG submission 94708) | Lake sediment bacterial and archeal communities from Gulf of Boni, Indonesia to study Microbial Dark Matter (Phase II) - ​I18A1 metaG | ecosystem: Environmental > Aquatic > Freshwater > Lake >... | reverse complement strand
GTCGTGCCGGAGGGAGCAATAACCTGGAATCTTCCCTCCAGCCAGTAGGGTTCGAAAGTCTGGCCGCCCGTATTGCTGATCTGTGCCCAGATCCGAGGCGTCTCACCAGCGTTGTACGTGGCCTTTTCTGCAGTCACGAAATCGATGGAGAAATCGTATGTGGCGGCAACGGCGTGAAGCACACCACCGAGAAACAACAGCAGTAAGAAGCCCATAGCACAAGAAGGAGCTGCCCTCAACGGAGGTTGACCATTTTGTGGTGGTTGGGGGAATATTTCAGTTTTTTGACGGGCGGAAGCTTCTTTCCTCCAATACCGTTGTCATCGTTTGGCGTCTCGCAAATATCTCATGATCGCGTTCTTGAGCGAATGATTGTCATGACACATAGCGCAGGAGACGGACGAGTTCCACGAACTCAGACCAAGAGAGTTCTACCATCACCTAGAACATGCCCAGCTCTGCGGACGGGTCTTTCTTGATGAGGTTGATGGCGAGGCCGAGAGCATCCTATGCGCGCTCCGTTCCATATGGGGGATCATTCACAATGAAGAATATCCTTGCCAAGATGAACCTACCTGGAATCCGCCATCTAACGCGGCAAAGGAGTACTTATTTCGTTATTTCGCAAGTGCGTTGCTAGAATTTCTTTCCCGATTTCTTCCGTGAACTGTGCAGGAAAATCGCCGCAAACGCCAGAAGCAGAGCTACATGGATGGGTGCCATCGAAGGGTGCGGCATTCATCGATCAATCCCGTCCATAACTCGGTGCTCTCCCTCGTATGAAACCCATGTCGTTGAAAAGCGCATTCAGGAAACCTACCGTATTCCTATGCAAGAGAAAATTCTTCTAGGTCTGACATCTTTCGCATGCCGGACAAAACAAATCTTCTACCGGCTTCCTCGCCCCGCAGAAGCGGCAAACGGGAATCAGGGCCCTAAGCAAATTCAGTCTCGTCTCGATCTTCCGTCTGGTTCTCAGAAACTCTTCACTCTCGGAGAACTCTTTGAGGACTCTGAAACGATTCGAATATAGAGGGTGCGTACGAAAGAGTTCAGAGGCAGATCCAAGCATGCCAATCTTCTCCCTCTCGATGTCAAACTCGCGAGATGAGAGAACATCACCGGATGACCACAAAGCCAGCTTGATCAGAAGTGACCTCATGACCGCCATGTCATTGACGACAAGAAGGCTTCCCCGATCGGCTGTTACCTCGGATTTTCTATGCCAAGACAGGAGTGCCAATCGAACGGGAACCGAGAGGATACTCAAGCCTAAGAATGATGCCGAAACACCGATGCCACCACCGAGAACTTCTGCAACTGTATGATAGAGCATGTGACCGCTCTTCACATGCGCCAGCTCGTGCGCAAAGAGCGCAGACAGTTCATGCTCCGTCAGCAGCTTCAGAAGACCAGAGCTCACTACCACGGACGCGTGCTCTTCGCTGCCGAAGGTGAAGGCATTCGGCTGAGCACCCTCGATGATCAATACCTCCGGCAAGGTATCGAGAGACAGGACAATTGCACATTGTCTCACAAGCACGCTCAGTCTGGACGGGTAAGTGGCCCTATGCGCTTCATGAGAAAGCCTAGATGACAGATCTTTCTCCAAGTTTGAAAGTGCCAGGTTCTTCACAAGGTAGGGAAGCACTCCCGTAGCCTTGATCATCTCGATGGCGCTTCGGTCTGGCCCGTAGGCAAAGTCCTCAGAAACAAGATCGTACCTGCTATTTGGGGCAAGTCTACGACGGCAATGCGAGCAGTACCATAACTCTTCGGGAGTCTCAAGACCGCATCTTTGGCAACGCAGGTTCACGGCTAATCACAATCCGGTCGCAGCGAAGTTTCCGTCTCTCAAAGCCTGCGAGACAGCACAGTCCCAATTCTGTCTCCCGCATTATATGTGATTCTCAGTATGACGTCTGGGTTGTCATGTGAAGGCGCGATTAGTGTGGCGGCCGGACTTAAGCTGCTGGAAATGAGACGACTAGAGCTGCAGCGAAACAGTGGCACGAGTTCGATTCTCGACCGAGATCATCTAATTCGGCCGATAAGGTAGCCAAGCACTAGACACGAGAATGAAAGTAACAGTGAGGAGCAAATTGCAGCAAGCATCGTGAGGTTGTGCGCCATAGTCAAACTCATCTGAACCCCAAGGAGCGGTATGATGACATCGAAATCTGACCGATCCAACAGCATCAACATTTTGATCTTATCAAAACTTAGTAGCGATGCTCCGAGCACTCCAGCCGAGACTAAGGCGCCGAAGCCTGTCATCAACAACGAAGCAACCCTCAACAACAGCACCAAGGGGACACTGAGGGGTCGACATGAAAATATAAGTCGGCTCGCGTTGCCGAGTTATCAGGCTGTCCGTCTAGGGAGCCCATTTCGCCCGGGTGCGTGGACACCCTTCCCTGAAGGCTGCGATGTCTCCTCACGAGAGTGCATTACGCGATATACGCTCTGGATACATCGAGGGCGACCGTTCGACCGCTGAACAACTCCCCAAGCGAGAGGGATGCAAAGTGTGAAATCCTGAATCAACTACTGCGTATAGGCGCCCGAACTATCTCTGGACAAGCCGCGGCATTGGCGTATAGGCCTATTCGTAGGGGCCGGGCCTGATGATAAGGACCTAATCCGGGGACAGAGTTCTAGGTCCTTCGTTGGATTGGGCTCTCCTCTTTCTGCTTGCTAGCGAAACCGCGGTCAGATCCCCTTTCAACTACCTGAATGGGCCGAGAGATTTTTCGACCCCGCAACGATAGTATGGGCATTCATAGCGGCCATATTGGTTGATCTGCTCAAGACCGCCGAATCATACGAGTTCACCGGAGTCTGGCCCGGCAAGACGATCAAGGACTGGAAGGAGGATCTCGTCGAGAGGATCAAAACGAAACCCTCAGAGATGGAGGCATAGTTTCCGAGGGCGATCGAACATTCTATCTTGAGACATGCGAGAAAGAGCGAGCGATTGAGTCTTGCTTGTTCCCTGTAACTGTTGTACGTCACGAATCCTCGCAGGACGATCTTGAACGCCGCAAGCGCATGATGACATACATCGGGCCTCCTACGTAGACAGCAATGCTCAGCGCTGCTCCGCATGAGAAAGCGAAAACAGAAGCAGTCTCTGTCCCGAGTGGCGTGAGAGCTACGAACGATATGGCGGTCAAATGAACAATGGCCAGGAGAGGTAACAGGAGTACTCTGAAAGCGCTTTTCAGAGGTTCGTTTTGGGAGATCATGCTCGCCAACCACGGGGACCATAAGTAGTAGAAAGCGTTCCACGTGTTGATCAGCGTTCGACCGGTGGGAGTGGAGCCAATCATGCCGTCCCTGACATAGCGAGTGTATTCAGCATCGCCAGCGAGAAGGGTTCCATAGGTTGCGGTGACTATGACACAGCGCGGTCCTGGTGGAGGCGGCTGTGGCTGCTGGACAGTTCTGAAGAACGCTTTGAGAGTGTGCGCTGCATCCATCGTCACCGTGTAGGGATTTGCCGAGCCGACGTTACGCCCGTCCACCTCCCAGTGGTCAAGTTCATATCCAGGGTTTGCCGTCGCGGAGACCGTAATTCTTGAGTCAGCATCATGCGAGTAATAGCCAGGCTTTGGGTTCGTGGTTCCGATGGAAGAATTGTCAACGGATATGGTGAGCTGATACTGGGGCTTTGGAAGCGTTCCTAGGTCGTAGTGCGCCGTTGCCAACACCAAAGACGGGTCGCCCAAGAGAATGTCGTGCTCTGTCCATCCGCTCAGGGCTGTGAAGAAAAAGAACGCGTTGCCGACATGATAGTCAGCGTCAGGCCAATGATGATATCCCTCGTAATTGTACGCCGAGAAGTACGTCTGAATCTCATATGGAGTGAACCACGTGCTAGCCAAGATGGCTACTGCCCCGCCATCAGGCTTGCCCAGCAATTTGACGGCGACGCTTTCAGGGGAATCAAACTTCCCCGTGTGGCATCCGCCTGAGAATATCACTGGTAGTCTGGAGTTCGAGACGCGATCAACAGCAGCAAAGTCTAGCGATTCACCCTCATTAAGCGCCCATCCAGACGGTCCTCCATGAGCCTCGATGACGACACTGCCAACTCCGTCGTCGAATACGTCGACTAGTGATTGGAGTGTGAGGTTCTGTGGATAGATCAGTCGCAGTTTCGGCCTGTTATCTGTTGTGAAGTCATTCCAGAGTGAACCCATATCTAGCCCTATTCCCTGCACGTAGAGGTTCGTTCTAACCCATTCGGCTGGGTTATTGTCGCTTTCATAAGAAACGGTCTTTCGTATCATACTCTCAAGTTCTTGTAGATTGTCGGAGGGAAACCTGCCTAGCACGAAGTCGGGGAAGTCCATGGGAAATGGCTTCGTGTAGTCACGGTAGCGAAAGTCATCAGGAGACATGTCCAACGTCATGTAGTAGTAGTCTGCAATGTCATTCGTCACACCCTCGACCGGCGGGCCGGCCTTAACCTGATGGCTAATCGGGGGCAGTGTCTCCTGGCCTCCAACTATCAGCACGTATTGTATATGCCAGTTGCTGAACGCGTCTCTAAGGAATTCCCTAGTCTTCATTTCCAGCGAGGTACCGAGATATGCGTCGTTGATTGCTTGTGTTGTCATGACAAACGTATTCAGTCCTTGCGAATGCTTGAGATCAAGGAGGGGGCTGAGTAGAGGCTGCGCGTCTTTGCTGGTAATGATGAGGTAATCAACGCTTGAATGCGGAAGTTCGTAGTTCGGGATCTTGCTGACCGAATGTAGCGGGTAGCCTCTCCACTCGCCGGCTCTGTCCAGGTTGACAAACAACTCCTCGTCACTAGGTGACTCGGGTAGTGAGACGAGCCGTTCGACTATCTTGTCAGTTAATGGATCCTCGCTAACAGGAGAGTAAGGTGCGGTGTTGCGTTGAACCTGAACTCTGATATTGATCTCGGCGCCTTCTGAGGCAAAGCTGCCGATTCTAATGGCCATTTGGGCGAACTTGTAGCATCTGAGACTATATGTACCAACGAAGGCAAACTCCTGTAGATCGACTTCCTTGAAACCGACTAGTTCCGCTGACACCACAGTGGCATCCGCTGGAATTAGCACGTTCACATGCCTCGTCCACTGGTTGGGCGGATGAGCCGAAACCGTGTACGTTTCAAGATCTCCGTTGGATGCACCAACTGTGAGGCTCGCAGATACGATAGGCAATAGTAACAGGGCAAGCAAGAATAGAACGGCGAGGGGCTTCAAATGCCCTCAACTAAATCCGGCTAGGAAACGCTTGTAAGCATTTTGTATAGCTGGTTCGCGCAAGATCAACTGCTATCTGACATGTCTGAGATCGTGCTGGGAACCTGCGGGTGGAGCTACGCAGAGTGGGAAGGCATGCTCTACCGTCAGAAGCATGGCAAGCTCAAGCAGTACAGCTCTATCTCCCCAACAACCGAGATCGACTCCACGTCCTACAGATTCCCGGAGCAAGGGATGGTTCTCAGCTGGGCTCGGCAAACGCCGTCGAACTTCACGTTAGTACTTGATGCCGTTCGTGGGGTCGAGACCGATCTCGATCAGTTCCTTGAAACAATGAAGCCGCTTACTGAAGCTGGCAAGCTGGCCTGCATCCTCGTTCAGTTTCCACCGTTTCTCAGGTTCAACAAAGAGCATTTCGAGTCATTTCTCTCAATCCTACCTGGCACTGCTAGGTTCGCAGTGGAGTTCAGACTGGATTCGTGGCTGAATCCAACTCTCAAGATGTTGGAGAAGTATCGGGTCGCCTACACGATCGTTGATGACCCTTGCTACCGCCAGACATCCACGTCACGTCAGACCTCGCCTACATACGTTGGCATGGACGGGGCGAGCCGCCGTGGTTCAATTACAAGTACTCAGAAGAGCAACTCGCCAGCAAGTGCCGCAGACTCCACATGCGCGCATCTTCACAAGGACATCACCCGGACCAACCGCGGGAATCGGTCGATCCTCAATCTTGACCCTGTTTGGTCCCGCCGCAAATGCTGCTTTCACCAAGATTCGCCGTACTCAGCCTGGTCCCAGATCATATCTTGTTTATGGAGCGGCTCAGACATCTCATCCAATCTCAACCTTTGGGTCTTGTCTCGGGCCGAGCACTCGCCTAGGGCGAAACGGCTCTACCCCACCTCCCCTACTAGGGGGGTACCCCGAACGATGCGATCGAACCCCTAGACAGATTCGTGCGGCCAAAGGAAAGGAAGCCCCGGTACCAGACATTTCACCATTCCGTCGCCAACTCGGCAAAGAGTACAAGGGCACACACGAGCACCTAATCGAGTTGAATGGTCGCGGACGCGTCCGCGACGTATTCGGCGGCTCGTTGTCGACTGAAGATCTCGTTCTGTCTGCTGTCAAGGTCGATCATCAAGGCAAGTTCTCGCTGCTGCGTTTGCTCTCTTCTGGCGACCGCGTTTGCGAGTTCTTCAAGTGCCTCCCTTGAGAACTCGAATGTGGTTCCGAGGTTGCGGTGGGTGCTGTTCGCCACCAGCAAGACGTACCGTGGCTGCCAGTAGACCCGCCTCACCTGGAAGATTTCGCGCCTGCGATTCATGAGGATGATCCGCTGCATCACGGCTTGTTTCCGGAGGTTCCGAACGTATCCGTCAACAATGGCGACGATCAGATCCTCAACTGATCCGGGGCTGTCAGTCTCTCTCTCAGTCTCGCAACGACCGACCTCAAGGGCATTCCACTCCGGAAAACCGTTCGAAAGGAGATGGAGGCCAGAGACTCAGACTCGGTCTTGTGAGTCGTAGATCGATTTGGCTGGCGGCCTCTTACGACACATTCCGCAGTAGCGATAGGTCACTAAGGGGAACGCGCCGACTTGTGTCTCAGTTCCTGCTGAGACGATTGTGAATACATGCGCAACCATTCCATCGATTCTTCTTTCTTCAATCAGATTCCAACCTTCCTCGATCAGTTCGTATGTTTGATACAATGTCCACCGAGTCACTGCTCCGCTGAAGATCAAGAGATATAGCCTGATCGCTATCCCATCGATAGTACCATCGGCAATCGAAACCCGACGTTCCGCGCGGCTACTTTGGAGGGTGATCCAGCGCCTACGGAATCCCAATTCTTTGAGGGCCCGGAACATGTGCTCTCGAATTACGTTGAAGTGAGGCACATGCTCTATCACGGACCTGTCACCTGACTTTGCAGCGGGCGGCGAGCTCGCACGCAAGCAAGTCTTGATACCACCTCAGTCTTTACTCGCATAACGGAAGGGGAGTACGAACTTAGCCGGGTACCGTCACGATGCTGTCGCAGCCTTGTATGGGGATTCCATGACCCGTTGTTCCAGTTAGGGAGGCCTGCGTATCGCCCGCTCTGATCCCGGTCTGCTGCGTCTTAAAGTGAAGAATCAGATCCAGGAAGCCGTCGACATTGACATCCTCGAAAGCATGCTGCACGGCCGACGCTTCGTTGGGGCCGAACCTCAACGAGTCAATCTTCACGTTGGTGACATCAAGGATCGCGCTGCCCACAAGAGCCACAGGTATCACGCCCTTGCTTTTCGGGTCAATTGCGTTGGGGTAACTTCCGGGCTTGATGTCGATATTGACCTCAGTTACCGGCTGCCAGTCCGGCTCTCCGTCCCACGCCGAATTCTTGGAGAGATTGGTCTGACCCGATCCATCGACATTCATCACGTAGATCTCGTTGTCGCCGTCACGATAGCTGGCGAAGGCTATCTTCGTCCCATCAGGAGACCAAGCGGGCCATTCATCGGACGCCGGACTATCCGTAAGTCGGATCTGGCCCAAGCCATCAGCGTTCATCACGTAAACGTCGCCGGGGTCGCCGCCACGACTGCTTGTGAAGGCTATCTTCGTACCGTAAGGACACCAATCGGCCCATTTGTCCCACGCCGGATTGTTGGATAGATTGACTTGGTCTAACCCATCACCAGCGTTCATCACGTAAATCTCGCTGTCGCCGGGACCAACATATCTGTAGAAGGCTATCTTGATGCCATCCGGGGACCAAGCGGGTTCTCCGTCCCATGCCGGATTATTGGATAGATTGGTCTGTCCTGAGCCGTCGGCATTCATCACGTAAATCTCGCCGCTGCCATCACGATCGCTGGCGAAGGCTATCTTCCTCCCGTCAGGAGACCAGGCCGGGTCGACATCTGACCATGGATTATTGGATAGATTCGTCTGAGCCGAGCCATCAGCATTCATCACATAGACCTCCCAGTTGCCGTCACGGTTGCTTGTGAACGCTATCTTCGTCCCATCGGGAGACCAAGCGGGCTCCACATCGCCCGCTGGGTTGTTGCTCAGATCAGTCTGGCCTGAACCGTCAGCCTTCATCACATAGATCTCGTAGTTGCCGTCGCGAGTACTCGCGAAAGCGATTTTCCCATTGGCTCCTGGGAAGGCGGCCCAAGATCGCTGTGTAGAGCAGAGAGTGAAGACTAAGGTGGCTGTTAGGATCATTATGAGGAGCAGGCCGCGTACATTCTTGGTTGGTTGGTCTTGGTCGTCCCTATACGACAGTGTCAAGAATCCAGTCACCTCACTTCCTCTGCGATCATATCCGGACTGGATGCTTATATGACCGCGCCTCGCCGGCGCGCCGACAGCGAACTCACCGCAACGCTCCTGTTGCTTCGGCGCAAGCGAAATCGCAAAAGCAGTCCCATGTAAATCCGGCCATCTTTACGGTTCGACGTTCCGGAGCCTTGAGTAGCGAGTTGCTCGTCTTCTCAGTTCAATGCAAAAAGCGTGCAGATTCGTACATCGAATGCCCACCACTCGGCAACTTTCTCTCGCCGGTTCAGTTAGCCGATTCTTCGTTTCCGCTCGGCTCGCCACCCTATGCCGATGGCCTTCTCCCGGGCGATCTGTCGAACGATCACTTGTCTTCGTTCGGGGTCGAGTTGGATTAGGCAGGGGTCGCCGACCTTGAATGGGAAGGCCGAGTCTTCGCTTACCTTGGTCGGTACGTAGATCCAAATCCGCTCGTACTGGCGTCCTTTGCTCACGGACCTACGTCCTATGATCGTCCCTACGCCCGAGCGAGCCAAAGCACTTCACAGGCGCAGAATGCTCGGCCTGTTCGCATAGCGGTGTTCGATCACTATGTTGATCCACCAACCTTTTACCCCAAAAAACTCCATTCGTTTCCTTGAGCCAAGTTGCGTCTAGAAACGTCATTTCTTTGCGTCCTTCTCCTAGTCGCCAGCGTGTCCGCGGCGCCTTGGGCGGTTTGGGCATCTGGCGTTTCAGAGGAACCCACGCCGTCCTTGATATTGGACCACGTCGTGATCAACGAGTTTGAGCAGGATCCCCCAGGCGACGACAGGAGGGGAGGCGAGTTCGTCGAACTCTTCAACCCAACCTCACAGTCCGTCGACATCGGGAAGTGGATCATCTATACGACGCACGGGGAGATCAGCAGTTACGAGATCCCCGCGGGCACGGCGATCGGTCCAGGCGGATTCTGGCAGGTGACGTTCACCGGCCAATTCATCGACAACGCTGAGGACTCGCTTGTCCTGCTAAACGCTCTTGGCCAGCCTATCGATCAGACGCCCAGCCTAGGCGACACAAACGACGACCAGAGAAGTTGGCAGCGATACCCGGACGGCTCGGACAACTGGATATACGCTGACCCGTCAACGAGCGGCGCCACTAACGTGCCCGAATACCCATCCCCTGCGATCCTGGCTTCAGCGCTCGTTGCAGCGACTGTCCTCTTGCTTCGGCGCAAGCGAAATGTAGTGCGCAGTCACCGGCTTTGAGCGACGGTTTGCACGCTTGCAAGCGATTCAGGGCAGATGCCTCATCTCAGTCGTTCTAGCCCTCACAGTTGCAGCCTCCGGGACTCCCCAGGCGCTTGGCTGGAGCAACGGCGGGTACAGCGCCAACCTCCTCGTCCCAAACTATGGGACGCATGACTGGTTGGCGGAGCATGCTTTGGACTGGCTGCCCGCCGCAGAGAAGCAGTGGATCCTCGACCACAAGGCGGCGTACCTCTTCGGCACGGAGACGCCTGACCGTTCCGGGTGCGGCGACTGCTTCGGCGATGCTCGGACGAAGCATCACGTCTACTATCGCAAGGATGGCAGTCTTCAGGATGATGTAGCCGCAACGAGGGCGAGGGAGGTCTATAGTCGAGCGTTGGCGGCTGTGCCCTCGGGAAACTGGACCAGAGTGGCCGTCCTGATCGGCGCTATGACGCATTACATCGATGACTTGGCGGTCTTCGGCCATGTGATGGGCGCGGCGACCGATTGGGGGAGCGAGGTCAACCACCCCGACTATGAAGACTATGTAAGCGCTTACACC
>Ga0129297_10002028_pt1 | contig 10330 bp, 11 predicted proteins | sample I18A1metaG_FD_94708 | JGI IMG/M metagenome (GOLD analysis project Ga0129297, IMG submission 94708) | Lake sediment bacterial and archeal communities from Gulf of Boni, Indonesia to study Microbial Dark Matter (Phase II) - ​I18A1 metaG | ecosystem: Environmental > Aquatic > Freshwater > Lake >... | reverse complement strand
GGTTGTTCCGGTCTGGGAAGGTGATGCCGTGGCCATCAAGAAGGGCTTTCATTATAATGTGGCAAGCCCTGGGACGACCGTTGGCTTTATGTGGATGATGGCAGCGATCAGGGAAGAGAAGGACAGGGTCTTTACACAGGTGACCGTCCAACCAGAGTTTGACGGAAGATTTAAACTCTTTTGATCCCAAAATTTAACCCTCACTCCCCTCTCCCCCTGCCTACCGGCAGGCAGGCGGTGGGGAGAGGGATAAGGTGAGGGGCAAAGGAGGAGAGAGATGACTGAGAAAAGAACAAAGTATTTTTATCGCATCGAGAACTTACCTGTTGTTATGTTGACCGAGAAATCGAAAAGTCATATGGTTGCTGGTCAGAATGTATTGATCAGTTTTATTGAGAATCCACCCGGATGTGTCTTTCCACTTCATAGCCATCCATCAGAACAGATTCTCATTATGCTCGAAGGGGAGGAAGACCATATCTGTGGCGAAGAGAGGTTCCTGATGAAGGCGGGTGATATGTGCATCCATCCTTCCAATATGATGCATGGAGGTGAGACGAAGACCGGATTTAAAGGAATCGATATCTTCTGTCCACCCAGAGAAGATTGGATGGAGAAATTGAAAGCTGCTCTAAAAGAAAGGGGGGAGGAATAAATAAATTTCAAAATCCCTGCCTGCGGTAGGCAGGCAAATGTCAAATTTCAAAAAGTGAGGGAAGGAGATTTAATTGGAAAATTGGAACTTCTACATGCCCACTCGGATTCGTTTTGGATGGGGTCGATTTAAAGAGATCCGCCAGGTGGTCGATGAGCTAAAGGGGAAAAGGATCTTTCTTGTTACAGGTAAGAAATTTGCTAAAACCTCTGGGGTACTGGACAAACTTTCTGAATATCTTAAAGGATTGATCCTCGAGATATTTGCAGAAGTTGAGGAAAACCCCTCTATTGAAACTGTGGATAGAGGAGCAGTCGGATGCAGGGAGAATCAATGCGATTTGGTGATCGGCCTGGGTGGTGGAAGCGCCATGGATGCTGGAAAGGCAATCGCCATGCTCCAAAAAAATCCTGGTTCCATCCGAGAGTATCTGGATCAGGAGAAACTCTGCCAAACCAGAGGCCTGCCTTTCATCGCTATCCCTACAACATCAGGCACAGGGAGCGAAGTCACTCCCTTTACCGTCATCACTCACAAGGCCAAAAAAGCCAAACCCGCCATTGCCCCCCCTGAGAATTTTCCGGATGTTGCCCTTGTTGATCCTGAATTAACGATGACCATGTCTTTTGAAGTGGCATCATCAACCGGTCTTGATGCCCTTTGTCAGGCAGTGGAAGGTTTCTGGTCCACTCAAGGGAATCCTGTGACGCAGTCCTTAGCCTTTCAAGCGATCAAATTAGCCATGGAGAATCTTGAATCAGCATGCCTGAAAAAGGATAAAGAATCTGTGGTGAATATGTCTCTGGCAAGCCACCTCACTGGTATTGAGATGTCGAATATCGGCAATACCTCCATTCATCCCCTCTCTTATCCTATTACTCTCGATTATAACGTTCCCCATGGTTTCGCCTGCGCCATCTTCCTTCCAGTTGTGACTCGTTTTAATGCTCAGGCTACTGAAAACCGATTCAGAGATCTTCTTCGTATCTTGGATCTATCGAGTGTTAAGGCTTTTGCTGACAAAGTAGATTCTCTGATGGAGAAACTGAAGGCTCCAAGAAGGCTGAGTGATTTAGGGGTGAAGGAAGAAGATATTCCTGGAATTACTAAGCGTGGGGTTGGGAGATCCACGGCCTGGAATCCGAGGCCAATGACTGACGAGGACATTATTCAAATTTGTAAAACCATCTTGTGATCCAAAGGATCACAAAAAAGAAAGGAGGAAGGATTTATGAAGTCACATCGAATCATTTTATTAGCATTTTTATTGGTAGGTGCGGCATTTCTCATCTCTCCGACAGGTTTCTCAAAGGCGGAAGCTCAAGTCCTTTCCTTAAGATTCGCCCATTATGGTGAGGAGACCCATCCAAGTAACTTAGCAGCGAAGCAATTTGGTGCAAAGGTAGAGGAGCGTACCAAGGGACAGGTGAAGATTGCCATCTACCCTGCTAATATCCTGGGATCTCCTCCGGAGCAATGCGAGCAGGTAAGGCTCGGTGCAATCGATATGGGTCTTCCCACACAGGGAGCCCTGGATAAGTATGTGAAGGCCTTTTCTGTAGTTATGCTCCCTTTCATTTATGACGATTATGCTCATGTCTATCGAACCTTGGATGGGCCATCCATGAATTGGTTTGCCCCCCTCGCTGAAAAGGCAGGATTCGTCGTTCTCTCTAACTGGGAATGGGGTTTTCGAAATCTCACGAATAACAGGCGACCTGTCCTGAAACCAGAAGATGCCAAAGGGTTAAAGATTCGCACTCCGCCAGAGATTCAGCTTCAGGCGGCGATGGAGGCTTTGGGAGGGATTGTAACAAAGATTGCATTTCCTGAGGTTTATATGGCCCTTGCTCAGGGAGTGGTTGATGCGCAGGAGAATCCCATTGCTGTCATTTATCACAATAAGTTCTATGAGGTCCAGAAGTATCTGAGCCTTACACGACATGTTTATAACTGTATGGTCCACGTGGTCAGCACAAAGTCTTGGGCCAAACTCACACCAGAGCAACAGGGGATCTTCAGGGAGGAGAGCAAATCAGCAGGTGCCTATATGCGAAAGGCGATTGTCGCTGAAGAGGCGGATCAGATCGCTAAAATGGAAAAGGCAGGGCTTCAGGTGGCACGTCCTGATCTTGCACTTTTCCGCGCTGCCATGGGGCCAGCTTATGAAAGGATTGGCAAGTATGCCGGTGAAGACAATGTAAAGATATTTATGAAGCATGTGGAGGATGCAAGAAAGAAGTAATTGAACTGGAAGGGGAGCGAAAACCATGATGACTGCTGCCATCTTTGGGGTGTTAGTATTTTTTATCATGATTGGACTCCCCATCGCTATCTCTATGGGTTTGACGGCAGTGATCTTTTTTGTAGTACTGGGTGAAATTGATGCCTTATGTATGGTTCCTGCAAGAATGTACTCAAGCACGACAGGTTTTCCTCTCCTTGCCATTCCATTTTTCATCCTGGTCGGTAACCTGATGAATACGGGTGGTATGACCACTCGGATATTTCGATTTGCTCAATGTTTGGTTGGGCACATTCAGGGAGGCCTCGGCCACGTTAATGTGGTCAATAGCATGATCTTTGCGGGGATGTCAGGTGCGGCCGTGGCGGATGCAGCAGGCATAGGGATGGTGGAGATGGAAGCCATGACCAAGGCAGGTTTTGATCGGAGATTTAGTGCAGCGGTCACTGCCGCCTCTTCCACTATTGGTCCTGTCATTCCCCCGAGTATCCCTTTTGTCATCTTTGGAAGTATTACAGGTACCTCAGTGGGTAGGCTTTTCTTAGGTGGCTTTATTCCTGGCTTCATCATGGGCATCTTCATGATGATCACGGTCTATATCATATCAGGCAGGAGAGGTTACCCGAGAGAACGAAGAGCTACTCTTCGTGAGTTTTTATCGAGCGCCCTCAACGCCTGGTCTGCTTTGTTATGCCCATTGATCATCATCGGCGGAATCCTGCTTGGCATTTTCACACCCACGGAGGCTTCAGTGGTAGCGGTGATCTATGCCCTGATCGTCACCCTTGTTGTTTATAAAGAAATTACTATAAAAGACCTTCCACGCATTCTCTGGGAGGCATTGGAACATACTATCCGAGTCATGTTTATTATTTCGGCAGCAGGCATCTTTGGATGGCTCCTCATTCATCAAAGGGTTCCTGAGGCAGTGGTTAAAGGCCTTATGACTCTGAGTAAAAATCCATGGGTCATCCTTTTGATCATCAATATCATCCTTCTCGTCCTTGGCTGCTTCATGGAAGGCATCTCGATCATGCTCTTAACGATTCCTGTTTTTATGCCGCTCATCACTAAAATTGGCATCGATCCAGTACATTTCGGTGTAGTCATGACACTTAACTTGATGGTGGGGCTGCTCACACCTCCTGTGGGGATGGTTCTCTATGCTGTATCGAGTGTGGGTAAGATTCCACTATGGGAACTTGCCTCTGAACTGAAGTGGTATATCGTTGCGATCATGGCATCCCTTGGCCTCATCACTTATATCCCTGGAATAGTCACCTGGCTTCCAAATCTTTTGATGGGAACAGCAAAGTGAGGAAATAGGAACTTAAAATGAAACGAGAGATCCGCCATAGCGCAGAACGAATACTCGCACATATCATGAGATGGGGAAGTATCAGTTGTTTGGTAGGTTTATTGTTTTTCGTTTCTGCTGGTGTATTCGTCCGATTTGTTCCCATCTCTTCTATGGGATGGGCGGATGAGATCATTGAATTTGGCTTTGCCTGGATGGTTTTTTTTGGAGCTGCATCACTATGGAGGGGAAGAAGTCACTTCCGTGTGGAAGTATTTCCTGAACGACTGGCTGGGAGGAAGTCAGGGAGAGTACTGGAAATCTTTCTGAACCTGAGCGCTTTTGCATTTCTTTTAATATTCACTTACGAAGGAGGGCTATTGGCGATCCAGGCAACCGATCGGTCTCCGATTCTGGAATTCCCAAGAACCCTCTGGTACATGTCCATGCCGATCTCTGGGCTTATCATGGTCGGCTATACCCTTCGAGACCTTTATCTTCTTCTCTTCTATCGACGACCATGATCCGATACGTCTGAGGGCTGGTTACGTGATTAAGAGCCCCGCCTTTTAAAATTCTTCATTCTGAAACTTCCCTTCCGGCTTTTTTTGTGGAGTTTAACCTCTTGCTCAGGACCTGCGCATCGAGCCGCAGGTTGAACAATGGGTTGCATCGGGAAAAATCCGAAAGAGTTCAGCTGCTTGACAAGTTGAGTACTTTTGATGTTATATAGACTGCACTTCTTAGATTGTACAATTTGGGTTAGTAATGATTAACACAATTATGAAGTATCAAAGGAGGAAAATTCGGTCTTATGAAGGTACGAGATATCTTTAACAGGATTCACTTCTTCAGCGCAATCCTGGCAAGCATTTTCTTAGCCTTTCAGCTTGTTATTATCTCCACGAATGTTGTCATGAGGTATTTCTTCAAATCCGGTATTCCCTGGATGGAAGAAATTTCAACAAATGTCCTCATGTCGGCATTCACTTTTTTGAGTATGGCCATTGGGGTAAAGCTTGACACCCATATCCATGTCAATCTTTTTCCCAAGAAAACCCCAAAGTGGATCACAACCTTCTTGCTGAAGTTTAAGCATCTCATATTGGTGGTGATCGGGGCTGTCCTCATCTATTACGGTACTTTGCTGATAATGGGTGTCAAGGCCAGGATTGCATCCTTTCCCATATTGCCTGCTTCTATCCAATTTATCATGATACCCCTGGCCGGTCTATTAATTCTTTATGATTCGGTCATGAGTTTGTTTGGGATCGAAAAGGATGATCAATATCTCGACCAAAAATTTATGAGTGCAGGAGAGAAGAAATGATCGTTGACCATACAGGAATTACTCTTTTATTGGGCATTTTCGGCGTGCTTGTTTTACTGCGCGTGCCCATCACCTTTTGCCTCGCCATTTCAGCCATTATCACAGGTATCTATTTAGATCTCCCTTTGGAGGCCATCGTCAAAACAATGGCTGACGGCGTCATGAATTTCTCCCTCCTCGCTATTCCCTTCTTTATCATCATGGGAGAAATCATGAACGAAGGTGGCATCTCCCAGAGACTTGTCAATTTGGCCAACCTTTTTGTGGGGAAACTCCCGGGTGGGCTTGCCATGGTTAATGTGATGGACAGCATGTTTTTCGGCGGCATCTCAGGTTCTGCTGTGGCGGATGTCTCTTCCCTGGGCTCCATCGTCATTCCCATGATGAAAAAACAGGGCTATGATGATGAATTTGCCGTTGGGCTTACGATCTGTTCTGCCTGTCAGGGAGTGATCATTCCACCCAGCCATAACATGATCATCTATGCCTTTGCCGTTGGTACTGCTTCGCAATTGGCAAGCGGGACATTGCTGGTTGTTTCTATTGGTAAACTCTTTTTAGGCGGGTATCTCCCTGGGATACTGATGGGCATCAATATGCTGATCATCTCTCTTATTATTGCGATCAAAAGAAAATACCCGAGAGGAAAAGGCTATACCTTAAAAGAAAGCTTGATCATCCTTTTGGACGGAAGCCTTGCCATGTTTACTGCATTGATTGTTGTGGGTGGCGTGATCATTGGTATTTTTACAGCAACCGAAGCGGCAGCCTTTGCTGTCATTTATGCCTCTATTGTTACTTTCTTCATTTACAGAGAAGTACCTTTAATGAGGTTTGTAAAGATACTCTATTCCTCACTCAAAACCCTGGCCATTGTCATGAGTCTGATCGCTGCTGCGAGCGCCTATGGGTACTTGCTTGCCCGTTTGCAGGTTCCGAGACTTACCACAGAATTTCTCCTCTCCATCACAGATAATTATTATTTATTACTCTTCCTGGTCAATTTCATGCTCCTCGTCCTGGGATGTATCATGGACATGGCGCCACTCATCCTCATCTGTACACCCATCCTCTTTCCTGTCCTGGTTTTAAAGATGGGAATGGACCCGGTCCATTTCGGCATCATGCTTCTTTTGAACCTCTGCATAGGTCTCTGTACTCCTCCTGTAGGCTCGGCCCTCTTTGTAGGAAGTGCCGTGGGCAAGATCCCAATTGAGAGGGCAGCAAGAGGCTCTATTCCTTTCATGATCTCCATGTTTGTCACGCTCATGCTTGTCACCTATATCCCTGCCATCACCATGTTCCTGCCCAACCTGCTCATGCCCGGAAAATAAACAAGGGAAAACAAAAAAGGCAAGGGCTTCCCACTCTTGCCTTTTTTGCAGCCGGGAACATCCTGCTATTTCACTTCTCTGATCTTTTTCACAACGGCTAAGATCTCAGCTGGTTGTTTATCATATAGAGGTTTCATAGCATCCATAAATTTTTGTTTTTCGGCCGGAGTGACTTCTGTAACAATGCTTCCTTTTTCGCGGACGGTCTTTTCAGCAAGTTTCTCGTAATCAGCCCACAGTTTGATTTGGTAGGGCTGTGCGTCCCTGTGTGCTTTGGAGATGATGGCACGATCTTCCTTCGACAGCTTATCGAAGACTTTCTTGCTGGCGACCGTAATTTCGGGAACTCGAGTGTGCTCGTCTCCGATGAAATACTTTGCCACTTCATGGTGACCTGTGGAAAGATAGCTCGGCCAGTTGTTCTCTGCGCCATCAATGACGCCTGTTTGAAGTGCAGAATAGACCTCGCCAAATGGCATCGGTGTCGCCACAGCATCAAGGCACTCTATCATGCCAACCATCAGAGGTGCCTGCATAACACGGATCTTCATCCCCTTGAGATCGGTCATCGTCTTTACCTGTCGCTTGGTATAGAAATTGCGTGATCCGGCTTCGAACCAGCCCAGCCCCACAAAATTGGCCGGTTCGAGTTTCTTCAAGATCTCTTGGCCAATGGGTCCATCCAATACCTTCCACATGTGTTTGGAATCGCGATAGAGATAGGGGAGCTGGAGGGCATCAAGATCCCTCACAAAGGCAGAGACCGGAGCAACACTGACACGGGCAATGTCAATCCCACCTAACTGAACCTGCTCAAGAACCTTCTTTTCTTCGCCTAACTGCTTGCTGTGATAAACCTCAACGATAATTTTGCCATTCGTGCGCTCCTTAACAAGCCTTGCAAACTCGAAGTCCCCTCTTGTGGTCGGGTAGTCTGGGGGATGGTCCTCCGAGAGCCTCAAGACCTTTTGTGCAAAGACTTCTGAGGGACTACCTGCAAAAAAATAAGTTGTCAATAATACGGATAATAGGATAGTGAAAATCTTCTTCATATTAACCTCCTTTCGATTATGAAATCTCTCGGTCTTCTTCCGTTAAGCACCCAATACCACCCTTTATTTTTTGTCAAAGCAATGGCCAAAGGAGCTTACTTCTCAAATTGATAGGAGAATGGGGTGGGTCAGGTTGAGACGTTGGCCCGTCATGGAAATCCTTCATCACCATCATAAGATTGGAGAGATGGACAAAATATCGTGTGCTCCCTTGAGCGATCATTTTCGGTGTTACCTCAGAACCTTTAATCGAACCCTGTGATTCAACCCCTCCAAAATTTGACCTGTTCTTAAAATCATCCATCTTCTTGTCTCATGGGATTCTCTGTCAATGAGAAATTAGCCGGAGATGGGAGCTCGTGTTTTTCCTTTCACTTCCTGGTTGACCACTGACCTTGGCCATCTTCCTATCAGGACGTCCGAGACATTCTTTGCTGTCCTACGCTTTAATTCACTGATCGATTCCTCGGAATAGAAACTGACATGGGGTGAAAGAATCACATTCTCCATCTTTAATAAGGGACTTTGGGGATCGGGTGGCTCTTTCTCTAAAACATCCAACCCAGCACCGGAGACGAGGCCCTTCTCCAGAGCTTCTATTAATGCCTTTTCATCGATGATGGGACCTCTTGAGGTATTAATGAGAAGAGGTTTTTTCTCCATTTTCTTAAATGCTTGTTCTCCGATCAAATGCCGGGTTGAATCATTCAGCGGACAATGGATGGAGATGAAATCGGATTCTTTAAGAACGGTATCGAAATCTTTGAGTTCAATCCCCTCAGAAACCTTATCAAGATAGGGATCAAAGGTAATTACCTTAACACCAAAAGAGGACATCCTCTTCCCCACCTCAAGACCGATTTTCCCACATCCAATGAGGCCTAAAGTCTTTCCCCTGGTTCGATGGATTGGAATTCCAAGACGAAAATCCCATAGCCCTGATTTCACCTTTCGATCGAAAAAAGCGGTTTTCCTGATCAATGTCAGAATCATCGAAATGGTCTGGTTCGCCACCTCATCAATACAATAGTCTGGTACATTGGCAACGATGATCCCTAAATCCGTGGCCGCCCTAAGATCGACGGAGTCGACCCCAACTCCGTAACGTGAGATCACTTTACATTTTGGAAGATTTTCAAGGACCCTTCGGGTCAAGAGCGAATATTGGTTGATGATTCCATCGGCCTCCTTGCACACTCGAGTCAAATCTCCGTCTTCTTTGATTTGTGCTAAAATGAGTTCAGCGCCAATTTGACCAAACTCCTCCTTTTCCTCTTCGATGGAACCATGGTCACAATCGGTGATGACCACCTGATACAAATATTTTTCCATTCCCCCCTCTTTTCTGTTTATGGGATCAAAATAACTTTAGCAGCCTGAAGGTTTTCTAAGAGATGAAAGGCCTCCTCCCACTTTTCAAGCGGAAGCTTGTGCGTAATTAACTTTTCTGCTGGGAGCAGTCCTTTAGAGATGAGGCCAATGGCTCTCTCCCAGGCGGTCCAACTGCTGGAAAAACAAAAATCATAACGAAGAGCTTTAAAGATTCCCCGATCGTATGGGATGGGAACTTCTTCCTTTCCCGAAATCCCAATAGCGCAGATCTTCCCCAATCTCCTCACCATCTCGAAAGCCTGGTAGATCGCTTTCCCACCTCCTGAGGTCTCAATAAGAAGATCTACACCCAGTCCATCGGTCAACTGTAAAACCTTCTGGACAGGATCTTCTTTGTCTACATTGATGGTGAAATCCGCCCCCAACTCTTTCGCCTTTTGAAATCTTACCCCTTCATCCGAGCTCCTTCCGGTCACTCCTACTATTTTTGCCCCAGCCGCCTTTGCAATTGCCAAGGAGATGAGGCCGATGGGTCCGGGACCAGTGATGACAATGGTTTCCCCAGCCTGCAACTGAGATCGTTCTAAGATCGAGGTGATACAGACCGCTATGGGTTCGATCACTGCTCCCGCCTCAAAAGAAATGCTATCTGGGAGATGGTGAAGGAGACGGGCCACACCTGCCAAATATTTTGTGTAGGCACCGTTGATACCGATGCCATAGGGCCTCTTCTGTTCACAGACCTGAGGGAATCCGCTCTGACAGGTATAGCAAACCCCGCAGGAGCCAGTCCGTGTCTCACTGACAATACGGTCTCCGATCTTCCAACCTTTCACCTCTTTTCCAACATCAGCGATCACCCCAGAAAATTCGTGTCCCAAAACAACCGGAGGCCAGTAGGGGTGACTGTCATGATAGATATGAAGATCGCTTCCACAGACAGATACTGCCTTCACCTCGATCAGGACTTCATCCTCCTTGATTTTGGGTTCAGGCACGTCCCGAATCTCAATCAGACCTTTTCCCTTTCCATATTTGACGACCGCTTTCATTTAATCTCCTTTTTGTCCCCCTCACCCTTCCCC
>Ga0129297_10002024_pt1 | contig 10338 bp, 7 predicted proteins | sample I18A1metaG_FD_94708 | JGI IMG/M metagenome (GOLD analysis project Ga0129297, IMG submission 94708) | Lake sediment bacterial and archeal communities from Gulf of Boni, Indonesia to study Microbial Dark Matter (Phase II) - ​I18A1 metaG | ecosystem: Environmental > Aquatic > Freshwater > Lake >... | reverse complement strand
TCTGGTCCTAACTTGCTCCAACCCAAAATGGTCCGTAAGCCTAGCCCCTACACGCTCGATGGCGGATCTGCATCGATATAGACGCTTCAGTCGCCACGGTCCGTGGCTGCGAAACTTCTTGTCCACATGTAGAACCCTTCTCTCGCGTCTCCTCTGATTCCTAGGGTAAGGAATGACAGTAGCACCAAGTTCCTGCTGCTAAGCTGACGAAGAATCCGTAGGATATGGGGTAGGCGAAGCTCAGCACAAGAATCCCTATCACGAGAATGATACAAATGACGAGCGTGTTCCAACTAGGCACATAGGAGAATATTTGATCATTGGTCCAGATCCCACCCTTGAACCCTCCCAGGAACCTGATGAAGGCCTCTGTCAAACCGATGGTCTGGCTAGGGAAAGCCAAGCCCAAGACGGCTGCAGTAGCATATGACGCGAAGAGACAAATCGACGAAACCTTGATCTAACCTTTCATGTCAGACCGATGATAGACGATATTCTGCACCTCCCAGATCAGTAAGAAGACGCAATCTTAAGAATTCTCAATGTAACTAGACGCAACGCTCTATCAGATCAAGCGAGTGTCTGTGGACTTCTAAAGCGGTTCGTCTTCGAAGGAGGGTACCTCTTCAATCTTCCGACTCAGCATCTTAGCAATCTGGGTAAGCTAGGTCCGGTTCGCTCTAGATCAGGGAAAGTACGCCGTCTAAGGCGAGGTGTAGCGCCCAACCACCTGCTGCAGCCGCAAGGCATTCGCGGTATTTCGATTTCCTTGCAAGTATGGCCGTGACGATTACGATTGTCGGCCAGAGCCAAAGGTGCAGGGCGCTCGGGTGTGTTCGTAGGCTGAAGGACAATCCTTCTGTGAGGTAGCGGGGGAAGAGCTTGGTGAGGTGGTCTGGGCTCCAGTCGATGAGGTGGTCCATGTCAGGAAAGATGCCGAAGAAAGTGGTGGTGAAGAGGAATAGCCATGGTGGGTTCGGTTTGATGAGCCAGTACGCTAGGAGGGCGAGGACGAGAGCGAAAAGGGCGTGCCAGAAGAGGTACATCGATCTTCACTCGGTTGGCTGTGCCGATTGGACTTGGCGGTTGATAAGTATTCTCGCTTTCAATCTTTGAAGAGCGCAATAGAAGAGTCATTGTGAGCTATAGGCAGTGATCCTCAATATGCAACGGGGCCTGTTGTTTTCAGTCTCCATGGGATCCAAGCGTTCTGACTCTTCCACCACCTTCTCAACATTTTCAGGTAGTTGCCGCCAATCGGGTGAATCTCGTCTGCCGCATCTTTTGTTGTCCAAACATACTTCGAGAGTTCTCGCGTCGGTCTCGGTTCCCCTCTAATGTATTTGGCGCTCATGCAGAGTACGAGGTCGTGTCTTCCAGATGGGAACTTGATTGGGAATATTCCAAGGTATTCTGGCTGGTGAACAGTTAAGCCCGATTCCTTGCAGTTGCGTTTGGAGGTGTCTTCAAACGATTCTCCGTAGAGCATTCTTCCTCCCAGTAGAGCCCACACGTTTCTGGAGGGCAGTATTGTTCGCCAGCCCAAGAGGATTTTGCCGCCCCCGGTATACTATGGTGTCGACGCATGGGATCGGCATTTTCCTGACGAGTTGCTTCCAGCATCTCGGAGTGACGTACAGTTTGGAGGATGACGTGGACAGAGTGGAATCAGCTCCCTGCTGTCCACAGTCCACACGCCTATATCTATATGTTGAGAAGATCTGAGAGAATGCAGCTGATTGACGCTTGAGTATCTTGGCGAAAGTGAGGAATGTCTCACTGCGTCGCACTGTTGTACATTTGGTCCTCTTGATGGCCCTCCTCGCCGTTCTGCTGAAGGGGACGCTGCCAAAGACGTATCTTGAGAGGAGCTTCAGTGGCTTGGAAACACAGCTCTTCTCGTATGGGGTTGGCGAATCAAGTCCGTGGGACTGGCGGTTTGACTGGACCAAGACCGATGTAGGGGTGAGTAGTGTCTTGGCCTTCGAGAAAGACGTTCTGAGTCTCGAGACTGTTTTTTCGGAGGGTTCCACTCAGCTCGTTAAGATTCGAAGAGACGTCGGCCTGACGGTTCCCGATTTCCCTGTTTTCAGGGTTCGAGCTTGGGTGAGCAGAGGGGCCATGTGGCATGTGCGTCTGTTTTGCGTGTCCGATGAGAGTGGGAGCCGTGCCTTGCTACGGTCCCCACTTGAAAACCTGATGGGCACCTCTTCTTGGAAGACTCACTCGATTGAGATTGAAGGTCTAACGGCATCTGAAGGAATCGTCGGCAAGGTGGTTGCCGTTGAGATTGCGTTGGAGAATCCTCACCTGTGGTATAGTCATGGTGTCAAGCGGCTGATGATATCCGAGATTGCGTTCCTCTCAAAATCTTCGGACCTGAAGCTTTCTTGGAGAGGTGATGGGAATCTGAACGACGTTTCTGATGGGGCCATTTTTGGGCTACCACCGGAAGCCCTTCCGAGATCTGGGTGGGTGATGAGATGGTTAACCTTAGAGTTTCAGGCTACTGCCAACGTACCATTCGAGTACAAAGTCATTTTCGTTCATACAGATAAGCCAGCACCGACCGGATTTGTCGGACCATCCTTCATCAGTCAGCCAGAGAGACTCACAGACTTCTATAGGCTTGACATAGCCGATGAGCCTATTGAACTAAGCATGGAGGAGCTTACCTTTCTCTCGAAATTCATAAGAGGACCATGCCTTGTCGTCACCAAGATCGGCTTTGAGGAGGGGGGCTTTACATCCTTTGCGTTGAGTTCCGTTAGAATCGTATATCATCTTCCGCTCTCGCAGATAGCGGTTCCGCTGACTGAGGGGCTAGTCCAACAGATGCTGCTCCTGCTGGTTTGCATTGTATTCTTGGTGCCAGTCGGGGCCTTGGCACTTGCATTCAAAGGAAGCCTATCGGGTCGGCGTGTGACGCTGGCGTTCCTCATATATGTAGGTTTGGCCTCGAGGATCGCGTTGTGCTTCTTCACAGGGCATACGTATGACATGGAGGTTTGGAGTTACTGCGCGAGATCTTTCTATGAGAGCGGCGCCATTGACGCGCGAAATGCACCGTTACCTGTGACGAACTACGTTGTTCTGCTTGGATCTGTACCATACTCCGCTCTCAGGTGGTTTGGGTTCCAAGACATGAGATTCCTTAGCCACATTACCGGCGTTGTTGAATCTGCCTTCATCAAGTTTCCATTCATCCTATCCGACTTGGCAGCCATGCTTCTTCTAGTTCGAATTCTCAGGAAGCTGGGGGACAAGAGGGCCGTTGAACACGCCTCCCTATATTGGTTGAATCCGCTCACAATCTTACTCTCAGGGGTCTGGGGCATGTACGACACTGTGGCGGTCACCTTCCTCCTCTTTGGCCTTGCATCACTGTTCCTCGATCGCAGATGGGGGGAGAGCGCGGTATTCTTTACGTTGAGCACCTTCACTAAGGGCTTCGGCATTATCGGTTTCATTCCTCTCCTGATAGTTCTCGTTCGGGATAGGAAGATAGTTGATCTTGCATGGTCCGCTGCAACCGGCGCTTGTGCGGCTCTCTTGATATTCCTGCCAGTCTTCCTAACTGGCGGACTTCGTGCGGTGCTTGACGTCGGCAGGGAGTTCATGAGGGGGAGAGCAGGGATGGGTTCTCAAGCCAGTACGCCAGGAGCATCGTACATGAGTTTTTTTGATCTGATTGGGCTCAGGCCACAGGCTTTTCATCTCAATATTCTTCTCTTCATGATCGTTCTTTGCTTGGGTGGATGGCTTGTGTACAAGCTTAAAGACAGCCGAACAGAGACGCGAGACATTGAAGCGATAGCTCTCTTCGCCAGCTTGGCGATGATAACTGCATATCTTTCGTTCTTCAGGATCTACGAGCAATACTATCTTTGGATACTGCCCTTCCTCACTTTGCTTTCATTTGCATTTAGGAAGGCTACGCTAGCTACTGCAGGGTTTATGCTCGGAAGCATCGTCGGCGGTATTGTTGTTCCTCTTGGTTTACTTCTCGCGGGAAGATTGTACTATTTCACACCCGTCAGTCTTCCTGCTGAGGGTGCCATAATAGCTGTTCTGCCTACATTCATCGTGGTTGCCACCCTCTTATCGGTTGTAGATCTTAGGAGAATCAGGGGAGACTGGATCTCGCTTGCTGATTATATTCTTCTTGTATCTCTGGGCGGTTGGCTCTCCGTTGAGGGTGCCTACCTTGCCTATTATGGAGTTCTCTCTTTGAGACACGCAGTCTGGGCGGCAGCAATAGCGGTTCTATTCCTGCTCGTACATTCCAATAGAATCGTGGAACGGTTGACTGACCTGCTTATGGTCCGTAAGTAGCTACTATGAGATCACCCCTTCGTCGTCTCTTAAATATGAGATTGGAGCTACCAGCCAACATGTCGTCGCCAGTCCGTCCTAAGAGATTGGTCGTTCTGTTTTTCTCGTTCGTGGCCTTGAGCCTTTTCCTTGCAGGATTTTGGATTGGGATTCAGAGAGATCACGCCGGCGTGGTGGCGGCCGAGTTTGCCACTATCAAGCCCGGATCTCCCCATGTGATACTGCTGAATGTCACAGCTGAGACAGTAGCCCTTAGAGGAGCAGTCTATTCCATCGACCGCCGTGTGAACGTAACCTACGAGATCCTCTATGCAGGAGCCACGCCACTTCAGCCACCGTCCTACGAAGGCGTTCAGTATTTTGTTAGTGAGAAGAAGCCTTTGCACCTTCTAGACTGGGCACCTCCGCGTCTAGGCGTCTACTTCCTGTTGTTCCGGACCGATGAGTTGACGGATGTGGGCTACTGGATGACGTTCGCTTCTCCGCGGCTCTCAGGTCCGCGGGCAGAGCTTCTAACTGCCTTGTGGGCCGGGGCGTTCTTGGCTAGTTTGGGGGTTGTGGCTAGTCTGCCCCTGCTACGGATCCACCACTGGCATATCGGCGTCGCGCTGATGGTTCTCTCGATTGGGTATCTCTTGTCCTGCGTTAGATGGTACAGAACGCTGCACTCGACAGAGTTTGAGTTGTTCCCTCTTCTCTTGATCACGCTCCTACTTATTGGCGCGGTAGTCTTCGCCAGTGACTTCAGGGACTTCCGGAGCTTCGTTAGGACCAAAGGAAAACATTGCTTCTAGAGGATGGATCCACTATCTTGGCTGTAGGCCACCAAATCTCGACGATTCGACATCATCCTCTTCGTAGTTTGGGTTGAGATCGTGGACCTGCCCATGATTGACTCGTGGATATCAAGGCCCGACAAGTATTCGGCGGACTCAGGGTTGAAGGTCCCTCATGTTATGGGCTCCAACAGGTAAGGGTTCCAAGGTCCTCCATTGCCAGACGCATCTCTCCGAAGAGGCGGCTTGGGCCAAGTGAAGCATGAGTATGTCCGCGTTCAGATGTGGGCTAGAAGGATTTAACGCCGTTAACTTAATAAGGATGGAGGGGGGCGCACTTAACGCCGTTAAGTGATGAGTGATCCAGTTCAAGCCAAGGCGAAGCTGATGAGCGGACAATCTAGGATCATATGTTTGACATTGGCCTTCTGCCTATTGCTTACCCTATTGGACATAGCCGTGCTTAACTTGGTATTCTTCTCGGGCCTCGTGAGCTTCACTATGATTGGCTTGTACCACAATGTTTTCCGGGCGATTGGAGTCACAATTCCGATCGTGATGGCGTTGATGTACAGTAGTACGGTGCCGATTCTTGCACATGTATTCCTATTGTCCGGCATGGAAGACACTTTGTTCTACGTACTTCAGTTTCATCCAATCCCAGAGGTTTACCAAGGAGTTGCTATCGCGGGACTATGGGAGCCGAAATGGTGGCAAGTGATTTTACTGAATGCTGGCGGAGTGGTTTGTTTGAGCCTCTTTCTGTATGCCTCTTTCTATATGACCTCCTTTCTGTCCCTCCACGTCAGCACTAGAGCGTCAGGATCTGGGTAAGGCCCCAAGATGAGGCATTGCTCCTTTCGATAGGTTGGGTTGATGGCGCCCGGTCGTCCATGGCCTAGATCGTCGATTTGATGGTGGGCAGAATGATCTGCGGGTTCCCTGTCGAATGGTCCTGGTTTTGTGGGTCCCTAGTTTCTATCGGTTCTAGGGTCCTTTGTTGCCTGTTGCTTCTTTCGGGAGAGGCGGTCTGTAGGCAAGTGAAGCCGTTAGCCTAGCCGACATCTGGCCATGTGCGGCTGTCGTCATAGGATTCTGCGACTTTCCATTCTGAAGCCAAAAAGCGTCTGCCGATGGGCTGGCTAGGGAGCGTAATTGGAAAGGCTCTGCGGCGACGCAGAATCTCAATAGACGATGCCCACGTGCAAGAACCAAAGGATGAGACGGCTGAGATGTTGGAGAAAACTGAATTTGAGATGCCGGGATGGCCTATGGATCAAGCTGAAGTTAGAGATAACCGTCGTTTGGGCGCCTAGATCACCTGTCTGAACTGTAAGCTACCAGGTCTCGATGACTGTGATTTGGTCAGCTGGGTCTACGTTGCCGTTTGTGTTTGTGTCGGTCCACTTGATTATGATTGCACGTGCGCCTGGTCGCTGGAGCACTCCTGAGTATGTGCTATCGTAGTATTGTAGGACCATTGATGCAGCGACCGTGCCGTACGCTGTTATGCCCCATGCGTGCAGCATCGTCTTGTCTGCTCGTGCGTCGTATACGAAGGCTATCAATGCGTAGTCGATGCTCCCCCAAGTGAAGGTGTAGTTGTTCCTCGTCAGCTCTGAGTGAAGGACGGGGTCTCCGATTCCAAGTCCGGAGGGCCATGTCATGTAGAAGGGTATTGCGTTGAAGCGCTCGTACTCGTATGCCATGGTGTTTACGGCGTGGCTGCCTATGGAGATGAATTTCTTATCGGCCGCTGCCCACGTCATCTTGACTTCTCCCGTTGAACTGCTATATGTTGTGACCCATGTATCGAGCAAGCTGCGGATGTTGCCTGATGTTGAGGCTCTTCCGAGCTTGCTTGCGGCGCCGATCGCGCCCATGTTGTCCCATGTGTAGGCTCTCCAGCCTGTTGGGCCGTGAGGTACGGTGTCTGCGACGATGAATATGGCGTCCAGGTTACCTGCCGATATGAAAGGTTGCGGGTAGTTTGTCAGTAGCGGGGTTTGGCTGACGTCGTAGGCGAATCTGGCGGCACCGATGATCATTCCGTTTGTTCTGTCAACGATCGTGTTGACCTGCCTTCCGCTCTCATCAACGCCGTCCTCATAACCGGCCTCCGTAGGACCGCCCAAGGTTGTGTTCAGGTAGTTGATCATTGAGCGCGTATAGGTTGTGTGGGAGAGCGCCTCGTAGGCGATGGCGGTCCTCAGGTAGGCTATTGGAGTGATTTGGCTGGGGGTGATAACCCATGTCCCTCCTCCACTAGTGACTATCCACTCGTATACGTAGTTTGGGTTAGCCAATCCGGTGTTGCCCTCAGTCCATGCCTGATATTTTCCGGTTGCGTTGTATCTCTTCTCTTGTGCAAGGTAGGCGTTTCGTGTGAGTTCTGCCAGTTGTGGGTTTGGATCAGCGAAGAACATTCCTAACTGGAGTGGTTCGCTTGTTAGATCCGCTCTCGGCAGCGTTATGCCATAAACGGTGACTTTCGGTCCATCCATCATCTGCTTCAACCGCTTCATAGCCTCAAGGACCGGTGTGTAGGAATCGTATCCGAAGTACATGAAGCCTTGAGAGACGTACCATGCGTAGATGCCTGTGCCTGCTTGACTGAACCTCGTAGAGCTTCCTGCCATAAGAGCTGTATTGAATCGAACCTTGACCAAGTTGTCTATGGTTGTGATCAGGTCTGGCCTGAAGGTCTTTAGGCGATGCATGGCGATGAGGAACTGTCCGTAGTCTGAGACATTAGTCTCTTCGGAGGATACCTCCGTGCCCGGGTTGCCTGTCCTCGCGTTATACCATAAATATGGTAGTTGATTGGTTGTAAGGGTGCATGTCTGAAGCCAATTGATCACCTTGTTTATTCTGTCGTCTGAACCCCATAGACCCGTCTTTCCTAAAATACCCAGTCTCGACACGTCCATTATGGCGTATAGGTAGGTTCCAAGATCCCAGAAGGTGAAGTAGGGCCAGTACCGGCCGGCGATCGGCAAGCCTGTTGTTGGATCTACCCCTAGATCTGTTGACGGACCGTAGTAGCGCCAGGCGTTCGTTGCCCATTTGATCCAGGTCGAGTTCGGTAGCATACTGCTTTCTGTCTTGGCGACTGCGGTTTCGACTGGCCCAGCAATCACAGCTAGCTGCAGCCCCACCAAGAGGGCAAGCATCGACAGTCCGGTGGCTTTTTGCATAGAAGGACACCTAGGCCACATCATTTGGCATCACGTTGAGGAGTTGGTTCTTTCTGAGATAGATAATTCTTCTTGTACCCTTCGTTTAAACGTCTTTGGCTTAGAGGTGAGATATGTTCGTCGTCTGTGGCTTTGAGCTGTGTCGAAGGTTTCGATACTAGGCTAGGTTCTGGAGTTTCGCGTATATTTCGTCAACGAATCTATTGATGGTGAGGTAGTTCAGAACTTTTCGCTGCCCGTTCTCGGCGATTCTTCTCCTTGTTCGATCGTCATGTATTAGCTTGGTTATGGCTGAGAGGAGTTGCTCTAGGCTCCCTGGTTGGACGCAGACGATCTCTTCGCCGGCGCGCAGGATCTCGGATATTCCGCTCGTTCTAGACGCGATAGCTGGGCAGCCGCACCCTAGGGCTTCTGCGGGTATGAGGCCGAACGGATCTCTCATCGGTGTAGAAATTACGACCGTGGAGCTGTGATAGGCAGCCACAACCTCAGAGGGTGAGAGATCATCTATCCTCCAGACTATTCTGTGGAGGTTGAGTTTCTCCATCTGCCGGTCGAATCGAGTGATCTCGCTTGAGGAGCCGCCTGTGAATATTGCCAACCAGCAATCGTCAGCGATCTCTCTCAGCGCCCTCAGAGCAACATTTGGGCTTCTCCATCGTTGGACTCCGTTTGGGAAGAACAGGACTGTGGACTTTTCTTTGATGTGGTCCCGGACTCTATGGGCTCCACCTGTGCTGTGGCGTAGCCGGTTTGGGAGGACTCCTGGGTATACGACTTCAATCTCGTCTTCTTCCAATCCGTAGACTTGGCTGTTTATGCGTCGCGTGAGCTTGCTATTGGCTATGACTAGGTCGCAGGAACGGACGGCTTCGACGTCTGAGTTTCGGTGGAGGCGTGAGAATGCGTCATAGAAGATTCTCTCGTGTAGCGGCAACACTCTAATGCCGTTTCTATCGTGCAGGACGGCTGGTGCGTCGTGCAAGTGGCAAGCAATAGTGCCACGGTGCCTCTTTCGGAAGATCTGAGCAGCAAGGGGGGATGGAAAACCGGACGCGAGCACCACCTGAGTATTGGGGTCAACGCGAAGGGACAGTTTTCTGGCGAAATCCTTCATGAAAACCCAGAAACGGTAAGATCCCAGCGCTTTGCTTCCTAGCTGTCTCACCGTTACGTTGGCATCGGAGAGTTCTCTAAGCCATATCGTATGACAGATGCCGGTGACGAAGTGGGTCTCAACATTCCTCTTGCTAAGACCGATGGCGAGATCTGCCATCAGTCTTTCGCTGCCACCGATAGTACGGTGCATATTGGGATGAATTATCGTCACATGCCGGAGCAATATGCGCCACCGCATCTGCCTACGCATCGTCGAGTTTTGCGAGTACTAGACATGCTACGGCATGAGTGTGAGCCGGCTTATAACATTCTTTTTCGACATCGTCTTGTGAAATCCTTTTCCAGTCGAATCTGAAGCCTGCCAGACGGCGATGTGGAGAGTACAACTCCAGTTTGAGGATCTTGAGTTTTCTCAGAAGTTTTGCAAGTGTTTCGGAATCGTAGTGTCGTTCGTAACCTTTGAGCCATCGGGCAATTGTGTGCCTCCTTGCATAAGGTACCGTGAGCAGGATCTTGCCGTCTCTTCGGGCCATCCTAGTCATCTGGGAGATGGCTGTTTCGTCGCCTCGGTCATAGATCGGGTCTCCGTAGGCACCCATTCCTATATGCTCGACAGTAGAGACTGATATTATTCGATCGAAGTATTCGGCGGGAAAGGGCGCGTTTCCTATGTCGGCGTGATAGAAACTCATGTTCGGATGTGTTTCAAAATATGGTCTAGTATCTATGCAGTGCACTTCGTATCCTGCTTTGGCTAGGCGGTAGGATAGGAGTGAGTCGCAGCAGCCTATGTCGAGTATCCGACCCTTGGGAAGGCTGAGATTTGATAGTACGAATCGGTTTTCGACCGTTCTCTCCTCATCGCCTAGGATTCTTGAGAGTATGTCAGTCTTGAGGTCGCCGAGCCGGAG
>Ga0129297_10002023_pt1 | contig 10338 bp, 9 predicted proteins | sample I18A1metaG_FD_94708 | JGI IMG/M metagenome (GOLD analysis project Ga0129297, IMG submission 94708) | Lake sediment bacterial and archeal communities from Gulf of Boni, Indonesia to study Microbial Dark Matter (Phase II) - ​I18A1 metaG | ecosystem: Environmental > Aquatic > Freshwater > Lake >... | reverse complement strand
GTACGCGAGCGCTTCATTACCTTTCATGTAGACGCGTTCCGTCATCTATCAGGTCCTCACCAACACCTCGTGTATCGCAAAATCTGGACAGACCCAATAGCAGATCCCGCAGGCCGTGCACGGGCCCTTCGTGCCCACGTAGTGCCAGACGGCAGGATGATAGCCCATTTTGTTCAACCTATCTGACAGTGCAAGGTTTCCTTGAGGGCACGCGACCACACAAAGCTCGCACCCTTTGCAGTGTTCCTCAAGAATCCTGACTAGGGCTTTTTCCTGCACAGTCTGCGCCAAACAACCTCCCGACCTGAAGGCGCCATGCCGTCTCTCTGCGCCGCTTAAGTGCGTTTCGTCGCTAGTCTAAATGCCCGGGCCGACTTCAACTGAGCGTAAGCCCACAATCAACCTATTTAGCGGAGCAACATCTCCAGTGCGCGCAATCTTCGAATGTCGGCATCTAGCTGCAGAATCAACAGACACGAATGAATCGGATGTGAGGTATGACGAGGGCTCGACTCGTCGTCAAAGGCATTGTTCAAGGGGTAGGATTCAGACCGTTCGTCTACAGAATTGCAACGGCCAACAAGCTTGTGGGATTTGTACGAAACCTCGGCGACGCTGGCGTCGAGGTCATAGTCGAAGGCCCCGACGCTTCTGTGTCGAGATTCATGGTCCAGCTCCAAGCCGAACGCCCGCCGACATCAGCAATACATCAAATCGACACCACCTTTCAGCCGGAGACGGGCGAGTTCAAAGAATTCCGAATCGTAAAGAGCAACGAGTCTCGAGTTCACATCGGTTCAGTGATTCCTCCAGACATCGCCATATGTGAGAACTGTCTGCGAGAATTGCGCGACAGGAGAGATCGTAGATTTGAATACTTCTTCATCACATGCACGGACTGCGGGCCACGCTACACGATCATCGACGCCTTACCGTACGATCGTCCGCGCACAACTATGAAAGACTTCGATATGTGCGAGAGATGCTCCGCGGAATACGTGAACCCAAACGACCGCAGGTTTCACGCACAAACGGTTGCCTGCTCCGATTGCGGCCCGTCAGTCGCGCTGCTTACGAACAACGGAAAGCGAGTCGATTCATCTGACCCGATACGTGAAGCCGGCAGACTCCTTGAGGGCGGCCACATAGTAGCGATCAAGGGCAACGGCGGGTTCCATCTTGCTTCGTCAACGCTTCTGACCGAGCCGATAGTCAGGCTTCGGAGGACCAAGTTCAGACTGCAAAAGCCCCTTGCTATAATGGCAAGAGATCTCGAGGCCGCAAGATCTTTTGCTGAGGTGGATCCTAACGAGGCGCGGCTCCTCACTTCCTATGCTAGACCGATAGTGCTTCTTCGGAAGCGTTCGGGCTTTCATCTCTCAGAGCAGATCTCTCCTGGGCTTCACAATATCGGCGTCATGCTCCCATACACGGGGCTCCATAGCATGCTCTTCGACGAGACGAAAGAACAAGCCTTCGTTATGACAAGTGCGAATCCTCCTGAGGAACCGATCATAAAGGACAACAAAGATGCTTTCGACAGATTGAGAGACGTCGTCGACTATTTCCTCGTTCATAACCGTTTGATCTCACAGCGATGTGATGACTCAGTAGTCAGATCGTTTGATGGAACGACGACACTGATTCGAAGATCCAGAGGCTACGCGCCGGCACCAGTCTCAGCTGCAGTTCCAAGGGATGCCTGCACACTCGGGGTCGGCGGACAGCTCAACGTGACATCCTGTCTCGTCCATGATGGAAGGGCATACATGACCCAGCACGTGGGCGATGTCGAGACTCTTCAGACGTTCGAGTTCCAGAAAGAGGCCACGCATCACCTCCTGATGCTCACGGGATGCAGGCCTGAAGCCGTCGGCCGCGACCTGCACCCGCTTTTCAGCACAACTAGATTTGCAGACGAACTAGGCAAGGAAGAAGGCATTCGAGTGATTCCTGTGCAACATCATTACGCGCATGTGGCAGGACTGATGGCTGAACATGATCTAAACGAAATTGTGGGAATATGTTGTGACGGTTATGGATACGGCGAGGACGGAGCAGCATGGGGCGGCGAGATCATCTTTGCAACTCGAACTGGACAAAAGCGAATTGGACACCTAGAGCCGCAGCCAATGATCGGAGGGGATCTTGCGACCAGGTACCCGCTGAGGATGGTCGCCGGCATCCTTCGAGACGATCCGCGTCTCCAAGACTGGCTGCTGGAAAGACAGACGCATTTCCCACATGGAAGGAAAGAGGTAGATACGATACTGACGCAACTTCGCTCCGGCAAGGTCCCCCTTACGACTAGCTGCGGTCGTGTATTGGACTCCGTATCGGCCATCATAGGCCTCTGTTACGAACGGACATACGAAGGCGAACCGGCCATGAAAGTTGAGTCCTGCGCAGTAGGGGGCAAGGATATTCTCAATCTCAAACCGACCCTCAAAGGAAACGTGGTCGGAATGAGCTCGATGGTCCGCGAGATCTTCACAAACGTCGGCCGCTACCCTCTCCGAGACCTCGCATACTCAGCGCAATCATACATCGCACGTTCTCTGGGCGAGTGCGCCGTCGCAGCCGCGGCAGATTTAGGAGTCAAATCAATAGGCTTCACGGGGGGCGTCGCATACAACGAGCAGATCACTTGCACTTTGAGAGCGACTGTAGAGAAAGAGGGACTCCGCTTCTTGGCAAGTGAGGCCGTGCCGCCCGGTGACGGAGGCGTCTCATTCGGACAAGCCGTTATGGCCGCGATGATTTCTTGACACGATAGCACAAGCGCTAGAGCAGTTTTCACCAAGCCGATCTCCAGACGAAATCCCAAGCAGCAGTTTCATTTCATGTCCCATGTTTCCAGAACTACTTACCTTGCTCTCCAAGTCTGCCCTACCTGTATCATATACAATAACCCTAATAGTTTGGGCATCCAACCTCGCGAAGGTCCCAATGTGTCTCGCCTTTCCGGGTCGAGTCATCACGATAGATGGTGACTTTGCCAAGGTTGACTTCGGTGAAGGAACAGCGAGGGAAGGCATCAACGTCTCGCTAGTTGATGTCAGACCCGGCCAGTATGTGCTCGTCCATGCAGGATACGCGATCCAAGTGATGGACGAGAAGGAGGCACAGAAGACCCTCTCGTACTGGAGAGAAATCCTCGCTTACGAAGGAGTCGAGACTCCCCGGTAGGGGAATGCTTTGTCAGTCCTTGACGGCTACCGGGATCCTCACTTGGCGAGACGGCTCAAGGCTAGAATCGATCGACTCAGCGAAGCGATAGGACGAGACATTCTCATCATGCACGTGTGCGGATCTCACGAGTGGACAATCACGCACCACGGCGTGAGAAGCCTGCTGCCCGACACGGTAGAGGTTCGCGCTGGACCAGGATGCCCGGTGTGCGTAACGCCCGCTGCCGACATTGATGCCGCTGTGAATCTGGCACTTGAAGGCAAGACAATTCTCACTTACGGCGACATGTCGCGAGCGAAGGGATCGAAGAAATCGCTCGCTGAGGCCAAGACGCTCGGCGCAGACGTGCGGATCGTGTACAGCGTGCATGACGCAGTCAAGATCGCAAAGTCACGACCAGACGGCGAGTTCATGTTCTTCGCGGTGGGCTTCGAGACCACTGCGCCGGCAACGGCCTACGAAATACTTCACCGTCCACCGTCTAACCTCCGCCTGCTAACATCCTACCGATACGTCCCATCAGCAGTCGAGGCGGTGTCAAGATCACCGGATCTCCGAGTCGACGCTTTCATCAACGCAGGACACGCGTCAACGATAACGGGGATGAAAGCATACAAAGCCTGCTTCGACGAATGCCGCAAGCCAATGGTCTTTTCAGGGTTCGAACCGCTCGACGTGCTGATATCCGTTGCGATGATCCTGACTCAGATCCGCGAAGAAGAACCCAAGATGGAGAACGAGTACACAAGGTCCGTTACGTGGGAAGGGAACGTGAAGGCTCAGGAGACAATGTCGAAGGCCTTCGACCTCAGAGAGGGGTACTGGCGTGGAGTCGCAATGATACCGAACAGCGCCTTGGATCTGAAGCCCGAGTTCTCACATCTAGACGCACGCGCCCATTACGGGTTGTCTAGGAGCGGTGAGAGCGCAGAATTCGTCAAGAACGCTCGATGCGCTGACGTAATCATCGGCAAGATCGATCCTCCAGAATGCCCGCTCTACATGAAAGAATGTACACCTGCAAGCCCCCTCGGGCCCACGATGGTCTCTTCCGAGGGAACCTGCAAGATCTGGGCAGATCACAGGATCGTATCGGCAATGGGGTGCCGACTCTAGTGCCGCGCCACTCACGCGCCGTGTCTCCAATTCGTCGGCCATCCCGATTCCAGAACGCCCGCAACAATGTTTTCCCGAGCTAGCGGACCAGACGTTTGTCCATGGCGGCCCTATCGACTCTATTTGCTTTCTAGACGGAATATATATGATTTTAACTTCAGGTCAGAAGTTGCTGCGAGGTAATGACGCGACTAGAACGGTTGTGGAAATCGCGTCTCGCCCTCTATCAAGGTTCGGAAAATGGAGATTCGCAAAGTCCAGAAGGTCGGGCACTCGACGCTCACGGTTTCACTGCCACGAGACTGGGTTGAACAGGTAGGGCTCAAGCAAGGGGATGTGGTGACGCTCAGACGCACGGATAACGGGTGTCTCAGACTCGTTCCAGGTGTCGCAGGGGAAAAAACGGAGTCTGCGGCGGCAAGAATAGACGCTGATCTCTGCAGGGAACATGAACTGCTGTCAAGAATCATCACCGGAAACTACATCCAGGGACGAGATTCAGTCACTATCACGTCGAGTAAGGACCTGACCTCCGAGCACTTGTGGGAGATCAGAAGCACGGTCCAAAGACTGATGGGGCTCAGCATTGTTGAACAGACTCCTAGACGGATCGTGATTCAGAGTTTCGTGGACCCGTCGAAATTTCCCGTCAGCGGCCTGATCTCCAGACTGCACAGGGTTGGGCTTTCGATGCAAGAAGCATCGATGGCAGCCCTCTTGGAGAAGAGACAGGACATCGCTGGAGAGGTCCTCCAGATGGAAAACGAGGCCGACAGGATCTACTGGCTGATAGTGCGCCAGCTCATACTTGCAACTACTAGGCTCACTGCTGCTCACGAAATAGGGGTTATCAGCCCCCAGCATGCACTCGGGAACCGTATCGTTGCCAAGTACTTGGAGTGCATCGCAGATTGCGCAGAGAACATTGCTAAGGAGGTCATCGGAATCAAGGACGAAGACTATGAGAAGTATAGATCGGTGCTCGACGAAATCGCTGAGATGCAAGACGAAGTACGGGTCATCTCGGAGAACACAATGAAGGCATTCACAAAGCTTGATGTGAATCTGGCGAACAAGTCGATCGAAGAGGGGACCCGCGCTCAAAGCAGAAACAGAAGAATTTCGGACAAGATCGTGGATGACATATCAAACCGAAATGTTGCTCTCGCATTTAGGTCGATCGCGTGGAACCTGACTGAGACGGCAAGATACTGCCAGATGATCGCAGAGGTCACAATCAACAGGTACCTGGAAGAACCAAGTGAAATATGCGACTTCAAGAAACTTGAGTAAGAGACTGAAGCTGCTGAAACCGCCTAGGCTTTCACATAGCGGGCATGTTCCGTACCTGCTCGCTTGAGAAGACTCCTCGGTCTGTGATAACTCCGGTCACGAGGTCAAGCGGCGTCGAGTCAAAAGCAGGATTGAAGACCTTGATGCCTCTGGGTGCGATCAGTCTTCCCAGAATCTGCGTAACCTCGCCCGGGGGACGCTCCTCGATTGACACCTCTGTGGATTCTCCAGTCAGGTCGAAGGTCGTAAGAGGCGCGGCAGAATAGAATGGAACGCCATGATGCCTGGCCGCGAGGGCGATCACTAACGTGCCCACCTTGTTGATGACGGCTGTTCTGGTTATGCGATCGGCTCCCACGATCACCTTGTTCACCATGCCCTTCGACATTGCGATGCCAACGGCGCCGTCGACTATCAGAGTCGTGGGGATCTTGCCTGACAACGCCTCGTAGGCAGTTATTCTGGCTCCCTGTAGTCTAGGCCTCGTCTCAGTCGCTATGACGTTAACCTTCTTTCCTTGGCTGATGGCGGTTCGGATAACCCCGAACGCCGTGCCGTAGCTCACAGTCGCCATAGTACCTGTGTTGCAGTGTGTGAGAATCGTATCCCCGTCTTCAATCAGCTCGGCGCCAAAGGCGCCGATCCTGCGATTGGCCTCCACATCTTCATCCGCCATGAGTCGTGCTTCATCTACCATGGCCCGCCTAACGTCGCGCCCCTGAGCAACAGCCTCCCTAGCTTTCTTCAGCATCCGCTCAACCGCCCAGAAGAGATTCCGAGCAGTCGGCCGAGATACGCAAAATAGTTCTCCCGCCTTCTCGAGATCCTCCAGCAATAGTCTACTCTCTTTACGCTTGTTCCGTTTTGCCGCGAGGGCTAAGCCCATTGCTGCGGTGACTCCGATGGCCGGCGCGCCCCTCACCGTCATGTCGCGGATAGCTTGGGCAACTTGTCTGTGATCTGTACACGTGACAAACGTCAGTCGATCAGGAAGTTTGCGTTGATCGACTAGGCGGACTCCTTTGCGAGTCCACTCCACAGTTCTGAGAGTCGCCAGATCCAACTCTGACGCCGTCGTAGAGCATGACGCGATCACATTAAAAGTGCACGTCAGTCTACATGACGTTCGATTGACCGAAAAAGGACTGAGCGATAGGTGAGTGAACTAGAGGCCGAGAAGACGTTTCAGGTGTACGAGGCTTTCCTACGAGCAGGTCAGGTCATACTTCCAAGAGCCTCAGAGCTCATGGAGCTCCGAGAACGCGGCTTCGGAGAACTGAGGGGAAAGAGACTCGTTCTCACTCCGAACGAGGCTTTCTACCTTGTTGAGAAGGGGAGAGTCACAGTTGAGGGAACTGGGAAAGAACAGATCACTCTTGAACAACTTGTGAAGTCGGTCTCTGCGAAACGGCCTGAAGTCTGGGTCAAGTATCTAGTGTACCGCGACCTCCGGGATAGAGGATACATAGTCAGGGAGTGTCCCGTCTTTGACTTTGAGATCCATGGAAAAGGACCTATGAGGAGATACGTCTACATCGTGTACGAAGGCGGCGAAGCTAGCCTGAAGACCCTTCGGAAGCTCCTGAAACGAGCGACCCTTGACAAGAAAGACCTGATAGTGGCCGTGGTTGACCGGAGGACAGACATCGTCTACTACTCACTGGACTTCCTCAAAGTCTAGAATAGCTTTCAGGCATCATCCAGTCAGGCGACGACCCAGTCAAACATTCACAAATGAGCTAGTACGGTTGTCTTGCCCCGCAGGCAGGACACACGGCTGTCTCCTTGGCCAAGCCTGCTCCGCATTGGATGCAATACTTCTCCGGTCGTGGCGGCGGGGGAGGCATGTACGGCCGAGGCGTCTCCACATGCTCACGCGGCGGAGGATGGAGCACACCGCCCAGCAACCCTCCAGCCGTACCTGCAACGATCTGCATGACCAGAGTTAGCCCCAAGGCTACCATGAGGACGCTCTGAGGTATTTCCGGAACCGCGGGGGGAGTGTACAGCTCTGAAGAGACCAAGGCGACGAATATCGAAAGCTGAACAGGAAAGCTGAGTATCCCCACAACAAGGCCTGCCACCGTCGCCTTCCTGCGTGGGCCGTACAGTAGCAAGCCGCTGACCAAACCGCCTATGAAGGCGCCTATGGCGCTGCCTGCCGGGAGCTCGACCACATCAAGGACTACTCCGACGATTCCTGCAACAGCTAACCCTGCCAGGACAGACAAGCCCATACCGACTCTTCTGGATGACAAAACTTGCACGTCCAGTTAGGAGTCTACGGGACCTACCGTTCACACTAATAAGTGATGATCTGATCAGACTGCAAGAAAGCACTTAGCAGACCGTCAGATGAGGTATCGGAATACAAGATCACAGAGGCGAGCGAATTGTCAGACAAGCAGTTTACTTTGCCGAGAGGGATCAGGGATATCGAGCCTGAAGAGATGGCCAAACGGAATTGGGTCTACGATAGAATACGAGATGTGTTTCGAAGATACGCGTTCCAAGAGATGGAGCCTGCCACACTTGAGGAGCTCCGCACTCTCGAAGCCAAGAGCGGGCCGGCGATCAAGGATGAAATCTACTGGTTCAATGACAAGTCTGGTCGCAGCATCGGCCTCAGGTTCGACCTCACCGTTGGTATGGCCCGCATGGTTGCTGGCCGTTCGGACCTTCCTGAACCCATGAAGCTCGCTTCGATTGGAGGAAATTGGCGGTACGATGAGCCTCAGTTTGGAAGATACAGGTACTTCACTCAATGGGACGCTGAGATCTTTGGATCCGACGACCCCACGGCCGACGCCGAGGTTATCGCGCTCAGCATGGACATCCTCTCCAATGTGGGCCTAACGGAATATCAGGTCCGGGTCTCGAATCGAAGGGTTATCCAAAGTTTCGTTGAAAGTCAGGGAGTTCAGACGCAGGAGAAGATCGACGCAGTCTTCCGAGTAGTTGACAAGTCGAGAAAGATCTCTAGAGAGGCCGTCATGTCAGAGCTCGGTGCATTGGGACTCCAGCGTAAAACCGTGGATTCCCTCGCAGAGTTCATGTCGATACAGGGCAATTCTGCCGAGGTTCTGGGCAGAATCTCCGAGCTGCAACCGAAAGGTACGGAGGCCATGCTAGGCTACAGCCAGCTCACCGAACTTGCCGACGCACTCCAAGGATTCAACAGACTAGACCGTTGTATCTTCGACATGAGCGTCGTAAGAGGAATCGGATACTACGATGGCATAGTCTTTGAGGCCTTCGACAAGGGAGGCGAAGACGTTGGAGCAGTCCTGGGCGGAGGCAGGTACGATAAACTCTGCGCAATCTACGGAAAGAAAGAAATTCCGGCTACCGGGGTAGCAGGAGGCATCGAGAGACTGCTGATCTCGCTTGAACGAGCTGGGGTCTTTCCGAGATTGACACAGGCCGGAACTGTGTTCATCGCCGCCGTCAATGATGCAGTTAGGCGACAGGCGCTCACGGTGGCAGACAGGTTGCGGACCGCTCGAATCTCAACGGACGTAGATATGAAGCGCAGGTCACTCGCGAAACAACTTGAGTACTCCGACTCGCTGGGGATCCCTTACACGTTGATAGTGGGTCCCCAAGAACTAGAATCCGGCAGGTTCAAGCTGAGAGATATGAGAAAACGCGTCGAGCAGAGTCTCACATTCGACGAGATTGTCGCACTGATTACTCGTTCGTCCCCCTGAATGGGAAGCAAGTTGTACGACAATGCTCATCCAAGGATGATTCACCATAGGCGTCCAACAGAATCGGGTCGGAAAGAAGCCGATCACTCGAGAGTGGCGGGCCCGCGGGGATTTGAACCCCGGACTTTCGCGTGCGTTTCAGGCACACTCTACAGCTGATTCCGCGGTTCACTTAGGAGGCTCGGCTAGCCTCACGTGTCTATCTGCCGCGCTATCCATACTACGCCTCGCAGGCGATGACCTGCGGGACTGCGCCACGGGCCCAGCCAACAAGACTAGCCCCGTATGCTGCCATATAGTTTGCTCGCGCTCAAATTTGTGATGGCAACCTTTTAGCAAAGCGCGTGTTCTAGCAGATATTGGCGGGGGTTCCCGAGACCCAGATCACGGCTTCAGGGCGGGATTCAGGTCAAAGGGGCAGGTCGACCGATACGAAAGTCGTGCCACACTTAAGATCCGCCTCGGGATACGAGATCCTGTGGCGTAGGCCTTCGTGGGTTCGAACCCCACCCCCCGCACTGTTTTGGTGTTTCTCTCTACCATCATTTGATGTGCACACACGAGACGTACGACGCAAATGGCTCACGTTGAGTGTGGGTAGCAGTCTTCGCTCCATAGCAGCGATCTCAGGCATCGCACACTAAAGACCAGAATCTTGGACGGTCCTTCGTACCCACCTGATCAGATCTGACTTCTCCGCAGACCTTGCCAAGCAATAGTCGCTGACGGATGGCTGGTCGGGAAGACCCGAGATCGTTTCGAGTACGAACGGTGCATCGCACTCACGAATCAAATCACCGAGTTGCGAACCGTCAATTGCTCCTCCGTGCCTCGGGTCGATCAACGCTGCCATGTCGGAGTAGTCTTTCTGCACTTTGCCTTGCTGACGCTGCCGTATGTGATTTGGCAATCTCTCGTGAGTCAAAACGTAGTTCCGGTCTCTCGCAGCCTTGGTTTTGTACAGAAGAAGAAGTTCTTTGATAGGAACATAGAAGTATTCATTGTCAACCAGTCTGCGCCTGACCAT
>Ga0129297_10002021_pt1 | contig 10341 bp, 6 predicted proteins | sample I18A1metaG_FD_94708 | JGI IMG/M metagenome (GOLD analysis project Ga0129297, IMG submission 94708) | Lake sediment bacterial and archeal communities from Gulf of Boni, Indonesia to study Microbial Dark Matter (Phase II) - ​I18A1 metaG | ecosystem: Environmental > Aquatic > Freshwater > Lake >... | reverse complement strand
CGGTCTGCCGTTCCAGCAGGCCGAGCTCGAAGCGGTCGGTGCGCGCTTCTCATTCAGGCGCGAGTTCTGCGCCCTTGCTCCCGGGCTGTATTATTCCGGCGAAATTCCGCGCGTGACCCCCTTTGAGACTGGTGACCCTCACCTGGTGATTGCCGACGATAGCGGCGGCTATTGCCACGACCCTTTTGACGACGATGCATTTGTGGCTGTGGAATCGGGGCAGGGTCTCGTCGTGCTGCTCGGCTGCGCTCATGCCGGAGTCGTGAACAGCCTGCGCCACGCTGCGGCAAGGACGGAGCGGCCGATACATGCCATCGTCGGTGGAACCCACCTTGCCCCGGCTGGAGATTCCCAGTTCACCGGGACGGTGGCTGCGCTGCGCGAATTTGGAGTGTCGAAGCTGGCTGTCTCCCATTGTACCGGACTCCCCCGGTCTGCCCAGTTGAGCATCGAGTTCCCGGGTCGCTTCGTTTTCGCTTCGGTCGGAACGGCACTGGATTTCTGAACGCTTCAAGCAAGTAGGGAAGAAAAAGTCCGTCTCTGGCAGTGAGGGCAGGGGGGCGGGGAGAGTCAATCGCTCTCCCCGCCGCAGATTTTGTTGAGCCTATTTCGCCGGAGGCGGCTCTGCTGCCGGCGCTTGCTGGCAAGGATGCACGGCAGCCGGAGAACAGGGAGCCTGAGGCTGCTGCTTGCAGCAGCATTTAGCGCAGGGGGAAGGCCCCCGATGGTGACCCCAGCAGCAGGACGAAAGCAGAATGGTTGCAACGGTGACGGCAAGCAGTCTTTTCATGATGCCTCCTTGTTTTTTCGTGAAATTCTAGCAGAACTTTAATGCATTGTCCATGCCTCCATTACTCTAAAATATCAACGATTACAGCTTGTTAGTGTGGCGTGGCAAAATTTCGGAACCATTGACAGCCGTCGCCCTGTCGGCGTAAATTTTCACTCGCCCGTTGGTGAACGGCAACAAAAACATCGTGAGGCTTGACTCAATGACTATTCAGGAAAAGAGCATTCTTATCGTCGACGACTCTCCTTCGATCCGTGCCATGCTCGGCGACATGCTCGAGAGCGCCGGCTACAAGGTGATGGAAGCGGTCGACGGGCATGAAGCGTTCAAGCTGGTCGAATACCTCAAGTTCGACCTGATCATCACCGATCTCAGCATGCCGGTCATGGACGGAATCTCCTTCATCCGGAAAGCCAAAACGCTTCCCCTGTGCCGTTTCGTCCCGATCGTAGTGCTTTCCTCCGAAGAGGAGGGGAGCAAGATCGAGGAGGCGAAGCGGGTCGGCGCCTCGACCTATCTGACCAAACCGTTCAAGGAGCAACAGTTGCGCTCGATGCTCAGGGTTGTCCTGGGCACCTGACCTCGATTTCAGCGACAGTCGAGGTGTGGCCAAGATCGCGCGTTTGCCTGGGCCGTCGGAGGGGATAATGGAAGCGCAGGAACTTCTCAAAGCAGTCCTGGACGCAGTCCCGGAGCCGATCTTTTACAAGGATGATCGCGGCATCTATCTTGGCTGCAACAAGGCTTTCTCCGACTACCTCGGCATGGCGCGCGAGAAAATCATCGGCAGCAGCGTCTACGACGTCGCACCCAAAGAGCTGGCCGACGTCTACTACCAGGCTGATCAGCAGCTCTTCAAGCAAGGCGGTTCCCAGACCTATGAGGCGTCCGTCGTCTATGCCGACGGCACCCGGCATGACGTCATCTTCCACAAGGCGGTTTTCCACCGGCCGGACGGAAGTCTGGGCGGCCTGGTCGGCACCATGGTCGACGTCACCGAGCGCAAGCGGGCCGAGGAGACCGCCCGTTACTTGCGTCATTTCGATCCACTGACCGGACTGCCTAACCAGATACTGTTCGTCGACCGGCTCAATCTCGAACTTGCCCACGCCCACCGTCTCGGCCAGTGCTTCGCCGTCTGTTGTCTCGACCTGGACAATTTCAAGAAGATCAATGCCGCCCTAGGTCACTCCTCCGGTAACGAACTGTTGCAGAGCGTTTCCTCCCGATTGACGGCCTGTCTCCGTGAAGATGATACCGTCGCGAGGATGGGCGGGGACAGTTTCAACCTTTTGCTACCCAATATCGTCTCTGCCGAAACGGCGACTGGCGTCGTCAGCAAGATTCTGGAAAACCTCCGCACCCCCTATGAAATCGCCGGGCGGGAAGTCTTCATTTCCGCCAGCATCGGCATTGCCCTCTTCCCTTACGATGGGCAGGATGGCCCCAGCCTGCTGCGCCATGCCGATACGGCCCTGCAACGTGCAAAGGAGAAAGGGCGGGACTGCCACCATTTCTTCGATCTGGAGATGAACCGCAGGGCCGAGGAAAGGATGGATCTCGAGGTGCGGCTTCGGCGGGCCGTCGATGAAAAGCAGTTCGTTCTCCATTACCAACCCCAAATCGACACGGTGACCGGGCGGCCGGTCGGTGTGGAGGCGCTGATTCGATGGCGCCAGGACGACGGCAGCCTGCTGATGCCGGATCGCTTCATCCAGTTGGCAGAGCAGACAGGGCTGATTCTCCCTATCGGAGAATGGGTGCTGCGGACTGCCTGTCTTCAAGCGCGGCAATGGCAGGTGGCGGGCCTCGAGGGCGTGCGCATGGCGGTCAACATATCCCCCCGCCAATTTCAGCATCCCAATCTCTTCAGGATCGTCGAAGGCGTACTCGCCGAAACTGGGCTTTCGCCGCATCTGCTCAGTCTCGAAGTGACCGAAAGTCTGGTCATGCAGGATGTCGACCGTGCTATCGAGACCCTGTTGCTGCTCAAACACCTTGGTGTCCACCTGGCCATCGACGATTTCGGTACCGGTTATTCTTCTCTCAGCTACCTGCGTCGTTTCCCTATCGATCTGCTCAAGATCGACCGTTCTTTCATCATGGAGATTCCCGAGATTGCTGACGATATGGCTATCGTCGCTGCCGTCATCGCCATGGCTCGCAACCTCAGTCTCAAAGTCCTTGCAGAGGGAGTGCAGACGCCGGCTCAACAGCTTTTTCTCCAGGCTCAGGGGTGTGACGAACTGCAGGGGTATCTGTTCTCACCCCCTCTGGATGGGCAGGAAGCCAGGTGCTGGCTTGATTGTCCGGAATTACGGTGAGATCATGTAGCAGAGAAGGCGCTTATGGCGCCTTTTCTGCTACCGTGCTTGTGGGGAGTTTGCTCGCTTTTGCGAAAGGGGCTTGTGAAATTGCCGGTTATGCCGGTGGGGTTCCGAAAACCGATGCCGGTTCGCAGTCCATCGAAAGGGGCAAGGGAGACCTCAGTTGCTCTTCGAAAAGATCGGCTGGCAGGGGCTTGCTGAGCAGGTACCCCTGGGCCTCGTCGCAGCCGATTTCCTTCAGGAACCGCAGTTGGGCGACGGTTTCGACCCCTTCGGCAATCACGGTCAATCCCAGCGAGTGAGCCATTTCCACGATGTGCCGGGCGATCTTGGCGTCATTGGAGCTCTCCGGAAGATTCTGGACGAAGGAGCGGTCCATCTTCAACTGATCGACGGGGAAATTCCTGAGGTAACTGAGTGAGGAGTAACCGACGCCGAAATCGTCGATGGCGACAGTGATCCCGAAGGCATGAAGCTGCTTCAGTTTGAGGATGTTTTCCCGCACATCCTGCATGACTATGCTTTCGGTCAGTTCGACGTTGAGCCAGCGCGGCTCCAGCTTGAACTGCTCGAGAATGCGGGAGAGAATTTCCATGAATTCCCGATCCTGGAACTGATGCGGCGAGACGTTGACGCCCAGCCGGATCGGCTCGAATCCCTGGTCCTGCCAGAGCTTGGCCTGGCGGCAAGCCGTGCGCATCATCCACTCGCCGATCGGAAAGATCAGCCCGATTTCCTCCGCCAGGGGGATGAAGGTGGCGGGGGAAATCATCCCTCCTTTCGGGTGCTGCCATCTCAGCAGTGCTTCCATCCCGACAATCCGGCCGCTCTGCAGGTCGACCTGGGGCTGGTAGTAGACGCGCAGTTCGTGGCGGTCGAGAACACGGTGCAGGCTGTTCTCGAGTTCCATCCGCTCGACGGCCTGGGCATTCATAGACGGCTTGTAGATCTGGCAGTTGTTGCGTCCGAGGTCTTTGGCCCGATAGAGGGCGATGTCGGCATTCTTGATGAGGGTCTGCGCGTCGTTTCCGTCACGGGGGAAGAGCGCCATGCCGATGCTCCCGGTGCCATGGAGTTCCTGCCCGTCGATGATGAAGGGCAAGCGAAGCGCCCGCAGGATTTTCTGGGCGACCAGTGCCGCGTCCGCCTCGCCGTGGACCTGGGCGAGCAAAAGGTTGAATTCGTCGCCTCCAAAGCGGCTGACGGTGTCGCTTTCACGGACGCATCCGCGCAATCGCTCGGCCATCTCCTGCAGCAACCGGTCGCCGGCATGATGTCCGAGGGTGTCGTTGATTGACTTGAAGCGGTCGAGATCGACGAAGAGCAATGCCATGGTTTGTGTGGACCGCCGCGCCATGACGATCGCCTGCTCCACACGGTCGTTGAACAGGATGCGGTTCGGAAGACCGGTCAGCGGGTCGTGATAGGCGAGGTGTCGCACTTTCTCCTCGGCGTTCCTGCGTTCGGTGATATCGAGTAGTGTGCCGAAGATGGCGGGTTGCCCGTTGTAGGTGCTCGACGTGCAGTGCGCTTCGAGATAGATATGGCTGCCGTTGCGGTGGCATCCCCTGAATTCGAACTGCATGTTGCTCGTTTCGCCGATCGTCTGCAGGCATATCTGCCCGGAAACAAAGGCCTTGTCGTCCGGGACGATGAGGTCGAGAAAACCGATCCCCCCTTCGATTTCTCCGCCGCTGAGACCGAAAATCTCTGCAAACCGCGGATTGGTGTAGGCAAGGCGGTCGTCCTGAATGATGTAGACTCCGACCATGGTCTTTTCCACCAGGAATCGGTACTTCGTCTCGGCGGCCTCGATTCGTTCCAGAAGCTGCTCGATCCGGCGGCGCTTGTCGATCTCCTGCTGAAGCTTGCGGCCGGCGGTGAAGACTTCCCAGCGCTGCGAGGTCAGATACCGATCGAGAGTCGCCTCTGATGTCTCCCGCAGCGACTCCATCTCCTTGTAGCTCTGCTCGAGAGACGACGACAGGGATCTGAAGCTGTCGACCAAGGATTCCACCTCGGGCGCCGCACCGTGGGGCCACTCGATCTTCTCGTTGCGTCGGATCTTCTCCGGCAGGTCGCTCGTAACCCTGACAAGCTGATTGAGCGGGGTGGTCAACCGTCGGGTCAGCAGCGGAGCGAGCATCATCGCGGCGAAAGCCGGAAGGAGCATGGCTGCCAGGCTCCGGGTGAACATCCTCTGCAGATGCGACCGATGCACCGCTTGCGGAATCCGGGCGGATAGCAGCAGGGGCAGCCTTTCGTCTCCGCCCAGCCTTTCGAAGGTGGCCCTGTTCACGAACATCGGCTCTTCGAGGTTTTCCTTGCGACTGTTCCAGAGGAAGCGTCGTGTTCCGTCTCCCCACGAACTCCCGAGCCTCCCGCTCGGCGGATCAGGCGAGGACTGCCCTCCCGGCGCGACGGCTCCTGAAAGCTGATGCCCTTTTTCGTCGATGAGGCTCAGGGCAAGGGCAGGGGTTCGATTCAGTTCGTTCAGCAACTGATCGAGTTGAGAGGGGTCGAGAATGCCTCCTATCATGCCGAGAAACTGTTCATTGCCGAAGATCGGGACCGCTACGGCCAGACGGGGCTCCTGGGGGGGCACCTCGGCCACGGCGAGAAACATCTCCCGGCGTCCGGTCCCGGAAGCGAGCTCCATCAGTTCGGCGGAAAACCACGGATGACGCGTATCGGGGCGAGCGGAAGACTTCGCAGTGCTGACGGCCAGCGGCTTCCCGTCGGGAGTGGCTACTACAAGCATCGCAAGGGCCGGATGCTTGCGTCTCAACGCATCTCCCTTCTGCCGAAGAATGTCGGCGGACGGCAGCTTTTCGCCGGGCGCCACGCCTGCTGCCATCTCCCGGAGTTCCTCGTCGATCCGGTGGCTCGTCGTGCTCAACCGGGACCAGGCACTGCGGCAATCATCGGCGAGCCCCTGCTCCAGGCCGGAGCCTGCGACGTCGCGCACGGTGCCTGCGTTCAGAACGATGACGGCAATGGCAGGCAGCAAAAAACAGCCGACAAGGAGATTGAACTGCCCCTGCCAGAGAATCGGAACGCGTCGACTGACGGGGGCCAGAAAATGGTTGATGGCCGCAGCCGAAACAGCATTGATCAGTGCCGTGACAGTGCAACCGAGGAGGGCTGCGGCAAGGAGCATCGCGCCGGATTTGGGCCCGACGGCCCAATAGAGGGCCTGCAGCGGCAGTCCGAAGAGAAGCCAGAAGATGCCGTCGGCTCCCAGGAGACTCTTCATCCCGCGCCGCAGCAACATGGCGACGATCAATGCCTCGAGGGGGAGCAGCAGAGCCGCTGCGGGCTGGTGCCAGACGACGAAGGAGGCGAGTGCCGCCAGGACTCCTCCGAGCACTCCCCATGCACCGCCATGCAACCGGGTCATCAGGATAATCGCACAACTGCCCAATACGACGGGCACCCCCTGGAGGGTAACCAGGGGGAAGATCGTTCCGGCGAGGGCAGCTGCCATCAGGATGCCGAGCATGGGCAGGACATCTCCCGACCTAAAGAAACACAATCGATTGATGAGGTGATTAACACGATTTGTCGCATCTTTAGTTGATTAATCTACCCGAACTTAAAGCTGTGTCAATGAACGCTTTTCCACTTTACAATCCTCCCCCTTTTCTATATTTTGACTGCGCCTCGCGCCTTTAGAACGAACAGGATGCTTCGGACGCATGTCTCAGGAACGGATCCGCAACTTTTCCATCATCGCCCACATCGATCACGGCAAGTCGACCCTGGCCGATCGTCTGCTCGAGGTGACCGGAACCCTCTCCGAACGGGAGAAGACCGACCAGTTCCTCGACAAGATGGAACTGGAGCGGGAGCGGGGGATCACCATCAAGGCCCAGGCGGTCCGTCTCAACTATCGGGCCGATGACGGGAAGGATTATGTCCTCAACCTGATTGACACGCCGGGGCACGTCGACTTCACCTACGAGGTCAGCCGCTCCCTTTCGGCCTGTGAAGGGGCTCTGCTCGTCGTCGACGCCTCCCAGGGAGTCGAAGCCCAGACCCTTGCCAACGTCTATCTCGCCATCGACCAGAACCTGGAGGTCTTCCCCGTCCTCAACAAGATCGACTTGCCGGCTGCGGAGCCGGCCCGGGTCAAGGCCGAAATCGAGGAGATCATCGGTCTCGATACCCACGATGCCGTCGAAGCGAGCGCCAAGGAGGGGATCGGCATCCACGAGATCCTTGAGGCGATCGTGCACAAGGTGCCGCCGCCGAGGGGGGACGCCCGGGCGCCGCTCAAGGCGCTGATCTTCGACTCCTGGTACGACCCCTATCAGGGGGTCATCGTCCTGGTGCGCCTCTTCGACGGGATCCTGCGCAAGGGGGACAAGGTCCAGCTGATGGCGAGTCGCAGGAACTACGAGGTGCTCAAGGTCGGCGTCTTCGCGCCGCACCCCGTGGAAGTGCCGGAGCTCGGGCCGGGCGAGGTCGGCTTCGTCATCGCCGGCATCAAGGTGGTGCAGGACGCCAAGGTCGGAGACACCATCACCCACCTGCACAGCCCGGCCGACGTGCCGCTTCCCGGCTTCAAGGAAGTCAAGCCGATGGTCTTCTCCGGGCTCTATCCCATCGACACGGGTGAATACGACGCCCTGAGGGATGCCCTGGAGAAGCTGCGGCTGAACGACTCCTCCTTCTCCTTCGAGCCCGAGAATTCGATGGCCCTCGGCTTCGGCTTCCGCTGCGGTTTTCTGGGCCTGCTGCACATGGAGATCATCCAGGAGCGCCTGGAGCGGGAGTTCGGCGTCGAGCTGATCACCACCGCCCCGACCGTCGTCTACAACGTGACGACGGTGAAGGGCGAGTTCCTGCGGGTGGAGAGCGCCAACAAGCTCCCTGACGTGCAGCACATCGAGCGGATCGACGAGCCGTTCATCCTCGCCTCCATCCATGTTCCGAACGAGTTCGTCGGCACGGTTCTCGCCCTGTGCGAGGAGAAGCGCGGGGTTCAGCGCGAGATCAAGTACCTGACCGCCTCTCGCGTGATGATCGTCTACGAACTGCCGCTGAACGAAGTCGTCCTCGACTTCTACGACCGGCTCAAGTCGATCACCCGCGGCTACGCCTCCCTCGACTACGAATTCATCGACTATCGCGAGAGCGACCTGGTGCGGCTCAACATCCTCATCAACGGTGATCCGGTCGATGCCCTCTCGCTCATCGTCCATCGCGACAAGGCCCAGTTCCGCGGCCGCGAACTGGTCGCCAAGATGAAGGAGTTCATCCCCCGGCAGCAGTTCGAGATCGCCATCCAGGCCGCCATCGGCAACAAGGTGATCGCCCGCGAGACGGTCAAGGCGCTGCGCAAGGATGTCACCGCCAAGTGCTACGGCGGCGACATCACCCGCAAGCGCAAGCTCCTCGAGAAGCAGAAGGAGGGGAAGAAGCGGATGAAGCAGGTCGGCAACGTGGAGCTGCCGCAGGAGGCGTTCCTCGCTATCCTCAAGGTGAAAGAGCAGAAATGATGGCAAGCGAAAAGGGGAAGACCATCGGCGCACCGGCGGCCTCGCAGGTGCCGGCGAAGAGGCCCTGGTACCGGGAGTACGGCGAGGCGCTCGTCGTGGCCCTCGTCCTGGCGCTGATCATCCGCACCTTCGTCGTCCAGGCATTCAAGATTCCCTCCGGCTCGATGGAGGACACCCTGCTGATCGGCGACCACCTGCTGGTCAACAAGTTCATCTACGGGATGAAGATCCCTTTCACCGACACCCGCATCCTTTCCATCCGTCATCCCCAGCGGGGCGACATTATCGTCTTCGAGTTCCCCGAGGACCGCGGCAAGTCGTATTTCAAGCGCCGCGACTTCATCAAGCGAGTGATCGGCGTCCCGGGCGACGTGATCGAGGTGCGGGAGAAACGGGTCTTCGTCAACGGCAAACAGTTCGACCTGCCGCAGGAGGTGCACAAGGACGATGGTCTCATGCCGGCGACCGGCGGTCCCCGTGATTTCATGCCTCCGGTCACCGTTCCTCCCGACCAGTATTTCGTCATGGGCGACAACCGAGACCGCTCCTACGACAGCCGCTTCTGGGGCTTCGTGCAGGACCGGGAGATCAAGGGGCTGGCCTTCATTCTCTACTGGTCGTGGAACTCGGAAAATCATTTCCCCCGCTTTGGGCGCATCGGCCGCCTTATCCACTAGGGATCGCAACCGCCTTCTACTTTCGCTGTTGACTTCCCCAGGCGTCGCCTGATATAGTTCGCGCGTTTTCACGCTCCCTTTTAAGCCGGTCCCGAGAGGCCGGCAAAGGCGGCCCCGATGAACGGCAACGACCCGAAATCTCTCCGGATACCTTTCCGCCTCGAGGCGGGGAGGTATTTTTTTGTGTCCAACACCCATTTCTGAAGGAGGACCGGACCATGGCGAAGACGGAGACGGTCATTCTGGATCCCTCGGGCGTGAACCGGGCCCTGACCCGGATTGCCCACGAGATCCTCGAGCGCAACAAGGGGACGGCCGATCTGGCGCTCGTCGGAATCCGCACCGGCGGCGACCACCTGGCGGCCCTGTTGCGGGCCCGCATCGCCGAAATCGAGGGGGAGACGCTTCCGCTGGGGGCGGTCGACGTCACCATGTATCGCGACGATCTCGGGTCCCGCGGCAGTCTGCCGGTCGGCAGGACCGACATCCCCTTCGCCCTCGAAGGGAAACGCGTCGTGCTGGTCGACGATGTCCTCTACACCGGCCGGACCATCCGGGCTGCCCTAGATGCCCTGATCGATCTCGGCCGTCCGCGCAGTATCCAGCTGGCGGTTCTGATCGATCGTGGCCACCGCGAGCTCCCCATCCGGGCCGACTACGTCGGGCGCAACGTCCCGACGGCGCGGGAGGAGGAGATCATCGTCGAGTTCAATGCGGAGCACCTCCCGGTCGAGGTGCGGCTGGTCAAGCCCTGAGCAACGAGGGAGGAGAACGATGACATTCCGGCACAAGCACATCATCGCCCTGCGCGATCTCTCCAAGGAGGAGATCGAGCTGCTGCTGTCGACCGCCGAGAGCATGCGCGAGATCAACGGCCGCGACATCAAGAAGGTGCCGACCCTGCGCGGCAAGACCATCATCAATCTCTTCTACGAATCGTCCACCCGCACCCGCACTTCCTTCGAGATCGCCGGCAAGCGTCTGTCGGCGGACACCGTCAACATCTCTCCCTCGACCAGCTCGGCGACAAAGGGGGAGACCCT
>Ga0129297_10002018_pt1 | contig 10346 bp, 11 predicted proteins | sample I18A1metaG_FD_94708 | JGI IMG/M metagenome (GOLD analysis project Ga0129297, IMG submission 94708) | Lake sediment bacterial and archeal communities from Gulf of Boni, Indonesia to study Microbial Dark Matter (Phase II) - ​I18A1 metaG | ecosystem: Environmental > Aquatic > Freshwater > Lake >... | reverse complement strand
CAAGAATCCCCTCAACTACGACGTCCTGGTGGCTCCCAATCTTTATGGTGATATTGTTTCCGACCTCTGTGCGCAGATGGTGGGAGGGCTCGGCTTCGGCTGCTCCGGAAATATCGGAGACAGGCTAGCCGTTTTCGAACCGACCCACGGATCGGCCCCGAAACATGCTGGCCTCAACAAAGTCAATCCGATCGCAACCATTTTGGCCGCCAAGATGATGCTCGACTGGCTGGGGGAGAAGGACCAAGGGGTGAGATTGGAAGCTGCGGTGGCTGAGGTCATCCGCGCAGGAAAGGTGCGAACCTACGATATGGGGGGGAAACACACGACCATGGACATGGCCGCTGAGATTGCGGCGCGGCTTGGCTGATCCATCGGCAAAACTCGAAGACCTGAGGCAGACCGCAGCTGCCCGAGACTCCTTTACGGCGCTTGGAGCCTCGCCGACAGGCATCCCGGCAGGCCTCGGCGGATGCCGAGTTCACGAATTTCGTCGGGCTGGATCAATTCCGACTCAGAAGATGGGGAAGCATCGATTTTCGGGAGACGCGTTATGGGAATGACAGTTGCGCAGAAGATTCTTGCCCGTGCCACCGGCCGGACCTCGGTCCAGGTCGGGGAGGTCGTCGAGCCGGCGGTGGATCTCGCCATGTCGCACGAAAACGCGGCTCTGGTCATCAACCAGTTCTGCGAGATTTACCAGGGCACCGGGCTCGAGCCCGGGATCTGGGACCCGACTCGTGTGGCAATCATCTTCGATCATCGGGTGCCGGCGGAAAGTTCCAAGACAGCTACTAACCAGAAAAAGGTTCGGGATTTCGTGGCGCAGCACGGTATTGCCAAGTTTCACGACATCCGAGGCGACCAGGGCGGGATTTGTCATCAAGTCCTGCCTGAAAGCGGCTACGTTCGCCCCGGAGCGGTTGTTGTGGGTACCGACAGCCACACCACGACCCACGGGGCTCTCGGCGCGTTGGCGTTCGGCATCGGTGCCACCGAAATGGCCAGTGTCTGGGCTTTGGGAACCGTGTTGAATCTCGAAGTTCCTGGAACGATCAAGGTAGAAGTGCATGGGCGTCTGGGGCCCCACGTGGCGCCCAAGGATCTGATCCTGTACCTGATCGGCAAGCTCACCGCGGAAGGGGCGAATTTCAAGGTAATCGAATTTCACGGAGAGACCATCGAGGGGATGTCTACCTCGGGCCGGCTGGTCCTCTGCAACATGTCCGTAGAAGCCGGGGCTACTTCAGGAATTGTTCCCGCCGACGATGAAACGGTGCGCTATCTGCGCGCCGAAGCGGGCGTCTCGGATCCGTTGCATTTGATCAGGCCCGATCCCGATGCTCCCTATGATCAAGTAATTGAGATCGACGCCTCGACATTGTCGCCTCAAGTCGCGATTCCTCACGCCGTGGACAAGGTGGTACCGGTGGAGTCTCTCGGCAGTGTGAGAATGCACCAGGTCGTCATCGGCTCTTGTACGAACGGCCGCCTGGACGACCTGGCCGCGGCTGCGGCGATCCTGAAGGGGAGGAAGATCGCAAAGGGGGTGCGACTGCTGGTCTTCCCCGCTTCATGGAAAGTCTACATGCAGTCGATCCGGGCGGGATATTTGGCGGACCTGATAGAGGCGGGCGCCGTGATCATGAATCCCGGATGCGGATGTTGTCTCGGGGTACACCAAGGAGCCCTGGCCGATGGTGATGTCGCGCTCTCGACCACGAACCGGAATTTCCCCGGCAGAATGGGAAATCCCAAGTCGGAGGTCTACCTCTGTTCCCCGGAGGTGGCTGCGGCGAGCGCCGCCACCGGTGTGATCACCGATCCCAGGAAAGGAGGCGCTCGATGAGCTCGAACCCAATCCCGCCTAGTGATCCTGTAAGAGGCCAAGTGGTTCTCTGTATCGGGGATGGCGTCTCGACCGACACGATCTATCCCGGACGGTTCATGGCCACAGTGCTCCCGTCCGAGACTCCGCAATTCGCCTTTGCGGACCATCGAGAGTTCAACGCCAAGCTCAACCAGGGGAAGATTGCTGCGGGCAGCTTCATCGTGGCGGGAGCGAATTTCGGCTGCGGCTCCTCGCGCGAGCAGGCCGCGTCGACTTTGAAGGGTCACGGGCTTGTCGTTGTCGCCCGCGGCTTCGCCCGAATATTCCTGCAGAACGCGGTCAACCTTGGGCTGCAAACGGTTACCTGCCCCGAGATCAACGCCTCGGAAGGCGACATGCTGGAGGTCCGCGAAGATCATGTCCTCAATGTCACTACGGGCGCACGCTTCGCGGTGCAGCCCTTGCCCGAGGCAAGGCGCGCGATCGTGGCCGCCGGAGGCCTTATCTCTTACAGCAGAGGCCGCCTGATCCAGAAAAACGCGTAGGCCGACTCATATGGGCGGATCATTTTAGTGGGTGTAGGCGTCTAATTGGACTGACGGTGGAATCGCGGCGACGTCGCCAATCGCGAATCGTCGGTCCTGTCGGAGCCGGTATTTCGCATGCACAGGGTCTCCAATTGGGCAGGCATCGCTCTGCTGATCGCTTTGGGCCTGTCGGTTGGCCTACCCCAGCAAAGAGTGCTCCCCGACCCGTATAAGGTAGAGTCCGCGCTGGTGCACATTCCGGTGATTGTGAGCGATCCGCAGGGCAGGTACGTGCCCGACCTCAAGGCCGGCGATTTCACGCTGTTTCAGGATGAGGCTCGGCAGCCGATCGCATTGTTTGCCACCGCACAGGAACCGATCAAGATCGCATTGATGCTCGACACCAGCAAGAGCACGTTCCCGGTGCTCGACCGGATCAAGAAGGCCGCCCGCCGCTTCCTTCAGGAGTTGCGCCCGCAGGATATGGCGATGATCGTCGCCTTTGATCTTGAGGTGAAGGTCCTGAACCGGCTGAGCGCTGACAGCGCTCAGCTGGACGAAGTGATCAAGGGCGTGAAGGTGGGTGATTATGTGGGCACGAAGTTGCGGGATGCCGTCTTCGAGGTTCTGGCAAAGCGCTTCAGGGGAATCCCCGGCCGGAAGGCGATCATTCTGCTCACGGATGGGCAGGACTATCGCAGCGAGGTTTCAAAGGCTGACCTGCTTTCGCTGGCTGCCGAGTCCGACACGGTCATCTATTCCATCCTATACACGATTGATCCGCGCGAGGCTATGAAGAAGTTGTTCGGCATCTCCTCGCGCATGCCGCGTACCAGATCGGGACCGGAGGCGAGGGCCACACTTGCTCGGGAAAAAGAGGCGGCCGATTTCGTGGAACAGTTGTCGAACGCGGGCGCCGGACGGCTGTACCGAAGCGAGGCGGCTGATCTGAAGCGGGCCTTTGCGCAGATCACAGCGGAGCTGCGCCACCAGTACCTGCTTGGTTTTTACCCGGACAAAGCAAAGCTCGATGGAACCCTTCATGAGCTGAGAGTCCAGGTAGCGCGTGCAGACGTCGTGGTGAGAGCGCGCCGCAGCTATCGTGCCACCCCCGAAAGCCGGTGACGATAGATCAAGCGGAGCTGATGAGGTCTCCAGGCAGGGCCGCGGGCTTCCCAACAAAGTTGCGCGCATCCGGGCCTCAGCTTATAATCCGTGCCGTCAAAAATGCGAACCGGTGCGGTTTCGGAATCCAACGATGCAAGCGAAGGGCCGATCAGCGCCGCTTCGACCTGCTCTACTTCGACGAATACCCTTGGACCTGAGGGCGTGATGCATGGCTCCTGCCAAAATACTGCTCGTGGATGATGAGGCCGACCTGCGGAGCCTGCTCGCGCGAGTTCTGCTCAAGGAAGGTTACGAGGTCGACGAGGCAGATTCCGGGAACAGCGCGGTGGAGGCCTTCCAGCAAAAACCACCCGACTTGGTTCTCTTGGACCTCTACCTTCCCGACCTGAACGGTCTTCAGGTGCTCGAGCGGATCCACAAGATCAGTTCCGCGATCCCCGTGGTAATGATGACCGGACACGGAGAGATCTCCACTGCCGTGGAGTCCATGAAGCTGGGTGCCATCGACTATCTGCTGAAACCCTTTCCGCCTGAGCGCCTGAAGAACACGGTTCGTTCAATCCTCCAGCGTGAAGGCGCGCCCGCCCGCGGCGGCGTTTCCGACCGTATCATCGGCCAGAGCCCGCGCATGCGCGAAGTATGGACCGATATCGAACGCTATGCCCTGCCTGACGTCAGCGTCCTGCTTTGCGGGGAGAGCGGCACGGGCAAAGAGCTTTTCGCCCGGGCGATTCATGAACGAAGCAAGCGGCGCGACAAACCTTTTGTCGCGCTGGATTGTGCCACGCTCCCCGACACCCTGGTCGAGAGTGAGATTTTCGGGCACGAGAAAGGAGCATTCACGGGCGCCCTGGAGCGCAGAATCGGCAAGTTTGAGCATGCTCACGGCGGAACTCTGTTATTGGACGAGATCGGCAATTTGCCCGTGCCGGTTCAGGCCAAGCTTCTGCGGGTTCTGCAAGAGCGTACTATCGACCGTCTTGGCGGCCAGAAGCCGATCCCGGTAGATGTGCGGATTGTCTCGGCCACCAACCTCGACCTGGTGCAGGCAACCTCCAAAGGAGCCTTCCGCAGCGACCTGTACTATCGCCTGGCCGAGGTTGTCATCAGCCTGCCACCGCTCAGGGAGCGAGAGGGTGATGTCACCGTCCTCGCCGGGTACTTCGTAAGCGAGTTCAACCGGAGATTCGGGCGAAACGTACGCGGCATATCCAATGCGGCCTGGGGGCTGCTCGGCGAGTATCGCTGGCCCGGGAACGTTCGCGAACTGGAGAACGTCATGAAGTCCTCCGTCCTGGCGGCGGAGGAGTATATCGAGCCGGAACACCTGCCTGACTATCTGCGGCGCGGTTCGTTCTCCGGCGCGCCGGCCGCGGCTCCGGCAGCCCTGTCGCGTGACCGTATCCAAAAACAGGTGGACGCGGCGCTCACAAACGGCTTCCTGGACCTCAAGGCCGCGGCGGCCACGTATGCCGAGGAGATGGAGAAAGAACTGCTGGTTGAACTTCTCGGGCGGCGGCGCTTCACTCAGGCGGAACTTTCCCGGCTGCTTCGCATCGATCCGAAGACCCTGCGGGCCAAACTGCAGCGCTTTAACCTGAAAACCCGCTGATTCGGGAGCATGTATCCGGCTCTCGATGAAATCCGTTTCCCCTTGAAAGCCTTCCAATCTCGAATCCACGCGCGTTGTCGTACCGTCGCGTCGCGGTCTATAATGCGAACAAAGGCGGCGGGACTCAGGGTGACGCCCATGAATCCGACACGCGAAAGAATCGTCCGGAACACCTTGTTTCTGGTCGTGCCAGCCGGCCTGTTTCTGGGGCTGGCCGCTCTGAATCTGCTGAGCGCACTGTGGGATTCGCAATACCAGCTCGGCTTCCGGATCTCGCCACAGGATTGGGATCTTGTAGTAGCGGAGGTGACTCCCGGCAGCCCGGCCGAGCACGGCGGCCTTCGGCGCGGCGATCTCCTTCGCTCCATCGACGGCCATGCAGTCTCCGGCCTGGCCTCCTACCGCAGTCTGGAGCGGGGTTTCCTGCGAGCTGAAAGCATCAGGTTTTCGCTCCGCAGGGGAGAACGCGACGTTGAGGTCCGGTTGCGTTCACCCAACCTGGGGCACCCTGCTTCCCAGATTCGGGATCGTTGCCATGTACCTGGGGATCGGCTTCTTTACGGAAGAGCATGGTTTACGGACTGCTGACCGGCGTTCTCTTCCTGGTGTACTACTTGGTCATCGGGCTGGGCAGCGGCATGCTATCGATCCTCTTCGTCAAGGCCGGCTCCATCTGGACCATCGCTGCCGCCACGCTGGTGCTGGGCCTGCTTTTCAATCCCCTTCAAGGCCGGGTCGTCCATTACGTAGACAAGTATTTCTACCCCGAAAAGTTCAGGCTCCGCCGGGAACTGCCGGCCCTCTCCCGGGACGTGGCGTCCGTGACCGACCTGCGTCAACTGTCCGATCTGATCCTTGAGCGGCTCAGCCGCTTGCTGGGAATGACGTCGGCAGCCTTTTTGCTCGCGGACGAGAAGGGGAAGAACTACCTGGTTGCCGCGATCCGCGGGACGATCCACTCGCTCATGCTGGAGCGGAGCGTGATCCTGTCCGCCGGAGAGGATGTGCTTCGCCACCTGGCAGGGCAGGGCGATAGCCGGTCAACGGTACTCACGGACATCAGGCGGGAGACATCGTGCTGAGAAACGTCGCCCGTTGCCTGCAGTCGAACCTCCGAAGGACTGACGCCATCGGCCGCTACGGCGGGGAAGAATTCGTCTTTTTCCTGTCCGAGGTGGAGATCGAGGAGGGAGTCAGGATCAGTGACAAGCTGCGGGAATTCGTTGCCGGGCTGGAGGTGCCGATCGCGGACCTGCAACCGCCGCTCCGGGTGACGGTCAGCATCGGGATCGGGGGCTGGCGCGGGGAGGACGAAACACTGACTGCCGCGATCCTTGTGGAGCGGGCGGACCGTGCCCTCTACCGGGCGAAAGCCGGCGGGAGGAATCGCGTGGAAGTTGAAGGGGCATGAGCGGGGGAGCCGTCGCCGGAACCGGATCCCGCGGTCCCGGAACCTCCGGATGACCGGTCGGCGGCGCTTCACCGAGGCCGAACTTTCGCGGCAGCTTCGTATCGATCCAAAGGCCCTGAGGGCCAAACTGCAACGCTTCAGCCTGAAGACCCGATAATTCGGGAGCGTACTTCCGGCTTTTGATGGAGTCCGTTCCCCTTTGAAGGCTCTCCAATGCGTTAGCAGTTCAATCTGTGCTCCTGTCGCTGCCACCGGGATCGAATTCGATTACGACGAAGCAGCAGGGATAAGTCGTTCATATTCATTGAGATATTCAGAGCCGTCGTATTCTCCCTCATACTTCTGGGAGGGGGGCTGCCGGCCAGAGGGGATGCCTATGGAAGAACTGGCACGATGATTGCCTTAGCAAGATCGGCATCGCGGAAGATGCAATCCCGGTGCTGACAGATGCCGGTTGCAGCGAATGACTCTATCGCCCGATGTCGAGGGCACCTGGGCGTCGGAGCCTTGGCAGCGAATCTCGAGGACAAAGCAGATGATTGCGGAAGTCAAGGCCAATCGCCTCAGTTTCAGACCCCGTGGGCCCGGGGATCAGGCGACAAGCGTCGAGATTGGGCGCGAGAGCCCGATGGCTGACGAGGAATACACGCCCTATCCCGTCGCCGGCGTCAGCTGTAAGGCTGTCCTCGCGCTGATGAAGGAAGATGGAACTCTCCTGAGGGAGCTGGCGACGCTTGCCCTTGAGGACATGCGATCCCTCATGGCAGAGGTGCGAAGCGCCGTCGCCGGTTCGGACTTCAAGAGGCTCCAGAGGGCAGCCCAGGCGCTCAAAGGCCATTTAGGTTTTTTCGGCGCCCAGTCAGCCTTCGATGCTGCAGAGGCCCTGGAGCTCGTGGCGAAACGGTGCAGCGCAGACGCCATTGGACAGGCGAGCGCGGCACTCGAATCCGAGCTTCACTCGGTCAGATCTGCGCTCGAGTTTCTTGCGCGCCAGGAGTTGGCATGCGCGTCCTGATAGCCGATGCTGATCCCGTTTCGCGGGCCATCCTTTGCGAGCTGCTCGCCAAATGGGACTATGACTTTGAAATAGCCTGCGATGGGGTCGAGGCATTGCAGGCCTTCCAGCGAGATGATCCGCCCATGCTTGCCCTTCTCGACTGGATGTTGCCGGGCCTGCTTGGGACGCAGATTTGCCGGATGGTCCGGCAATCTCTGACCTTGCAGCCGCCCTATATCATCCTCTTCACTGCCAGGAGGCGGGAGGAGGATCTGATCGCCGCGCTCGATGCCGGAGCCGATGATGTTGTGGGCAAGCCGTGCGAGGCGCGAGAACTGCAGGCGCGCCTGAGCGCCGCCGGGAGAATCGTCTCTTGTCAGGAAACGCTCGCCGGGCGCGTGCGCGATCTGGAAGAGATCGTTGTGCAGGCCAAACGACTCCAGGGACTTGTGCCCATCTGTGCATACTGCAAGAGGATCCGCGACGATCAGGACTCTTGGCAGCAGATCGAAGACTATCTCACCGAAAATACGGAGGCTCGCTTCACCCACGGCGTCTGCCCGTCCTGCCTGCAGAGTGCCTACAATGCAGTCGCCTAGCCTGCCATCTCGTCGGTGAGACCGCCTGGGGCGCGAAGCTCTCAGCTCGCGCCCCAGACATCCTCAAAAACCGGGGACGTCCTACACGTTTACCGGGTTTTCCAATCGCGGGCGCGGCGACAAAACCTGGTAAACGTGCAGGACGTCCCCGGTTTTCCTAAAGACATTCCTGGCGAGGCTCAGCATGAGCCTCGGAGAGCCACCGCCGAAGTGGACAGGCGGAGACAGGGCTACCATCCCCACCTAAGACCGAACTCGAGGAGGTGAATCGCCTGGGCGCTGTGCGGGTACTTGACCTGTGCAGATGGCGAATCCAGTTCCCGCTTCTGTGTTCTGAAGTATCGATACCCGGCTACGAGATCGAGCCGCTTCGTCAGGGCTTGTGCCACACCAGCTTTGACCTGATAGGCGAAGAACGCCTCCGTATCATAACGTCCCGCGGTGCTCACACCGGAGGGCGTTATCAAGTGCAGACCCCATTTCTCGACATCGAGCCCAATTCCGGCTCCCACGTAGGGCTTCGTGCGCCCCTTGCCGGCTCTTTCGTAATAGATGTTGAGCATTCCTGTCAGATGCCGATCGGAGCCGCTCTTGAAGGTCGTCAGTGTATTACGCAACTCACCCACGTCGGCGCGAAAGGCGCAGAACTCACCCTCCAGCTGCAGAGGACTTCTGCGGAAGACATAGCCTATCGCGCCGCTGATGCCGAACTCGCCAGTGAAACTCTGCGTGACAGGACCTGAGATGGCCCCCTGGAAAGCGTCATCTGCAAACCAGGCCTTGCCACCTCCTGCAGCTAAATACCATCCATCAAGCGCTATTGCGGGTGGGACGGAGGACAGAAGCATGAAAAGCATAATCAGCAGTCTGCTCGGATTTAGGCCTTGGTGCATTGCTATCACCTCGCTTTGTCGACATGAGTAAGAGCTTTCGCCTCGTGGCATAGATAACGGGGTAAAGCCATCGTCGACAGCGGTGGGCGGTTAGAGGCGTCTTCCGGCACCGCGGGTGCAGCCAGGAAGGATCTGTGTATCCGGCAGTAGCCGAGCGTGCTCCCGATCATCTCGCCCTCCCAGGAACCTTTAGATTCCGGTCCGAGAGAAATCGACGGCGATTAGGGTATACCTATCCTCGAGGATATGTAACCGCTTTTTGTGAAAACCGGGGACGTCCTACACGTTTACCAGGTTTTACCGCCGCGCCTGCGATTGGAAAACCCGGTAAACGTGTAGGACGTCCCCGGTTTTCACAAAAGCTATCCGCAGGTGTAATATTTAGCGCGCCCGAATCGCTGGTTGCGGGATCAGGAGAATCGTAATGGCACACGATCTTTTTCACGCGCTCAAGACCTTTCCCATGTCCGCAGGACGGAGTGGACAGCTTTACTCTCTGCCTCAACTGGAGCAGGAGGGAGTGGGCCCGATCTCGAAGCTCCCCGTGTGCATTCGCATCGTGCTCGAGTCGTTATTGAGGAATTTTGATGGTAGGAGGATCGCCGAGAAAGACGTTCGGGCGCTGGCCAACTGGCGTCCTAAAGTCGAACGCACCGAGGAGATCCCCTTCGTGGTTGCGAGAATCCTGCTCCAGGATTTCACGGGAGTTCCGTTGCTGGCCGACCTGGCTGCGATGCGCTCAGCAGTGGCGCGCCTTGGCCGCGAAGCGGGGATGATTGAGCCCCTTGTCCCCGTGGATCTGGTCATCGACCACTCCGTCTCGGTAGAAGTTGCCGGCAGCAGCGACGCTTTGCGCCTGAACATGGAGGTGGAATTCCAGCGCAACCGGGCGCGCTACCAGTTCCTCAAGTGGGGGATGCAGGCGTTCCGCAGCTTCAGCGTCATCCCTCCGGGGATCGGCATCTGCCATCAGGTGAATCTCGAGTATCTGGCCCAGGTGGTACAAGAGAAAGATGGCGTTTGCTTCCCCGACACGCTTGTGGGTACCGATTCCCATACGACGATGATCAACGGCCTCGGAGTGGTCGGCTGGGGGGTCGGAGGCATCGAAGCGGAGGCAGGCATGCTGGGGCAGCCGGTCTATTTCTTGACGCCGGACGTGATCGGAGTACACATGAACGGCAAGCTGCGGGAGGGAGTTACGGCCACCGACCTTGTGCTCCACGTGACCGAGCTGTTGCGCAAAGCCAAGGTGGTGGGCAAATTTGTCGAGTCTCACGGGACGGGGGCCGCGAGCCTTGCAGTCACGGACCGAGCAACCATCGCCAACATGGCCCCCGAATACGGT
>Ga0129297_10002017_pt1 | contig 10349 bp, 7 predicted proteins | sample I18A1metaG_FD_94708 | JGI IMG/M metagenome (GOLD analysis project Ga0129297, IMG submission 94708) | Lake sediment bacterial and archeal communities from Gulf of Boni, Indonesia to study Microbial Dark Matter (Phase II) - ​I18A1 metaG | ecosystem: Environmental > Aquatic > Freshwater > Lake >... | reverse complement strand
GTATCAAGGCACCAACGTTCTTCAGGCGATGTGGTAGCATTGATTAGAACCATCAATATTACGGCTAACACTAGATATAACCAAGAAGCGCAGGTTACGCTTAAACCAACTTCCATTATCAACCAACCCATGTTCATAGGATTTCTCGAAATACGATAGAGACCTTTTGTGACTAGGCTATTTTTAGGAGTAGAAGCGAAGTTTATAATCGCAGTACTGAAAAAGATCAACCCAGACAGATAGATGATGAGACCCGTGAAGAACCATGGTGTGCCTAGCTGTAAAGGCAAAAAGATAGTATAAGCAAAAGAGGCAAATATAGTCAATGGGACACCATACACGATTCTTCTCTCCTTTGGGGTTAGGTATTCAAGACCCTTCTTCTCTACTCCCGATTCTCTAGCAGCCGCCACCATGACCTCAAAGAGAAAGAGGATTAGCATGGGAATGGCGAGAATCCAAGCGTTCCACAAGCCTAACTCAAAGGCGGGTATCCAAGACATGATCTTCCTTCCTATGATTCACATCTCTCACTACAATCTTAATTGATTTTCTGTTTTCTCTTAAATACGTGGCTACTGAGTAAACAAGAAAGCGGGGTTGTGGGTAATCTCTCCCAGATAATGTTTTAAGTGCACGCGCTGTGGTTAAATTATAACATATTTTATTTGCATATCTTGGAGCATCTGGTAAAGCAGAGTGAAGTTTAAATCATGTTTTTCGAGTATTTTACTGCTTCCTCTATGCTCTGAAATCCGTATTTTATTCCTTCAAAGTTTCGTCTAAGCGCCATTACTTCTTCTCTGACTTGTGAAGGTGTTTTCTCGCCCTTAATCACGCTTAGCATCAAATCACACAAGTGCCTAATATCGCCCTCTTTGAACCCTCTTCTTGTGACATCTTGGAAGCCAATCCGAATTCCAGACGGATTTTCTTTGTCCTTCTGGTTATCATATGGCAGTAAGTTCTTGTTAAGAATGATGTTTGCTTCTTCAAGATTTTCAGCAACTTTACTTCCACTGCCGTATTTTCGAACATCCGCTACGATTTGATGCGACTTGGTGAAACCTCCATTTTCACCTAAAACCTTGACATCATTTTCAAACAAGCATTCGCCTGCAGTTTGAGCGTTCTTGACAGTTTGCTTTGCGAGTTCTTCACCAAAAACTTTCATTTCTAGTGCGGTTAATCCGACCGCGGGTAGTCTTGCGAGATGAGTGTTTGACGTGGTTAGCGGAAAGACTGCATTTTGAACGCCCTTCAGCCCTGCTTCCATTCTCTCGCCTTCACCGTTAGCTAGAATCACGCCTCCTTGCGGTCCAGGAAAAGTTTTGTGAGTTGATGCAGTTATGAAATCTGCGCCTTCTTTAAAGGGACGCTGAAATTGTCCGCCAGCTATTAACCCCAAAACATGGGCTGCATCATAGACAACGTAGGCGTCTGCTTCTTTGGCGATTTCACTCAGTTCTTTGAGAGGGTGAGGAAAGAGGAAAACGCTTCCACCGAAAGTCACTATACCCGGCCTAGCTGCTTTGATTATCAATGCTGACTTGTCAGGGTCAATGTTCATGTTTTCCGTGTCGTAGGCGTGGTCAATAGTTTCTAATCCAATGACTTTTCCAGCGAGGCCTGTGTAATCGTGAGTAATGTGGGCTCCAGAGCTCAGAGGCATAGTTACCATCCTATTGTTCTTCGTAGCCATGGAAAGACCTTTAAAGGCAGCTAAATTTGCATGAGTGCCTGAAACAAGTCTTACGTCAACCCAATTGCAACCAAACAGACTTTTCATCAGGTCTGCGGCAGAGTCTTCAATTTTAGTTATGTATTTTTGCCCTTGGTAGTGTCGTTTCTTAACGTGGCCTTTGAAGTCGTTCTCGCCTTCAGCGTATCTGGACTCCAAGTCGTGGGTTAAACTCATGATTTCGCTTACTGCTGGGGATTTCAGTCCCTCGCTTGCTATGAGGTTTATGCATTCTGTACTTCTGTATTTTTCGTGTTTCTCACTTGCCTTAACCAATTCTAAGAGTGTTTCAAAAAAGTTTTCTGTCATGAATACTGTTCCGCCTGCACTTTCTCCATTTTGTGAAATTCTTTTTTGTGCCAAAGCCACACTATGACTTTAAACATAAAAGCATTACGCCCAACATCAAATCATAAGCTAATAAAAGTGGCTGTTTTAAACCGTAGAGATATTGTCAAGTTTTTGTTTTAGTGTGTTGTACCATGCTCTGAATGTTTCCATAATACTACGTATATTAGCTTCATATTCTTAATTCACATGAGTTAAATGCGCAATTTCAGAACAGGTGTTTATACGTGATGCGCTTGAGTACATGTGTCTCAACCACAATTCATTGCTTAGACAATCTAACTGAGTTCGTGACTAACAGAAGTATACAAAAAGTGTCATTCACGATAATGTAGGTGGCAGCAGATGATTTCGATCTTTAATGATGTTTTTCCATAATTTCTTTTGTAACAGTAATCCTTGCAGCGTTTTATATAGCTCGTCAGAAAATGTCGTACTTTACAACTATACGAACTTACTTTTTTATCGTTTGCCTCGCTTTTGCGACTATGATCATTTGTTCGATCTATTCTCGCATGGATCTGTCACTAATAGTTACGAGAATAAGCATGACAAGTTGCATCATTTCAGCAGTATTCGCGGGGGTCGCAGCTGCAAACCTGACCGATTACCCTAAGGCGACTTCCTTTAAAGATCTCTTTGTAGCCTTCGTCAATAGACCTAAGCTATCTATTATTGCCTATATGACTGTCATGCTTGTAGTACTTGCCTTAACATGGTTTCCTCAGCTTTATCCAAGTGTACCACAATTTTACACGAGGCTTCAATACGACGTTCTTTCTGGTGGAACGATTGCTGTGGCAAGCTATGAACCATGGTATGTGATTGTAATTTATGCAATGTTAACCTCGTTTTTACTTTACCCTGTCTTAAAGTTCATTTTATTGTCAAAGACTGTTAAAATCAAAAAGGCAAGTTTGTCAATTAAAATGTTTGGCATCAGCTTAGGAGTAATCGGATTTTCGTTGTTCATTTTTAATGTGATTTCATTAGTCCAAAGGTACTACCTTACAGAATTAGGTTATTTTTTTGATTCAATATTCTGCTGCTTAATAGCCTACTCGTTCGAAAGCACTACAGTTCTGTCAGCGTTTATCGAAGATGTTGCGATACCGCCCCAACCGCCAGCGCTCGCCCCACCGGTTTATACAAAAGCAAATGTATTCTCAACAACTCTTGGACTAGAGCATCAACAGATGGAGGGCATGAATATACTACTTGAGTTTGACCCGCAAGCACACTATGAAAAGGTCGTCCAAGATTTCGCCATCGAAGCCTTAGCCAACACTAAGCCAACAGTAATATTCACAAGAAGAGGTAGCGCCATACATTCATCTTCAAGCGAACAGAAAGGCGTGAAGTTTTTCTATTTGACAGAGCATACATCAGTTCCCAAAGAGCTTTCCGAGAACGAGATGCTCCTACCATCACACGATACTTCTCTATTGCTCACCATCTTAGATAAGGCCTTAAAAGTGCATCCTCAGGTCGCCATCACTGTGGTTTTCGACAACTTGTCTGACTTATTGTTATCTATCGGTTTTGATAAGACCTATCGCTTCATGAAATATGTCCTTGAAATACTGGATTCTCCGAAGAGTACTTTTCTGTTTCTGTTAAACCAAACTGCCCATGATCCTAAGATTACGTCGTATATAAGAAATTTGTTCAGCAATCAGGTGTCTTTCGGAAAAGAGGGGATGCAAATCACTAAATTATCCAAATCAGAACCTATGATAGAAATGACTGCATCTGCCTCTGTCTGTTAGTAGTGTTTGCTGGAAATTTTTTTGTTTGGTTAGGCATAGTGTGTTGTTTGTGTTTTGGGTTTTGTTTTTTGTTTAGCGGTTGTTTTTGGTTGGTTTTTGGGAGGGTTTTGGGTGTTTTATAACATACTTATACGTGGTTTATTATGTACTTAATGGTGTTTTATTGGTGATTTAATGGTAGTTTTAGTTACTTTTTTCGCATGTTTATCAAAGGGAAAAATCGCCAACCAATAGGTTTACAAAACTAGTTATCAACCTATTTAAGAGATATTGCGTAGTGAACTCTAGCAAAAGAGTTAGAATGTTGAGTCAAAGGACTTAACAAAATCCCAATTCCGCAAATCTTAAATAATCCAGTCGCCATTTTCATAGTTGAAAATGAGCACTATCGTTCGATAAGGACGATAGCTAAACATTTTACATACTTGTCAAATCGGTGAAGTAATTGGGGCGAGGAGCTGTATTTATAGATGGTGGCTATTTTCAAAAAGTTTTACAATATGTCTTCAACTCTCCAAGAGTAGATTTTGAAGTATTTTCCGATAAAATCTGCGGGGATTGTGAAAGGCTAAGAACTTACTATTATTATTGCATGCCTTATCAAAGTGACCCTCCAACTGAAATAGAACGTGAAAGATATGCAAAGGCAGACAAGTTTATATTCTCTCTTGGAAGATTAAATCGATTCGAGGTCAGACTGGGTAAGCTTATTTACATTCCATCAAGTCAAGAGTACACACAAAAACGAGTTGATGTTCTTCTTTCTGTAGACTTAGTGCGCATGAGTTGGGATCATCAAATAGAAAAGGCTGTATTAGTGACTGGTGATAGTGATTTTGTTCCAGCAATTCAAGCTGCAAAAGATGCTGGTGTGCTGACAGTACTGTACTATTCAAGGGCACATCCTCAAGTTTCTGCACTAGATGAATTGCTATATGCTTGTGATGAAAGAATAGAAATTACACAGAGACTTATTAACTCATGTATAAGAACTAACATGATTCAACAAAACCTTTAGATCAAGACTTAACAGTATCTGGATACCAAAAGCTTTATATTTTATTTCTATTCTTGATGAGGGGGTTTGTCTTTGAGGAATGAAAAATGGGGTATTGCTTTATCGAATAGCTTCCCTAAAAGAATACGTATTTTTGACACTACACTAAGAGACGGAGAACAAACTCCCGGGGTTTCCTTAACTCCTGAAAACAAACTTAGAATCGCTAAACGCTTAGACGAGCTTGGAGTCGACGTAATAGAAGCTGGCTTTGCCTCTGTCTCTGAAGGCGAAATGGAGGCAATAAAACTTATTGTTAAAGAGGGACTGAAGGCTGAAATATGCAGCTGCTCAAGAGGAGTTAAGAAGGACATAGACGCCATAGTGGAAAGCGGCGCCAACAGCGTTCATCTAGTCATCCCCACTTCAGACACACATCTTCAATATAAATTGAAGAAAACTAGAGAAGAGATTCTAAAAATCACTGAAGAATGTGTTCAATATGCCAAAGACCACGGACTAATTGTCGAACTCTCAGCCGAAGACGCCACAAGAACAGACCTAAACTTCTTGAAAAAAGTTTTCACCGTAGGCATAGCATCAAAAGCTGACAGAATTTGTCCCTGCGACACTGTCGGAGTATTAACCGTTGAAAAAGCCTACCAGCTCTTCTCGGATATGAGAGAAACATTCCCAAACGTAGCCATCAGCGCCCACTGCCACAACGACTTCGGTATGGCAGTAGCCAACTCTATAGCAGCATTGAGAGCAGGAGCCAGTCAGGTTCACGTGACCATCAATGGGCTGGGAGAGAGGGCTGGAAACGCTTCTCTCGAAGAAGTTGTAGTTGCTCTAAAAGCGTTATACGGCTTGGAAATACCAATCAAAACTGAGCTTCTGTACCGAACTTCACGTTTAGTAGCCCAATTAACAGGCATCGATGTTCAGCCCAACAAAGCCATCGTAGGTGAAAACGCCTTCGCTCATGCGGCTGGCATTCATACACACGGCGTGTTAGCTCACCCTTCTACATATGAGCCTATTTCCCCTGAATTGGTCGGTGTGACAAGACGAATAGTAGCTGGAAAACACGCAGGCACACATGGCATCAAGGCAACAATTGAAGAGATGGGATTACACCCAACCGAAGAACAGCTAAAGGATATCTTTTCACGTGTCAAAAACCTAGGCGACAAAGGAAAGAAAGTTATGGACGCAGATTTGCTGGCCATCGCAGAAGCAGTTATGGGTTTGCAAAAGTCAAAGCCAATACAGCTCGAAGAGATAACAGTGGTCACAGGGGACAAGGTTACACCAACAGCCTCTGTTCGACTCAAACTTAACGATAAGGAGGTAACTGGAGCAGCCACTGGTGTTGGTCCAGTAGATGCTGCCATAAACGCTGTGAGAAAGGCTATCTTAAACGTTGAGCCCATCCATCTGGAGCAGTATCATGTAAAATCAATCACAGGTGGAACAGACGCCATGGTAGAGGTTGTTGTACGTCTGCGCAAAGGCGGCAGAACTGCCACAGCCATGGGAGTTCGAGAGGACATAGTTAAGGCAAGTGTTGAGGCTGTAATCAGCGGCATGAACGTGCTTATGGCAGACTATAACAAATCTGGCGACAACAGAGCCAAGAGAGAGCATGGCAAATGAGAAAAAGGGCATACAAAAGCTTTTTAAAGGAAGCATGTGGTAGAATACGAGGAACACAAGTTTCATGGGGACACAAACATGAGGGATTGCTACCTTCTGTAAAAACCGCCTTTCTTTCAGTCTGCCCCATACACTTTGTAAAGAATCAGTTGCATTTTCTGCCCAAAATCCTTACATAAAGAGCATGATAGTTGAATGTTTAACTAGAAAGAGGTAATTAATGAAATGACTAAAATGTCAGGCGCACAAGCCCTACTAGAAGCCTTAAAGCGACAAAACGCAAAAGTAATTTTCGGCATAATTGGAGGAGCCACATTACCAATCTACGATGTTCTATACGATTCGGAAATAAGGCACATCCTCAGCAGACATGAACAGTGCGCAGCCCACGCAGCCGACGGTTACGCTCGAGCAAGTGGAAAACCAGGGCTCTGCATGGCAACTTCTGGACCAGGAGCCACTAACCTTGTCACAGGCATTGCCAACGCCTACATGGATTCTTCGCCAGTAATCGCTTTTACGGGGCAAGTTAGCACGTATACTCCCAACTCCTCTTACATGATAGGCAGAGATGCTTTTCAAGAAGCCGACATAATTGGAATAACCACTCCAATAACCAAGTACAATTATCAAGTGAAAGAGGTTGCTGAAATTCCAAACACAGTTAAGATAGCTTTTCACATAGCGACCACAGGCAGACCCGGTCCCGTCTTGATTGATCTTCCGAAGAATACGCAGACAGACACTGGTGAAATGGAGTTTTCAGATGGAATCGAAATTCGCGGCTACAAGCCCAAGTACGATCCTCATCCGCTACAAGTTAAAAAGGCCACCGAACTGTTGGTTGGAGCAGAAAAACTCATGATCCTAGCTGGCGGCGGACTCATAAGTTCCAACGCTTCTCAAGAGCTTTTGGAACTGGCAGAGCTTTTAATGGCGCCAGTGGCAACTACCCTGATGGGTAAAGGATGCTTTCCAGAAAATCATCCTCTTTCTATTGGGAACATTGGTATGCATGGAACTCGCGCAGCAAATCAACTAATCCTAGAAACTGACGTTTTATTGGCTGTTGGAACAAGGTTTTCAGACAGGTCCACAGGAAAACTCGACACTTTCCGCTCAGACAAAAAGATAATACAGATTGATATCGATTCAGCTGAGATTGGAAAAAACGTGGACGTTGACATACCTATTGTGGCTGATGCGAAAAGGACTCTGAAAACAATTCATGAGTTAATAATAAAACAAGTAAAAAAGAGAAAAGATACAGTGTGGCCTAGAAGAGTTAAAGAGGTCAAAGAGCAACTTCTAAATAATGCATCAGTTGAGGAAGGAAAAGACCTGAAGCCTCAAACTCTGCTGAAAGAACTAAGAAAGATACTGCCAGAAGACGCCATAGTAACGACTGAAGTGGGACAGAATCAGATGTGGGCGGCGCTTTATTACAAGGCGTTTAAACCAAGAACCTTCATAAGCTCAGGCGGTCTCGGAACCATGGGCTTCGGCTTTCCAGCATCCCTAGGCGCCAAGGTTGCCTGTCCTGACAGAATAGTGGTAGATATCGCGGGTGACGGAAGTTTCATAATGACCGAACAAGACCTCGCCTGCTCAGTTGAAGAGAACATCCCAGTTACAGTTATTGTCTTAAACAACTCCATGCTTGGAATGGTGGCTCAGTGGCAAAGGCTCTTTTATAATAGGCGTTACTCCGCCGTAAAGTTGGGGCATGTTCCTAATTTCGTTAAGTTAGCTGAAGCATACGGTGCTCAGGGTGTTCGCATCGGATCTCTAAGTGAGTTTTCGAAAGCTGTTAGAAAGGCAATTAAAAGTGAAGTTACAACAGTCATTGATGTTCCAATTTCTCCTGAGGAGAATGTTTTTCCAATGGTTCCACCAGGCAAAGGTTTAGATGAAATGGCGATTGGGTGATTGTCATGAGTGATGAGAAAACTCACATAATATCTGCTATCGTGGAGAACAAACCAGGCGTGTTGTACAATGTTGCCAATCTGTTTCGACGTAGAGGGTTCAACATAGAAAGTATATCAGTTGGACCCACAGAGCAGGTGGATTTGGCCAGAATGACAGTGACTGTTAAAGGAGACGAGAAAACCGTTGAACAAGTGGTCAAACAATTAAATAAACTGATTGACGTAGTTAAGGTCAGCAGACTAGACCCGGAGAACATTGTAACAAGAGAGATGGCCCTCATTAAAGTCTATGCTTCCGAAACAAAGGCTAGATCCGACATAATGAACTATGTAGATGTCTTCAGAGGTCGCATAGTGGACATTTCTCCAGAAAGTTTGATGGTAGAGATTACAGGTGGATCCGACAAAATAAACGCCTTTGTCGATTTAATGAAACCGTTTAGCATAAAAGAAATAGCCAGAACAGGCATAACAGCTCTTTCCCGAGGGTTAAAGTCTGTTAGAGTTGAAAATAATGAAGGTAAGTGAAAAATGACAAAAGTATATTATGACGCAGACGCGAGTTTGGAACCCTTAAAAAACAAAACAGTTGCCCTAATTGGATACGGCAGTCAGGGGCAGGCTCAAACCCAAAACATGAGGGATTCAGGCATTAACGTTATACTAGGCTTAAGGCCTAATGGTTCCTCTTGGAAGACAGCTAAAGACGAAGGCTTCGACGTCTGCACCATCGCAGAAGCCGCCCAAAAAGCCGACATAGTGCAAATGCTAATTCCAGACTTGGAGCAGCCAGCTGTTTTTAAGAATCAAGTAGCGCCTTATATCACAAAGGGAAAGGTTTTAGGCTTTTCTCACGGCTTCAACATTCACTTCAAGCAGATAATTCCACCATCCAACGTTGATGTGATAATGGTTGCTCCAAAGTCTCCCGGACGCAGACTCCGAGAAACATACCTCGACGGCTTTGGAGTGCCAGCCCTCGTAGCAGTTTATCAAAACCCTTCAGGGCAGGCAATGAAAATTGCTTTAGCTATGGCTAAGAGCATCGGGTGCACCAGAGCAGGCGTTTTAGAGACCACGTTTAAGGAGGAGACTGAAAGCGATCTCATTGGAGAGCAAACGGTGCTAGTAGGTGGATTGATCGAGCTAATTAAAAATGGCTTCGAAGTTCTCGTGGAAGCAGGGTACCAACCAGAACTCGCCTACTTTGAAGCCTGCAACGAGGCTAAACTAATAATGGACCTGATTTACCAGAAAGGCTTCATAGGAATGCTGAGAGCTGTTTCAGACACCGCCAAGTATGGTGGATTAACCGTGGGACCAAAAGTTATTGACAGTCATGTAAAAGAAAACATGAGAAAAGTTGTAAAATCCGTTCAAAGCGGCGAATTTGCAAAGGGATGGGTGAAAAAAAGCAGTAAAGCCCGAGAAATCCTAGACGCCATGATGAAGGAAATTGAAAACCATCAAATCGAAAAGGTGGGCAAATTCATTAGGAAAACTGCAGGAATCGAAAAGTAACAATTGTTTTTTCGTAAACAAATGAGCGGATAAACATCATGAACATCACTGAGAAAATCTTAGCTAGAGCATCAGGAAAAGACAAGGTTAATGCAGGGGAAATAGTTGACGCCAAAGTCGACATGATCATGGTCAACGATTTAACAGCACCATTAGCCATTGAATCCTTCCGAAAAATCGGAGTTCAACAAGTTTGGAACAATCAAAAAATCGTTATGGTTATAGATCATCAGATTCCAGCCAGCTCAATAAAAGCGGCGGAGTTGCATAAGCTCATGAGAGGGTTTGCGAAAGAGCAGAAAATCCAAAACCTATACGATGTAGACGAGGGAGGCGGCGTATGTCACCAAGTGATGCCGGAAAAAGGGTACGTTAGACCGGGC
>Ga0129297_10002016_pt1 | contig 10350 bp, 7 predicted proteins | sample I18A1metaG_FD_94708 | JGI IMG/M metagenome (GOLD analysis project Ga0129297, IMG submission 94708) | Lake sediment bacterial and archeal communities from Gulf of Boni, Indonesia to study Microbial Dark Matter (Phase II) - ​I18A1 metaG | ecosystem: Environmental > Aquatic > Freshwater > Lake >... | reverse complement strand
AGCCGTACGACTTTCTAGGTATGCGGACTGGGAAGGGGTTTGTGTTGAAAGGTGTGTCTGAAACCATTTTCCACGTTGCCGTAATAAACACACCGGTTGAAGAGGCTTCAAGCGGGTATCCCCCTCTGGTTTCAAGGTACAGCCCTAGTAGGGAAGTACTTAGGGGAAGCAGAGCCGATTCTTGCAGTCGATACGTTTACACCGCCGTTGATGAGAGTAGCCCCCTGACCACGGTCTGCAGCGCAGGCGTCACACGGGCTGAATGGCCCGGTGGGATTTCAAGCTGGGATAAGGGTAAGGGTGGGCATATGCATGAGCAGGTTGAGGTCTACGCTCCGTTCGAAGTCGATAGACCGGAGACCCAGTTCATCTACACCAGGGATGAGACAGTCGCGATTCCTTTAAAACCAGGTGACAGCCCTGTTATAGTGATCCCGCCCATGCATTTCCACGCGACAAACGCGGGTAAATACGCTTGGTACATACTCAGGGGTTGTTGCCCGGTTAAATCGGTGAAGGCGAGGTTTGAAACGGAATAGCGCTTACACGGGTTATACCTTTAGGGAACTTGGTGTAACGCGGTCAGCCGCAGGGCTCTTTACAGGCGTTTTCCACATCAACTCTTAAACCATGTTTTTAGCGACGTCTTGAACGACTTTAACGGCTTTCTCCCTGAACCTGTTGTAGGCATTTGTGAACTCCGTCATGGTCTTAACCACGGAGCCGAAGGTAGGCCAGTCCTCCACCTTAAGCCCGCCTACCCCGAAGTCCCCCTCGACCCCAGCATCCCTCATCCTCTCCGCGAGTTCAGGTGTAAGCTCGTAGGCTCTGCGGAAATCACCCAGCTTCATCAACCTCTGAAGGATGCCTAGGTCATGTTCCTTCGTTACGGCGTCCTCGAAATCCGTTAGGTTGAAGCCTGGCCGCCGCGACGTGTCCAAGACCTTCATCTGATGGTCTGGGAACTCTGTGTTCGTCATGTTCCTCCGGGCTAAAGTGAGGTAGGTGTCGCTAGGCTTCCTCTTCGAGGCTGGTAGGACGTCGATCTTATCCATAACCTCCCCCACCTTATCCAATGCGAGCCCATACGCCCTATGGAGGTAAGCCATCCACCTCAGCCTATTCTCAGGTGTGAAAAAGATCCTGTAAACCCTCTGCGCCACAAGGGTTCCCGCGTATCCGATGTCGCTTTCTAAACGCGCTAAGAAGGCGGCATTCTCCTCCTTTGAATCACCATGGACCCGCGCCTCAGCCACGGCTTCCGCGAAGGCTGGGGTGGAGAGGGATTTAAGGTACTTAAAGGAGCAGACAAGTCTTATACCATCCTCAAGCGACGAAGCTTTACTTAATTCCTCCACGGCGCCTATAGCCTCAGCGAGCTTCCTCAACGTCGCTTCAACATCGCCTACCCTTCCTAAAGCCTCTCTCAACAGCCTCTCAGCTTCCAGTTCTCGGAGGTGGCTTTCAAGGCGGCCGCCCATGTTCGTCTCATAGGCTTGGGTTACCGGGATCCCCATCTTAAGGGCGTGAGCCATGCCCTTCATTGCTGCCAGGATCAAGGTTGTCTCCTGTGCCACCGTGTAGGTTACGGTGTTATTCGTTCCGATGCCCATGCTGTTGAAGGCTGTGGTGACCTCGACCGCGGCCGGGCTTCCACCCGCCACCTTGAAGACGATGTTAGGTCTACCCCTTTCCTCCATCTTAGAGTAGCCCCAGGTGAGGTAGGCATCGTAGCCTCTGAGAAACTCTTGTGCTGAGGTGTAGATCTTCAACGCGTCCTCCATGCTCCCTTCTAAGCTCGCGGCTACGTTCGGGTTAAGCTGGTAGCTTACTAGCCCGTCGTGGAGCTTGCTTAACAAGGCGATTGGGCGGTAGACGGTGAGGTTAGGCCAGAGAGCGGACTTGGTGGCTTCCATGGCGATCTCATCCTTGAAGCACTCAGGGTCCTTGAACCACTCTTGATGCTCCTTAGCAATGGTTCTGAGACCTTCCCAGAGGCTTGGGTCGTCGTCGTAGGCCCTCGCGGCTAAAACGGGGTTTGTTGAAACCTGAACGTAGCCGAGGTGCCTCAGCCAGCGAAGCCCTATGGCGTAGTCGTTGCCGAACTTACATAGGCCCCGCGTAACCATCTGGTAGTATATGTTTCCTTGAAGCACCTTTTCAGCGGCTGCGATGAAGCTTGAGGCAAGTTTTCCCTGCGTCAACCCCGTTTTGATCTCCTCGCCCATCTTAGCGACCATACCCGCGCCGGACATAACCTTCCTCATATCCCCGAGAAGCTTCTCAACAACCGATGTGGCGACTGGGTTCTCGGAGCCCGTAACGCTTTCCCGTCTCTCAACCGTTTCCCATGCGCTTAGAGTCTCCGCGATGTGCTTGAAGGATTGGGCTGACTCATCATCTGAGAAACCCACCACCCTTCTCTCTATCCCAGCGAGGTTAACGGCAGCCTCGATTAACACTTCGTAAGCCCTCTGACGGACTTGGGTCTTCCTCACCATAACTTCAGGTGAGTCCCCCTCTGTAAACCGGCTCTTCATGAATTCGAGGTTCAGCTGCCGGATTACGTTACCCATCGTCTCAACGAGTTTCCCACGCATCTCCCTGTTTATAACATGGTCAGCCGCGAGTTGGGGATAGCCTATTAAAGCTGTTTTAACTACGTGTTCACAGTGGTCGAGGCTCTGAACCGGGTGAGGGAGTTTTTCAGCGCCAGCTTTGTGAACGATTGAGTGGATGTCGACGTCTGACCCGCTCGTGCTTGAGACGTCTTTTCCAGAAGTCATACACCACACCTTTTCCACTTAGAATATCTCGGCTTATGAAGATTTCCATCGGGGTTCGGGGTTTTGCTGACCTGAGATACCTGGGTACACCTTAAATAGAAGATATGGTTACCGTTGCCTTCATCTGGCGCAAACTCTCATCTCTCGTTGAAGGGGAGGGCTTCAACTTTCGAGGGAATTTTCAGATACCATTTAATTACCTCTCTTGTCCAAGGCGCGAATCTGAACTCATCTTTCAAAAGCATGTCCATGATTTCACTCATAGAAAAAGTCTCTAAACTACACGTTTCCCCTCTATCAACTTGGACTGCGCCATCGTAACGGCATTCGTAAAGCTCTGAGATCATGTTATCATTCGACCCGTAGTTCATTCTAAACCTCAGCAACCTCTTAAACCGTACATCAGATATCCCTAGTTCCTCTTTCAAACCTCTAATCACCGCGGCTTCGTATGTTTCCCCTCTTTCTACGTGTTCTGAAACTGAGCAGTCATAATGGTTCGGGAACGTGTCCTTTGCAGCTGACCTCATCTGCAGAAGGAGTATAACCTTTGAATTAAAAACGAGGATGTGGACACCTCTATGCCATAATCCGCCGCTGTGTATTCTCTCTCTCGTCTCCATGCCGACGACCTGATTGTGGTCATCAACCACATCGAAATACACGGGCATACCGGGTTCTCACCTACTGGAATATTCTGATATATGGCGGAGGTTTTTTTCGCCTACGCCTAGAGCCAGCGTTTAATGGTTTATTGGACTTTCAGAACCTCCATCAAGCTAAACGCCTATTCGAAACTACATCGTTAAAGGGTACCGCCCGTATTCCTTAGCGGCTTCGTAGACCGCTATGAAGTTCTCGATCCTCGTGTCCAGTAAGGTTTGGTTTGACGGTGCTATTATGAGTCCACCGTTATGTCCACACGTCTTTATCCTCGTCGCCACCTCTTTTCTCACGTCCTGAATGGTTCCGTAGGGGAGGGTTCTCTGCAGGGAAATCGTGCCGCTGAGGGTTAATTCATCTCCGTAAAGCCGTTTAATCCGCGTTGGGTCCATGCATTCGGGTTGAACCGGGTTGAGGATGTCCACGCCGACTTCTATGAGGTCTGGGATGATGGCTTCGCAGTTTCCATCTGTGTGAAAGAGTATGTAAACTCCCTTCCTCTTCACAGCATCGATTAACGTCTTCATCCTGGGCTTGACGTATCGACGCCATAGGGACGCTGACACGATCATCCCCGTCTGCATAGCCACATCGTCTGCGAGGCATACGATGTCTACGCCCAAGTCGGCGAAACGGTTACACGCCTTAAGGTACACGTGGAGAAGCCCGTCGAAGAGTGCCTCAACAAACCCCGGGTCTACGTACATGTCTCTTATGAGTTCTGTGAACCCCCTCAGGTACCAGGCTTGTGAAAAGAAGACATCGCCTCCTGGTGAAGCGCTGACCGCGTACCTATCCCGCCATCTCGGAAGCAGGCGTTCAGCTGTATCGAAGCGTCCTGGGGTTTCGGGGTCTGGGAAGGAGTAGCCTTCAAGGGATTCCCTGCCCCTTAGAGGGTGATGAACAATACGGCTTTGAAGCCTTGTCGAGTTGAGTACACGCCTGACTCCCCACTCGTCCTCAAGGGTTTCAGAGTTAACGGGTATGCCCCAAGAGTAGTGGAATAAGGGGTTGTTCACAGCCTTTTTCTTAAACTCCGCGGAGGGCTCCATCCTAACAGGGCGGAAGTCGATGCTGAGCTTCTCAGCCAACCGGTCCTGCCGCTCTATAAGCCCGTGGGTCTCATCGGTTATGCCGAAGTGGTTTAAAAGCCTCAACAGGAAGGGATAGGACCATTCACCCCAGGCAACACCCTCGAGTGGAACCCTGTCAGGCTCCCTCCTTTGGATGGCTGTTAAAGCCCTCTCCTTTGAGTCCATGAACGTAGAACGACTTACTGCTTATTTCAATTTTTCCACAACATAGATGAGCCTACGGGTCCCTATACCGTATTCTTTAGGAGCCTGACCCGTTAATGGACGAGTCCGCACGCGTCTATGTTCAGGGATTTCAGAGAATCAATCGCTTTCACACTTGATTCTTTACTTTTCTCGGTCCGCGGAAACACTTAAGTGAACGCTGTAGCAGATGTATCCCTTACCTAACTAAGCTCAGGTGGAATGAGCTTTGTTTAAGAACCTAAGCCCAGGGGCTATAGGTATCCGTGCCCCACTCCCCGAGGCTCTTACATTGGCTAAGACTGTTGGGTTTCAAGGAGTAGAACTTAATATCGGAGAGGTGGCTAGGATATCATCCGAGAAATCTATCAGATACGTGAAGCAACTCTTCAAAGACGCTGGTGTGCGGGCTGGAGGCTGGGGGCTACCTGTTGACTGGCGCGGCGACGAAGCAGTCTACTCGGTGGGTTTGAAGCGATTACCCGAACTCGCTCAGGTCTGTCGGGAACTCGGCTGTCTACGGGTTGCAACATGGGTTCTAAGTTACTCAGATACGCGTCCATTCAAGGAGAACTTTGAATGGCATGTTGAACGCTTCAAACCCATCGCTGAAGCTCTGGAAACCTACGGTTGCCGGCTGGGGTTGGAGTTCCTAGGTCCTAAGACACTCCGTACCGGGCATAAGTACGGTTTCATCCACACCATGGATGGGATGCTAAGTCTATGCGACAGAATTGGAACGGGAAACGTCGGGCTTCTCCTCGACAGCTGGCACTGGTACACCTCACATGGCGCAGTTGAAGACCTCAGGCAGCTAACGGCTGAGCAGGTGGTCTACGTCCACGTTAACGACGCTCCATGCGGCGTCCCAGTGGATGAGCAGGTAGATAACATCCGCTGCCTACCCGGGGAAACAGGTGTCATAAACCTTATTGGTTTCCTAGGCGCCTTAAGGGACATAGGCTACGATGGACCTGTAACACCCGAGCCCTTCAGCCAACGCGTAAACCAGATGCCGGCGCAGGACGCTGCGAAAACCACGGTTGAGTCATTGAACCGGGTATGGTACGCAGCTGGGTTAACCAACCAACCTTAACCGCCTTCGAGAATTCCTCCCGTATCGGTTCCTACGCGTTTCACGCGCTTCGCTTTTCCAATAAGGTATAGGTATTGACTGGGTGTGGTGATGCTAAGCGATGACTGATAACCGTCAACCGTCCTCTGTAAAGGGTTTTAGAAACGTTGTTGCCCTAGGCTTCGTCAGCTTCTTCACGGACGTTTCCAGTGAGATGGTTTTCAGTGTTTTACCCATATTCGTCGTTAAGGAGCTTGGTGCAACGAAGCTCATACTCGGCTTCATCGAGGGTTTGGGTGAGGCGACGGGTTACATCTTCAGGATGTTCTCAGGAGTCATATCGGATAGGCTTGGGAAACGCAAGGTCCTCGTCTTCGCCGGCTATGCATCTTCTACCGTCGTCAAACCCTTCTTCTCCGTGGCACAGAGTTGGTTTGACGCCCTCGTTATAAGGCTTGGTGACAGGGTTGGTAAAGGCATTAGGACGGCGCCCCGGGATGCGCTCCTCAGCGAATCCGTTTCAGAGAGCCGTATAGGAAGGGCTTTCGGTCTTCACAGAACCCTAGACCAGCTGGGAGCCATCGTAGGCCCAGCCTTAGCCTTCCTGCTTATCCCCCTCATCGGAACGCGGAGTGTCTTCTGGGTTTCCTTCATACCGGGCTTCATAGCCCTCATAATCCTCATCTTCCTCGTTGAGGAGAAGGTTAGTCAACGTCGAAGAGGTGTCAGCGTTCTAGGAAACATCGCTGACGTTCTCCAGAGGAAATTTACTTTGCTCCTCCTCTTAGTAACCATGTTCTCCATGGGCGCCTTCAACTTCTCCTTCATACTTGTGAGGGCTGGTGAACTCGGTATACCTGAAGCCCTCATCCCCATCATATACGCCGTGATCAACGTAGCCCATACAGTAATGGGTGTACCCACAGGTCTCCTCTCAGATAGAGTCGGTAGGGAACGCGCACTTCTCCTAGGCTACGGGGCTTTCACCTTGACCTGTCTCCTCCTCATCACGCTTGGTGGGAACCCCCTATACGCGTTGCTCATCGCGGCTGTATACGGGGTGTACGTGGGAGTCGTGGAGACGGCTCAAAGGGCTCTAATCCCGAGTTATGCCCAGGTTAACCTAAGGGCGACGGCCTTCGGTGTATACAACCTATTCGTTGGACTGGCTCTACTAGCGGCGAACGTCGTCGTTGGAGCTCTATGGGACAACTTGGGCATGCAGGCGGCCTTTACCTACAGCCTCGTCTTGTCCGTCGCAGCCATAATAGGTATGATGATTTTTATTAAGCAGACGAAGGATTAGCTAATTTTTTATAGTCGATGGAGAAAGAGCTGAAGTGTGTTTATATCGCCTTCCTCTACGTAAATGGTCTTGAGGTGTGAGGTTTGACTTACTTTAACAGGTTTTTCATGTAGTCAACGTCTTTCGTTAAGATGTTTTTCCGCGTTTCCGCTGGGAAACGTCCGAAGGATTCGTCTTCAACGGTGAGGTCGTGGGTGTAGCCGGCGTCCCTTAAGGCTTCGACGGCTAGCTTGAGGTCTATATCCCCTTCTTGGAGCGGTGTCATCGTCATGTCGCCAGGTTTTCGCTTCCTATCCCTCTGCTCCACGGGGACTGTGCCGTTTTTCATGTGTGTATGCTTCGTGTAGGGTGCGAAGCCGTATACGACGTCGTGTACGTCCTCTACTGGGTAGCCGAACCAGTAGAAGTTCCCTGTGTCAAGGGTTAAGCCAAACGCGTCCGAGCGTACGTCTTGGATGAGCCTGAAGAGGAATCCATGCCTGTTCGCGATGACCCCGTGGTTCTCAACGGCTAGGGCAACACCTAAACCTTCCATCCTTTCTAAACAAGCCTTAACTCCTTTTACGGTGCGCTTGTGGTAGTCCAATAGTGATAGACCGGGGGTCTCCCTCATAACAGCGTTGATCCTCACAGCTTTCACACCTAGCTCGTAGGCGGCTTCGCATGCCTCCGCAACGTAATCCACTTCACCTTTAACGTCTTCCTTCCCGAAGTCGTTATCGAGTAGGAAGGCGCAGACGGAGAGCCCACGCGTTGAAAGCTCCTTAGCCAGCCCCTGCCTACCCTCAGCGAGGGATAGGTCGAAGCCTAGGGCTGTGAAAAGCCCCAGTTTCTCCGAAGGTTCTATCCGAGGCTTCCTACTCACGGCGAGTTCAAAGCTGTTGAGTCCTAGAGACTTTAAACCTGAGAAGAGGTCTGGGAAACCAACCCAGGTAACGAGGGCATCCCTAACAGCGATAAACATAGTCAGCCAACCTTAAAACATTCTATGAAACATGGATATAAATACCTAATGGTTCTAGAACGATGATGTAGACGCCTGCACTACATGCTTTAACCCTGTATGCCGTGGCAAGAATCTGGCAGCTAAGGTGAAGGCGTTTAAGTCAAGAAGATGCCCTATGAAGACGTGTTTGATCTGAATTAACCATCAGGGTCGAGTAGGTTAGTAAGTTGCCTGGGTATGCCATAGTGCCTTTAAAATAAGTATCACGGCTCCTACTACAGCGGCGGTTATTCCGAAGCCGCAAGCGATGCCGGCGAGGGCGGTTGCTTTATACTTTTCCCACCAGTCTTTCCCAAACCTTCTTTTGAAGAAAAGGTTGCCGACGAGGTGACCGATGGCGAGGGCGTTGGCGATATGTGGCTCTACGGAGAAGCCTATGAGGAGACCCATTGTGCTGAAGAAGGGGATGCGGATTACGGACGATACTGTCGTTAAGATAGCCGTAAGTGCGAAGCCGAATCCTATCAGTGGAGGCTTATAGATCTTATCGAAGTTATTCATCATGAAAACTTCACGGTTAATTCTATCGGGCCACAGGAAAGTGGTAGATGGGAAGACCTCTGACGGTATCGGAGCCATGCTCCAGAGCGTTGAGATTACGATGAGGCTCATAACCCATGTAATCGGGATTACGATGAATAATGCTTTGAAGTAGTCCATAAACCTTGTTTCAGTAACTTTAGCAACCTTAACTAGATAGGTGTAAGACGCTGCGCTCGCGCCTCCAGCGTAGTAGGGGGTGAACCAAATATCAGTTCCACGATAGCCCGAGAGCAAGATCATGCTTTCCCGTGTGTATGGGAGAGAAACGCCGAAGCCAACTTCACCCAATCCCCTAGCGTTAATCATTGCTATTATAAAGGGGGTGCCTATGAAGGATATGGGGAGAACCCATAATGGAAAGGTTGGGCATAGGAAGTACAGTAACGCAATTAACCCTATTGAACCGCCTATCCATAGGGAAAGTATGAATGAAAGCGGGGGATATCCTGCTGCTTTAGCTGCAGCCAACTGTGCAAGGCTTTTAATCGACCTTATAAGGTATCCCCTTCCCTTTATCAACGTGATAACAGCAACGCCTAATGAAGCGCCGAGGTAGAAGCTAGTCCATATATGAAGCCAAGACCTCCACACCGTAAACTCCATACTCATGCTTGGAAGATACTCGCGTTGAAACTCCGTGAAGAGAGGGGATGGTAACATTAAAGCAAGTGGGTTGCCTAAGAACCAGACCGCATAGGACCCGATAAGTATGCTGATAATTGCTGGTGTGGATAGAATGAAGCCGTAGGTATAGGCGAAGGGTTCGAAGGTTACACCGAAAATTATGCCGGGGAGATATTGTGCCAGCCGTGGCGATAGATCCATGAAGCTTACTAGCGCCGTACGCATGCCGAGGGCGGCGCCGAGTACAGATGGACCCCCCATGGTAAGGGTTGACCACACCATGCTTATCACACTTGCAAAGGTGAAAACCCTGATCCTCGTGGAGTCTCTCTCCGCTATCGTGATTATACCCTCAGACGCAACTGGGGCGGTGGGGAAAGGAAGTTTTTCCACTTCCACGAATATGTAGGCGCATAGTAAACCCAGCCCCACCTCGCTTATGTAAAAGAGGGCTGCGGCTGATAATACGATGAGGATTGGGATCACCCATTCTATGTTGAAAAAGCTTCTAAGGTTGAACACAGTAGGTGAGGGGGCATACCATTGGGGAATAACATTGGTTAAGGGTTTTTTAGTGAAGGGGTCTATGAGAATCTGGCTGAGTGGAGCTGACCTGAAGTATCCTTGATACAGTATTTGGGTAAACGTCACTGCAACCATAGCGGTTCCGAGGAGGTTGTACATGATGAAAACCTCCTGACGTGTTAACGGCTGTCCTAGCATCCTCGAGATCTCGGTGAACATGATGATAACGATGTACACCGCTGGGGCGATAATCAGGTAGCCTGGACCCGCTGTTAGGAAGGCTGTTCCCATGAAGAGGGAGAGGAAAACATCGATGGGCGCTAAGAGGGCTGCAGCGTATACTAGGGCTAGAAGCGAGCGCCATGTAAGGCCGGATTTAAGCTCAGATGATCCCATGGCTATGCCCCCTCATTGCTGGACTTAACCAGCTGTTTACCTAGCTCCATGTATCTGAGTTTCTCGTCGGGCTTCAACCCACGCCAGATCAGTAACTGCTGCCTAACGAGGTCTGTGAAGCCGTTAACTCCCTTCCGCCACACCTCCTT
>Ga0129297_10002015_pt1 | contig 10353 bp, 9 predicted proteins | sample I18A1metaG_FD_94708 | JGI IMG/M metagenome (GOLD analysis project Ga0129297, IMG submission 94708) | Lake sediment bacterial and archeal communities from Gulf of Boni, Indonesia to study Microbial Dark Matter (Phase II) - ​I18A1 metaG | ecosystem: Environmental > Aquatic > Freshwater > Lake >... | reverse complement strand
TCGAGAAGGACTTGGGAAGAGAGATCAATATGTCAAAACCTAAAAAGATTAAAAGGCCAAACCAGGACGAAACGACTCTTCCGAGAAAACTTCAGGGCCGGTTTCGTCTTCCCCTTCGCCATCTTATTGCGATTGGGCTGATTATTGGAGTAGCATTAGTGGCTTATTCCAATACGTTTTATGTTCCCTTTCAATTCGATGATCGGTCAAATATCATCCAAAATCCCAATGTCCAGATCAAGGTCCTTGCTTGGGATCAATTAACACAACTGGTTAAAAATACCTATAGAGAACACATTCGCATTTTCTCCCTCTTCACTTTGGCGCTCAATTACTATTTTGGGGGTTTCAATGTTTTTGGTTACCATTTAGTGAATTTTATCATCCATGTGGCTACAGGAATCTTTTTATACTGGTTTCTTATCCTGACGTTTGACTTATCCTCCTTAGAGGAGAAGTATGGATCCATTTCTTATAAAGTGGCTCTCTTTTCGAGTTTAATCTTTATCTCTCATCCTATCCAGACACAATCGGTCACCTATATTGTCCAGAGAATGAGCAGCATGGCTGGCATGTTTTACCTCCTCTCTATGGTCCTGTATATTAAGGGAAGGTTATCATCTGGTAAGGCAAGGTTTCTTTATTTTGGAGGGATGGTGCTTAGCTATTTACTCGGAGTTTTTTCAAAAGAGAATGTGGCCATCCTTCCTATATTTGTTGCCCTTTATGAGTTCTATTTTTTCCAAAATTTAGATTTGAGTCCAAAAGGGAGAAGAGTCGTTTTCGTTCTCCTGGGGGCACTTGTCATTCTTGGGGCCTTCGGTTTTATCGTTTGGGGTCAACGGTATATCAATGTGACCGTCGAAGGGTACCAATATCGCACTTTTACAATGGGGGAGAGAGTTCTCACCCAATTTAGGGTTGTCCTTTACTATTTAACTCTTCTTGTATATCCCCATCCCTCCCGCCTCAACCTGGATTACGATTTTCCCATATCCAAAACACTTCTGGATCCACCGACCACTCTGATTTCTATTTTAATTATTGTTGGTCTCCTCGGTTACAGTCTTTGGACGGCAAAGAAAAGACCGGTTCTCTCCTTTTGCATCTTATGGTATTTTGGAAATTTAGTGATTGAATCGTCAATCTTCCCATTGGAGATATTGTTTGAACATCGACTCTATCTCCCGGCAGTGGGCCCCTTTATCTTGTTTAGTCTGTTAGTAGTGAGAGGAATAGAAAAATTCAAATTTAAGATTTCCCTTCATGAAACTGTAGACCAGATTAAAGAGAGATGAATGATCAGTTTTTAAGTCCCCATGTGGTATATCCACCATTTCAAGTCTATGAGAAGGATCTCGGTTGAAGCAATAGATTGGTTTACTCTTATTTTAATCATTCTTTTTCTTTCAATAGGAACCTATTCAAGGAATAGACTCTGGAATGATGAGATCGGCCTCTGGGTCGACTGTGTGAAAAAATCGCCCAATAAAGCGCGGCCCTATGTCAATCTTGGGATTGCTTATTTCAATTCAGGAGCGTACAATAAGTCACTAGAATTCTCACAAAGGGCCATACAGATCGATCCAAAATCTGCCTATGCATACTACAACCTCAGCCTCACCTTCCAAAAAATGGGGGATTTGAATAAAGCGATTGAGATGGGAAAGAAGTCGGTCGAGATCGATCCCGATTTGGATTTAGCCTATTATTCCCTTGGGGCGATTTACTTTGAGAAGGGCCAATATGATGACTCCGCACAGGCCTTCAAAAAGTTTCTCAAAACGTATCCTTATTTTCCGGAGGCCCACAATCTTTTGGCCATCGTCTATGCAGCCCAAAAGAAGTTTGACAAAGCTGTTCAGGAATTTGAATGGGAGATCCGGGTCAACCCCTATCACCCTCTGGTTCACCTGAATTTAGGGCAGATCTACTGGTACGAATTCCACAATCGAGAGAAAGCAATTTATCATTTGAGAATTGCTCTCATGTTAGACCCGCTTCTCCCAAATCGGAGAACGATTCAAAGGCTGGTAGGTTCATTAGAAGGATTCCAATAATGACTTCTTTGCCCACTAAGAAAAAAATACGGAGTGAGCGATGAAACGGATCGGTATTATCGCTAAAAAGAATAAGCCAGAGGCTGCAACCATTGCCAGCAATTTGGTGGAATGGCTGCGGTCGAAGAAGATCGAAGTCTGTATTGAGAAAGAGATCGGAAAACTCCTCAGCCCAACTCTCTCAGAGAGTTATTGGAAGTCCGTCGAGAGGGAAGAGATCCCAACCGATGTGGAGATGATTATCGTCCTGGGAGGAGACGGGACGCTTCTCAGCGTTGCCCGTCAAGTATGGAATAAGAATATCCCTATCCTTGGGGTCAACTTAGGTGGACTTGGTTTCTTGACAGAAATTACCCTTGATGAATTGTACTCCGTCTTGGAGAGGGTCGTTCGAGATGACTTTGAAATCAATGAGAGAGAAGCGCTGAATGCCGTTGTGATTCGAAGAGGAAAACGGATTGCAGAGTTCATCGTGCTCAATGATGCAGTGATCAACAAAGGAGCTTTAGCACGGATTATTGATCTTGAGACCACCATCAATGGTGAATATTTATCAACTTTTAGATCAGACGGTTTGATCATATCGACGCCTACGGGTTCAACTGCCTATAATCTTTCTGCAGGGGGACCCATTGTTTACCCGTCGCTTCACACAATCATCATCACCCCAATTTGCCCTCATACCTTAACCATTCGTCCTATTATCATTCCCGATGACGTGAAGATTCGAGCATTACTCAAATCGAGAGATGAGGAAGTGATCCTTACATTGGATGGCCAGCAAGGATTCACTCTGGAATTTGAGGATGTGGTAGAGGTGGGAAAGGCTGAGGGGCGTATCCTTTTAATCAAATCTCCCTACCGACACTATTTTGAATTGCTGAGAGAAAAGCTCAAATGGGGAGAAAGATAGATAAAAGTTCGGAGTTAGGAGTAGGGGCAATTCATGAATTGCCCCTACAGAGCTACAAACTCCGAACTCATTACTGAGGATTCATGCTGCAGGAACTTCAGATTAAAAATTTTGCCATTATCGATGAATTGAATTTAACGTTCTCGAAAGGCCTCAATATCCTCTCAGGAGAGACGGGGACAGGAAAGTCCATCATCCTTAATGCAGTCCAGCTCCTTATAGGGGATAAAGCGACAGAGGAGTTGATCCGGAGTTCGGAAGAGGAGGCGAGCATAGAGGCTCTCTTTGACATCGCTGGAAATTGGGAGGTCAAGGACGGGATTAAAGAGAAGTCCCAGAGGCTTCCTAGCAAGGGAGAAGAAAATTCCCTTTTGGTCAGGCGGGTGATCTCGCGATCCGGAAGAGGGAAGGCGTTCATCAACGGAAATCTGGCCACCCTCGGGATGCTTTCAGAGATTGGAGAAAAGCTTCTCAGCATCTATGGACAGCACGAACATCAGTCCCTTCAGCGAGTGGAAACCCACATCGACATTTTGGACGAATTTGGAGGGTTGCTTGAAGTTCGAGAGGAGTTTCAAAAACATTTTCAAAAATTTGTTTCCTTATCCGAAGAGGTTAAAAGGATTCGTGAGGAGAAAGAGAGAAAGGTGAGGGAATGTGACCTGATGGCTTTTCAATCAAGGGAGATTGAGACTTCAGGAATTCAAATCGGAGAAGAAGAGGCCTTGAAGGAGGAGCGGAGTGTTCTCGCTCATGCTCAAAAGTTGATGGCTTTCGCCAATCTTTCTGAAGAGATGCTCTATGGAGAGACCGGTTCAGCCATTGAAAGGATTCAGTCAATCCTCAATCAGGGACGAGAAATGGGAACGGTCGATCCATCCCTTTCCCCACTATTAAAAACCTTGGAAACCGCTTTGATCCAATTGGAAGAGGTGGCCTTCGCACTACGAGATTATTCGAGACGGATCGAAATCAACCCGATGAGACTGGAAGAGATTGAGAATAGGTTAGAAGAAATTGACCGATTGAAGAGGAAATACGGTCCAACGTTGGAGGAAGTCCTTCTCTTTAAAAGAAGGGTCGATGAGGCATTGGAATCATTCACCTCTGATGGGGAGAAGCTCTCGCAATTGGAGGTCTTATTGGAACCCCTCCTGGCAGAAGTCATCGCTCTGGCAAAGAAGCTTTCAGGGGAGAGAAGGAGAGTGGCTTCGGAGTTAAGAAGATCTGTAGAAAAAGAATTGGGTTCTCTGGGGATGAAGAAAACCACTTTCGAAGTCTACATGGAGGATCTGCCTCTTTCTATCAAGGGGGTAGATCGAGTGGAGTTTCTCATCTCTCCGAATGTCGGAGAGGAGGTGAAGCCGCTGGCGAAAATTGCCTCTGGGGGTGAACTCTCACGAATTATGTTGGCCATGAAGAGAATTTTGGCGAAGATCGGTGGAAGACAGGTGCTCATCTTTGATGAGGTTGATTCTGGGATTGGAGGAGCCATTGCAGAAGTAGTCGGGAGGAAATTGAGAGAACTTTCAAAACATCACCAGGTCATTTGTGTGACGCACCTCCCCCAGATCGCCTGTTTTGCTGAAAACCACTACAGCGTAAAGAAAGAGGTGAGAGCAGGGCGAACCATCACCCTGGTGGATCGATTGGAGAAGGAGGCTATTGTGGATGAGGTTGCGAGGATGTTGGGAGGGGTGAAGGTCACAGAGAAGACGCGTGCCCACGCTAAAGAGATGATTGAAAATGCCAAAAGACCGTGACCGTGTCCGACATCCGTGTCCTTCAGAATCTTTTCGCGGACACGTGACACGCGACACGGGCACGCGGGGTGGATAAGATGATCCGAAAAGCCAAACTGAAAGATGTTAAGGAGATTCAGCGGTTGATCAAACTCTATTCTAACCGAGGGAATATTCTCCCCCGTTCCCTTAGCGAGCTCTATGACCATCTCAGAGATTTTTTTGTCTTCATCCGGAATCGCAAGGTTGTAGGTATCTGTGCCCTCCACATCTGCTGGGATGACCTGGCAGAAATCCGGTCCTTGGCCGTACAAGAAGAGGATCAAAAAAAAGGGATAGGTGCGAAGCTGGTAAAGGCTTGTTTAGAGGAGTCAAGAACTTTGGGAGTGAAGAGGGTTTTTGCTCTGACCTATCAACCCGAATTTTTTGAGAGTTTGGGATTTAAAATAGTGGACAAGACGATCCTTCCACATAAAATCTGGACCGATTGCTTAAAGTGTGTCAAATTTCCAGACTGCGATGAAACCGCCTTGGTCTATGAATTAAAATAACTGGATGATAGGGAACATTTACCCTTTGACACTTGAATTCCCCGTTCTCTTAAAAAATACAATCTTGTTTTGTCACTGTCCCACATATGCTCTTTTCACACGTTCATCAATCAGCAGATCCTCACACTTTCCCTGCAAAACAACGCTACCTGTCTCCAGCACGTAACCTCTATGAGCAAGCCTTAGGGCCAGTCGAGCATTTTGCTCCACTAACAAAATACTGGTCCCGCGTTGATTGATCTCAACTGCGATTTTGCCTATCTCACGAACTAGGATTGGGGCAAGGCCTATCGAGGGTTCATCTAACAGAAGCAAAGTGGGGTTTCCCATCAAGGCGCGAGCAATGGCAAGCATCTGCTGCTCACCCCCGCTTAAGGTCCCTGCCTGCTGCCTTTTTCGTGCTTTCAGGACTGGAAAAGTCTGAAATATTCTCGCTAAGTTTTGCTTTATCTGATTCTTATCGTTCTGCAAGTAAGCGCCGAGTCTTATATTCTCCAGGACTCCCATGTAAGGAAAAAGATTTCTCCCTTGAGGAACATGTCCTATACCCATTTTGACGATATCTTGGGCTGGGGCTCCTTGGATTCTTTTTCCTTGAAACAGAATTTCTCCCGTTATCGGTTTCTTCAGCCCGGATATGGTTCTGAGGGTTGTTGTCTTACCAGCTCCATTGCTTCCGATGATGGTCACAATTTCACCCTCTTCGACATTGAGGGAGATGCCCTTCAGGATTTCGGCGCCCCCATAACGAAGCCGTAAATCAGTTATTTCAAGTAACATCTTCCTCCTTCCCCAGGTAGGCCTCCATCACAGCTGGGTTTTCAACGATTTCTTCTGGTGGGCCTTCTGCGATTTTCCTTCCAAAATTAAGCACGGCAATCCGATCGCAGAGCCCCATCATGGCCTTCAGGTTGTGCTCTATGATGATACAGGTGATCCCCTTCTGCTCTCTAAGTACCCTTATCATGCTCAACATGGTTTCAACTTCTTCAGCGGCCATGCCCGTGACAGGCTCATCCAAAAGAAGCAGTTGCGGCTGAGCCGCCAAGGCAATCGCGAGCGCCAATAACCGCTGCCTTCCATGGGGCAGGTTGATTGCCAATTCATTTGAGTATTGCGCTAGGCCAACGAACTCAAGGGTATCCAAGGCTCTCTGCTGCAATGCCTTTTCCTGTATCCGATTTGAACGTGTCTCTAAGAATATGCTCGAAAGATCGATTCTCGTTTGCAGGTGGTAGCCGACCTCCACATTTTCGAGTACCGTAAAGCTGCTGAAAAGGATGTTTTCCTGAAAAACCCTGGCAATGCCCTGTCGGGCCTTCAGGTGAGGGGGAAGTTTGGTAACCTCTGTCCCATCAAAAATGATCTGCCCCCGATTAGGCCGTAATATGCCACCAATCATATTGAGCACTGTGGACTTGCCTGCCCCGTTCGGGCCGATGAGACCGAATAACTGGCGTTGGCCCACATCCATATCCAGTTCCATCACAGCGGCCAAACCACCAAAAAACCTCGTCAGTTTTCGAATCTCGAGATAGCCCATTCAGTCTCCCTGCTGCAATATCTAATCCTCACAATCCTGTCCAGCCACTTGGTCAATCTATCTGGAGTGCCATCTCTTAATCTTCTCAGGTATTCCTATGAGGCCCTCAGGTATGATCATAACCACCACGATGGCAATAACCCCGATTATCATCGGCTGATATTCTTCCACTGGTCGGGCAAATTCATAAACCAGAGACAGGACGACGGCTCCCAAAATGGGGCCTACAAATTTCGCTTTTCCGCCGACCACCATGTAGATCAAAAGGTAGATGGTGGTCATGACGCCAAAAAAAGCGGTAGGATGGGGGCCCAAGGCTCGCTCAAAGTGAGCGAAAAGACCGCCACCAAGGCCTGCAAAAAAACTGGCAATACTGAAGGCAATGACCTTGTATCTCAAGACATTCACTCCTACTGCCCCCGCCATCTTGTCGGCGTCTCGGATGGCCAACCAGGTAAAGCCGAGCTTCGACTTCTCCAGGCGGTATAGGATAAACAAGGATACACATACCACAGCTAACGTCAAATAGTAATATTCGGTAAACCTATCAAAATCCAGTTGACCCAGACCGGGGATGGATAACACGCCAGCTCCGGGAAAACCGATCAAACCGTCGATTCCGCCGGTCAAACTCCGCCAATTGAAAGCCAAAAGCCGAATGCTTTCCGACGTCACAAGGGTCAGAATGGCAAAGTAGATCCCCTTAACTCGCATGAATGGGTAGCCTAATGCAAAGGCCACTAGGCCGGAGATGAGCCCGGCTACAGGCAAGGTCACCCCAAATGGGAGTCCGGCCTTCATAGTCAACAGCGCTGAGGTGTAAGCCCCGAGGCACATAAATCCCACATGACCCAGAGAGAATTCACCGATAGTTAAGATGGTCCGAAGGCTAACCGCCATGAGAGAATTGATGGCTATCGATGTAAACACAGAAGTCCAGTAGGTACTGGAGAGGACCAGCGGGACCGCAATCGCAAAGAGTATCGCTCCAATACATCCAAATATTTTAAACATCCCTTCCCTATTCATGGCCAAATATTCCCTGGGGCTTGATGACCAATATAACGATGACAAAAAAAAGGGGGCTCAGGGAAGCCCAGGCATGCCCGAACAGGATCGGAAACAGACCATCAATAATCCCCAGGCTTATCCCCGCTATGATGGCGCCGGGCAAGCTGCCCAAGCCTCCTATGACGATGATGAGCAGCCCCTTGACGAGGGATAAGAGGCCCATGTAAGGGCCCATTTGAAACATTGACCCTGCCAGTACCCCTCCTGCGGCGGCAAGGGCGCAGCCTATGGCCATGGATAAAGCTGACATCCTATTTGGGCCGATGCCCTGAAGGATAGCGCCATCCGGATCTTGTGCGCTGGCCACCATGGCCTGTCCGTACTTGGTTGCCTTGAGGAAGAGGTACAAAATCAGGCTCAAAAACACAGCCACCAAGACTGCCGCAATCCTGTCCTTGGGTACGAAGATACTGCCCATAATATTAAAAGGCCCCTCAGCCAGCACGGGGAGATTCCGATGATGTAGACCGAACATGGCTACAGCGCCGCTCTGAAGGATTAGGGTTAAACCCACGGCAGCCACGACAGCAGATAGCCAGTCTTCTTTTACCGGACGAAAGAGAAACCTTTCCAGGATCAGGCCGAGGATCCCGATAAAAAGCATACCTAAACAGGTTGCTAAAAATAACGGCAACTTGAGGGAGACTGTCAAATAGTAAACAGCATATGCCCCAAGCATGTAGATTTCGCCGTGGGCGAATTGCATAATGCGCATGATGCCGAAGATGAGCGTCAGACCAAGGGCCATGAGGACATAGATCCATCCCAAAGCTAGACCGTTGATCAAACCCTGCCAGAATTCTTGTACGGTAACATCCAAACCTAAGCTCCTACCAATATTCAGCCTTGCTTAACATTGCTCCCTTCCCACAATTTCAGTGTGGGTCTCTCGTTTGGAGGAGAGGGGAATATACGTTCCCCTCCCCCATTGTCTCTTAGATCCAAATTCAGGATTTCTGACTTATAATGATCGAATATCAGATATTACTCAAGCGCAGGCATCTTCAAGCCCAAAAAGTCTATCTTCCCATTCATCAGGCGGGTTTGGGGGACTGGCCTGTTCAAAACCCGGTTCACGCCAAACGTCTTCTTCCCACTCATGTAGGCCGGGCCCCAGCAGGTGTTAAAACTTCCCGGAGCGGTCATTGACTCAAAGGCTGCTATAACTTTTTCAACCTTAACGCTATTCGCCTTCTTAAGGGCCTGAACAAAGGCTTCTGCCTGGGCGTAGGTAACGGGGGTGTCCTCAAAGTAAGGTTCCTTATACACCTTGGCCCATCGGTCCATGCTTTCTTTGATCCCCGGAGTGGCGTGCGAAAAATCCATCCCGTTGGTGAGGACATCATGGCAAGCCTCTCCCCCGGCAATGGAAAGGATAATAGCCGGCGCAAGGGGGCAATCGGAAATAAAGATACCCTTAAAGCCCAGTTGCCGTGCGGTCCTGAGTTGAAATCCCGCTTGGGCACTATTCGCGCCCTGAATAATATCCGGGTTGGTAGCCAGGGCTTTAGTGTAATAAGGAGTGAAATCTTCGGTTCCTATTGGCCAGATGTTATGCCCAACCAGGGTTAATCCCCTCTCCTCGGCTAACTTCTTGGCCTTGGTTTCAATTGGGAGTCCTGCATCCGGGGCCACGATGTACAGCTTTTTTGCCTGAGGGTAGTTCTCCCTGATAAAATTATAATTCATCTCCCAATTAGTATCAGACGTGGGATTCAGTCTGATAGCATAATGCTTCTTTGGGCTGATGTCCCCCGGCATTGCCGGTGCGTCGATCCAGGTAATGATATGGAGGGCCTTGGCCCCCTCGCACACCTGGTAAATGGCCGCCGCGACAGGAGGTGTAATGGCTCCGAAGACGAACGTGGCCTTATCTTTGTAAACAAGTTTCTTGGTCGCCGTTGACGCAACGGTCGGATCCATCTTGTCATCCTCGGCTATCAGATCGATCATGTAAGTATCACCGCCAAGCTTAAGGCCCCCTTCCTCATTGACCTTGTCAAAGTAAAGCCTAACGGCCCTCGTCAAACCGACGCCGACAAAGCTGATCGGCCCTGATAAGGGCATAATCATTCCGACCTTGAGGGTTTTATTCGCCCCTTGAGTTACGCCTTGGAAACCCAAAACAGATGTCGCTAACAGTAGCACCACGACCACAACCGTGATCCAACTCTTTCTTTTTTCTTCCATTTTAATCCCTCCTTTTCTAATAAAGTGAATACCTGCCTGCCTCTATTAGAGGCAGACCCTATGAAACCGTTAAAAAAAGCATGAGTCAACTTTGTAGCTGAAAACTCCAATCATTTGAAAAAGTCCTCTCCTGCGTTGTAAACGATTTTGCCTCCAGCGATGGTCATTAAAACAGGGATATCTTTTATTTTATGAGGGTCGATTGCCAATATATCTTCGCCAAGAACGCAAAAGTCAGCCAATTTACCCACCTCGATGGAGCCTTTAATCTTTTCCATATGGT
>Ga0129297_10002013_pt1 | contig 10357 bp, 7 predicted proteins | sample I18A1metaG_FD_94708 | JGI IMG/M metagenome (GOLD analysis project Ga0129297, IMG submission 94708) | Lake sediment bacterial and archeal communities from Gulf of Boni, Indonesia to study Microbial Dark Matter (Phase II) - ​I18A1 metaG | ecosystem: Environmental > Aquatic > Freshwater > Lake >... | reverse complement strand
CCAAAGTGGCGCCCAACGCCTTCATCTCCTCGGAAATCTTGAGGGCGCTGCGGGACGCCGTCCCTTCGTCCAAAAGCTCGGAGGTCAGGCTGGCTGCACCGGGCCTCTCTTTTGGGTCGGCCGCCCATCCTGACTTAATCACCATCTCAACCTCGACAAGCGGGAGTTTATGCTCTTCCACCACGTAGACTTCCAGACCATTGGAGAGCTTTCCTTTCTGGACCTTGGGAGGCGCAAAAGAGGGTTCGGCCGCCGGTTTGGGTTCGGAAGACCGCTCCACCTGGACGGAATCGGCCTTCAGTTCGCCTTGAGGAACCACGTAGAGGACAACGCGGTTCTTATCTAAACAATCGGAGGCCGCCTTCCGGACGCCTTCGGTTGTGGCCTTAAGATACCGGTCGAGATCCCACTGGAATCGGTCGGGATTCCCCAACATGATGTTATAGCCGTTTAATTGGTCGGCCTTGCCGCCAAAGCCTCCGACACTCTCCAGCCGTCTCACGAAGTTGGCCTCCCAATTGTTTTTCGCCTGAACGAGTTCCGCTTCCTGGACTCCCGTGGCCTTGACGGCCTCAAGTTCCTGATCAACTGCCTTTTCGATCTCTTCCAGGGTGTGCCCTGCCTTGGCCGTCACTTCGATCTGGAAGTTGCTGCCGATTTCGCGGGAGGATTGGTAGGCGCTGACATCCTGAGCGATCTGTTTTTCATAGACGAGAGTTTTGTAGAGCCGCGAGGTCTTCCCCCGGCTCAGGATGTTTGCCAAAAGGTCTAGTTCGGCATCACCTGGAGCATAGAAGGAGGGCGCGTGCCAAGCCAAATAGAGGCGCGGCAGGGAAACACGGTCTTCGGCCACCATCCGCTTTTCTCCGGCGAGCCGGGGGATCCAGGTTTCAAATCGGTTTACCGCTGGCCCGGACGGAATGTTGGCAAAGTACTTCTCTACGAGAGCCCTGGCGGTTTTGGGGTCGAAATCCCCGGCGATGCAGAGGCTGGCGTTGTTGGGTGTGTAGTAGGCTTTGAAGAACTCCTCCACATCCTGCTTGGAAGCCCGGGTCAAATCCTCCTGGCTCCCAATGACCGACCACGAATAGGGATGGCCGGCTGGATAAAGGAGCTCGGGCATCAGCTCAAAGACCTTGCCGTAGGGTTCGTTTTCAACAAACAACCGATGTTCGTTTTTCACCACATCCCGCTGGTTGTCGAGCTTTTGCTGGGTCATGGCGGGGAGGAGAAAGCCCATCCGGTCCGACTCCATCCAGAGGGCCAGCTCGAGGTAGTTACTCGGGACGTTTTCAAAGTAATTGGTCCGGTCCTCCGAAGTCGTACCGTTGATCTGCCCGCCGATCTTCTCGAGGGGCGCAAAATACTCGTTCGGCTGGTGCTCGGACCCCTGGAACATCATGTGTTCGAAGAGATGGGCAAACCCGGTCCGTCCGACCTTTTCATTTTTCGAGCCGACGTGGTACCAGATATTCACGGCGACTACGGGAACCGTGTGATCCTCATGCAGGATCACCTGCAGGCCGTTCTTGAGGATGTACTTCTCGAACGGGATTTTCGGCATGTCCTGGGCAATCGCAATGGATCCCCATGATAACAGCACAAAGAAGAGTAAAAATGTGAAAAGCGCTTTTTTAGTCATGGACAACCTCCTTATTCAAACATTCTCGCGGCTTATAAGTATCAATTGTTATTGCTAATGTCAAAAGCTGTAAATGAAAAAATAGAAAAGTTGGGGACCCTCCCCAAACGTGGTTATTTCATGGCCATGGATTTATGGAAGTGAATGATCACCCAACGGCCCTCTCTTTTTTCAAGCACCCAGGTGCATCTTACCGGAAGCAAGACGGGGCTTTCTGCCATTTTAGCCCCAAAGTCCCAGAGGCATGTGGCCCAGGCCAGTTTCCCATCCTCGGAAACGTAAATCTTTGTACCCGCGACGGTGATTTTCGTTTCAGCAAGTGCCGCGTTCTGGTCCTCCATGACTTTCTGGAGCGCTTCCCAGCCAACGATTGGTTCCCCCATAGAGCCGAAGTTGACCATGTCGGCGTCGTGGGCGAGGCACTTGGCGTAAAGGTCCAAATCCTCGTTTTCCACGCTGGCCACGTAATTCGACAAGACAGATTGGATTTGCCCTTTTTCGGCTTCGATATCGACGGCCGGGGTTGTCTTTTGACAGCCGGAGAAAAGCGAGAGGCAAAAGCACAGAACCGTGAAAGTTAGTTTTCTCATGGATCCGTCCTTTCTTGTTAAACCTGACAGCAATAATAGCGCCTGATTCCTTTATTGTCAACGGAGAATAAATGGAACGGAATAAACGGGCACGTCCTATCCTGTAATCAATTTTTTCAATTCAGGTCTGGACCAAATTAAGGCAAAATCAACCTCGGCATGCGGCGGTGAAATCCCCGGCGCGTCAAAAAATAGAATCAGGTAACCTAAATTTTGAGGAAAAATAGGGTTGTACTTATTTTGAGTACAATAGTACTCATTTAAAGTACAAATTTTAAAAAAACGGCTTGAGCCGGAGTTCAACATAATAATGTGGCCGAAAACCGGAAAAGATCTCGATGGAAAGAGCACCCATTTGCTCCGAAAGATCGTCCGAATTGTTAGCCGAATAATAACCGTTGAACCGACCGTTCCAGATTGTATCGTCCTCGTCGGCCACGAAAAGGGCCTGTCTGCCTTCAATTTTAAAACTTAGGTTTCCGGCCGCCTCAGCGAATTCTGAGACGTTAAATTGATGCTTTGTCAGGGGATCGCCCAGTCCGGCAGAAAGGGTGAGGGCTAAGTGCCCATCATCCCCGGAGACCTGGAGGGTTGCCGTATACTCTCCCGCCCATTCGAATCCGCCGTGGGAAACGCCGCTATCATTCGCGAGAAAGAAACCCGAGAACTGTCTCGCCTGCTTGCTCCTGGAGCATCCGGCAAGAAAGATAAGGGACGCGAATATCGTGAGGCGGGCAAACTGAGCTATTCTTTCTTTCCGGTTGATCAAAGGATCATTCCCCCTTGTCGGCTCCTGGGCGGTCCGAATTCGATGACGATGATCTGGGTGAACTCAAAAGACCTCATGAGCGATTTATCGGACACCACTCGGGGCCTTAATGAATTAGATCCTTTCCTTAAGTGCGATGTGTTATATGATAAATTATACGCCGGTTTTTGGAAAAAGTTTCCTATAAGGCTAAGGCAGGGGCTATTTTGATTTTTCCCCAAGGCCGATATTGAAGCTCGCCTCAATGACGTTCGCCGCGGCTCCCAGGGCCTTCTTCAATTTCCGGATTTCCTGTTGGTAAGGAGACTCGGCTTTTTCAGCCGCTTTTTTGAGGTAGACGCCAGGAACATCGTATTTTAGTAGCGACACGAGCGATGGCATTTTTTCAGTGTGCGGGGTCACAAACCAGACGTGGCGGGCCAAGACAACCGCCGCTAATACAATCGCTGCTATGCCCGCCGCTGTCCAGACGGGTTTTCTTAAGATTCGCCTGGGGACGGACGGCAATTTAACGCGGCGGTCAAGAGATAACAAGACTTTTTCGCCGAGGCAACCCCGGTCTTTCCCGAGAAGAACGGCCCCATCCTGTCTCAGCCGCCGTTCGAGCTCCGTGCCGATCCAGGCGAACTCGCGGCAGGCGGTGCAGCGGCGGAGATGACGCTCTGCCCGGCCGGACAGCGGTTTTCCGGAGTCCATTGCCCGGGAAATTTTCCATTTATAGATTGAGCAAAGCATAGCTCGTCTCCTCCTTTTCGGCCAGGCCGACGACGGATGCTGCCGGCGCTTGCAATTTTTCCCCGAGTTTTAGGCGGGCCCGGTGCAGGAGAGCGCGGATGCCGACCTGGGTTCTCTTCATGGCCCTGGCGATGTCCTTGACCGTCATGTCCTCTACATAGCGCAGCCAGAGGACCTCGTACTGCCCCGGGCTCAGTGTCATGGCAAGGTTCCAGATATTTTCATATCTCTGTGCTTCTTCGTTCTCGATCATAATCTCAGGCGGGCCGGGGTCCGGGCGCTCGAGATTTTCTGGACCGAGCAGGGGCATTCTTGTTTTTTGGGCGCGGTGCCGGCTGACAGCAAGCCTAAACGCTATCGTGTAGATCCAAGTGGAGAATTCCCACCTCGAATCATACCGTGCGATGTTCTGAAAGGCTCGCACAAAAGTTTCCTGGACGAGATCTTCGACGTCCTGGTCGGTCTGTGATTTTGGCTTGAGGAAATAAAACAGCCGGGGCGCATACTTTTTAACGAGATCTTCGAATGCAGCCCGCGAGCCGGCTGCGGCCCGCGAAGCCAGCTCCTCGTCAGGAAGATCGGCGGAGGTTGAGTTCTTGCCCATATCTGAACTCGGTCTGTGCCCCGGGGTTTATACTCGACAAGCGTTTGCTCAGTTAAGGGAATGGGGCAGAACTTTTCCGATTGAGGCGTGAGGAAGACTCCCGAGTCCTTTGAGCATTTCGGCCAGCTTGGCGATGGGATAAGACAGAGCGATCCGGACCTTTTCCCCGTCGAGCGCAAGATTGATATTCTGGAGAAACGTCTTCACTTCCGTTGTTTCTGCAAGCTGAAGGTTGCCAATGGCAATCAGGCCCCGGATAGCCTGCTCCATTTCCTTCGCCGTCTGGGCTGAATCTGCGCCGATGTCGATCTTGAGATTGAAGGCGTCTCCCTTTTCGGCGATGGAACAAGAGGCTGCGCGTATTTTTCCCAAAAGGGCCGATTTTTCATCTTCACCTGCCAGGGAGGAGATGTCCGATGCGGCTCCCACAACCATGGCCTCCGCCGATTCTTTTTTGATTTGGGCCATGAGCGGGGACGAGGAGATATTTCCTATTTTTCCATCTAGGGCATCCAGCGCCAACTTGATGCTGCCTTCCTGCTCGGCCAGAAGGATCAGAGAGTCTGTAGCGAACACTCCGAAATCAGATTTGTCCCAGTTGTAGAGAGTATATTTTCCGTAGGGGAGCTCCTTCGTGGTGGCTTCGGCCTTGATCAGGCCCAAAAGATGGGGTTTATCGAAATTCCCCGACACGGCTACAACCGCGTCCTCCTCGCCTTTTCCTCGTCCATAGATCGTGATCCCCTTGAGGTCCGTGAAGGGTTCGATCTTGAATTTTCCGAAGAGTTCTCCGGCCTTTTGATTAATCCCGGCTGCGCCTTCCTTATCCGCGAGTAGCTTATAGAGCTCGGATGAGGCGTATTTTTCTATGTCCAGATGGAGCACCCAGAGCGCGTCGGAAGGGACGACCGACACCTGGAGCGATGATGCCGCCGCGCTGAAACAAAATAGCAAGGCCAGGGTGAGGGCGGCTAAAATGATGATGAGCTTTTTCATGGCATTTCTCCTTTTCACTGATTTATACGCTCCGGCCGGCAAAACGTTACTGGCCAGAAATTGAACGGGGTATTGATCGGGGATCAAACGGAGGAGGAATTCTACTGTCCCGGCTGTCTGAGGAACTCCAGAATTTTCCTGTTCACCAACTCGGCTTGCGTTAAGGTCAAGCCGTGGCCGGCGTTTGGAATGAGTTCGGCTTTTATCTGGGGCGCCACCCGATTCAAGCGCTCGATGGCCTTCCGGGCCGAATAGATTTTTTCATTTTCACCGATCAGAAAGAGCGCCGGCACTTTGATGCTATGCAACTCCTGATCTGTCAAGACAGTCGGGTTGACGAGCTGCTTGGGCTTGAAGCATTGCTGGCCCAGAAAGATGTTTTCGGCCAAGTCTTCAACGAGCCTGCGGCTCGCCTCGTCTTTTCGCGCTAAATCATCGAGCACCCAGAACATCATGCTCCTGGTGAAGTAGCGAAACGGCAGCGAGCCGAGGACTCCACGCTCCAGGAACTCGAACCTAAAGGGCAAAACGGTGGTCGCCGGTGCCAACAGCACGACCTTTTCGAGCCGGTCCGGGTGGCGGAGGAGGTACTGGCCGACGATCCAGCCCCCATACGATTGGCCGATCAGAATGATCCGGCCTTCAAGCTTGAGAGCATTGAAGAGTTCATCCAGCCATTTCACGAAGTCATCCGGAGTTTTGATCTTTCTTGTAAAGACGCTTCTCCCCAAGTCATAGATATTGTCTGGTGCATATGTTCTGTAGTTACCCGATAGAACTTCAATGTTCGGCGCCCACATCAGCGAGGTTGCGTTGGCTCCATGAATCAACACCATCGGCGGGGCGCCAGCCGGGCCGCTTATACGGACAAATGTCTGACCGAAAGACGTGTCGACCATCTGGATATCCGAGGGGATGGGCCAGATCTGCGCTTCGCGGTCATACAATCTTAAGTACCGCTCTCTGGCTTTCGCGGATCGAAACGGATGGGTTCCCGAGGTGTCTATGAGGATATGCTGCTTAACAATTTGACCCGGCGCGATAAAAAGGACGAGGAAAATAATGGTGAAGACTGCATAGACGTAGAGCTTGTTATATTTCCGTAACGTATAGGCTGACCCCAACTGTCGCGATCTCACAAAAGCTTGGCCGATGGAGTAGACCTTCAGGAAGAGAAATACCAGCATGAGGACCACGAAGAAGAGCCCGTCAGTTCTGCCGTCCAGATAAAGGCGGAGGGAATACAAGAAAGCTGCCAGACAAAGAACGATGTTCAAGATAAACCCGCGCAGAAACTCGCCATTATAAATTTGCCCCAGACCTGTAGTTATCAAACTCAAGAGAGCGGCCAGAGCCGGCCGTCGTTTCTTAGTGAGAGATTCTTGGTTTTTTATGTGGCCCTCCTCAGCATTACTGGATGACAATATCAGAGTGGCGGAGGCCGCGTCAATACGCTACAAAGCTCGAGAATCAGGACTTTCTTTCCGTTGATTTCGTTCCCTCCGGAAAATATAATGAGTTTCATTCGAGATAAGGAGAGAAAAATGAAATTTTCGTCGATTACCAGGCTGATGACTTTGGCTCTCTTTTTATTTCTCTTGGCGTGTTTGTCGCTCCCGGCGGCGACGGCTCAGTCTTCCCAGCCGATTTTGACGCCGGAGGAGCATTTCGGGTTTAAACTCGGCGCCGACCGGATGTTGTTCGATTATGAGGAGCTCATCGGCTACCTGCAGAAGCTGGATGCGGCCTCTCCCAGGTTAAAGCTGATTGAGATCGGCAAATCGCCTCTGGGGAAACCCATGTCCATCGCCTTCATATCTTCCGAAGAAAATATCAATCGTCTGGACCGACTGAAAGAGATTAACCGCAAATTGGCCCTGCAACCTGGCCTCGCGGAATCCGAGAGAGCCGCTTTGTTTGGCGAGGGCAAGGTCTTTTTGCTGGCCGCTCTGTCCATGCACTCGGATGAGGTCGGGCCGTCTCAGGCCGCCCCCCTGATCGCCTATGAACTCGTGACCACTCAAGATCCTCGGAAGCTCGAATGGCTGGAGGATACCGTTTACATGATGATCCCCACTCACAACCCGGACGGCATGGACATGGTCGTCGGCCATTACCGGAAATACAAGGGGACCAAGTACGAGGGCAGCACCATGCCCGGTGTCTATCATAAGTATATCGGCCACGATAACAACCGGGATTATCTCACCCTGAGCCAGGAAGACACCCGAGCGGTGGCGCGGATTTATAACCTGGACTGGTTTCCCCAGGTCTTGATCGACAAGCACCAGATGTGGGCGAACGGTCCGAGATATTTCGTTCCTCCCGTGCACGATCCCATCTCCGAGAACGTCGACGCCGGCCTCTGGAACTGGACCAAAGTCTTCGGCTCTCACATGATCACCGACATGACCGAAGCCGGGATGGCCGGCGTCTGCCACAGCTATATTTTTGACGATTACTGGCCCGGCTCGACCGAAACGTGCCTCTGGAAAAACGTCATCGGCATGCTGACCGAAATGGCCAGCGTCAAGGACGCCACCCCGGTCTTCGTCGAGTCGAACGAGCTCAACGTTGAAGGAAAAGGGCTCTCGGAATACAAAATGAGCATCAACATGCCGCTTCCCTGGCCGGGCGGCTGGTGGCGCCTGGCCGATATGGTCGAGTACGAAATCGCTTCCACCATGTCGATGCTCAAAACCGGTTCGCTCTACCGCCGGCAAATCCTCGAGTTCCAGAACGACCTCTGCCGCCGAGAGGTGAAAAGAGGAACGAGCCAGCCGCCGTTTTATTATATCCTGCCGCAGGCTCAACGCGATCGCAGCGAACTCGTCGGCCTGGTGAACCTGCTCCGGGAGCACGGCGTCAAGGTTTATCGGCTTTCCCAGGCGGCCGGACTTGAAGGCAAGAATTTCCAGGCCGGGGATTTCGTTGTGCCCCTCGCCCAGCCGTTCCGGCCGTTCATCAAAGAGGTCATGGAAAAACAGGAATATCCGGTGCGCCGTTACACGCCTGGTGGCGAGGTGGTCAAACCCTACGACATCACGAGCTGGTCGTTGCCGCTCCACCGTGGAATCAAGGCATTCGAAATTAACACCCGCTCGGAGGAAGTGGAGGGTCTTCTTGGAGAGGTTAACCAGGATTTAACGCTCAGGAAAGACATTCCGGCGGATTTCCGGGCGGCGATTCTCAACGTCAACAACAACGAGAGCTTTAAGGCCGCTTTTCAGGCCCTCAAGCAGGGTTTGAAAGTGGAGCGGCTGATAAATAGAGAGAATCTATCCGGAGAAGATGTCCCCAAGGGCAGCTTTCTCGTCCGCCATGACCCCAAATTAAGGTCGATCCTTGAAGGGCTGACCGTGGCTCCCGTGATCTTGACTGAATCCCCGGACCTCAAGACCACGCCACTCAGGCTGCCGCGGATCGCCCTGGTGGAAACGTATTTTCACGACATGGACGCCGGCTGGACGCGGTTTGTGTTTGACTCCTACAACATCCCGTTTACGGTCGTGCGGCCGGGGGATTTTGAAAAGACTGACTTTGTCAAAAGTTTTGATATCGTTGTTTTCCCCGACGCGGAAAAATCCATTCTGATGGAGGGAAAATATAAGGCCAGGGACGAATATTTTCTGGCCGATTATCCGCCCGAGTATGCTAGGGGCATCGGCAAAACAGGGATGGAGAAGCTCATGGCTTTTCTGGACAGCGGTGGAACGATTATATCCTGGGGTGGTTCCACCTCCTTATTCATCGGGAAACTGGAGATCGTGTGGGGCAAAGAAGAAAAGGAAGAATTTCAGTTGCCGGTCCAGGAGATCTCAGAAAGCCTGAAGAAATTGGGCTTATATTGCCCGAGCGCCCTGATGAAGACTCTGCTTCTTGAAGATCATCCTCTGACGCTCGGCCTGCCCCGAGAGATCGGCGTCATTTTCAACGGGAACCCTGTGTTCACCACCTCCGTTCCCATCTTCGATATGGACCGCCGAGTCATCGGCAAATTTCCAGAGAAAGATATCCTTATGAGCGGCTATTGCGAGAAACAGGAAGCCCTCGGGGATAAAACCAACCTGATCTGGATGAAGAAAGGCAAAGGACAGGTCGTCCTGTTCGGGTTCAGTCCGATTTTTCGGGCGTCCACCCAGGTGGCTTATAAGCTGCTCTTTAACGCCTTGCTCTTGCAGAAACTTGCGTGAACGCCAAAACGTATTTCAATATTAATAGTGGCCTGATGGAAAAGTAATGCTGTTTGAAATATAAGAGCCCTGAGCAAAGGAGCATTTAAGATGCGTAAGCTGTTGTGCATATCATTATCCTTCCTTTTCGTTTTGGGTTTTACTTCTCAGAAAAAAGAAATGAAGGAAATTTCTCCGGAGGAGAAGCAAGAGTTAGGGCAATACCTGAAAGAACATTGGAAGAGCCCGGAGGACTATGTCCTTGAAAAGTTTAAAGATCATGACGTTGTCTTCATAGGAGAATCCCCTCATCGGGTAAAGCATAATTTAGAATTCATTCATAACCTCATTCCTCGCTTATATCAAGCCGGTGTTTATAATCTGGGAATTGAGTTCGGTTGCCATGAATATCAAGATAAAGTTGACAAGCTTATCACCGCGAATGAATATGATGAAGACCTGGCGCGATTGATTATGTTCAAATGGTATATCATCTGGGGTAATAAAGAATACATGGACATATACAAGAAAGCCTGGGAGTTGAATAAATCCCTGCCAGAAGGCGCTCCAAAATTCAGAGTGGTGAATCTCTCCTATAGAATAAAAAGGAGTCCCAGAATAGGATTATTTTTAAAAATACTCTTAAAGGGCGATCCTGATGTTTTTATGGGCAAAATGATACTCAAAGAATTTGTCGATCAAGGTCAAAAAGCCCTGATATTTTCAGGTTCCCATCATGCTTTTACCCGTTATTACCAACCGATATATAATTTTGAGAAAAGCCAATTAATAAAGCTCAATAAGAATCGAATGGGGAATGTTGTCTACCATAAGATTCCAAACAGAGTT
>Ga0129297_10002012_pt1 | contig 10364 bp, 14 predicted proteins | sample I18A1metaG_FD_94708 | JGI IMG/M metagenome (GOLD analysis project Ga0129297, IMG submission 94708) | Lake sediment bacterial and archeal communities from Gulf of Boni, Indonesia to study Microbial Dark Matter (Phase II) - ​I18A1 metaG | ecosystem: Environmental > Aquatic > Freshwater > Lake >... | reverse complement strand
GCGCTCGCACTCCTACCGAATTCAGGAAAGGCTTTCTGTCGCCAAGTCTTGAATCATAAGGCTTATGTCGTCTCATCCGTCAAACGAGCTTGAAAGCGTGGAACCTGAGTCCTGACCCACTTGACAGTCTCGAACGAAGCGGTCGCACCGCTTGAGAGAACGTGGATGGTTCTGGCCAAACTCTTTGAGGAACTCGTGGCGCATGGTATCGAAGTCGACGCATCTCATTTGCAGGATTCTAAGGCTCTTCTGCATCTCGTCCGCACGTCGCCTGTAGATCCCTGCGCAGCCCAGATGAGTGGATCCGGAAACCCGCTGATGTCGTTGGAGGAAAGTCTAGAGAGAGCGAAAGGAGAGTTGATGTCGGCAAGCCTGAGGCTTGGAGAGACGCGAGCAGAGTACTGGAGGGAGAGAATTTACAAGGCTGAGCTTGACGAGGCGGAACTGCGCGTAGCATACGGCGAATCGCGCTTCCTCCCCGGGCTTCCTAGAGATCCCACGACAGAGTGGGCAAGGTTAACATTGCAACAACCGGTTGGGCAGGAGAGGGCCAAGGATGTTGCCGAACAGTTCGGAGTACTGGTCGAGTTCGAGGACGACCTTCACCTAGTCTTCGAGGGAGAACCGTTACAGGTCAGGAGGGCGCTGGCCGACGTCTACTATCTGTCGCAGCCCTAAGTCCATCATCACCGCCGTAACGACCCCTTTCAGTCCGCTCATCAAGCAACCGCAACTGGCATGATCGTTGACCGTGCCTCCTGAGTAAGCGGCCCCAGCTTCTGCATTCTCTCAGTGAAGGTCTGGAAGACGGAGGCCAACTTTGCATACTGGGGTATGGTTGTCCTAGTTGCGAATACTCTCAGAGACTCTATTCCTCCACTAGCCACAGCCTTCCTGATTTCGTTCACGCGGGCTCGGAATGCTTCTTCTCCGAGTAGCGTGCCTTCTCCCTCGATCATTATTATACCGTCGGCCCCGGCGGAGAATGCTGCGAGAAGGTGCCTAGCATGAAGCCTTCCAATGGATGGCACTTTGATTATGCGGACATTTGCAGGGTACTGTTTCCTCCCTAGCCCTACTAGGTCGCAGGCAGTGTAGGCCGAGGTCGCCTCGGCGAAGGCTATGATCTTGGGCTTAGTCATGGTCGCTCCAGCGACTGCTTCAATCTCGGCCGTCAATTGCGATTCGGTCGAATTCTTGAGGTCGATGGCGCCCTTCGGACAGGCGGGAACGCATAGCCCACATCCCACACATGAAATGAATTTGACTGCCACGCCGCCCGGCACGGTTTCTATAGCACGTGTCGGGCAGACCTTTACGCATTCCCCGCACGAGTCGCACCTTTCAGGAATAACAAATGCCTTCTCGGGGCTAGTCGTCACGACGCCCTTTCCGAGAAGCGACGCTGTCCTCGACGCGGCTGAGAGGGCCTCTACCACAGACTCCCTGACATCTTTGGGGCCGAGGCAACAGCCCGAGAGGAAGACGCCTTCGTTCTGGCTATCGACGGGCCTAAGCTTGTAGTGCCTCTCCAACAGGAAACCATCGGGCCCAGTGTGTAAGCCTAGCTTCTCAGCGAGGTCGCTGCTTCCGAGCTCAGGGAGGATTGCAGGGCAGAGCACGACCAGGTCGAAGGTGTTCTCCAGCTGCGCTCCTAGGAGAGTGTCTTCCGCCCTGACCATTAGTTCGTCCCCGTTCATGGGTATGATTTCTGCGACGCGCCCCCTGACGAATTGCACGCCGTCCTCTATGGCCCGCACATAAAATTCCTCGTACCCTTTGCCGGCAGCCCTTAGGTCTGTGTAGAAGATCCATGTCTCAAGGTTGGGAACAAGCTCTCTGAGAAGTATTGCCTCCTTCACCGCTGCCATGCAGCAGATCTTGCTGCAGTACGGTTGTCCGTTGTGGCTGTCACGGCTGCCGACGCATAGGACCCACGCGATCTTCCGCGGTGTCTTCCTGTCGGAAGGTCTGTAGACGCCATGCTCGATCAACCTCTCGAGCTGGAGGTTTGTTACGATGTTTGGATGACTTCCGTATCCATACTGAGTCAACACGCTTGGGTCGAAGAGGCGGAAACCAGTCGCCGCAATTATCGCGCCCGCCTCAATCTTCCTCTGGCTTTCCTTGTCGCGTGGATTGATCGCCCCATGTTTGCAGGCTTTGACGCAGAGCCAACACTTGGTGCAGTTTTTCTCATCGATCACGTAGGCGTTTGGCACGGCCTGCGGGAAAGGTAGATAGATGGCTTTTCGGCGTGTCGTTCCCTCTTCGAATTCGTCGGCAACTTCCACTGGACATACCTTAGCGCACTCGCCACAGCTTGTGCATTTGCTCTCATTGACATATCGTGGTCTTCGTGTCAAGGTAAGTGAGTAGGCTCCTGGGGAACCGTCGATCGTGGCGACCTCGCTGTTGGTCATCAACTCGATCAGCGGGTGGCCCTTCGTTTCGGCAAGCTTCGGGCTGAGAATGCAGAGTGAACAGTCGAGCGTCGGGTATGTTTTGCTTAACTGAGCCATGTGGCCTCCTATGCTTGGTTGCCGTTCGACAATGAAGACCTTGTATCCTTGGTTCGCTAGCTCAAGGGATGAGCAAATACCGGAGACTCCGCCCCCAATGACCGCAACGTTGCTGTTCACCTTCATCTCCGTGGGAACCAGTGGTTCCAAGTAGGTCATTCGACCCACGGCTCCTGCTATCATGTCGACCGCCTTGTCGGTTGCACTTTCCTTGTCGAGCGTCGTCCAGCTGCATTGTTCCCGAAGATTCGCCATCTCAACAAGGTACGAGTTGATCCCTTGGCTTGAGCCGAGGTCACGGAAGGTCTTCAGATGCATTCTTGGGGAGCACGAGCCGATCACTACTCTGTCCAGTTTGTGCTCCTCTACCTTCTTTCGGATAAGGTCCTGTCCTGAACTACTGCACAGGTACCTGCTTGTTTCCGCGCACTTGACGAGTGGGAGTTGCGCGGCCGCGCTCCTCACTCTCTCGACATCGACTATGTTGCCGATGTTTCCACCGCAGTGGCAGATGAAGACGCCGATTCTCGGTTCGGTTCGACCCATCTGGACATCCCGGTGAGAAACGCTTTCGCAGGATGGTCTGTTGTTGTGGGATGCAATGTAAATGCTAGTAGTTGTTACGGGACGGACTCTATATAGTAGTATGTTGCTCGCACCAGTCGAAGACCGGTCGGGCTAGAAGCAAACAAGTAAGCTTGGATTTTACAGTCGACACATCAGTATGCGTCAGTGCCTATTTGGCTTCCAGAAGTGTCCTGATATGATTGGAGTAAGCCTCAGCTGAGAGAAGAGATTTCAGTTCTTCATTCAGGTTTGATGCCTTAACTGTCACGAGCCAACCGTCTTGGTAGGGGCTCTTGTTGATCACGTTGGGCGTTTCCTGTACGTTCTTGTTAACTTCCAAAACCTCGCCGGTTACAGGACTGAAGATGTCAGAGACAGCTTTGACAGACTCAACCGAGCCCATCACCTGTCCAGCAGTCACCGCTGCGCCTGCCTCGGGCAGGTCGATGAAGACAATTTCGCGCAGTTGTTTCTGCGCGTAATCGGTCAGCCCCATACGGCATTTCTCTCCTTCCACCGACAACCACTGATGCTCTTTCGAGTAGGACACGTTTTCGTCAACATCAATCTCGTCTACGCGCATCGCAGAACCCGCTTTCCCTCTAGCGAGCCTGCGAGTATTTATTGCTCTTCGTGTTGAGCAGTGGACTAACCTTTCGAGATGACCTTAGACTTGGCTGGCAGGAGCGTACTCAAGTACGAGGCTCGTGGAATCTGGGATCAGAAGACCGGCGGGAAGATCCGTCTCCCAAACTTTCCCGACCTGAAATTCGATACCCCCACCATGTTTGGAGGCCTGGGAAGATACGCGTGCGCAGACCAGCTCTTCATATCGTCGCTCGCCGCGTGCCTCATCGCGACGTTTCTCTACTTCAAAGGAAAGTTGCAGTTCACTCCGATCCATCTCGAGGCGGATGTGAAAGCCACGATTGCACTTGCTGGAGGCCGCGGTTACCGATTCTCAAGCGTGAAAGCTGTGCTTCTCGTATCGGCGAGGAAAGATGAACTGCCGGTTGCACGGCGCTGCGCGGCTCTCGCGGTGACCTACTGCCACCTAACGCAGATGGTTGGGGAAGCCGCCCCGTTGAGCGTCACATTTCGTGTAAGAGCGCGGTAAGCCTTCCAGTATGATCGCTGGCGACATGGGCCCAGTTAGGTCGATCTGCCTATGCTTGTTAGCCTCATGAAATCTTTTATCACCCACTAGACTCGTGGCGCTGAGCGAAGGGGAACCTAGGTGAGCAAGAACGACTCCAAAGATAGAGAAGCCGTCAAGAAGGAACTCACGAGCATCATCAGGCAGAACAAGCAAGAGAGAAAATTGATTCTCACGGAGCTCAACGCAAGAGGACCCCTCACGGTCCCTCAATTGGCAGAAGCAACCCGACTTCCTCCCGACGAGGTGCTCCAGCAGATTCTCATAATGATGAAATCAGGGCAAGTCGTGGAAGCAGGAGAAAAAGACGGCGGATACGCCTACGATATCAAACGTTAGCCGCGTAGAACTCTCGGGGGATAATGCCCCTGACATCAGAATGCGTTACGCTCGAATCGAAACCCAAGAAGCTTCGCCTAGTACCGTCAACTCGCCGCGTATTTCTCTTGGTAACCCTTACAGTATAGACTGACACATTCTATTTCTGTTGAGCATTGGTCGCGAACTCACTGTCTCTAAGTCGCTTTCTTTTCCAAGGTGGGAAACTGTGCCCACTCTTAAGTAGCATCATTCTCTCCCCAGCCGCGAGGTCGCGACCTTGATGCCAAGTCTGCGAGAGCATTCTAAGCTTAAGCTTTCGTCATCTGCTTGGCAACTTCAACTCAGCATGATCGTGAAGTCATCATCACCAACCAATCGACTTGCGATTGTCGGAGTGGGGCATCCGTTACGTGGCGATGATTATGCGGGCAGCTACATTGTCAGGAAACTGATGGACACGAAGCCGGAAAAGGTACGTGATGGCATCGTCATCTTTGACGCCGAAGCCGACCTAGAAGCCATGTTTTCTAAGATTAGCGCGCTAAGCCCAAAGCACGTGATCTTCATTGATACCTGTGAGATGGGCGCAGAACCTGGCCAATGCCGCTTGCTCTCCGTTTCCTCTACCAGCTACCCGTTTTTCACAACCCATGGCGTCCCGTTGAAGCTCCTCGCCGAACAACTTTTGCCGGACAGCAAAGCATGGATACTGGCAATTCAACCTGAGCAGACGAACTTCGACAGCAAAGTATCACCCGAAGTTCGCGAAATCAGCGATTCCATTGCGGCATTTCTCCGGAGCATTATTCGGGAGGGTAAGAGGATTTGCTGATTAGCTCCGAACTTGTCACTGTGATTTGGTCGGTTATCCTCTTCGTTCTGGCTCTGTACATTGTAGTAGGGAGGCTTGGAAAGATCAGTACGGGAACCGGAACTAAGTACGAGGCCTTCTCAGGTGGCGAGGAACTTCCACCTGAGAGAGGCAAATACCATTCCGAGCTGTTCGTCTACGCGGCTATCTTCGTCGCGTTCGAAGTTGTTGGGTTGCTCCTTGCTAGTTCCGTGGCAGCGCAGGGGCTGCTCTGGCCGCTCCTCTTCACCTTGGCAGGAGGCCTTTCGCTCTTCGTACTGATGCTTTGGTTCGTTGGCACCGGAGGCGCAGAGCTTGCTTGAACAGGTGGCAAAGTGGGCGAGGAAACGTTCTCCCTGGGTCTATCACATCAATGCTTCATCATGCAATGGGTGTGACATAGAACTGGTCGCGAGCTTGACTCCTCGGTATGATATTGAGCGCTTCGGAGCGATTCTGGTTCCGAGCCCGCGGCATGCGGATGTTCTAGTAGTTACTGGAACGGTTAACGCACAAACAAAAGACAGGTTGCGACGAGTCTACGAGCAGTTGCCTGAACCGAAACGTGTCATAGCTGTTGGTGCGTGTGCTGCTGCTGGAGGGGTCTTCAAGGGCTGCTACAATGTTGGCCAAGGGGTTCAGGACGTAGTCCCTGTCGACATGTTCATTCCCGGATGCCCACCTAGGCCCGAAGCAATCATGTACGGAGTCCTGAAACTGTTGGGGGAAGTAAAGTGAGCGAGGACTTCATTCAACAGATCCAGAGACTCGCCACTGAAGCGAACGCCAAACTCACAGCTCCTCACAAGCACCAGATATTCGTCGATGTCGAGCAGAACAAGCTCAGGGATTTCGTTTCACGATTAGGTAACGACGCGGCAATACGTCACCTGTCAACAATTTCCGGCCTTGATCTCGGGCAGGACATAGGTATCATCTACCACTTCTGGCGAGAGAGAGACACAGTGCACGTGAGGACGACCGTTCCGAAAGCGAACCCAGTTGCCGTGTCTATAGTAGACATCGTTCCAGGGGCCATCCTTTACGAGATGGAAGTCCATGACATGTTTGGAGTAACCTTCACGGGCAATCCATGGATAGATAAGAAGCTACTTCTGCCCGACACGTGGCCGCAGGACCTGCCTCCCCCGCTGCTGAAGACATCCAAGCCTGCTGAGATCAGGAAACGATTGCAGCTTGAGGTGGAGAAAGAATGAGTTCTGAACCGACAGAGCAGAAACGCAGAGTGGAAACTGCTGGGCTGATCGAGTATTCGGCCGAGAACCTTGTTCCGTTCGGGCCTATTCACCCTGCCCTCAAGGAACCCGAATACTTCAAGCTGATTCTTGAGGGCGAGAGAATCGTCGAAGTCATTCCAAGGATTGGATACGTTCACCGAGGGCTAGAGAAGGCAGCCGAGGCTCGGACCTGGGTCCAGAGCATGTACATGTTCGAGCGGACATGTGGAATATGCAGCTTCGCCCACAGCCTTGCATTCGGGCAGGCTGTCGAAGGGTTGACCGTCTACGAGGTTCCTAGACGTGCGAGATACATTCGACTCATCATCGCAGAAATGGAGAGAATTCACAGCCACCTGCTTTGGGTAGGGTTGATGGGGCATTGGGCAGGCTTCGAGACACTGTTCATGTGGATTTGGCGGGACCGCGAAGTCGTTCTCGACCTCGTCGAAGCCATTTGCGGCAACCGGATCCACAAGTCGATGAACACGTTCGTGGGGGTCCGACGAGACATGCCCGAGAACATGGAAGACCGAATAGTCGAGAGAATGAAGTTCCTGGCGGACCGCGCCCGCTACTACAGAAGCGTCATCGACACAGAAGAAACAATGCTGGAAAGAACAGAAGGAGTCGCCAAGCTGAGGCCCGAAACCGTTGAGAAGTTGAGCGCCGTCGGCCCGATGATACGTTGCACTGGCATCCAGAAGGACATCCGCTTAAACGACCCATATGCCGCCTACGATGAGATCCCCTTAGACATAATCACAAGAAAGGAGGGCGACGTTCTCTCACTACTCAGGCTTCGTCTTGACGAAATCGTCGTGTCAACCAACATGATCACCTACGCTGTCAAGCATCTCCCCGATGGTCCGGTGAGAACAAAGATTCCGCCCGTCATGCCTGTCGGGGAGAACTCTTCACACATTGAAGCACCCCGCGGGGAACTTTTCTACTACGTGAAGTCAACTGGGGGAAGAACTCCTGATCGTGTTAAGGCTAGGACCCCGACTCTCGCAAACCTGCCCACAGCCTTAGAGATGTTGAAAGGACAGACGATTGCTGATGTTCCAGTTGTGCTGACCGCCATCGACCCTTGCTTTGGCTGCATGGATCGAATGTCGTTCTTGGAGACAGAAACCAACAAGCAGTGGACGTGGTCTGGGGAGCAACTCAGACAGTACGGAATCAACTACTATTTCCCCGAGAGGGCAAGGAAATGATGGCGTTTGATATCTTCCAAGCCATAGTGTTCCCCGGCGTTATCTTCACGATCCTGTTGGGGTTTCTGTTCGACTGGCTCGACAGGAAGACAGCAGCACGAATGCAGGGACGAATCGGGCCTAAGATTGCTGGGCCATCCGGAATTCTTCAGCCACTAGCCGACTTCCTGAAACTACTTTTCAAAGAGGAAGTAATACCATCGCATGCTGACAAAGTGATCTTCCTATTCGCGCCCGCATTGTATTTTCTGGCACCCCTGCTTGCGATGCTCTTCATTCCGATTTTGGGACTGCAGGCTCTAGCCAGTTTTGAGTTTGATCTGCTTGCTATTCTGTTTCTACTGGCCTACGCGGCTTTCGTGGTTGCAGTTCTGAGCTTCTCTTCAGCCAGTAGCTTCACTACCATTGCGTCCGGCAGGCTAGTGTTGCAGTATGTGAGTTACGAGATTCCACTGGTTCTAGCTATCATAACTGCCGCCCTCTATTCCCGTAGCCTTTCGGTGGAGGGAATCGTCGCAGCTCAAACTAGCATGTGGAACATTTTCGTTATGCCATTCGCCTTTGCCGTTTACATCATAGCCCTGATGGCTGAGCTTGAGAAACCCCCGTTCGACATTCCGAGCGCGAAAACCGAAATCGTTGCTGGCTGGCTCACGGAGTTTTCGGGCCGGGCTCTCGCATTCCTCAAACTAACGAAAGAGGTGAGCTACGTTTTCGGCTCAGCACTGGCAGTTACACTTTTCCTCGGCGGTCCCCTCGGGCCAGCCTTGAATGTAGGAATACCCCCTTGGGTTCTGCACTTCATTTACTTCATGGTGAAGCTCTTCGCGGTTGGTTTTCTCATCTTCGTTCTCAAGACGGCCCTCGCAAGAATCAAGATCGGGCAAGCAACGGAGCTCTTCTGGAAGATACTCACACCAGTTGCTCTCGCCCAAGTCGCATTCGTCCTGTTCCTAGTTGAAGGAGGTTTCCTAGTTGCCGCGTAGGAAAGCGGGCGCCGCAATTCCCGAAATGTTCCGCACGCTCATCGAGCAACCCACCACAAGGGCCTACCCATACCAGAAAGTGGAGCTGCCCCAAAGATTCCGCGGAAAGCTCGACATCGACCCGGACAGATGCACCGGTTGCCAAGTCTGCTCAATGGTATGTCCTGCTGGCGTGATCACAATGATCGACATTGGCACTCGCAAGGTAGGCGACAGAGAGCTTCCCATCAAGCGACCTATCTTTGACCTTTCCACATGCATCTTCTGCGGCGAATGTGTAGACAACTGCGCCTTCAAGGCCTTGGAGATGACGAAGCAGTTCGAACTGGCCACGCCCCACAAAGAAGATCTGGTAATGAGGAAGGCCATTGCGAGATGACCTACCAGACCGCGATGATCCTAGGGACAATGCTCGTATCAGTAACCATAGTTGCGTTAACGATTCGGAAACTAGTCTGGTCGCTCATTTTGCTCTTCTATTCCAGCATCGTCTTTGGCCTGCTACTCATAACATACGACGCAGCTTTTGCGGGCCTATTCCATATCATAACATTCGCCGGCGCGGTCTCAGTTCTGTTCATGGTCATTCTGATGATTGTTGGCGGCCAAGCCTTGAGCTACACGGGCAGACTTGGAAAGGAGAACCTATTCGGCATCGCACTCAGCGTCTTGGTTGCCCTCCCACTCATAGTGTTAGTTTCGAATTTCGAACCGTTTGCGAATAGGTTGAATGAACGGCTTCAACTCTCGAATCTTGCGACCCGACCAGAAGGCGCACTGGGGTTTCTCTGGGCCATGCGGGCTTGGGACCTGCTGCTCGTCGTCATCTTGGTTGCCGCCACTATGCTGGGATTGGTCAACATGTTTTCACGTGAAGGAGCCAGAGAAAGATGAACGAACAACAGCTGCTGCAGGTCTTTGCGGCGATTCTCTTTGTTTCGGGTTTCGGAGCAATAGTCAGCACGAAGAACCTGGTCAAGATCATCATGGGATTCCAAGTGATGATCTGGGGTGTCAACCTAGCTCTCTTCGCAGGAGGCCTCGTCGACGGTCAGGTTACAATGTTTGCGACGTCACTGGTGGTGCTTTCAATTGCCGTTGGCGCGAGCGTTGAGGCTCTCGCATTGTCTCTCACGATTCTGGTATTTCGTAGGTATGGCACTCTGAACCCGTGGGAGATACGGAGGCTCGCACATTGACGGCGCTATACGCAGAATGGTTCGTTTGGGCTCTGCCATTCATAGCGATTCCATTCGTGCTCGCATTGTCGCGTTGGCCTAAAGTCCGCGATTGGTTCGCTGCTCTGATTGTAGGAATATCGTTCGTGATGGCCGTCATCTTACTTTCCGTAGTCCAGAATGGAGAGACAATCAACTCGACTGTCTCGTGGCTGTCAGCTTATGGATTCACTGTTAGTGTGTATGTGGACGGCCTTGCGGCTTTCCTTGCGTTGATAGTGAATTCGCTTGGGTTCCTGATCGTTGTGTACTCCCAAGGGTATATG
>Ga0129297_10002011_pt1 | contig 10365 bp, 7 predicted proteins | sample I18A1metaG_FD_94708 | JGI IMG/M metagenome (GOLD analysis project Ga0129297, IMG submission 94708) | Lake sediment bacterial and archeal communities from Gulf of Boni, Indonesia to study Microbial Dark Matter (Phase II) - ​I18A1 metaG | ecosystem: Environmental > Aquatic > Freshwater > Lake >... | reverse complement strand
GGCCTGGTGCGCTCAAGGGGTAACATTACTTTGCGCTGACTCCGAGTCTTCGAATGACCCTTCACCGCATATATCCGTCCACCAGGCAGCTTGATGGATGAGGCGAAAGTATGGGATCCAAACATGTCACCTCGCATCTTCTGACTTGCGAAACCATGTTTCCTCTCCTAAGAGCATACTTGGCGCTAAGACTGGCCCTGGAGAATGGGAGAGACGGGTAGAACAATCCCCTCATACCGCATCATACTAGAAGAAGAACTGAAACGATGGGAAAGGTTCCGAGAAGCACTACGCATCGATGAACGAAAAGTCTTCCAAGACATGATGGATGAATGCCGAAGACACGCGTCAGCAGCGGGCGCAGCATGCATGCCATCGAAAAGCGAAGCGATGTTTCTCACAATCCTATTCGCACACCATAGAAGTCTGAGAGAGACTCAGGAGAGAGTTGACCAGATGAGCAATTTTCTTGAGATGTCCAGAAGCGGCCTCAGAAATGGATTGGAGGGCAGAGGAGGTAAGCCCTAGATCAGCTCAAATGATCTCATACATCGCCATTGTGAAATCTCGTGGAACACGGGATTGACGATGGTAGAAGCTATATAGATGGTCCATAAAGACGGCGAGTACTTCTCTGGAGGTTAGACACGTGACCAAGCGACAGTATTCGTTGGTTCTGCCAGTCAGACTTGGACCGGAATACGGAGGAGGATGGGCGGCAGGTAGCGTCACTGCCCACTGGTTCCATCTCAAGAAGGGAAATCCCGGCGTGTTCTGGGTCTGGCCCATGTCGCCGAGCGGAATCAGAAGAGAAGATAAACATCATCTCAAGAAGTTGATAGAGCGATTGGGAAGGCCAATCGGCGAGAACGGAGAAGTCTCTGTATCTCGTAGAGGTTTCTTCTACGAGGCGAATAGGCATTCAATAACTTGGCAATTTGAAGCGGACTATGTGCTGCCCAAGTCAATGGACAACAGAGAGAGGCGTGAGAGACTCAGTTCTAAAGACTTGAGTTCATGCATTCCGTTGTTTCGTCGAGAATACCTTAAACCCCAACCGCGGGGTGACTAGCTGCTGATCAGAAGGCTGGAGAGACCTTCAAGGCCAGTAGCAGGCGCGTGGGCAGACGGGGCATATGCCCTGCAAGGATTTCGATACTTTTCCAATCCGAAGGGAAAGATCACGTATTTGACTAGCTCGCACCTGTGAAACAATGCGTTTATAGTTGAATGGCCAAGCGACCTGTCTCTCGAAGAACCTAACGCGAGGAAAGATGTCAGTGACTACTTGAAGAGCTTCCTGACAGACAAACCGGTTGAAGGAAGACTGCGTGAATCGAATATCGTTGATGCATACATGATTCAGCTTCTGGAGAAAGGGCTCTACATCGTCAAGGAGAAGCCGATACGCCTTACATGGAATATGATGGCGCGTCGATTGTCCTGAGAAGCGGTGGAGAATGGGTAGATACATCTCTTGGGTCGTTAGTCAACCAACAGGCAAAGCAAGATTGAACGCAACGGATACAGTTGTGAATTATGGGATACTGGAAAAGTCCAAGATAAAGAGCACAGGTCACGCGCCCAATTCGTCACACACTGGTTGTTTGGGTTACGTATGGTTTCTGTCCTTGTTTTGCCAGGAAAGCAGGAATCAACGGAAAGTGAACCTGCCCGCACTTGCTCAGGTATTCAAGGCGAAGAAGACAATTCATCGAAGATCCTTGGAAGTCTTGAAGGGAGACCAAAGAGACCTCTCTAGAGAACCCTACCGGCCAGCGCTCCTGTTAGGGTCTCATCCCTTACTGCTAGCACACCATTCACCATGACGTGCTGAATGCCTTTCGGGTAACTTGCAGGGTTTGCGAATGTTCCTGTCTCTCTGACCTTTTCTTGGTCAAAGGCAACTAGGTCAGCATGCATTCCCACTGCGATCAGCCCTCTGTCTCTAAGATGGAGCGCGTGAGCTGGTAGACTGGTCATCTTTCGGATCGCCTCAGGTAAGGAGAGAAGATTCTCTTTCCTAACGTATTTCTCGAGGACTCTAGGATATGTCCCGTAGGTTCTTGGATGCATTGCTATTAGAGGGTCCTTGGGCGGTTCATCGCTTGAGACAGCGTCAGTGCCTATCATTGAGATTGGATGCTTGATGACGGTTCTTACATCTTCCTCCGTCATGAAGCCTGCCATTCTGGTCACGCCTTCGTCATCTATGGCAAGTTGGCGTGCCGCGGTTATCCAGTCCTTTCCCATCGCCTTAGCGATCTCTGCAAGATTCATGTCCAAGAACTCTGGATGGGTCTTTGAATATACGATCACAGCGTATCCAGGAACGTTGAATTTCGGCCATGCTACGCGTACTGCTTTTAGCGCTCGTCTTCGAGCTTCGTCGGCTCTTCTCTGTAAGTCCAGGTTCCTCTCTATCTGTCTCCTTAGCTTTTGGAATTCGGCAAGGTCCGAAATGTGTTTTAGAAAGTCTTGTAGGTCATTGAACTGTGTGTATGACATGAGTCTGTCGGCGACGCTCCCGACTCCGGCACGAGGATATGGATAGACGTCGCAGGTAACGTCAAGCCCTTCTCTGCGTGCGCTCTCTATGATCGCCAGAGTCTGCCTAACCTTGCCCCAGTTTGGCCTTCCCCAGGATTTATGGTGGGCTATGTTGACTGAGACGTTAGCTTCCCTTGCGATCCTCACCGCTTCCCTGTATGCCTCAACGACGACGTCTCCTTCGTCCCTGCAATGCGTAAAGTAGAATCCGTCATATTCTCTGACAACGTTGCAGAGTTCTATGAGCTCCTCTGTTGAAGCGTTCCTGCCAGGCGCATAGGTGAGACCTGAGGATAGGCCGCGTGCACCATCGTTCATGGCGCCTCGGACTAGTTCTTTCATGTGCTCAAGCTCTTTCGAACTGATCTTTGTCTTCTGGCCACCCTTGCCTTCCGGGCCGAGGACAGCCATTCGGACTACTCCGTGCCCAACAAGAGGAACAGCGTTCGTTCCCATGCCTTGTCGAAGCTTACCAAGGTATTGACGCATGCTCCTCCAGTTGATCTTTATCTCTTCGGGCTTGAGATGGTTCGCCTGAGCGATTCTACTTTGGAGATATTTCCTGTTCCTGTCGGTCACCGGGGCACATGAGAAACCGCAGTTGCCTATTGCTTGGGTTGTGATTCCCTGCCTGAGAGCGCTTGCGGCTCGCCTCTGAATGAAGAGGGTTCTATCTGAATGTGAATGAGGATCTATGAAGCCGGGGCAAAGGACCAGTCCAGAGAGGTCAAGCAGGGTCTTGGCACCTGCCTTGATTCCTCGCCTGATCTGTGCTATTCTACCGTCATCAACGCCGATATCTGCCTCATACCAAGGATTTCCGGTTCCGTCGATGACTAGGCAATTCTTGAGTAGCAGGTCCAACTTCATCATTGATCACTTGTCATTCATTGAGCCTAACCTGTTGCAGCTGGACAATAAAAAACATCTTGTCGCTATGTAGCCTCCCGAAAAGCTTGGTTGATTTCTCTAGTTTTGCCGATCAAGCAGGGATTTTCCTTCTTCCACTCTTTGAGATGTTCCTTGGAGCAGAAGAAGTTGACTAAGGGGCAGCAGTTTTCTGCTTGAGGAGCTAGGCGGAAATGACGGCCGCTATTTCGCGAGGGTTGGGATTCCAGTTGTCTGCTATGGCCCGCTTCGTGATGAATGCCTGTTTCACGGCGTGGACGAATTTGTCTACCTCAGAGACATAGAACTTGTGAGCAGAACGCTCGTGAACCTCATACGAGACTGGAACGCCAGAAAGGCTTCCTGAAGAAGAGTTACCACAAAGAATGGCCACCCAAGTAGAAACGTATAACATTACCAAAACGAAACCACCTTCAAAGTAGTCACACCTTGCCTAGGCTCGGCTCTGATTGTGTATCGCGTGTAAGTTCATCGACTCGTCTTCGATCGTCGATATGTCAGAGACGGCTACCAAGATATTCCAGCAGAGCCTCAACCAGTTGGTCCTTGTGAAGCTCAGAGGGGGTTGCAAATGTTGCACGCCGGTTCACCACTTTTACTTCAATTTCCCACAGCGGGAGTCGTAGCATGAAAATGACAGTTAAGAGAACTAGAGGCAGGTATGGGGACGCGACCACACACAGGACACCAAACATCTCTTCCATGCACATTAAGTTTCGCCTCGCGACCGCAAAGTGGGCACCGCGCTTTCTCTTTGTATTCCTCGCTCATTTCATCAGACCCACCAGTGTCCGTTGATTAAATCTCTCTGCGAGTAAGGAGAAGAAAAAATCCGAACCTGTTCCAGCTCTGTCTAGAAGACCGCCTTCAGCCTTCCCTCGCAAGTAGTTCAATAGTGGAATTAAAGTGGTTTGCACAACTATCCACCACAACATAACAGAGTTCTTTTGCGCCACTGGATCGACTTCCATGTATCTGAAAGAAATCGCGTCAATGACAACTCCTAGGAGGAATCCTAACCCAGTCGCATCTCTAACCTTCAGACGAGTTCCCCAAGAAACGCCGAGTCAGAGCGAGTATATGAATCTAGTTGAAACAAGTGCCCTCTAAGAAGAATAGAGGGATCGGAGATAAGCCGCGCTTGTAGTGGGCTTTCACAAGTCTAGACTAGTCACTCGACCGATCTGGAAAGCGTCGAAGAGATGCGGAATTACTTCTTCCTTCGCTTGTACGCCACTGCCGAGAGGATTATCAGAATAACGATGATTGCCCCGAGTATTGAGGTTCCGTAGATCTGAAGGAACGATTTGGCAGAGTTCGCAGCTGCTGTTGCCTGGCCGGCCAAAGTGGCTGCGGTGCTGTAGTCCATCGCCTCGAAAGCCTTTTGCGCCTGCTGGTAGAGCTTTCTTGCTTCTTCCAAGCCATAGGTTCTACCTTCCCCTTCAGCCTTATCTATCGCCGCCTTTGCATCGGAGATCGTCTTCGGTGAGAATCCCTTACTCCACCATACCCTATTCAAGGGATACTGGAACGGAATGGGTAGGTTCGGAAGCCCTTCAAACTCCCTATTCCATACGTGGATCGCAGAGCCCTCCCACAGCGGCATAAAGGGAAGCTCATCCATCACGATCCTCTGAATCTCACTGTAGTACACTGCACGCATCTTGGGATCCGGATTTCTTCGACCGAGATCCAGAAGCTCGTCGATCCTACTGTTCTTGAAGCTGTAGGCGTTCTTTCCGCCACGATAGATTTCACTTGAGTGGAGTCTTGTATAGGCTATATCTGGGTCTGGACCCATCCCTGAGCTCCACACAACGCACTCGTAGTCGCGCTCATTCCAGAAGGAGTTCTGAAGGGTGGTAAACTCTATGGTCTGCACTGTGGCGTCCACGCCAAGTTGCTTCCACCACTGCTTGACCGCCATACAAGCATCCTCCCTGTCGGTCGCTCCAACCCGAGTCCATATGCTGACGCTGAACCTCTTCCCACTTGCATCGCGAGGATAACCCGCCTCATCTAACATCCGATTTGCTTTTGCAATATCACCCTCAACCGGGTACATCTCTGCGACCTTAGGATCATAGTAGGCAGCTTGAGCCTTTGTGTAACAGCTGGTGGATGGGACAGCATAGATGACAATGTTGTCAACTATTGATTTCCTGTTGATTGCAGTGTACAAGGCCTGCCGCACCTTCTTGTTGGTCAACGGTGAGCGCGGATGCGCAAGGTTCACAGCCATATAGAGGATGTCGTTCCCAGGTTGCATGTAGACTCCAATGCCCTTCAAGGTTTTGAGGCGCGGAATCTCCGTCGGTGGGGGGGCTCCCATATAGTGGATCTCACCGGCCTCAAGGGCGATGAGGGCAGTGCTTATGTCCGGTATGATCTTATAGATCAGCTTGCCTATGTATGGTCCGCCACCATAGTAGTCCTTGTTCGCTTCTAGTGTGACGTGGCTTCCTTTGACCCATTCAACGAACTTGTACGGTCCTGTTCCGATTGGCTTGTAGTTGTGTGGGTTGGTCTGAATATCGGTGCCAGCATAGAGGTGTTCCGGGATGATCTGAGAGCATCCCAGAGAGTAGCCGGTAAGAGCTGACAAGAACGCGGCATTCGGACTCTTGAGGCGTATCACGACTGTGTAGTCGTCTGGACAGTCGATTCGGTCAACGATCTTGAAGTTGCCTGAGGCAACCAGTTTCTTGCTGGTGATCGTATCGTAGGTGAACTTGACATCCTTAGACGTGAAAGGAACGCCGTCATGCCACTTTACGCCGCGACGAATCTTGAACGTGTAAGTCAAACCGTCGTTCGAAAAGGTCCAGGACTCGGCTAGGTCTCCTTGCAGGGCGAAGTTCTCGTCATATTTGACGAGTTGAGTGAAGATCTGACCAGCGATGTTATGTGAGTACGTATCTCCGGCAAGTATTGGGCAGAGGATCACAGGGTCCGCAGGCGTATTGCAGATGAATGTCCCACCGTACCTCGGCTGCTCCTGTCCTTGGACAGGACAGAACGCTGCGGTCAAGACGGTCGCTACCATGATAAGTAGCAAAAATCCTCCGACAATCTTACTTTCTCTCGTCTTTCCTTTCCCCCCTAAGAATTGCGCCCTAGGGTTATGCCAGCAAGTGATATATATATATCGCATGGTTGGGAGCTACTCGTAATAGGAGACTTACTCCGGCCTTGCCGTAGATGCCAGATGAGCCATTCATCAGGCCCTGGAGATGAAACTTGAGCCTAAAGATCTACATCTTGAGAAGAGCTATCCAAATGCTTCCCCTCGTGCTGGGAGTCATAGTCCTCAACTTCACGTTGATCCACATTGCACCAGGGGACGTGGCAACTGTGCTCGCAGGGGAAGATGCGTCCCCGGAATACGTGCAAGCCCTCAGAGAGAGATTCGGCCTCAATAGGCCGATATATGAGCAGTTAGGAATCTACATTTCTAGCGTTCTGAGAGGAGACCTAGGATACTCTTTCGCAAACCGGTCGCCGGTGATCTCATCTATTTTTGAGAGAGTTCCAGCCACTGTTCTGCTAATCTGCTCTAGCATGCTATTTTCGATATCTCTTGGCATCCTATTTGGCGTCTATGCCTCAAAGCGCCCGTACTCAAAACTCGATAACGCGATAACGATCGGTTCGTTGCTGGGATACTCGGTGCCGAACTTCTGGCTAGGAATGATGCTGATGCTTCTATTCGCCCTGACTCTCCGCTTACTTCCGGTCCAGGGGATGTTTACAGTTGGAGTGGAGATGAGTGACTTTGAGCGTATAATCGATGTTGCTCAACATCTCGTGTTGCCGGTACTGGTTCTTGGCACTAGTCAGCTTGCGCTTTATGCGAGGCTGACGAGGGCAAGCATGTTGGAGGTGCTCGATCAAGACTACATAACCACGGCCAAAGCTAAGGGGTGTAACGAGAGGTCAGTCACATTCGATCACGCTCTGAAGAATGCTCTTCTTCCGACCGTGACTATGATCGGTCTAAATCTCGGGTTCGTGCTGACAGGTGCCACCCTGACAGAGACTGTCTTCGCCTGGCCAGGAATTGGACGACTTATGTACGACTCGATTTTCAGGAGAGACTATCCGGTACTAATGGGCATCTTCATTATCATATCAGTTTCAGTGATCTTCGCAAGTCTACTTACAGACATCGTGTACGCATACTTGGACCCGCGGATCCGTTACGAGTGATCGGAAATGATGGCAAGTGGAGAGAGGTTAGTGGACTATAGAAAGAAGGCCGCGGAGTTCTGGAGACGCTTCAAGAAGAGCAGAACTGGACTGTTAGGATCGGCTGTAATTGGAGCCTTGGTTATTATTGCTGTTCTGGCACCGGTCATATCTCCATTCGATCCATGGGAGATCGATTTTCAATACAAGTTCGAAGCTCCAAGCGCGATGCATCCTATGGGCACCGATCAATTTGGAAGAGACATATTGAGCAGGATAATTTATGGAACAAGCATATGTTTGACGATTGGATTGGTGGCGGCGGGAATATCCACGCTTCTGGGAATTTTGATGGGAGCCACAGCGGGCTACTTCGGAGGCACAATCGACGATGCCCTTATGCGATTCACTGAAATGTTTCTGGTTATTCCGAGGTTCTTCCTCATCCTACTGATTGTGAGCCTCTTCGGCGGGAGCATATGGAATGTTATGATTGTCATTGGTGTTACGAGTTGGCCGGGAACTGCAAGGCTGGTTAGAGCGGAGTTCCTTTCGCTGAAGGAGAGGGAGTTTGTCGAGGCTGCTCGACTTGTCGGTGCAGGCGACAGGAGGATAATCTTCACCCACATACTTCCAAACGCCCTCTCCCCCGTGATTGTAAACGCCTCCCTGGCGGTTGCAGGCGCGATCCTGAGTGAGGCGTCCTTAAGCTTTCTCGGTCTCGGAGACCTGACTCAGATAACATGGGGCCAAATGTTGAATCGAAGCCAGCTTTTCATGCGGATAGCTTGGTGGAACGCTCTCTTCCCAGGCTTGATGATATTCGTAACCGTTCTTGCCTTCAATCTCTTTGGAGACGGGCTCAATGACACATTGAACCCACGCCTCAAGGAGAAATGATTTCTGGAACTACTGGAGATTCACGGGCTGAAGACCTACTTCTTCATGTCCACAGGAACGGTCAGAGCTGTCGACGGCGTGGATTTCTCGATAGATACAGAGCAAACAGTTGGCATTGTAGGTGAGTCGGGATGTGGAAAGAGCGTGACGGCGCTATCAGTGATGAGGCTCGTTCCACATCCTCCCGGAAGAACGATAGCAGGCGACATAGTCTTTGAAGGGCAGAATCTGCTGAGGAAGACAGAGGAGGAGATGCAGAGAATCCGGGGAGGTAGGATTGCCATGAGCTTTCAGGATCCGATGACCTACCTCAACCCGGTGAAGAAAGTTGGAGAACAGATCGCCGAAGCCATAACCCTCCATCAGAACGTTGACAAGAAAGAGGCGTTGGAGGCAGCTGTGGAAATGATAAAGCTGGTGGGGATCCCCTCACCTTACGAGCGAGCTATGGATTATCCTCACCAGCTGAGCGGAGGGATGAGGCAGAGAGTGATGATAGCGATGGCGCTGAGCTGCAAACCTCGCCTTCTCATCGCTGACGAACCCACTACCGCGCTTGACGTGATCATTCAGGATGAGATACTGGAGCTGATACAGAACCTCAGGAAGGAGGTGGGAACATCAACTATCTTGATAACTCATGACCTTGCGATCGTTGCAGGGCTATGTGACTACGTTGCCGTTATGTATGCGGGCAGCATCATCGAACGCGGTAAAACCATCAATGTATTCGATGAACCCCTTCACCCATATACTAAGGGGCTTCTGAACTCGATCCCAAGGCTTGATAGAGGAAAGGAGCGTCTGAAATCGATCAAGGGCAGTGTGCCGAACCTGGTCAACCCTCCGCTTGGATGCAAGTTCCACCCTCGCTGCCCTGACGCAACGCCAATATGCCGTACGGAGATGCCTCAGATGCTGGACGCGGGAGCCGAGAGGCTCGTTGCCTGTCATCTTCATAGAAGGGGTTGAGATGCCTCTCGTCAGTGTCCAGAATCTCAAGAAGCATTTCCCTGTAGAGAAGAGTTTCTTATCGACATTATTGACGCCGAAACTTTCTTTTGTACAGGCTGTCGACGGCGTCAGTTTTGAGATAGAGAGCGGAGAGACAGTCAGCCTCGTCGGCGAGACTGGCAGCGGAAAGACCACAACTGGTAGACTTATCCTCCGAGGGATGGAACCCACGGCAGGAAAGATATTCTTCGATGGAAAAGACATTCTGAGCATGAAGAGGAAAGAGCTCAGAAACCTCAGAAGAGAGATGCAGATAATCTTCCAAGACCCTTTCGCCTCTCTGAACCCAAGGCTCACAGTCGTTAAAATAGTCGCAGAGCCTCTGGAAGTACATGGCGTATGCAAGGGAAGAGAAGCGAAGACGAGAGTTGAGGAGCTCCTAGAAAAGGTTGGCTTAGCCCCTGCAAAAGAATACATTGACCGCTACCCTCACGAGTTCAGTGGAGGGCAGAGACAGAGGATAGGTGTCGCCAGAGCGCTGGCTCTCAATCCAAGGTTCATCGTCGCAGACGAACCTGTATCTGCCCTCGATATGTCAGTGAGGTCAGAGATTCTGAACCTGATGTTGGATCTCAAGGAGGACCTTCAGCTAACATACCTTCTGATCGCACACGACCTCTCTGTAGTAAGGTACATGAGCGACATGATCATGGTAATGTATCTTGGAAAGATTTTGGAGAGCGCCCCCTGCGAGGAACTCTTCGAGAATCCACTGCACCCCTATACGCAAGCCTTGATCGCAGCAATTCCTGTACCTGACCCGAAGTATGAGAGAAAGAAGATCAGACTGAAGGGAGAGATGCC
>Ga0129297_10002009_pt1 | contig 10365 bp, 8 predicted proteins | sample I18A1metaG_FD_94708 | JGI IMG/M metagenome (GOLD analysis project Ga0129297, IMG submission 94708) | Lake sediment bacterial and archeal communities from Gulf of Boni, Indonesia to study Microbial Dark Matter (Phase II) - ​I18A1 metaG | ecosystem: Environmental > Aquatic > Freshwater > Lake >... | reverse complement strand
GTGGCAGCTCTCTCTCATATCAGTCACATAAAAGACCGCGTGGTTTGCTGCACTATTACTGGCGCTGCGTTCAAGTACCCCCTAGTTATGCGCGACTTGTTCACGAATTAGGACTATCTAGAAACATGTATTAAGTAGGTCTGCTCTGAACAGTCCTACCCGATAGTCATACTTCAGGAAAGTTGTTGGATTGCTCATGTCAACCGTCCCTAGAACTTAAAGTTAGTAAGCTAGCATGAAACCTAACGAAACAAACGTATTTCATATGATGTTTTGTATTCTGAAGTCACTTCTTACACTTGAGCGAAGCCTGTTGCAGCGGAAACCATAAAAAGCCTAAGCATTCAGAATGGTCTGACCCCTCATTCCGAAAAGAATGAAGAACCTGCTTCCAAATCAAAGTTTAGGTCGTAACTTCGTGTTTCCATCTGAAACACTTCAAGCATGTGATTCAGGTTCATCCAGACGTCAATACATAATCAACGAACTTGTCCTTCTCTAAATCAACAAGTGCTCCTCTCAGAACACCCTCGAGGTACTCACTTCCGGGATTCAGGCATAGTGTCCTACCAATCCTCGTAAAACCTTTCGACTCGTGAATGTGGCCATGCAATCCCAGAAGCGGCTGAAACTTCTCGATTGCGGTACGAATGACCTTGCTTCCAACGTACTGCATTTCTGGCCTTCCACCCCTTGTCTCGATCTTCAGAGACGCATCCAACTTTGGAGCTAGGTCCAGTCCGCTTTCGTATGGTGGACAGTGGAAATTGAAGATGCAGCTTTTCATATTGTTGACTTGGCTTGTCATTGATTCTAATCTTTCAGCCAACTCTTCTTCTGGGATGTCCCTAGGGCAGCTCCAAGGGGTAATATTCGAGTACCCTGTGCTAATCATTTCATGTTGTTCATCGATTTTGATGACCTTACCTTCGGGATTCACTACATATGTGACTGTCTCGAACACGGGATCGATATCAAGCCTGTCATCATTGCCAGGCATTATGTAGCACTTTATCCCTGATCCTTTCAGTTTTTCTCCAGCATATTGTAACCAATCTCTCACACTCTTAGTCATAACTTCCGAAAACAATTTGTCAAGCTTAATCGGGTCTTTCTCTAGGTCCTCCTTCTCCTCTTGGCTACAGTGATAGACATAGTACCCAGTGTTGCGAATTTCTTTTTCAAGAGTCTCCAATTGCTGTTTCGAGGAGAACTCGAAAGATTTTCCCAGATATTTTGTGGTGTAAGTTCCGTCTTTCTCTTCTACGACCGGAACTATGGCCTTGCCCGTAATGTCTCCTCCCATAATTGTGACCTGCGCTTTGTAGAACTTTCCCGCCATCACGAATTTCTTGAAGCAACTTTCTGATCCGTGAATATCGGTGGCGAAGAACACCCTTGTCTTCATGTAACTACCTCACCACTTCCTCCACATCATTGTACCATTGCTTCTTTGTTCCAATTCGCGCCCGCATTTTCCACCGGAAAGACTTGGGTCGTTCATTGATCGCAATAAGTAGGAAGTCCACGTTTTGCTTCACTCGCTGTTTTTCCACATCAGATATCTGAGGAAACATGTCTACACGTTGCCCTATTTTCTCCAAGTTTGCGATTACCGTATAGTAGAATCCCCAGTCATCAGACAGAAGCTTAGAGATGTAGTCCGAGTTTATTGTATCTTTGTCATCGCTACCAACATCGTGTTCGAGGAGCAGAATCGTAGAGTCTTTCACGTCCTTCTCTGTGAGCTTCACTATCTGCATCTTTGTCAAGAGAAGATCGGCAAGTGAAAGCGTAGGATAATCAATTTCCAAGCGTTCTTGGAAGACTATCTCGTGGCACATTGCAAGTTTATCTAGAAACACGTCAGCCATTCGCTTGTTTCTCGCGTCATAGAAGAATTTCCTATAGCGAAGGCCACGCTCCATCATGGCGCTCAGATATTGTTTCGCTTCGTACCCGAGGTCTACAAAAGCTTTCTCAACCCGATCGGACTGGCTCTCGTAACCAGCAAAGTCCAGATCTGTTAGTTCTCTCCCCAAGGCTTGGTGAAGGCTGCTATATTTCGGGCAGTGAATTCTAAGAGCCGCTGCACCCATGACACGCAGAATCACACCCTTCTGCTTTCCATATTCAACTACCCTGTATGCCTCTCTAACATAATCAGAAAGAGGACTTTCTTCTTGCCTCATAAAAGTTCGCGCTCCTATTCTGGTCGATGTTATTTAAGGCTGTCTTGCTAATTCGTGTTCTCGATCTCACACCTTATTTATGCAAAGACTTATTTTCATCATCGCCCTATGTTGGAAAGGAGATTGAACTGCAATGGCAAGTACAGAAGTCTTTGCAAGAAAAGCGTCTGGACTTGTCCGAACCATCAGTGCTTTCGATGCCCTCGTGATGTGTATTCTGATTCCAGGCATCTTCTGGCCTTGGGTCTACCAGATGTGGGCGGTAGGCCTCTATGGTCCAGGAGTCTACATGCCCCTATCTGCGTTACTGGCTATAGCGATGATGATACCTAACGCTATCATGTATGTACTGTTCTCAATTGCCATGCCTAGGTCTGGTGGAGACTACATCTGGGTCGGCCGTATATTACATCCCGCCCTGGGATTCACCGTCAACTGGTACATTACACTGATATTGCTCAGTTGGGCGGGACCGTTCGCATCGTGGATAACGGAATGGGGAATCGCACCGATTTTCTGGACGTTTGGAAAGATGACAGGCAATGCAGCATACATCGGAATAAGCGACTTCATTCTGATTCCGCATGTGAAGCTTGTTATCGGAACGCTGATACTGATACTAATGGCAGTGCTCTCATTCGCCGGGTCAAAATGGGAGTTCAGAGCTGAGTGGGTTTCTATCATTATAGGATACATAGGATTGGCAGTCTGGGTTGCAGTAATGCTTTCAGGAGCTCCAATGTTCGCAGAAAGACTCTCCACGGTAACAGACGGACAGGTAACGTTCCAAGGTGTAATTGACACTGCAAAGAATGCGGGCTGGGATGCGGCAGCCGCTCTTCCGGTTGGTTTAGGAATAACAGGCTTCTCCACAACTTACACGACTCTGAACTTCCTCGGCTACACAAATTCAGCATACATTGCTGGGGAGATTAAGGGAGTTACAAAGTCTCACGTCATAGCGATTATCGGTGCACTCTTCATCTTTGGTCTTACGGCGTTCGGACTTTACGCTGTCTATGACGTAGCATTGGGTGCTGCCTTCATCAACAGTCTAGCACATCTAGACCTAGCTCGTGACCCATATTACTGGAACGTGTTTCCGATTGAACCCCTCGGAAGCGTTCTCTCAATGTTTGCAACCGACAATCCGTTGATACCCCCATTCATGTGCGCAACATTCGCATTTGGAGCCTTCGGCGCAGCTCTGGGACTCTTTCTGTCCAGTGTTCGAAACATATTCGCGTGGTCATTTGACAGAGTCCTGCCTGCATCGCTATCTGCAGTCGACAAACGCTACAAATCTCCCTACATGGCCATAATCGTGATATGGATCATTTCATTCGTCATGAACGTTCTCTACATTTACACTACGGCGCTCAAATGGTTCCTGTACTCGATCCTCGCATGGTGGATCGGAATGATAATCGTGGCTGTCGCAGGGATAATCTTCCCTTGGAAGAGAAAAGACATATTCGACGTCGCTCCTGACTTCGCCAAGAAAAAGATCGGTGGCGTACCGATAATATCCATTGCCTCAGCTGTGTCGATACCCATCTCAATCTACATAGCCGCTGCCTCAGTGAACCCTGCAGTATATGGAACCATAGACGCGACGTACATAATAACAACGATCATAACGTTCATCATTGCTCCAGTAATATATTACATCTCCTACGCTTTCCACAAGTCCAAGGGAATTCCAATAAGGCTTGCGCATGAAAGAATTCCGCCCGAGTAGGGCGCCTCCCTCACCCCCTCTTTTTTGCTTTTGGAACTTTTCTATTGAACTCTCAAACCTTTTACAACTTATTTCCATAGTAATTCAGTTCTAACAGGGGATCATTCTTGGGTCGATCTCGTGGCTACACAAGAACGGGAGGACCTTTCAGAACCGATGTAAACGGTTGGATAAGAGTTCATCTTGAGGGCTCTCCATTCCAGATCGGATATGAGCACGGACACTTCTTGGCAAAAGAGATATCTGAAGCCGTAAGAATGTCTAGGGTCTATGCAAAGCAGGTTTATGCAAGACCGTGGTCCTTCTTCAGAAGATCCGCTGAAGAGCTTTGTAGACGGAAGATTCTCAAGGATCAGATGGATGAGATTAAGGGCATCAGTGCAGGCATAAAAAAGGCAGGCGCTAAGAGCATAGATCTGACGGACATAATCGCGATCAATGGCCTTCTAGATTCGTTTTCATACCATTATTCGCTGAAGAGCAGGAAAGATTCGGCGAGAGGACCGCGAGGACATTGTAGCGCCTTTATTGCGACAGGCAAGGCAACCAAGAATCGCGAGATAGTCATCGCACATAACACTTGGCTTGGCTACATCTTGAGCTCAATGTACAATGTTATAATTAGCATTAGACCCTCGAAAGGTAACCAAATACTTTTTCAAAGCTGGCCAGGTTCCATTCAGGGATCAGGAATCGATTGGTATATCAACAGCAGCGGCCTTATGGTTACTAACACCACTATTGCTGGAATGGCTACGTTCAAAGAGACAGGTACCCCATACTTTGTTCGAGCGAGAAAAGCCATCCAAGAAGCACGATCGATAGATGAATGGATCAGGATTATGCTACGAGACAATAATGGAGGAGACGCAAGCGGTTGGCTGATTGGAGACGCAAAGACGGGAGAAATTGCTCGGCTTGAGCTAGGCACCTATCACTATGCCATCGAAAGGACATTCGACGGTGCATTTGTCGGCTGCAATCTTAGTTTTGACAGCAAAGTTAGAACTGAGACTGACATCGATTATGATGATAAGTCAACTTCTTCAGCGTCTAGGTACGCCAGGTGGGAGCAACTCATGGAACAGTATCGAGGCCAACTCGACTTAGAATATGCAAAACAGTTCCTCGCAGACCATTTTGACACTTTGCTGAGTCAGACTTCTCCAACAAGAGGAACGCTTTGCGGTCACGTTGAGGCTGACCAAAGAGGATGGCCGGAGTGGGAATGTGGACCATACTATCCTGCCGGGACAGTGGACGGAAAGGCAACAAGTAGTTCCCTAGCGCATGAGGGAATGACGTGGGCTCACTGGGGAAAACCCTGTGGCAAAGATTTCAACGCAGGCGAGTTCCTCTCAAGCCATCCCGAGTACGCATGGATGAAACCCTACCTGAGAGATCTCAAAGCATATCCATGGACGCTTTTTTCAGTTTTTCCAAGTTGGCGCCATGGAGGAAAGGTATGGCTATGACGTCTGCCTGCGGTTAGCTGTGAGCCAAGCTCGTTTGAGAGAGAATTTCTAATTTGGCCGATTCTCCCTACTTTTTGTCACAACGAAACGGAATCTTAGATTCTCTATCAGTACTTGCGTTTGACAGTTCGTCCTAACAATATTGCCATTAGATTCTCGAGCACAAGACTTAAGTGAGCTAACAGAAGCGCTTGTACTCATTGGGTCGTGATCGGAATTATGGAAAAAGTTCTGGCAGCCCGCTATTATGAACCACACGAACCTTTGATGCTGGAGGAGGTGGAGCTTCCTCCGTTAAGCGATGATGACGTTTTGATTGACATAAAGGCCGCTGGAATTTGCCATTCCGACTTGCATACTATTAACGGTCTCTTCCCTCCAGCGAAGCCTCCCCCGATAACCTTAGGCCATGAATTATCTGGGATCGTTGCTCAGAAGGGAAAGAATGTTAAGAAGGCTGAAGTTGGCAACCATGTAGGCGCAGACTATGTTCTCAGTTGCGGAACCTGTAGTTACTGCTTGGCCGGAAAAGACAACCTATGCGACAACTTCAAGGCCATGGCCGTGAACGTTGATGGAGCTTGGACAGAAAAGATCGTTGTTCCTCAGCGCCATGTCCACAAGCTTCCGCGCAACATAGGCTTCCCGGAAGGTGCAATAATGAATTGCGCAGTGATGACGTCATATCACGCGATGAAGCTTGCACAAGTGTCGGCTGGCGATACAGTTCTCATTTATGGTTTGGGTGGAGTGGGAATCAATGCGGTACAATGGGCAAAGATCTTTGGGGCCACAGAGATCATAGGTGTTGATATTGAGGATGGCAAACTGGATCTCGCTAAGCAAATGGGTGCCACAGCCACAATTAATGCAAAGTATGAAGACTCTGTGAAACGGGTACGTGACATGACCGGAGGAGTCGACATAGGCTTCGAGATAATTGGATTGGTAGATACCGTAAAGAAGATGATGGGATGTGTCAAGAAAGGCGGAAAGGCTGTTATGGTGGGTATGTGTTTCGATAACGTGCCCATATCTCCTGTGAATGATTTAATGACTTCAGAGATTAAGTTAATGAGCCCTCAGGATCACCTGAAAGCCGAGATCCCACAAGTCCTGAAATTCATAGAGAATGGACGATTCGATCTCTCACGCACTGTCAGCCACAAGTTGCCACTTAAAGAAGTGAACAAGGGCGTACAAATTCTAGAAGGGAGGATAGGAAACCCGGTTAGAGTAGTCCTCGAGCCATGAACCCACCAGAATCCATACCTTCTTGCTGACTTGGATCCCGCATATTCTTCAACGGAACGGCTCTCGTTGAAACCTCTATGCCACATCATAGTTAGTGGGTTGTAATATCTATTGCAGTCCAACTAAACTGATCCAACTCTAGAAAGTTGAAAGTACCCTTAGTTTCTAGTCTCCTACAAAACGGTTTCTGTCATACGAAATGTACGAGGGAGTGCGGGTAATATTCACAACAAAGCGTGGAGTCGCGTTCGAGATCAGAGAGGTATAGGAGCCTCAGGTAACGTACGCTAGAAATGTCAAATAGAAGAGGAACGTGTCATCGATATGCGGAACCAGAATCCATTCACATTATTATCATTCACGAGCCGAAAAGCGCGTCAATGCTCCCTTGATCGTGGGTAATGAGCAAGCTGCGGAGCCTCGCAGAGAGATTCTTTGAACCCGCAAGTTGGTGGACCGGGCGGGATTTGAACCCGCGACCTTACGGGGAACTACCTTTCCGCATTTTGAGTTTGGACATGCCAAGCGGATATTCATACCAGACTGAACTACCGGCCCTCCACGTTCATATATACGGGTTTGACCTTTGCAGCATGCAACTCTCCAACTATCGGCTCTTAAAGATCTTTCCAATGCCAAGCGCTGGCCATCGAACTTCGATTCAAAACCATGGATGTTTACAAGAATCAGCGCACAACAGGAGTTTTATTATAAGACACTGGTCCTGACATGGTAAATTTGAGTGTCAGAATTGATTGAGGAAAAGAATGAGAAAGTAACTGTAGTGGCAGTGTTGCAGGCCATTAAGGGAAAAGAGGAAGAGTTAGAGAGAGAACTCATCGCCCTAGTCCCGCCAACAAGACAAGAGCCTGGCTGTATCAACTATGACCTTCACCGCTCTTCAGAAGACCCTACGATGTACATGTTCTACGAGAACTGGGTCAACAAGAAAGCCCTCGACCAACACCTTGAGATGCCATACCTGAAGGAATTCTCCAAGAAGGCGGACAGACTGCTTAAGAAGCCGATAGAACTCTCCCTTTACAGAAAGATATCTGATTAGGAATAGAATAAGATCCAGCCTGTAGAAGCACGCCTCTGTTCTTGGAGCTTCGATGAATATGGCCGGTACCGGTTACTAACCATTGATAATCGATGCTCTACGATCCTTTGCAGCTAACAAGAGAGACGGAGAAGATTGTGGTCCGAGGCATCCTCAAGAAATACTATCGTACGGGAAGACCTGGGAGATGGTATGGTGGGATAGCGAGCGCTGACTGTTGCGGATGTAACCTGAGATGCGTTTTCTGCTGGAGTGGAGTACCGCGCGATAATCCTGAACGTGCAGGAGACTTTTACTCCCCTGAACAGGTATTCAACAGTCTCGCAGCATGCGCAAAGAAGTTTGGCTACAGGCAGTTGAGGATTAGTGGCAACGAGCCAACCATAGGCAGAGACCACTTACTAAGGTTACTCGAACTCATCGATCAAACAACGTTCAGATTCATTCTTGAAACCAACGGTATACTGATAGGATACGACTCAGACTACGCGAGGCAACTTTCAAAATTCAAACGCGTTCACGTCAGAGTCTCGATAAAAGGAACGAATCAAGAAGAATTCTCTAGTTTAACAGGAGCTACGTCCGAAGCCTTCGCGCTTCAAATCGAAGCTCTGGAGAATCTATTTAGGGCTGGCGTATCCTCGCATCCAGCGGTCATGCTTTCCTTCAGCCCAAAGGAAAACTTTAGAAAGCTTGTTAACAACCTTCGAGAAATCGACCCCGGCCTAGCAGAAGAAGTTGAGGAGGAGTATGTCTTCCTATATCCTCACGTTGTTAGCCGGTTGACTAGAGCAGGAATCAAGCCAAGAATCTCTTACGGACCAAACGAGATACCTGAAGAACTGATCTAGATGTCTATAGGCTGGCTGATCCCACCGCCACACGGCAAATCAACAAAGACCGAAGCAGGATTTCGCAAAGAGAGAGAACAGATGATTCGACGCCTTATCAAATGGAACCTCTTAAGGTCGAGGCCTATCATAGACGCGATGAGGAAGGTTCCAAGAGAGGAGTTCATGCCTAGAGAGTACTTTGACTATACGTATCTTGAGGCTCCATTTCCGATACCAGGAGATGGAGTGCAGACGATCTCATGTCCTCACAGTTACCCTCTTTTCTACGAGGCGCTAGAGCTTCACTCGGATGATCGCTTTCTAGAAGTTGGAACCGGCTCCGGCTACGGCGCGGCTCTGGCAAGAGAGATCGTTGGAGAAGGCGGGAAGGTCGTATCGATCGAAATAAATGAGGTTACGTTTCGCTATGCCTCAGACAATCTTGGAAGGCTAGGGTACCACGACATTGTTCTAGTTAGAGGAGATGGATCGGTAGGCTACAAGACTGAAGCCCCTTACACGAAGGTTTCTGTGACGGCTGACAGCCCTACCGTTCCTCCTCCATTGATTGAACAGTTGGCGGCTCCAGGAAGGTTGGTGTCCCCTGTAGGCCGGAACCCAGATGGTTCTCAAGACCTTGTCCTAGTAACAAAGGGTGCAGACGGAACGACAAAGCTGGACGTAATCGACAAGGTTCTTTATGTGCCTCTAACCGGAAGATATGGCTGGAAGAACCTCTAGACATAGTTGAAAACGCGTTATCATCTGGCACACTTCATTCCATTGTCGGAGCTTTAGCCGAAACGTCCTTACCAGAATCCAAGATTCCAGACGAGGGTTTTCAATATGTGTAGGAATTGAAGGATCAGATCTGATAGGACTACCCGACCAGCCAGTTACCGGTCCCATAGTGATGCATGTTTCATGACTTTGAAACAATCTGTTTCGTTCCAAGAATGCTCTTCGTCATCTCGATAACTGTTAGGTTCAGAACCACTTCAGCTATGTCGCATCCATACTCGCTTATCCTTCTTAGACTCTCAAGAACCAGTCTGAGGCTCGAGGTATCCTCGGAACCCAAGCGACTCTTGGAGATTTCATCGATGGCTTCGGCTTCGAGAGACTCGATTTTTCCCGCTTTGGAGAGCACAGCGTCAGCCATCTGATAGTCTCTGTTGTATAGGGATTTCATCGCTGTGTCAAACGTCATTGATGCAAAGTCGCTCATCGCTTGAATTCTATCAAGGAGCTGCTTGTTAATCGATCCTTTTACAAGGTTCTTCGCGACTAGAACAGCATGGTCAGCTGCTCGTTCAACGCTCTTTACTACAAGACGGTATCCCAAACAATCGACCAGCGATTTCAAACCCAGCTCTTTGACTATTCGCGGATCTCTGACAGCTGTCTTCAACTGGCGGACTACATAGAAACCGAACCTGTCAACCTCGTCATCCATTCGTGCAACTTCATCAACCAACTCTCCATTCTTTTCTCTAAGAGATTGAACTGCATCCTTATGCATCCACTCCGCTATCGTTGCCATCCTTCTCAGAGCATTCTCAGCCGTCAGTTGTGGGTAGCTTAACAACACCTGAAGAAATATCTCATTCGAGGATTCTGTGACGATCTCCGTACCCATGAGTTTCTTCCTGACAAATTCACGAAGTATGTCCCGCCGGACCGGTGAGAACCTATTCTCTTCCAACATGATCTTGATCGTATTGTAACCCACAAGATACAGAGATACTAGCCTTCTCATGATGGATTGAGGATCCATATTCCGTTGAACGTGGAACTCTATCTCACG
>Ga0129297_10002007_pt1 | contig 10367 bp, 10 predicted proteins | sample I18A1metaG_FD_94708 | JGI IMG/M metagenome (GOLD analysis project Ga0129297, IMG submission 94708) | Lake sediment bacterial and archeal communities from Gulf of Boni, Indonesia to study Microbial Dark Matter (Phase II) - ​I18A1 metaG | ecosystem: Environmental > Aquatic > Freshwater > Lake >... | reverse complement strand
GTGGGACCCAATGGGGCGGGGAAGTCCACGCTGTTCCGCATGATCATGGGCGAGGAGCAGCCCGACGACGGCGTGATCAGCCTGCCCAAGAAGCTCTCCATCGGCTACTTCCGCCAGGAGGTGGACGAGATGGCGGGCCGGCCCGTGTTGGACGAGGCCATCGCCGGCAGCGGGCGCCTGGGGGACCTGCACCACGAGCTGATGGAACTCGAACACGCCATGGCCGATCACGAGGCGGAGGACTTCGACACCGTGCTGGAGCGCTTCGGCCACGTGCAGGAGGAATACCAGCACCTGGGCGGCTACGAGCTGGAGGCCAAGGCTCGCGCCTGCCTGCACGGGCTGGGCTTCACGGACGAGCAGATCGACGGGGATGTGGGCGCCCTTTCCGGTGGCTGGAAGATGCGCGTCTCCATGGCCAAGGTGCTCCTGGGCACCTTCGACGTGCTGCTGCTGGACGAGCCCACCAACCACCTGGACATCGAGTCCATCCTCTGGCTGGAGAGCTACCTGAAGAGCGTAAGCGCCACGCTGCTCATGACCTCCCACGACAAGGACTTCATGAACCGCATCGTGACCAAGGTGCTGGAGATCGATGGCGGCGACATCACGACCTACTCCGGCGACTACGACTTCTACGTGCGGGAGCGGGACATTCGCGAGGCGAACCAGGCGGCGGCCTACGAGCGCCAGCAGGCCAAGCTCGCCAAGGAGCAGCGCTTCATCGAGCGCTTCTCCGCCCACGCCACCAAGGCGGCCCAGGTGCAGAGTCGTGTGAAGGCCCTGGAGAAGATCGAGCGTATCGAGCTGCCCAAGAAGCGGCGCATTGTGAAGTGGGACTTCCGGGCGCCCCAGCGCTCGGGCGACGACGTGGCCATGCTGAAGGGCATCGCCAAGAGCTACGGGACCCGGACGATCTACAAGGACTTCGACTTCCACATCCGGCGTGGCGAGCGCTGGTGCGTCATGGGACAGAACGGCGCGGGCAAGTCCACCCTCCTGAAGATGGTCTCCGGGGCTCTGGCGCCGGACGCCGGCGAGGTGAAGCTGGGGGCGAGCCTGCAGGTGGGCTACTTCGCCCAGCAGTCCCTGGACCTGCTGGATCCCGCGCTGACGGTGCTGGAGCAGATGCAGAAGGACTTCCCCACGGAAGGCCTCGGCGTGCTGCGCAATGTGCTGGGGGCCTTCCAGTTCTCCGGGGACGACGTGGACAAGCCCATCCGCGCCCTCTCAGGCGGCGAGAAGTCCCGCCTGGTCATGGCCCGCATGCTCCTCTATCCCCCCAACTTCCTGGTGCTGGACGAGCCCACCAACCACCTGGACCTGGCCACCAAGGAGATGCTCGTCGAGGCCCTGAAGGACTTCGAAGGCACCATGCTCTTCGTCTCCCACGACCGCACCTTCCTGCGGGGCCTGGCCAACCGCGTGCTGGAGCTGGGCGGCGAGGAGCACGAGGGCCCCATGCTCTACCCGGGCACCTATACCGAATACGTGGAGAAGACCGGGCGCGAGGCGCCAGGCGTCCACAACTGAGGCTGCGAACCGTCATGTCGTCTCCCACCTTTGAGCGGCTCACCCTTCCGACGCGGGAGGTGGCGGAGGCCTTTTCCCGCTGGGAGAGCGACCCTGCGCTCATTCCCTTGATGCGGCCCAACCGCTGCGAAGCGGATCTGACACAGCGTTCGGTGGTCACCCTGGAAGAGCTGTCCGCACGGATGCGGGACCACGCCATGTTCCTGATCTTCCTGGAGGGGAGACTGGTCGGCGAGATGAACTACATGGTTGATCCCGACCACCTGTTCCATGCAGAGCCGGGCACGGCCTGGGTCGGAATCACGGTGGGTGAAGCTTTGGCCCGCGGACGTGGGCTCGGCACCCAGGCCATGCGCTACCTGGAAGACCAGATTTGGGCAGCAGGCCTGACGCGAATCGAGCTGGGCGTGTTCTCGTTCAATGCCCCCGCGATCCACACCTACCGGAAGCTGGGCTACACGGAGATCGGGCGGATACCGGACTTCACCTACTGGCAGGGGCGGATGTGGGAGGACATCCGGATGGAGAAGCGTTTCACGGGTTCAGCGAAACCGTTGCCTTGACAAGTGGGGTGTCACTTCAGCAGCTCGTCGAGCACACGACCGGAAGTCCCGGACAGTGGGAACCCGAGAATGTCCGCCACCGTGACCGGGAGATCGATCAACTCCCCGCCTGACAAGATCTCAACCCCGCTCCGGAAATCCGGTCCCATCGCCAGGAGTGCCACGGCGCGGCACCCCGTGCAGGAGTCGCCGTGACTGACGAAGCCACCGCCAATGCCGTCCAAGTGACGGCCATGGTCATGCGTCACGAAGAAGGCGGTGGTTCCAGCATAGGTAGGATCTGTTTGGAGCGTGTTCCAGATATCTGCGGCATAGGCGTCCGACGAAGACAGCCCAGCCAGATAGTCATTCCAAATCCCAGCATGGGCGGAAGCATCGGGCTCTTTCAGGTTAATAAGAACGAGACGGGGTTGGTACAGGGACAACACTGATTTGAATTTGGCCACGGTGTCGGCATCGTCGGCGTAACCGCTTCCCGGACCTCCACCGCCCACCCCACACCAGAGAGAAGGTCGGAAAGCGTCACTCCAGCCGAACTGGGTGGTGTTCCCCAAGATCGCAAGCTTGTCTTTGGAGGCGATGACCCAGGCGGAACTCGCAGGGAGACCTGAGGCAGCCAGGAAATGCTGAAAGATGCCTGCATGGCTGGGGAGCTGGGAGCCGGTGGAGTTCTCGATGTCTTCGTAGAAGCCGGTCGTGAGCGCGGTATGGCCTGAATTGGTGTACGTGGGGCCGTTGTTGCGGAATCCGGACAGGAGGGTGCCCGAGGGTGCGAGGTCCTGGGCCAAGCGAGGGATGTTCGTCCTCGGCGAGGCTTGCCACATCTCGCTTTGGCGAGGACCATCGATGACCAGGATCACCACATGGGTCGCCGCGTAGACCCGGCCGGAGGTTTCCGTCGAACCTGACCCTGCACCTCCGCCGCAGGCAGCCAAGGCGAGCACGAACAGGATCGCTAGATGGATGGACAGCCGACGAAGGGGATTCAGATCATCCTCCTCAGGTCTCTGATGATTCGAGAGACATGGACCACTATCGCCGTGTCCCACGCTTTCGCAAGACCAACTTGCTATTGCCAGAGCCGCTGCAGCAGCGAGGGCTCCTCATCGCCGACGGCGACCAGGTGGCGAGCCATGGGCTTTCCGGTGGGGTCCAGGCGGAAGGCCTTCGCAAGGATCTCGCGGTCGGCGTTGGTGTTGCGGTGATGCTGGCGCAGGTGCTCGCCCATGCTGGAGCTGAGGTAGCACTCCATGAACCGGAGAAGTCCTTCCCCTGCCTCGGTAGGTTCCTGGAAGAGGGCCCAGCGCATGGCTCCATCCCGCAGCCGCAGCTTGCGAACCTCCTGCATGGCCTCACGGAAGGGGGTCTCACTCTCTTTTGGGATCCGGTATTCCAACTGCACGAGGATGGGGCCCGCATCCAGCGGGATGGTCGTGTCCGAATGGGGAGTATCCGTGTGCGGGGACACGTCCTGCTCCTCATCGAAGGCCGTGATGCGCATCCGTCCGATGAGGAGGAGGACGAGGATCATGCCCAGGGCGGACAGCGCAAAGCCCGCCGGGAGCCCCAGGCGTTCAGCGACGGCCCCCCAGAAGGCCGAGGCCAGCGCGATGGCCCCACCCCAGGCCATCTGGTAGGCCCCGAAGGCCCGGGCCTTCACCCAGGAGGGCACGGAGACCTGAATGGCGGTGTTGATGCCGGAGAAGATGGCAAGCCAGCCGGTTCCCGCGAAAAAGAGGCAGATGCCCACCGTGAGGGTGTTGGGTGCGGCGGCGATGACAGCCTGCGCCAGGGCGCCGATGACCGTGAAGCCTGCCAGGAGCTGGTTGGCGGAATAGCGGGCCCGGAGCCAAGGAAGGACGAAGGTGATGCTCACGGCCCCGGCGCCGAAGCAGCTCATGAGCAGGCCGAAGCCCCCGGAACCCAGCTTCAGCTGATGGATGGCGAGGGCGGGGAGGAGGGAGAGGATGACGCCGCTGAACCAGATGTAGCCGATGGTCCTCACCAGGATCACCTGCAGTGGCCGGCTGTGGCGGACATAGCTAAAGCCAACTTTCATGGCGCCCAGGAAACGCTCGGAGGGAAGGTCGTGGGAGGATACCTGACGCCTCCACTTCCAGAGGACCGCGACGACGGCCAGGAAGGAAACGGCGTTGAAGAGGAAGGCCCAGCCCGCTCCCATTACAGACACGATGGCGCCGCCAAGGGCTGGACCCGCGATGCGGCTGACGTTGTAGCCCGCGCTGTTGAGGGCCACACCGCCGCTCAGCTCCCGCTTGGGCAGGATCTCCGGCACGATGGCCTGGAAGGCCGGCATGCTGAGCGAGGAGCCGATGCCGATGAGCACGGCCATCACCAGCAGGATCATGGGCGTGACCAGGTGCAGGAAGGTCAGCAGGGACAGGACCGCCGCCACGCCCATCATGAAGACCTGCGTGGCGATGAGCCACTTGCGCCGGTCCACGATGTCGGCGATGGCGCCCGCGGCGAGCCCCAGGACCAGGATCGGGAGGGTGGTGCCGGTCTCGATGAGGGCGACCATCAGCGTCGACGGCGTGAGCTGGGTCATCTGCCACTTCTCGCCCACGCTCTGGATCAGGGAGCCGATGTTGGAAGCCATGTTCGCGATCCAGATGGCCATGAAGATCCGCGTCTTCAGCGGAGAAAAGGCCGTGGCCTGTCCGGGTTCGCAAGCATCCATGGAGCACATCCACCTCCAGTCTAGCCGCCTCGCGGTCTCGGCCCGGCACGTCGTATCCTGAAGGCGAGGGTCGGAATGTTCGCAAGCACAACCATCCACGGCCAGGTCGTCACGCCCGGGCTCTTCCTGGCACCCATGGCCGGAGTCACCAACTCTGCCTTCCGCCGCCTGCTGGCGGACTTCGGCGGGTGCGGTGCGCTCTTCACGGAGATGGTCTCCGCCTCGGCGTTCCTGCGCGAGAAATCCGACATCTCCCCCTTCACCAAGCGCCGGCCCGAGGAGGGACGGGTGATCTACCAGTTCCGCATCTCCGGAAGCGAGGACATCGAAGCCGTCTTCCGCAAGGCGGCGACGCTGGAGGCCTTCGCCATCGACCTCAACCTGGGGTGCCCCGCTCCCAAGATCCAGCAGCAGGCCTCCGGTACCGCCCTCTTCAGGGATTTCGGGACGCTGCGCGAGGTGCTCGCCCGGATCCGCCGTATCTACCAGGGCACCCTCACGGTCAAGTGCCGCCTGGGGGACGATCCCGGGCGCTGGCGAGAGCCCTTCGTGGAGCGCCTGCGGCTCTTCGAGGATCACGATGTCCATGCCCTCACGGTCCATCCCCGCTACTCAGGGGAGATGCTCAAGCGGCATGCCCGCTGGCGGGAATTCCCCTGGATCGCCAGCCAGACACGTCTGCCGGTCATCGGCAATGGGGACGTCTGCTCGCCCAAGGATGTGGTGGACCACCGTGAATGGTTCGAGCCCCTGGCCGGGCTCATGCTTGGGCGGATCGCAGCCGTGAAACCATGGATCTTCCGGGAGTTCGCGGGCCTGCCTCCGGTCGAGATCGACCATACCGAGGTCTGGGAACGCTTCTACCGCTACGTCCTGGAGGACTTCCCACCGGACCGCGCCTACGGCCGCCTCATGGAGTTCACCACGTACTTCGCCAAGAACTTCTTCTTCGGCCACGAGCTGCACAAGGGCATCCAGAAGGCCACGACGGCTGCGGAGGTGCGGGAGGCCGTGCTCCGGTTCCTGGCTTCGAACCCGCGCCTCAGCGCGAGCGAGCATCCCAGCTTCTTCTAGGCGTCAGTGCACCTGGATCTCGTGGCCCGCGTTGACGAGGATCTTCAGGGCCACCTCGATGCTGGCCTCCTTGACCATGAGGTACTGGCTGTCGAAGGTGGAGACGGTGAAGATGCTGACGCCGGCCTCGGCCAGGGGAACCGCCAGAGATACCAGGATGCCCGTGAGGGCGAAGTTCAGGGGGTTCTCCACCTTCATCACCCGCCAGCCACGCTCGCAGCGGACGCCGGAAGGCACCGCACCCTCGGCGCAGATGACGGACAGTTCCCTTTCGGAGCGGGTGATGGAGTTCAGCGGGCCCTTGGCGAACGCCCAGGTGGGTACCTGGCTGTTGGCCGGGAGCCGGCAGACCGCGAGGCAGCCTTCAAAGAGCGAGAGGGTCAGTTGATGACGATCCAAGGCATGGCTCCCAGCGTGTCAACCCTCATCGAACCCATCTTTCTGGCGTGATGCGGCGGTGTGCGGAACGGGGGAATTCCCCGGGACCTCATTGTATCCGGTGCGATTGGTTCGGCGGACGTCGGTCTGGAACGGCACGCCTGTTCGCGCCGGTTGGCATGAATCGATGTCACTTCGCGGCTTGCCACCGCGGGAGCCGGCACTCGACACTGGTCCAGGGCCGGCGCCACGCGGGCACCCCTGTGGAGGAGAGATGACGCGTCGTTTCGAAGGGATCCGGGTGCTCGTCACGGGGGCCTCCCGGGGCATCGGGAAAGCCATCGCCCTGGCCTTCGCCCAGGAGGGTGCCCGGGTGGGCGTCCACTACCATCAGAACCTCGAAGCGGCGGAGCGGACCCTCGCGGAGCTGCCGGGAGGGCCCCATGCCCTGCTGCAGGCGGACCTCTCGGATCCACGCCAGGCGGAGCGTCTGATGAGCCAGGCGGTGGAGGCGCTGGGCACCGTGCAGGTGCTGGTGAACAATGCTGGCATCTACGAGCACCACCCCCTGGCGGAGATCAGCTTCGATTCGTGGCGCGAGGCCTGGGACCGGACACTCAATGCCAATCTGCTGGGACCCGCCCACCTGACCTACTGGGCCTCCAGGCACATGATCGAGCAGGGCGGCGGGAAGATCGTGAACATCTCCTCCCGGGGCGCCTTCCGGGGCGAGCCTTCCGCCCCTGCCTACGCCGCCAGCAAGGCCGGTCTCAACGCCATGAGCCAGTCCCTGGCCCAGACCTTGGGGCCCCATGGGGTCTTCGTGTACGTCGTCGCGCCCGGCTGGGTGGCCACGGACATGGCCTTGGACCACCTCCAGGGGCCGGGCGGTGATGCGGTGCGCGCCCAGAGTCCCCTGGGCCGAGTGGCCGAGCCCGAGGAGATCGCGAACGTCACCCTGTTCCTGGCGGGACCGGGCACCGACTTCCTCACGGGCTGCATCGTCGATGTGAACGGCGCCTCGTATTTGAGGAGTTAGAGTTTCTTCAACAGCTCCAGGACCTGCCGGTCGTGCTTGGCGGTATCCACATCGCTGATGATGTGCCGGACCACGCCCCCCCTGTCGATGATGAACGTCCAGCGTTTTGCGACACCGAGGACGGCCATTTTCACGCCATAGGCCTGGATGATCTTCTTGTCCGGATCGGCGAGGAGGCTGAAGGGCAGCTGGTACTTCTTGGCGAAGGCCGCATGGCTCTTCTCGTCGTCGGCGCTGACACCGAGCACCACGGCGCCCGTCTCCTGGATGGCCGAATAGCCGTCCCGCAGGGAGCAAGCCTGGGCCGTGCAGCCCGGCGTGTCATCCTTCGGGTAGAAGTAGAGCACCACCGAGCGGGAGCCCTTGAAGTCGGCCAAGCGAACGGTAGCGCCATTCTGGTCCCGGGCCTCGAAGGCGGGTGCGGACATGCCGGGCTTGAGCTCGACCGCAGCAAGAGCCAATGAGGTCGTGAACAAGAGAGAAAAGGATAGGAACACGGCCGCTCCCGGGAGGTGGATGGTGCCCGGAGGATTGGATGCGGCTGGGCGCATGCGCGATCCAGGGGATTCCCACTGCAAACCGTTTCCATTCGGGTAGCATCCGAAAGGAGATCCTCGGAACAATGCGAGCGGACCCGTGAAACCCACCATGGACACCCAGCGCTACTTGTTTGAATAATGATGCAGTTGTTCGAGGAAAGCTTCACTCTGCATCACGGACTGTACCTGGACAAGGGGACGTCCCTGTTCAAGACCCTGGCCGGGGTACCGGCGGAGAAGGCCTCGATCCCGATGGGGCGGGAAGGCGCCTCGATTGCGGCCCATGTGGCTCATGTGACCTTCTACCTCGAAATCCATGAATGGTAACTCCTGACACGGGACACGACGCCGGCGGATTGGCGAGCCATCTGGAACACCGTCGGGCGAGTGGACGAAAGGGCTTGGCGCGATCTTCAGCAGGAGCTGCGGGCGCGCTACGAGCATGTCTTGGAGTCCTGGCAGGAGGTCGAGAACTGGGATGATGGAGATGCCATTAGGGCGGCGCTCTCCATGCTCGTCCACACGCTCCTAGGCGCTATCCGTCAGGGATCCCGCTGTCTGGATTGATGTCACGCGTTCCGGAAGGCCGGTATATAGGACAAGGCATAGAGCAGCAGACTTCCCCAGATGAAGCCGAAGCTCATGGCGTTCTCGCGCCCGAAGGCCTCCCCGAAGACGAACACCCCCAGGAGGAGCTGCAGGGTGGGGGAGATGAACTGGAAGAAGCCCACCATGGAGAGGGGGATCGAGCGGGCGCCCAGGGCGAACCACCAGAGGGGCAGGGCCGTGACGGGACCGGCCAGGACCAGCAGTGCGACGGTGGCGGGATGGCCGCTGAGCACGCCCCCTGACCCGCGCCAGGCTTCGAAGAGGATGAACCCGAGGGCCAGCGGGGCCAGCAGGAGGGTCTCCCCCGCCAGGGCCGTGAGGGTGTCGAGGCCTGCGCGCTTCTTCACGAGGCCATAGAAGCCGAAGGTCCCCATGAGCACGAGGGCCGTGAGGGGGAAGCGGCCGAAGCCCGCCAGCCGGATCCCAATGCCCAGGGCAGCGCAGGTGATGGCCGCCCACTGGAGTCCCGTGGGGCGCTCGCGGAGGAAGGCGAAGCCCAGGGCCATGGTGAAGAGGGGGTTCATGTAGTACCCGAGGCTCGCTTCGATGTTGCGGCCGCTGTTGACGGCCCAGATGTAGACCCCCCAGTTCACGCCGATGAGGGTGCCCGAGAGGAGCACGGAGAGGAAGATGCGCCGGGATCCGAAGACCTCGCGCACGCTCGGCTTCCTCAACAGGGCCGTGAGGGCCAGCGCAAAGGGCAAGGACCACAGGATGCGATGGGCGAGGATGTCCAGGGGGCTCTGGGCCCCGAGCAGGCGCCAGAACAACGGCAGGCACCCCCAGGAGCTGAAGGCCAGCAGGGAGAAGAGGACACCACGCCCCTGGGTTCGTTCCATCTCAGGCTGGGCCTACGCGGTGACCCGCCCCATTCAGGGCGATGATGGCTTCCTCGAGATGGGCTTCCCGCACCATCAGGTAGTCGGTATCGAAGGTCGAGAGGGCGAAGATGCTGATGCCCGCCCGGGCCAGGGGATCCGTGAGGGCATCCAGGATGCCCGTCAGCCCGAAGTCCAGGGGCCCCTGCACCTTGAAGGCGCGCCAGCCCCGTTCGCAACGGATGCCCAAGGGCACGACGCCCTCGCGGCAGACCACGGAGAGCTCCTCCGGGGTCCGGGTGATGGAGCAGAGGTCTCCGGAGAGGGCCCACGCAGGTGGAGTCACCGAGGGCTCCAGGCGGCAGACGGCCAGGCGCTCCTTCAGCAGCGACAGCTTCAGACACGGCATATCCATGGCGCATCTCCCTCCATAAGCCAGTTTGACGCAGGGTGGCGCAGGGGGGTGATCGAATGAGGAGGGTGGGAACGCGATGGCTCTGCGGCGCGTCCGTGGGCTGCGTTGACAAAGCCCAGGATTCTCCCTTAGGTTTGGGAGCAACCTTCACCCATGGACGTAGGCTCTGTCACGCGGTCCCGATGGAATCAACCAGCGGCGCCGGCTCTGGTACGCAAAGGATGGAACGATTGCGAGAATGCAGGATCATGGCCCGCTCAGGTTGCCGTTGCGCCGGTCGCGGCTGGGTGGCTGCCGCGCTCTCCCTGGGATGCCTGGCCGGCTTGGCCGTCCCACCAGCCAGGACCTCTCCGGCGATCCTACCCTCGACCGCCCCGGCGCCTCCTGCGGGGAGGGTTCCACCTCCTCAGCCTCCCATCCGGAAAGCCTTGCCGAAGCTGAAGCTGATCCAGCTGGAAGGGCCCTCCGGGCTTCACGAAGGCGATCCGATCACGGGCAACCAGCGTGTGCGGTTCGCCATTCGGAATGACGGCTCGGCGCCCTCCGAGGCCACGGTGCTGCGTTTCCAGGCAAGCGCCGGCGCTCCTTCCTGGTTCGGCGGGCAGGTTTCGATCCCGGCGATCCAGCCGGGGATGACCCACGCGGGTACCTGGCCCCTCGGAGAGGGGCGTGCCTGGCCGAGCGGTTCCCTTTCGCTC
>Ga0129297_10002006_pt1 | contig 10370 bp, 8 predicted proteins | sample I18A1metaG_FD_94708 | JGI IMG/M metagenome (GOLD analysis project Ga0129297, IMG submission 94708) | Lake sediment bacterial and archeal communities from Gulf of Boni, Indonesia to study Microbial Dark Matter (Phase II) - ​I18A1 metaG | ecosystem: Environmental > Aquatic > Freshwater > Lake >... | reverse complement strand
TGCCCCGCCAGGAATGACAACGTCGCCTCAGCGGTATGGGCCAGGGCGCGCACATGGTTGGGGTGATCGAGCACCTGCCGCAGCCCGCTGTCCACCAGCAGGAGGGCCACCGTCTTCCTCCGGAGGCGCAAGGGCAGGATTCGGATATCGGCCGCCTCGAACCGGCTCAGGGAGCCCAGGAGCGCCAGGTAGGCAGGACCGGGCGCCTCCAGCAGCACCACGCGTCCCTGGATCAGTTCATCCAGCTCAGGGGGGGGCACGACCGGCGTGCCGGCCTTCGGGATGTCGCTCTCGAAGCCGCGGCTTGCAAAGAGGCTTGCAATGCCCTGCTTGATCACGAACAGCGCGCTGCGTTCCACGAAGGGCTGCAGGCCTTCCAGCAGACGCTTCAACACCTCGCCCTGGCTGCTGGACGACTCGATCAAGGTCAGGGCGGTGCCCAGGTCGTTGTCGGTATCGGAGACGACATCCGGGAAAGGGTCTTCCGCAGAGTCTGGAAGCGCGGGCGGAGCGAGCAGGTCCTCGATCTTCTGGAGCAGGACATCATCGGGGCTGAGGCGCCCCATCCCTTCCTCCCAGGTCATCATGACCTGTTCGAGCAGCACCTGATGCCGATCGTTGATCCACTTGTGGATCATCTGCTTGAGGGGTTCTCTCAGGGTCTCATCCATCGCGCTGTCCAGAGGGTTGCCACTCGAGGGTACTCCAATTCGAACTCGGTGAGGCGGCGATCTGGCAATTCTGTGGCCGGGACGATAGGATGCATGCAGGTCTTAGGAGCCCCGAGGCATGGCTGATCTGTCGATCCAGGTCCGTGACATGGATGGTGTCGCGGTGATGCTGCCCGAGGGATTCGTGAATGCCCACACGGTGCGCCAGTTCGAGGAAGCCCTCGAGGGGCTGATCCAGTCCGGGCGGTACACGATCCTCCTGGACTGCCAGGACTTGAACTACATCAGCTCCGCGGGACTCGGCGCCATCATGGGCCTGATCGAACCCATCCGGGACAAGGGAGGAGACATCCTCCTCTGCAGCCTGCAGAAGAACGTCTATGCCATCTTCGACACGCTTGGCTTCACGCAGCTCTACCAGGTCTTCGGCACGCGTGATGAAGCACTCCTGGCCCTTTCGAGGAAAGCTCAGTGAAGCCTGCCGCGGAACCTGAGACCTTCCGGCTGACCATCCCCAGCCAGACCCGCTACCTGAACCTGGTGACGGGGCTGGCCAAGCGCGCCTCCATGGTGGCCGGCCTGGATGATGCGACGGCCTCCAAGGTCTCCATCGCCGTGGATGAAGCCGTCACCAACGTGATCCTCCACGCCTATCAAGGGAGTTCGGACCACTGGGTGGACATCGAGCTGCGCTTCCAGGCCAAGGCGCTGGAGATCCGCATTTGGCACAACGGGGCGGGGCTGCGCGAGAACGAGATTGCCCTCCCGGATCCGGGAGAGTACGTGCGCCATCCCCGGAAGGGAGGGCTGGGACTCCTGCTGATGAGCCGGTTCATGGATGAGGTGCACTTCAAGGAGTCGCCCGAGCGGAGTGAGTGCTGCATGATCAAGCGCGTGACCTGACGCGCACGGACTTCATGCCTCAGCCCCTCTCAGACTCCCCGTTCGATCGCCTGAGGGAGCTTGCGCTCAGCGTCCCGGAAGGGGTGCAGGAGCTGCTGCCCATTGTCGACTTCCTGGAGGCCTTCCCCCAGCAGGTCACGGAGGAGGCCCTGATCCACCTGGTGGGCGTGACGGCCCTGGGCATCGCCAGGACCTCCCAGGGGGGGCTTTGGGATGGTTCCCGGTGGCTCTTCCTGAGGGGAAACGCGCATCCCTTCCCAACCCATCCGGGCTCCCAGTGGCTCAGCCTGCCTTGGATGTATGGAGACCGCACCTATGGGCACTTGGTGATCCAGGCGACCGAGGTCCCCAACGCGCTGCGTCTCCTGCTCTCCATCTCCGCGCCACTGCTCGCGTGGCGTCGCCTCGAGGCCCTGCGGAGCGATCAGAACCGCACCCTCGCCCTGCAGTTCTCGCGCCTGAACATCCTCTTCGAGCTCACCCGCAACCTCGGGGAGACCGAGCAGAAGGAGGACATCGTTGCTCTGGCGGCGCGCATGATCATGGCCGAGTTCTTCATCGCCCGCCTGCTGGTGGTGGGCAATGCCGGCGATGTCCTGTTCAGCCGGGGCCTTGGCGCGGTCCCCACGATCCTCGAGGGAGAGGCCCTGCACGAGATCGCCACGGTGCATGGGCTGGTGCATGCCCTCGAGCTGCGGGACCAGGACCATGGACACGGGTTCGCATATGCCTGCGAACCTGCAGGGGGGACTCTCACCGAGGACGACGAAGTCTTCCTGAGAACCCTGGCTGCCATGACGGCGGCCCGGATTTCCGGCATCGAACTCCGCGAGGCCAAGGTGCAGGCCCAGCGGATCGAGAAGGACCTCGAGCTCGCCCGCAACATCCAGCGGCGCATCCTCCCCAAGCGCTTGCCGGAGCCGCCGGGCTGGACCTGCACCGCCGCCAACCTGCCCTACGAGATGGTGGGCGGAGACCTCTACGACCTGTGGCTGGCCGCGGAAGGCGATGGACCGGATCGCCTTCATCTCGCCGTGGCGGACATCTCCGGCAAGGGATTGCCGGCCTCGCTGATGATGACCCAGCTCTCCGCCTTCCTGCGTGCCATGGCGGACCGGCGGGTGGAGGATTGGGGGCGGCTGGCCGAGCGACTGAACCGGCGCATGAACGAAATCCGCGAGCGGAACCGCTACGCGACCCTCTTCCTGGGCAGTATCAATCCGGCCGATGGGAGCATGCGCTACGTGAACGCCGGGCACAACCCACCGCTGCTCATCCCCGCCCGAGGCCAGGCGATCCATCGGCTGGAGCCCACGGGTCCCATGGTGGGCCTGCTGCCCGGTGCGGCCTTTTCAGAAGGCCGGGCCACCATGGCACCTGGCGATGTGCTCGTGGTCTTCACGGATGGCGTGATCGACGCGGAGGATGTCCACGGGAACGAGCTGGGCGAGGAGCCTCTGGTGGAGCTCGTGCGAGGCTGCGATCCGGACGCGGGGGCGGAGGACATCTTCGAGCAGCTCCTGGTGAGGACGCTTCAGCACATGCAGGGAACCGGCTTCAAAGACGACGTCACGCTGCTGGTGATCAAGCGCATGCAGAGGTGATCCCGCGTCCGCGGCGCAGGCCTTATCCTGGTATGTGGAGGTTTCATCCATGAACGGCGTCAAGTCCTTCATCCTCATCGTGGCCATGACGGCTGTCCTGGTGTTTCTCGGCAGCTACCTGTACGGCCAGGCGGGCGTGGTGATCGCCCTGGGCATAGGCCTCGTCATGAACGGCGTCAGCTACTTCTTCTCCGATTCCATCGTCCTGGCGAGCTACGGAGCCCAGGTCATCACCCCCGCGGACGCTCCCGAACTCCATGCCATCGTGGCGAACCTGGCCGAGCGTGCCGGCCTCCCCATGCCGCGGGTGGCGATCATCCCCGACGAGACCCCCAATGCCTTTGCCACGGGCCGGAATCCCGACCACGCCATCGTGGCCGTCACCGCGGGCATCATGCGGACCCTGTCCCGCCAGGAGCTGGAAGGCGTGCTCGCCCATGAGCTGGGCCACGTGAAGAACCGGGACATCCTTGTGGGCAGCCTGGCCGCCGTCCTCGCCCAGGCCATCATGTTCCTCTCCCAGATGGCCCGGTGGTTCACGCCCCGCGACGACGAAGGACGCTCCAATCCCCTCGCCGCACTGGTGGTCATGATCGTGGGCCCCGTCGCGGCGATGCTCCTGCAGATGGCCATCAGCCGCTCCCGGGAATACATGGCTGACGAGTACGCCGCCCACCTGACGGGCCGTCCGGACATGCTGGCTTCCGCCCTGGCCCGGATCTCGGGCTACAACGACGAGGTCCCCATGCGCAACGCGGAGCCCGCCACGGCCCACATGATGATCGTCAATCCCCTCCACGGCGGAGGGCTGCTCTCCCTCTTCAGCACCCATCCTCCCATCGCCAAGCGCATCGAGCGGCTGAACGCCATGCCGATCGAGGCCCGATGATCACCGATTAAGTCCCGCCGGGGGTCAGGACGATAGAGAGGGCATCCGGAAGGGAGCATCCCGGTTGAGTCTTCCCGCACGCATCGGCAAGTTCGAGATCCTCAGGCGCATCGGCAAGGGAGCCATGGGGGAGGTCTTCCTGGCCCGGGACACGATCCTGGGTCGGGAAGTCGCCATCAAGACGATCCTGGCTAGCTCCTCCTTCGGCGAGGAGGCGAAAGCCCGGTTCCAGCGGGAGGCCAAGTCCACGGCTGTCCTGAACCACCCGAACATCGTGACGGTGTACGAGTTCGGCGAGGACGAGGGGCTCCACTTCCTGGCCATGGAGTTCCTGGAGGGGGAAGACCTGGAATCCCTGATCCAGAAGCGCACCCTTGACCGGAAGGAGTTCCTGGAGGTCCTGGCCCAGGCGTGCGAGGGTCTCGCCTACGCCCACGAGCGCGGCGTCATCCACCGTGATGTCAAGCCCGCCAACATCCTCGTGATCCGCCGGGGAAAACGGCTGACGGCCAAGCTCATGGACTTCGGGGTGGCCCTGGTGAGCCAGTCCAACCTCACGGAGCAGGGCACCTGGATGGGTACGGCCAACTACATGGCCCCGGAATACCTGGATACGGGCAAGGCCAGCCCCAGCTCGGACATCTTTGCGGTGGGCGTGATGCTCTACGAGGTGGTGTCTGGGGGGCGCAAGCCTTTCACCGGCGAGACCACGACCATGGTGCTCAACGCCATCCTGCGGCAACCGCCCCAACCCTTCAGGCCGGAGGAGATCCAGGACGTGGGCCCCCATCTCCTGAAGGTGATCCGGACCGCCCTGGCCAAGAATCCGGAGGATCGCTACCCCTCCGCGGAGAGCCTCGCGAACGCCATCCGGGAGGCTGCCGGTGAAGCGGCCAAGCATCCCCCGGTCTCCACGGAATCCACCCCTGCCACCCCCAGGAAGGAACCCGGTGAAAAGCCCTTGATCGTGGGCAAGGGCGGAAGAGCCACGTGTCTCAGCCTCCGTGTGGCCTTGCGCCAGGCAGCACCTGGAGGCCGCATCACCGTGCTGCCCGGGGTGTACCGGGAGTCCCTCGTGGTGGACAAGGCGGTCACCATCGTGGGTGAGGGCAATCCACTGGAGATCATCCTGGAGTCCGTCCACGGTCCCTGTTTGACCCTCAAGAGCCCGATGGCCCAGCTCCAGGGCCTCACCCTGCGCCGAGCTCCCGCCGAGAATGGCGATGAAGCGCCGCTGGTACTGGTGCAGTCCGGCCAGACCACCCTCGAGGACTGCGAGCTGACCACGGAATCCCACGACGGCTTGAGGGTGGAAGGCCACGGCTCCCAGCTCTGCCTCAAACGCTGCCATGTGGATGGCCGACCGGGCATGGCCGTGGACGTGGGGGCAGGCACTTCTGCGTCCCTCTCCCATTGCCTCATCGAAGGGCACCGGAGGGTGGCCGTCCGCGTCGGCCAGAGCGGCTCCGCGCAGCTGGTTCACACCGTGCTCAAGGAAGGCGAAGGGACCGGCATCCGCGTCCTGAGGGGGGGCCAGGCCCAGCTGGAGGACTGTGAGCTGGTGGATTGCCAGGCTGGAAGCGTCGAGGTCGAGACGGAAGGCCGGGTCCAGCTCCGGCGCTGCCGATTGGATTCCAGCCGCTACGCGGGAGTCCTGGCCTGCGAGAAGGGTCAGGCCAACCTGGAAGACTGTGACATCGCTGGACATGCCGTCTCGGGCCTGCACACCGCGGACGGCGCCCTGGTCTCCGTGCGTCAGAGCCATGTCCACCGGAACGGGGGCTTCGGTGTCTCCATCATGAACCAGGGCTTGTGCACCCTCGAAGGCTGCGAGATCGACGATAACGTCCAGCCCGGAGTGTTCGTCCACGAGGGGGGCACCGTGCAGATCAAGAACACCAAGCTGCACGATGGGCAGTCCGTGGGGGTCGTTTGCGCCGCCAAGGGGCGCGGTGTGCTCGAAGGCTGCGAGATCTTCGGCAATGCCCAGAGCGGCGCCAAGGTCGAGCGGGGCGGAAGCCTCCTCCTGGTGCGCTGCGTGCTCCGGGATGGCAGGGACACGGGCATGCTGCTGTTTGAGGATGCGGAGCTGACCCTGGAGGAGTGCGTGGTCCATCGCAACGCCCGTGGGGGGATCCTCCTGTCGAAGGACGCCTCGGACCCGATTCTCCGGGGCGGCAACCAGATCGAGGATGATCTCCTGCGCACCAATCCCCAGGGCGGCCTCACCAAGCTCGCGCCCGTGAAGCGCCGCTGATCAATCGCTGGGAAGACCGAAACCCAGCAGCTCATCCAGGGCCGCGAGCCAGCGCTCCGCGTCGTCCTGACACAGCAGGATGCGGGTGCCTTCGGTTTGACGGAGCATCAGCATGGGATCCAGGTCTTCGCAGAGGATCACGGCCGGGACCTTCCGGATGGGCGCCAGCCGCTTCTCCAGGGCCAGCACGGCCGCCAGGGGCTCCTGGCCCTCGGCCAGGGCCATCGAGACGTCCGCGATCACCAGCTTGGGCAGGAAGACGCCATGGCTCGAAAGCTCACGTTCCGCCGTCTCGGGATCGGGAACCTCCTCCACACGATGGTAGCCGCCCCGCCAGAGCCATTCCCGGCACCGTGCAAGGAGGGTCGAATCGCCCCCGATCAGCATCAAGGAAGCGGCTTTGCGCCTCAGCAGGTGCAGCGGATCCGAGGCGATGGCCAGCGCTCCGGGCTCCCGTCCAGGGACGGCCTCCCCTTCGGCCGCCTGCGCGGCCCGCGAGTGAGAGCCCGTGTCGGGCTTGACCCCACCGGGGAGTTCCGAAACCACGCTGCCGCCGCGCGCCTGCAGCACCTTTTCCCGGAATGTCAGGCTCTCCGACAGGATCCGGGCCGCATCCGCCGGCAGTTCCCCGAAGTCGAAGCCCAGGAGGACCTCCGTCCCCCGCTCGCTGGCGTGGGTCACGTGACCGGACACCTCCAGGAGGGGTGCGCGGGGCAGATCCTGGATGCGGATGCGGGGGAAGCTGGAGCCGCGCGTAAAGAGGGCCGTGCTGGCAGGGATCCGGACGCCGTCATCCAGCTTCAGAACCCGGTCCACCCGCAGGCAGACTCCTCCGAGGCCGACATTCACCAGAGGTCCGGCAACACCCAGGCCCGGGATGCCTCCATCCGAGGCGATCACGTAGGCGCTCTCCCGGGGCCTGAAAGGGAACCTGCGATGACGCCTGCGGTCGGCGTAGAACAGATGTTCGGGCTGGACGAACCGGTACTGAAGGTAGGCGTCCCGCCCCACGTAGGCCATGAGCGCCTCGTAGCGCTGCTCCTCCACGGCGAACACGGCACGGAAGATGGCTCCGCTCATCAGCTCGTGAGGGAGTGGCCGCATGAGCTTGAGCACCACCTGCCGGGTATCCGGTTCGATCTTCTGGAGCACCGAGGCGTAGGGCAGCGTGCTGGTGCCCTCCACCTTGATGGAGAACTCCATTCCGGAGCCAAGCAGCGCCTGCAGGGCATCCGCAAGGACCTGGGGATCCTCGATGGGCTCTTCCCTTCCTCCAGGCTTGCCGCTCTTCGGCCAATTCATCGTGCGAGGCACCTCCATCCGCTACCCATGGCATCGGATGGACCCCTATCCAGGTTGAATCCCAGGCGGATCAGGGTCCGGGATCAGACGTTGAAGAGGAAGATCATGACGTCGCCGTCCTTCACGACGTAGTTCTTCCCTTCCATGCGCATCTTTCCCGTCTCCTTGGCCTTGTGTTCGCCATGGCAGGCGACGTAGTCCTCGTAGGGGATGACCTGGGCCCGGATGAAACCCCGCTCGAAGTCGGAGTGGATGACCCCAGCCGCCTGGGGGGCGGTGGCGCCGATGGGAATGGTCCAGGCCCGCACTTCCTTCGGGCCGGCCGTGAAGTACGTCTGAAGGTTGAGGAGCTTGAAGGCGGCCCGGATGAACCGGTTGAGGCCTGGCTCCGTGAGGCCGGCCTCCTCCAGGAACATGGGCTGGTCCTCGGGCGGGAGCTGGACGATGTCGGCCTCCAGCTTGGCGCAGATGGGGATCACGGCCCAGCCCCGCTCGGTGGCAAGGGCTTCCAGGGCAGCGTAGTGGGCATTGGCCGAGGGATTGGGGATGTCCTTCTCGTCGATGTTGCCCACCAGCAGCACGGGCATGAGGGTCAGGAGGCAGTAGCTCTTGATGGCGTGGAGTTCTTCGTGGCTGAGGCTCACGGTGGCGGCCCAGCGGCCCTCGTTCAGGGAGGCATGGACCTTCTCCAGGATCGTCACCAGGTACTGGGACTCCTTGTTGCCGCTCTTGGCGGTCTTCTGGTGCTTGTCCAGGGACTTCTCGACGATCTCGAGGTCCTTGATGATCAGCTCCATGTCCACGATGTCCACGTCCCGGCGGGCGTTCAGGTCGCCCTCGACATGGGGCATATCCGGGTTCTCGAAGCAGCGCACCACCTGGACGATGGCGTCCATGTCACGGATGTCCTGGAGGAACGAGTTGCCGAGCCCCTCGCCCTTGCTGGAGCCGCGCACGAGCCCTGGGATGTCCACGAACTCCTGGGTGGCGTGCATGATGCGGGCGGGGTTCACGATCTCCGCCAGCTTCTGGAGGCGGGCATCCGGCACGTCGACGACCCCGGTGGCCGCACTGGTCGTGCAGAACAGGAAATTCCCCGAAGCGGCGTCCCCCTTCGTCATCGCGTTGAAAAGGACCGACTTGCCTACGCCAGGCAGACCCACGATGCCGCACTTGACCGCCATTGCACCCTCCAAGCCAATGTTCCAGTGTCCCAGAGGTCAGACCGAAATCAAGGTTCCGTTATGACGGTCACGGCATACCGGAAGTACCGCCGACCTCCGGGAGGAACGATGAACACACCAGGCTTCTCGGAGAACTCTCCATCGAAGTCCATGGGACTGGGCAACCCGCGCCAGGGCTCGATGCAGACGAAGTCCGCGCCGGGCTTGGTCCAGATGCCGAGGTGCTCGAACCCATCCCAGGTGAACTCCAGCACGGGCGCACCCGGAGCGTCGTAGCGGACCTTCTTGCTGCGAAGCTGGTCGAAGATCAGCACGTCTTCCCGGAACAGCTCATCCCGCAGCCTGAGCGCACGATCCTGGATCGGGCAGGGATAGGGATGCGGATCCAGCAGTCCGTCCACCTGGCGCCGGATCGGAGCCTCTTCGGACACCTCGAACTTGATGCGGTGGTCCTCCTTGGGCACTCCGGGCAGGAGCGGCCAGCGGAAGGCGGGATGGGCCCCGAGGCTGGCGGGCATGGGCTCGCTGCCGGGGTTGATGAGCTCATAGACCACACGGAAGGTCAGTCCATCCACAGCCAGGTTGATGCGCAGCTCGAAGGGGAACGGGTACATGGCCCGCGTGGTCTCGTCGTCCTTCAATACCAGGGTGCAGTCCTCCCGCGTCAGGCGCACCATCCGGAAGGCGAGCCCCCGGGCGAACCCATGGGGGGACATGCGGTAGTCGACCCCCTTGTGCCGAAGGGTGTCGCCCTTGAGCCGCCCCACCACCGGGAAGAGGTGCGGGGCATGGCGGGGCCAGACCGCTGGATTCCCATCCCAGAGGAGGTCGAGGCCGCTGATGGTCTGCAGTCGGCAGAGCTCGGCTCCCTGGGCCTTCACCGAGGCCCTCAGGAACAGATTCTGGATGACGCAGGAATCCATGCCCTCTCCAAGTCGTTGTAGTCATGGTAGCCCGACCGGGAGCGACCGGCGCCACCGAATTGCCAGAAAACCGGCGACCTGCTCAGTAGTCCCGGGAACAGCCGGATTCGTCCAGCAGCGGGGTTGCGACCTTCCAGAACGCCTCCATCTGGCGAGGGGTCCCCAGGGATATGCGTACGTGCTGGGACAGGCCATAGGCGGAAAGTGGTTTCACGGCGATGCCCCTCCGCAGGAGATCTTTGGCGAGTTCCTCCCCCGGGAAGAGGGTCTCCATCGCGACGAAGTTGCCGCCCTCTCCCGTGACCTGGCAGCGGTGTTGCTCCGCCTCGCGCAGGAAGGCCATGCGGGCCTCCTGGTTCCTCAGCCGGGAGACCTCCACGAAGGATCGGTCCTGGCAGGCCGATTCCGCGGCAACCAGGCCCAAACGTCCCATTCGGAACAAGGGGCGGACTGAACCGAGGCGCCCGACGAGCCAAGGGCTTCCGAGCCCGTATCCGATGCGCAGGGCATCGAGGCCGTGGAGTTTCGTGAAGGTCCTGAGCACCAGCAGTCTCTCGCGCTCAGGCACATGGGAGGCCGCATCGGAAAAGCTTCCTGGCTCCTCGTAGTCGGCATAGGCCTGGTCCACCACCAGCAG